>OQVL01000250.1_pt1 | contig 25647 bp, 23 predicted proteins | sample 1691501 | NCBI WGS metagenome assembly OQVL01 (sample SAMN03418253, study PRJEB22391) | human gut metagenome | biome: human-gut; feature: organic feature; material: feces | host: Homo sapiens | place: Tanzania | collected 2013-01 | reverse complement strand
CTCAACGTCGAGAACGTCATTCTCACGCTTGAGGAGCTTGATGAAAAAGTCCATATGATCGTCGTGATTATGGGTGCAGATATATGCCGAGACACGGATTTTTTCGCCCTTTTCTTTGCCTGTGAGATTCTCAAGACGTCGCATAAATTCATCGCAGGCGTCCTCGGTGGACTGCTCGATTTCGCCGCCGTCAATGATGATTACCGAATTGTCACGCATTCTCAGTGCATAAAGCATACCGCAGTCGCAGCTGTGAAAACGTATCATCTTGCCGTAATGAAGCGAGAACTGCATCAGCGCTGTATCACCACGCACATCATCGGAGGTATCGTTCATCTGAGCGAGCGGCGAGCTTGCGTTATCAATTATGATTCTTGCGAGCATTGTTTCGGCAGTATAGTATGTATAAATTATTTTATCTTCGTCGGCAAATTCCGAGAAAATATTGCCGTTCGTTTCACGGTGAAATGATTCCTTGTGCCCTGCCGCAGTGAGCGAGGCAAGAAAATCGCGGAACATTTTAGCGGTTACGTCGCCGAGAACGAGGATGTATGAATCATCCTCACCGCCGTTGAACTCGTTGTCCTGAGAAAGACCCGAGCCGCAGTTTATCGGTTCGCCCATCACTGTTCCGACAGTCGGAACGCCGAGAACGGAAATAAATTCATCAAGTGTCATATCAATTCTCCTATAAAGTGTTTCTGACAGAATTACAGAATTATTATATATCCTCGGCGGAGTTTGTGTCAATGATTTTATTGATAAAGCCGATGAGCGGGAGTATAACTTTTTTATAAAATGCCTCTTCGACAAATTTTTTGAAGTTTTAACTGTAAAATCAAAAAAAAGTATTTACAAACTCGCAAAAATAAATTATAATTGGATTATAATCCTAAAGCACAAGGAGGAGAACGAATGAAAAAAAGAATTTTGTGTGTTATTCTCACGCTTTGCTTGTTTTTGAGCATTGCACCTGTCACGATGGCTGCCGACACGGCGGACGGCGGTTATCAGAAAGGGGATATAATCGAATTCGGTTCATATCCTCAGTCAAAGGTGACCAATCCAAGGATCATTTCGGTACTTGACGGCTTCCTGACCGACGACGTGTGGGTGTCATATGACTACTACATCGGCACGGGAACGGAGTATGACGGCAATATGACGTCATCCGATTACATGAAGTATGCCGATCTTGAGCTGAACGGCGAAAAATACCGTGCGGTCAGATTCTCGCAGTACCGTCCTACGGTAACAAGCGATGTCTCTTCCGAGGCTACTTCGGTTCAGGACAATAACGGCTACGAGCTGAACACGACTTACTTCTTTAAGTATGAGCCGCTGACATGGACGGTTCTTGACCCCGAAGAGGGCTATGTTATGTCCAATATTGCCATTGACGCTCAGGCTTATGAGAACTTTTCCTATTATGATCCCGATTCTTTTGATTCTGCATCGGGACCAATGGTTTATAACGGCAAGGACTGCAAGTATTTGGCCAACGATTGGTCAAAATGCTCTCTGAGAGAGTGGCTGAACAGGGATTTCTTCAATACTGCTTTCACGGCGGAGGAAAAGGCTCAGATAGGTAAAACCTATCTTGACAATACCAATACGTTTAGTTCGAAATATGACTGTGCAGGCACATTTGATAAGATTTTTACAATTAGTATTATTGACGCAATAAACAGCGATTACGGTTTTGATGAGGACGGATCACATACCGATTTTGCGAGAGCAAGACCGGCTACTGATTACGCAAAGTGTCAGGGCGTAGACGCAGCAGATACGACCGGAACACTTCCGTATTGGTGGCTGCGTACAACAGGTTTCTACGGCGCATTTGCCTTTGGCGTATCTCCGAACGGCCGGATCGTTTCCAGCGGCAGCGGTTATTACAATGTCAACAGAACCGATATGGGCGTTGTTCCTGCGTTCAAGTTCAATCCGAAGACGCCGACGCTCGCTAAGGGCAGCAAAATCGAATTCGGCTCATATCCTCAGTCCGAGGTCACGGACGCCGATGAGGTCGCAAAGCTTGAAGCGGACTCGGAGAATTATCTTTGGGTTTCCTATAAATATTACAGCGGAACAGGCAATAGCACGGACGGCGAAATGGAGCCGGGCGATTTCATGCTGTATAAGGATTTCTACAGCGGCGGCGAAATGTTCCGTGCGGTTACTTTTTCGGAGTACAGACCGGGCACAGGCGGCGGATTAAAAGGAGATGTTTTTTCTAACCAGAAAGACAACGACTATCACCCGAACAATGTATATTATTTTAAATACGAACCGCTGACATGGCGTGTGCTTGATCCCGACGAGGGATATGTGATGTGCGATAACATAATTGACTCGCAGTCTTATCAGAATTTCGTTATTAGAAAAGACGGTAAGCTTTATAACAGCAAGGATTGCACAAATTATGTCTCAGATTGGGAAACCTGCTCATTGAGACAGTGGCTCAACAAGACCTTTTATAACACGGCATTCTCCCGTGAGGAGAAGATGCTGATAGGCACAACATTCCTTGAGAATAACAGCCCGGACGGCACTTGGTTCGGCACCGATACGGGCGATAAAATATTTATTCTCTCGTTTGACGATGTAATTAACAGCGCATACGGCTTCGACTCATCGAAATCGGAATTTGACGAAGCAAGAAAGCTCAAAGGTACGGATTATTCAAAATGTCAGGGCGTATATATCAGCCAGGGTTATCCGCATTGGTGGCTTCGTACCCCGGGCGATGGCAAAGCGGTTTACCTCGTCAGCAGCTACGGCTGGGCGGCTCTCGGTCAGGGAGTTTACGGCACAGGCGTGGGCGTCGTTCCTGCACTCAAATTAAACCCGAAGGCTGTTGATGTCAGCGTTGTTTACGACCTTGACGGCGGCGCATGGGCAGAGGGCTACACTGCACCGACAAGCTATAAATCAAATGAAACACTTGCACTCCCGACGGCGGAAAACGTTGTAAGAGCGGGCTATACCTTCTCCGGCTGGGAGCAGACGAGCTTCATAAACAAGACTGTTACCTATACGGCAAAGTGGATATCCAACGGTTATACCGTAAGTTTTGATTCAAACGGCGGTACGGCGGTTGCGGATAAGTCTCTTAAATGGAGCGACAAGGTGCTTGAAGGCGTTTCGGATCCGACAAAGGCAGGCTACACATTCGCAGGCTGGAAGTACGCTGATTCGGCAGTTTCGTCAGATACAAAGTTTTCCGACCTCGCTGCAGATGATAAGGTAAGCGGAATTACCCTGGTGGCAGAGTGGACGGCAAAAACCTATACGATTAAGTTTGATACAAGAGGCGGCACTCCCGTTGCCGACAAGACGCTCCATTGGGACGATAAGGTGCTCGACGGTGTTGTTCCTCCGACAAGAGAGGGAGGATTTGAATTCATCGGCTGGAACATTGTTTCTCCGAAATTGAGCGTAACAACTTTGAATTGCACATACGGCGAGCTTGTTCAGGACGACAGCATTGACACGGTTACGCTCGGTGCGGTTTGGAGAGATACCGAAAAGCCGGTAATAATCGGTCTTGAAAACGGCAAGATTTATTGCGGACCTCAGAAGTTTAAGGTAACCGACAATGACACATCGAGGACGGCAATCGTAATAATAAACGGCAAAAATGTTGAGCCTGACGCAGACGGATATTATACGGCTGAACCCACAAACGGTGAGTTCAAGATTATTGCTGTTGATTCTTTTGCTAACATGGCAATGGTCCAAATTACCGTAAACGCCGCTCACGATTACAGCGATTGGAAGTTCGACGAGAACGAGCACTGGAAGGAGTGCAAGTACGGCGATTCAGTAATCGAAAAGGGTGAGCATACCTTTGAATGGGTGACGGATAAGGAAGCGACCGAGACGGAAAAAGGTATCGCACATGAGGAATGTACGGTCTGCCACGCAAAGCGCAACGAGAATACCGAGGTTCAGAAGCTCAAGACAAAATGGGAAAAAATCCGTGATTGGCTTATCGGAATTTTTGCAAAAATCATTAAATGGTTCATTGACCTTATCGGTGATATTTGCTGAACGTTTGAAAAAGCCGCAACCGAATAGATAAATTACGGCTTCTCTTGACCGGTTCAAGGGGAGCCGTTAAAATCTGTTATGTGAAATTTTCCGCTGATTTCAGTTGCTTTTTGCCCAATATTCTGATAGAATAACCGTTGTGACAATTTCGACTTACGTCAAAGAAATTCATATATTCGGCTCTATTTTGCGATAAAACGGAAAAGACCGAAATTTTTCGGGAAAAAGCCGTTGATTTTGTATTTTTATTATTGACAAATCGGGTTTTACACTATATAATGTTTGGTGCATGACATTTGAGGTGAAGAGTATTTATGTATTTTGTTGAGCTTGAGCCTATCTTTAATAATGAGGGTTTGGCACTGCCTCTTGATTTCACGGCTGATATGAGCGACTGCGATATCTACGGAGGTCATCCTTTTACTTCACCCGTTCACGTGACGGGGGAGATAAGGAACTCAACGGGTATAGTCAGCATCATTGCAAAGGCTGATTTTACTCTCAATCTCACCTGCGACAGATGTGCGGCTGAATTTGACCGTGCATTTTCAACGCCGATCGAGCATGTGCTTGTCACGGAGCTGAACAACGACGAGGGTAACGATGAATACATCGTTGTTGATTCACTTCGATACGATGCCGAACCGCTTGTTCGGGAGGATATTCTCCTGAACCTGCCTACCAAGGTGTTGTGCAGGGATGACTGCCTCGGGATCTGTCCCCGTTGCGGCAAAGACTTAAATGACGGTCCGTGTGACTGTGAAAAAGAATCCGATCCGAGATGGGACGCTCTTTTACAGCTCACTCAGGAAGATCAGTAAGAATTATTTATCAGCATTAAGGAGGCGCTCAGAATGGCAGTACCGAAGAGAAGAGTTTCTAAGGCGAGAAGAGACAAGAGACGTTCAAACGTTTGGAAGATGGAAGCACCGGCACTTGTAAAGTGCCCGCAGTGCGGTGAGTACAAGAGAGCTCACAGAGTATGCTCAGCCTGCGGTTATTATAACGGCAAGCTCGTAGTCAAGAAGGACGCATAAGTCTTTTCAATGTGAAACGGAGAAGGTAGAGATTGGACCGTAAAATAGTGTCCGTTCTCTGCCTTTTTGACTTTTTTGATGGATCTTTGACGGATCTTTTCCCGTTATACAGCCCAAAGCCCTCTCGGCATATAATAATATAGCCTTTAAGGACTTTGACCTGTCTAACGAAAAAATCTCTCGTCAAAAATAAACATGGTTCCCTTGTAGGGGAGTCCACGAAGTTTCTGCAAAAAAACAACACAAAAATCAAGCAAAGGAGGGTCTTTATGGCTGTTAAAATTTCATCTGTTCAGCACCATTCGCCTGCGTCACGTCATTTTGTGAAGGCAGGGGACAAGCTTATAAGTGTAAACGGCCATGAGATTCGTGACGTGCTTGATTATCAATTCTATATTGATGATGCACCTGTGCTTGTCGTTGAAAAGCCGAACGGAAAACGCCGAACAATTCATCTGAAGCTTGGCGAGGGCGAAACGGGTCTTGAATTCGAGACTTATCTTATGGATAAACAGCGCTCCTGTGCCAATAATTGTATTTTCTGCTTCATAGATCAGTTGCCGAAGGGCTTGCGTGAAAGCCTCTATTTCAAGGACGACGATTCGCGTCTATCTTTTCTTTTCGGAAACTATATTACGCTCACGAATATCGGCGAGAGGGATATTGACAGAATAATCGAAATGCACATCAGTCCCGTTAATATTTCCGTTCACACGATGAATCCCGAGCTTCGTGTTAAGATGATGGGAAACAAACGGGCGGGCAAGGTGCTTGACTATGTCCGTAAGCTTGCCGACGCAGGTATAAAGCTCAATACTCAGCTTGTGCTGTGCCCGGGCTACAATGACGGTGACGAGTTGACCTATTCTTTGGAGGAATTGGGTAAGATGTATCCTTCGGTTCAGAGCATTGCCGCCGTTCCTGTCGGCCTTTCCTGCCACCGTGACGGACTGACGGGCTTAAATCCTTTCACAAAAGAACAATCTTTGGATGTAATTTCGCGAATTGATAGTTACAATTCTCAATTTATGTGTTATAATAATATGAATATAGCGTTTGCATCGGATGAGTTTTATCTGAATGCCGATTTACCGATGCCCGATTGCAGCCGATACGGAGATTTTATACAGCTTGAAAACGGCGTCGGAATGTGGGCTTTGCTGAAACATGAATTTGAAGAAGCGATAAAGGATATTCCCGAGGGATACACCCTGCCGAAGGAGCGCCGAATTACAATGGTGACGGGCGCGGCAGCGTTCAGGCTTATCGAGTATATTGCAAAGGCTGTTGAAAAAAGGGTCGCAAATATTCAAATTGAGGTTGTCAAAATCCCGAACAGGCTGTTCGGCGAGAGAATAACCGTTGCAGGACTTCTCTGCGGCAAGGATATAATAGCGGGGCTCGAAAGCACAAAGCTCTATGACGAATTGCTTTTCCCGGCGGTTGCGTTGAGGAGCGAGAGAGATATTTTTCTTGACGATATGTCCGTTGAGGAGCTTTCACAAAAATTAGGAATAAAGGTCACGCCCGTTGAGAACGACGGGTATGAATTGCTTGATAAAATTTTAGGAGAACAGGAGGGATAATATGGCAAGACCGATAGTTGCCGTCGTAGGCAGACCGAATGTCGGCAAATCCACGCTTTTTAATAAACTTGTGGGTCAGCGCCTTTCAATCGTTGACGATACGCCGGGTGTTACCCGTGACAGAATTTACGGCGATTGCGAATGGCTCAACCATAATTTCCTTTTAGTTGATACAGGCGGAATTGAGCCGGATTCGGACGATGTTATTCTTTCACAGATGCGACGCCAGGCTCAGATCGCCATCGACAGCGCAGACGTTATAATTTTCGTTACCGATATGAGAACAGGTGTTGTTGCGACCGACCAGGAGGTTGCCTCGATGCTTATTAAAAGCGGAAAGCCGATCGTACTTTGTGTAAACAAATGCGACACAATAGGCGAACCGCCGATGGAATTTTATGAGTTTTACAATCTCTGCCTCGGCGAGCCGATAAGAGTTTCGGCTGTTCACGGCCATGGCACGGGCGATCTGCTCGATGAGGTTATCAAATATTTCCCCGAGGAGGAAGATGAGGACGAGGACGACGACAGAATCCGTGTTGCTGTTATCGGCAAGCCGAATGTCGGCAAATCCTCACTTATCAATGCCATTGCAGGCGAGGAGCGAGTTATCGTTTCAAATATCGCAGGCACAACGAGGGACGCTACCGACACGTTGATTGAAAACCGGTTCGGCAAGTTCATTTTTATCGACACGGCAGGTATTCGCCGCAAGAGCAAGGTTGAGGAAGCAATTGAAAAATACAGCGTTCTCCGTGCGAGAATGGCTGTTGAAAGAGCAACCGTGTGTGTTATTATGATTGACGCACAGGAGGGCTTCACGGAGCAGGATTCAAAGGTTGCCGGAATTGCCCACGACCTCGGCAAGGCGTGTATTATCGCCGTAAATAAATGGGATGCAGTCGAGAAGGACGGCAAGACCATGGACAGCTACCGTAAAAAGCTGATGAACGATTTTTCGTTTATGTCTTATGCGCCGATTATCTTTATTTCGGCAAAGACGGGTCAGCGGCTTGACCGACTCTTTGAGCTTATCAAGTTTGTTGACACTCAGAATGCAATGAGAATTTCGACAGGAAAGCTCAACGATATTCTTGCCGAAGCGACGGCGAGAGTTCAGCCGCCGACTGATAAAGGCAGGAGGCTTAAAATATATTATATTACTCAGGCTTCCACGAGACCGCCGACATTTGTCTGCTTTGTCAACCGCAAGGATCTTTTTCATTACAGCTATCAGCGGTATATTGACAATCAGATTCGTGAGGTTTTCGGACTTGAGGGTACGCCGACGAAAATGGTAATCCGTGAAAGAGACGAAAAGAAATAATGATTATTTTAGGAATTGACCCCGGCTATGCGATAATCGGTTACGGCGTGCTGGAATACAGTAACAATCATTTCAAGGTGCTCGGCTACGGCGCAATAACAACCAAGGCAGGAACGCCTTTTAACGAGCGACTGGAGATCATTTACCGTGAGCTTGATTTGATAATGACCCAATATAAACCCGATGTCATGGCGATCGAAAAGCTTTTCTACAACACAAATGCAAAGACAGTCATTGACGTTGCGCAGGCGAGGGGAGTTATTGTGCTGACGGCGCAGCTCCACGGGCTTGAAATCGCCGAATACACGCCGCTTCAGGTGAAGCAGAGCGTTGTCGGCTACGGCAGAGCAGAGAAAAAGCAAGTGCAGGAAATGATGCGAATTATGCTGAAATTTGACGAAATACCGAAGCCCGATGACACGGCGGACGCCCTTGCAATGGCTATTTGCCACGCACACACCAGCGGTTCGCTCGTCGGAAAGCTGAAAAAGTATTATTGATAATGCGCGGCGAAGATGAATTCGCAGGGGCGATTCCCACATCTACCCAAGGCAAAAAATTCATCTAAGCACCCCACAGGAGCGGCAGGAAAAATAATTTACCGAAAGGCGGGAAACGATGATATATTCTCTTACAGGCAAGGTAGTTGCCCTTGACCGGAACGGACTGGCGGTTCAGTGCGGCGGAATTGCGTTTTTCTGCTTTTCCACCATGAATACACTGAAAAATGTTGCACTCAACACGGAAACGACGGTTTATACCTACCTCAACGTTCGTGAGGACGCAATGGAGCTTTACGGATTTACAACGCCAAACGAGCTTGATTCCTTTAAGCAGCTTATCACCGTTTCGGGTGTAGGTCCAAAGGCGGCGCTTGCTATACTTTCCGTTCTGACTCCCGATAAGCTTGCTTTGAGCATTGCTTCGGGCGACGCAAAGGCTATAACAAAGGCACAGGGCGTCGGAGCGAAGATAGCCAACAGAATTATTCTTGAGCTCAAAAATAAGTTCAGCACAGAACTTACAGAGGAGCAGTCCGAGCTTGTCGGAGCGGTTCAGATGACGGCAGGTGCCGAGAATGTGGGCGAGGCGATAGAAGCTCTCGTTCAGCTCGGCTACAGCAGGTCGGAAGCTGCGGCAGCACTCGGTAAGTTAGACAGCAATCTACCTGTTGAGGAGCTTATCCGTCAGGCACTTAAATCACTGATATAAGGAGGGAACGGCATGGAGGATATGGACTTTGAAAACCGAATAGTCGCTCCCGAGTATATGGATAACGATTCCGATGTGGAGTTTCAGCTTCGTCCGAGGACGATGAGCGACTATATCGGACAGACTAAGGTTAAGGAAAATCTTTCAATTTATATAGAAGCGGCAAAAAAGAGAAACGAACCGCTTGACCATGTGCTTCTTTACGGCCCTCCGGGTCTCGGAAAGACAACTCTTGCAGGTATAATTGCCAACGAGATGGGCGTTAACTTCCGTGTGACCTCGGGTCCTGCAATCGAAAAGCCGAAGGATCTGGCTGCATTGCTTACAAATCTCAGCGAGGGCGACGTGCTTTTCATTGATGAAATTCACAGAATGAACAGGAGCGTAGAGGAGGTTCTCTATCCCGCAATGGAGGACAATGCGCTTGATATAATCATCGGTCAGGGACCGTCGGCAAGAAGCATAAGAATAGACCTGCCGAGATTCACCCTTGTCGGCGCAACAACAAGGGCAGGTCAGCTCAGTGCTCCGCTTCGTGACCGTTTCGGCGTTATTGCAAGACTTGAGCTGTATTCGCCCGAGGATCTCAGCAGTATCGTTAAAAGAAGCGCTGGAATACTTAATATAGAAATTACCGACGAGGGAGCTTATCAGATAGCCTCCCGTTCAAGAGGAACACCGAGAATCGCAAACAGATTTTTGAAACGTGTCCGTGACTTTGCACAGGTGCTCGGCAACGGCGTTATTACCGACGAAAATGCCGACCTTGCGCTCAATCGCCTTGAGGTTGACCCGCTCGGTCTCGATTCAATCGACCGACTTCTTCTTACGGCGATGATAAAGAACTATAACGGAGGTCCCGTCGGACTTGAAACGATCGCCGCTGCGATAGGCGAGGAAGCGATCACAATAGAAGATGTCTATGAACCGTATCTGATGCAGATAGGATTTCTTTCGAGAACTCCGAGAGGGCGTATGGTTACGCCTGCCGGCTATGCACATTTGGGTATGCCGATGCCAGCACAGAACGGAGCTAATAACAACCCGGTTCCGCTGATGGAACAGCAAAAATTTGAACTATAATTCGGAGGTCATTTTATGGGCAGATTATTCGGAACAGACGGTGCAAGAGGAGTTGCAAACTCGGAGCTTACATGCGAGCTTGCCATGCAGATCGGCCGTGCGGCTGCGATGGTTCTTATTGACGAGAACAAAAAGCGTCCGAGAGTTATGATCGGAATGGACACAAGAATTTCATCAAATATGCTTTGCTCTGCGATCACTGCAGGCCTTTGCTCGGTCGGTGCGGATGTTATGCATCTCGGCGTGCTTCCCACGCCTGCGGTTGCATTCCTTGTTAAAAAATATGAGTATGATGCAGCGGTCATGATCACCGCTTCGCATAACCCGTGCGAATACAACGGCATCAAAATCTTTCAGGCGGACGGCTATAAGCTTCCCGATGAACTGGAGGAGAAAATTGAAGCGATTATCCTTGACGGCGTAACTCAGCCGCCTGTTAAGATAGGCGCTGATATCGGACGTATCAGAAGCTCCGAGATGCCGACGTTTGATTACACACGTCATCTTATTTCCACGGTTGAGGATATTGATTTTTCGGGCTATAAGGTTGCTCTTGACTGCGCTAACGGTGCAGCGAGCGTAACGGCTCCCGATCTTTTTACCGAGCTTGGGGTTGACTGCCACATCAAGTCGTCAATGCCGAACGGCATCAATATCAACCGTGAGTGCGGTTCGACTCATCTTGACGGACTTCAGAGATATGTTAAGGAATACGGCTGCGACGTAGGCTTCGCTTTCGACGGTGATGCCGACAGAATGTTGGCTGTTGACGAGAACGGCGAGGTTGTTGACGGCGATAAGATTATTGCGATCTGCGCCAAGGATATGAAAAACAGGGGAGTCCTCACCGATGATACAGCCGTTGTTACGGTTATGAGCAACATGGGCTTCTTTGAATTCTGCAAGAAGAACGGCATCAAGAGTGAGATTACAAAAGTCGGTGACAGATACGTTCTTGAAAATATGAGAGAGAATAACTTTAAGATAGGCGGCGAACAGTCGGGTCACGTTATTTTCTTTGACTTCGCTTCAACGGGTGACGGACAGCTTACTGCTCTCCAATTGCTTGCAGTTATGAAGAGAACGGGCAAAAAGCTCTCCGAGCTTGCCGCCGAGATGGAAGTTTTTCCGCAGGTTCTTATCAACGTAAGAGTTTCCCAGATGGGCAAGGCTCGCTATGACAAGGACGAGGAGATCAAGAAAGCTGTTGCAAGCGCAGAAAAGGAGCTTGGTGAGTCAGGCAGAGTGCTTGTTCGTGTTTCGGGCACCGAACCGCTTGTCAGAGTTATGCTCGAGGGCAGGGATAAGGACATGATTCAGACCCTTGCCGAGGAAATTGCACAGGTAGTTAAAGAGAGACTTATATAAACGGAGGATGTCAGAATGAGAGTTGCCGACGGCTGGAAGGATTATGAATTACTGGATTGCTCCGACGGAGAAAGGCTTGAACGTTGGGGTGATGTTATCCTTATTCGTCCCGATCCGCAGGTCATTTGGAAAACTCCCAAGAAGCATCCCATGTGGAAAAAAGCCAATGCCAGATATCTCCGCTCTTCAACGGGCGGAGGTCACTGGGAGATTTTAAGAAAAACTCCCGACGCTTGGCGTATTGATTATAAGGAGCTTGGTCTTAATGTCAAAACCATGGGCTTCAAGCACACGGGAATTTTCCCCGAGCAGGCAGTCAATTGGGATTATACGGCTGAGCTTATCAGAAATGCAGGCAGACCCGTAAAGGTGCTCAACCTGTTTTCCTACACGGGCGGCGCAACCGTAGCTTGCCTTAAAGCAGGGGCGCAGGTCGTCCATGTTGACGCCTCAAAGGGCATGGTTAACTGGGCAAAGGAAAATGCCGCCGCTTCCCATGTAGCCGACAGACCCGTAAGATGGATAGTTGACGACTGTATAAAATTTGTTCAGCGTGAAATACGCAGGGGCAATAAATATGATATTATCATCATGGATCCTCCGTCATACGGCAGAGGCCCCGGCGGCGAAGTCTGGAAGCTTGAGGATGAGGTTTACGGCTTTGTTGAGCTTTGCACCGAGGTGCTTTCTGACGACCCGATAATGATGCTTATAAATTCATATACAACGGGACTTTCGCCGGCTGTTATGCAGTATATTCTGGGTGCGCTTGTCGTGCCGAAATTCGGCGGAAAGGTGACGGGCAGTGAGATTGGCTTGCCTGTTACACAAACAGGAATGGTTCTGCCGTGCGGTGCATCGGCAATTTGGAAAAAATAATTCGGAGAAACACGGAATATGAGCGATACCTTTATAAAATTCGATAATGTTTCATTCGCCTACGAGCTGGAGGACGAGGGGATTGTCAGAGCAGTCAACGATTTCAGCCTTGAAGTGCCCGAGGGTCAGTTTCTTGCCGTGCTCGGTCATAACGGCTGCGGCAAATCAACGGTTGCAAAGCTGATTAACGGCATACTTGTTCCGAACAAAGGTAAGGTCATGGTCAAGGGCATGGACACCTCCGATGAGAGCAAGACGGTTGATATTCGCAGGACGGTCGGTATGGTTTTTCAGAACCCGGACAATCAGATCGTTGCGACGATCGTTGAGGACGACGTTGCGTTCGGCCCCGAAAATCTCGGAGTTGAGCCTTCGGAGATAAGAAAAGCCGTTGACAATGCACTTAAAGCAGTCGGAATGTATGAATTCCGCAAGCGTGAGCCTCACCGTCTTTCCGGCGGACAGAAGCAGAGAGTCGCTATTGCGGGTGTTATTGCAATGAACACCAAGTGTATCGTCATGGACGAGCCTACGGCCATGCTTGACCCACAGGGCAGGAAAGAGGTCATGGATACGGTAATGAAGCTCAACAGGGAGTTCGGAATCACCGTTATACTTATCACTCACTATATGGACGAGGCGGTCAAGGCGGACAGGGTTGTTGTTATGGACGGCGGAAGAATTGCACTTGACGGAACGCCGAAAGAGGTTTTCAGAAACGTAGAAAAAATGAAGCAATTGGGTCTTGATGTCCCGCAGGCTACAGAGCTTGCATACAGGCTCAGAAAAAAAGGATTCAAACTTCCGGAAGATATACTCGATGAAAATGAATGTGCCGAGGCTATTCTCAAGGTTTTGGAGGTGAGAAAGTGATGCCGATACTTTCAATGCAGGGCGTTACTCATCTCTACAATGAGGGAATGCCGAGCGAATCAAAGGCAATTGACAATATAAATCTTGATATTGAAGAGGGCGAGCTGGTCGGAGTTATCGGTCACACGGGCTCGGGCAAAAGCACCCTCGTTCAGCATTTTAACGGAATTCTCAAGCCAAACAGCGGCAAGGTAATTGTTGACGGCATTGACATTTGGTCGGATAAAAAGGCGACAAGAGAGGCTCGCTTCAAGGTCGGTCTTTGCTTCCAGTATCCGGAGTATCAGCTCTTTGAGGAGACCGTGTATAAAGATATTTCATTCGGTCCGAAGAATATGAAGCTCTCCGACGATGAGATAGTAAAAAGAGTTGTTTCGGCGGCGGCATATGTCGGACTTAAAAAGGAATTGCTTGAAAAATCACCGTTTGACCTTTCGGGCGGTGAAAAAAGACGAGCCGCAATAGCGGGAGTTATCGCAATGCAGCCGAAGGTTCTCATTCTTGACGAGCCGACTGCCGGTCTCGACCCGATAGGCAGAGACACAATTCTTGATATGATAAAGAATTACCGTGAAAAAACGGGAAGCACCGTTCTGCTTGTTTCACACAGCATGGAGGACATTGCGAAGATAGCAACCAAGGTTGCTGTCATGAACAACGCAAGGCTTGAAATGTACGGAACGGTTGACGAGGTCTATTCACACGCCGAAAGACTCAGAGAAATAGGACTTAACATTCCGCAGATTTCAAAGGTATTTGAAATACTCAAAAACAACGGGCATGATTTCGGCTCGGTCTATACCGTTGACCGTGCCGTTGAGGTTTTGACGAAGTAAACCGCTATTATTTTCCCTGCACAGGAGGTGCAAACGGTGTTAAAAGACATTACAATAGGTCAGTATTACAATGTTGAATCGCCGATTCATCGCATGGACGCAAGAATGAAAATCATACTGACGGTTTTGTTCATTGTTTCGATTTTTATGTGCAAAAGCTTTGAGGCGCTCGGTCTTATGGTGCTTTTCACATTGACGGTTAATATAATTTCAAAGGTTCCCGTGAAGATGGTCGCAAAGAGCTTGAAGCCGATCGTCATTATCGTTCTGTTCACTTCAATATTGAACATTTTCTATATCAGAGGCGGCACGGAGCTTGTGAACTGGCATTTTATCCACATCACGACAAACGGACTTTTCACCGCTCTGTTTATGGCGATAAGAATTGTCTGTCTTGTTGTTATCAGCTCACTTTTGACCTACACGACAACGCCGACTGTTCTGACGGATTCCCTTGAAAAGCTGTTTGCACCGCTTAAGGTGTTTAAGGTTCCCGTTTCAACGCTGGCAATGATGATGACGCTTGCCCTGCGTTTCATTCCGACTCTTATTGACGAGATCGACAGAATAACTAACGCACAAAAGGCGAGGGGGGCTGACCTTGACAACGGCAGCTTTATGCAAAGAGTCAAGGCACTTGTGCCTATTATCGTTCCGCTTTTCGTCTCGTCGATAAGACGTGCATACGAGCTTGCCGACGCAATGGACTGCCGCTGCTATACGGGCGGTCCGGGCAGAACAAGAATGAAGCAGATGAAGCTCAGGGCAACGGATTTTGTATGGCTCGGTGTGATGCTTGTGTATTTCGCAGGTATTATCGTTCTCAATTATTTTTTCAAGGCGGTGCTTGTTAAATGAGAAACCTTGCGCTTCACCTGATGTATGACGGCACGGACTTTCACGGCTGGCAGGTTCAGCCGAACGGAATAACCGTCCAGGAATGCTTGCAGGATGCCGTTGAAAAAATTCTCGGAGTCCGTGAAAATATAACCGGATGCAGCCGTACCGACGCAGGTGTTCACGCAAACGATTTTTGCTGTACCCTCAGAACGCAGAGCGACATTGACTGCTACCGCCTTGTCGGTGCACTTAACGCCGTTTTACCCGATTCGGTTGCGGTGAAGAGCTGCAAGGAAATGCCGCTTGATTTTCACCCGAGGTACGATTGCAAAAGCAAGAGATATCTTTACAGGATATGGAACTCGCAGGCGAAAAATCCGTTTCTCAAGAACTATGCATGGCATTATAAATCAAAACTTGACGCCGATATTTTAAATGAACAGGCAAAGCAATTCATAGGAACGCACGATTTTGCCGGTTTTTGCTCCTCTGGCAGCAGCGTTGAGGACACGGTTCGCACGATTTATGACTGCGGCGTTGTAAGGAACGGCGATGAGGTCGATTTTTACGCTGAGGGCAACGGTTTCCTTTACAATATGGTAAGGATAATGGTCGGTTCGTTAATAGAAATTTCAGAAAAAAGAATTGAAAAAGACACACTGATAGCTATAATAGAAAGTAAGGATCGTGAAAAAGCGGGCAGAACAGCTCCGCCGCACGGACTTTACCTGGACGCTGTCAGCTACGGGGAGGAAGAGGCTTGAAAAACAGCGGAAACGGAAAAAAGAAAAAATTAACCGTAAGTGTGCGAACAAAAAAGATTTTTACTGCGGTGCTTGCCGCTGCGGTAGTCATTCTGATTGTTATGACTGCGGCACAGAAGCTCGGAAATATGACGGTTACTACCTTTACGGCAGACGTTAAGGCATATTTTATGAGTCTCGGCTCCGGCGACGGATACCCGTATTCGATCAGCGCCGACACAGTTAGAAATATTAAGGTCAATAAGTCGAACCTGACGCTGTTGCTTGACGATAAAACGACGGTTCTGACATCCTCGGCAAAGGAAATTATGCCGAAATCTCATACCTTTTCCAATCCGATTATGAAAGCCAAGGGCTCTAAGATGATCGTATGCGACCTTGACTCGGGAAAATTCAGGGTGCAAAGCGGTGCGGAAATTCTGCGTGAGGAGAATCACAAGAATAACATTATGGCGGCGGCGATCGGCTCAAAGGGCAACTATGCCGTTGCCGAGTACGGCGACAATGCGCAGTCGGTTCTTCTTGTTTATTCAAAGAGGGGAAAAGAAAAATTCAAGTGGAATTTTAAGGACGAGCGAGTGATTGATATTGATCTTTCGTCGAACGGAAAGTACGCCGCTGTTGCCGCAATTAAGGCGCAGAACGGCGAAATGTCGTCAAAGCTCTATGTCTTTAACATAAACAAGGCTGACGAGTACATCGCCTGTTTCGATTACCCGGGCACAACGCTTTTGAGAGTAAACTATGTCAAGGGCAACAACATTTCCGCACTGGGCGACAATCTTAAATCATATATCAAAAATAATTCGAAAAGACAGGACGATACGAAATTCGGCTCGGACAAGCTGTATAAATACTGCGTTGCGTCCAACGGATCGAGTGCCCTTGTCCTTTCAAAATACGGCAGCACCTCGCTTTCGTCACTGACCTTTTTCAACAGCTCCGACAAGGAGAGGTTTACGGTCGATTTTGACAAGGAGGCCAAATGGGTCGACACCGACGGAAAATATGTCGCCGTTCTTTTCGACAGCGAGGTAAGAACCTATAACAAGAGGGGAAAGCAGGTCGGAACAATTTATTTCACAGGCGAGCCTCAGCGTGTAACCGTTGACTCGGGCAGGACATATGTCCTCACCTCCGTGAATATAAAAAGTTATAAGACCAGAGGAACCACGGACGAAAGGCAGGTTTCGGAATAATGCAGGAACATATAGTTGATATAATTCTTATAGCGATCGTTGTGTTGATGACGTTCAGATATTACCGTCGGGGCTTGGTCGGTACGATCTTCAAATTCGGTTCGTTCATTGTTGCTCTTGTTGCGGCAAGAGTTTTCTGCGGAAGCGTTACAGACTGGGTATACAGCAACACAAAGCTGTTCGGCGACACAGAAAGATACATCGCAAAGCTGATAATTTTTATCCTGATTTACATAGTGATAAGGCTTGCCTTTTCGTGGATTATTTCATTCCTTGAATCGGTTAAAAAGCTGCCTGTGCTCAAAAAGGCAAACAAGCTCCTCGGAGCGCTTTTGGGACTCGGTTGCGGTCTTATTGCGGTTATCGTTTTAAGCGTCGGACTGCAGGTTTCATCGCACGTTGTGTATAACGCAAAGTATGTCAATGCGATTGACTCGTCGGTGATCGTTCAGGCGGTGCTTTCAAACGATAAGGTTTCCAAAAATATAGAGAAGTTCAATCTGTAAGGAGGAGTTAGAATGTTTAAAGATCTTTTTAAAAACTGGAATACAATCCCTAACTGGCTTTCATTTGCAAGAATAATTATGGTACCGATTTTTGCTTATCTTTTCCTCAACGATTCAATAAGCAATAATATTATCTGGGCGGTTTTCGTACTCGCTCTTTCGGGACTTTCCGACTGTCTTGACGGTAAAATCGCACGCCGTTTTAATCAGGTCAGCGACCTTGGCAAGTTGCTTGATCCCGTTGCGGATAAGCTCACTCAGATAACGATTGCCGTTTTGCTCTATATCAAGTTCAGCTCAAGCTCGGAATCGCTTATCAAAACATTCAGTTGGATATTCCTGATTTTTATTATAAAAGAGTTTGTAATGGTCCTCTTCGGAGGAATTATGATAGCCATAGGACTCAGACCCAGTGCGGCGGAGATCTACGGCAAGGTTGCGACCTGCGTATTCTATTTTGTAATGATTGCGCTGTTCGCATTCGCTCCCGATGTCGGAGCATTCAACAACATTTGGACTATTCCCGACACATTGCTGATTGTTCTTGTTGCGATCTCGGCATTGCTGACGGTGGTTGCTTTCGTGAGCTATCTTCCGGGTGTTTACAGGCAGTTCAAAGAAAAATTCAGCAAAAGCAAATAATAGGAGACTGATATGAAACAAATAATGTGCAGCAAATGCGGTATCCGACCTGCTGTGATTTTTATGACGAGAATGGACGGCGATAAGAGTTTTCACCAGGAGGGCCTCTGCCTGAAATGTGCCATGGAGTCAACGGGCCCGATAAAGCAGATGATGGAAAATATGGGTATCACCGAGGACGACTACGAAGCTATGAGTGAGCAGTTCGGCGCCATGATGGGCATGGGCGACGAGGGCGAGGGCTTTGAGCCCGGCGGAACACCGACATTCCCGTTTATGCAGGGTATGGTGAACGACTCGGGCGAGGATTTCACCGATGTACCCGATACCGAGGTTAAGGACAACAAAAACGCCAAGAAAAAGGGCGAGAAAAAGTCGAAGAAGCGCAAATATCTTCCGCTTTACTGTACCAACCTGACTCGAAAGGCAAGGGAGGGCAAGATCGACAGGATAATCGGCAGAGATAACGAGATTTACAGAACGATTCAGATCCTTTGCCGCCGTTCAAAGAACAATCCGTGTCTTATCGGTGAGCCGGGCGTCGGTAAAACCGCAATTGCAGAGGGACTTGCTCTGAGAATCGCAAACGGTGAGGTTCCGGCTAAGCTCGCCAATAAGGAGATTCAGCTTCTTGACCTTACTTCTCTTGTCGCAGGAACTCAGTTCAGAGGTCAGTTTGAGGGCAGAGTAAAGGGTCTTGTCGAGGAGGTTAAGGCTGAGGGTAACATTATCCTCTTCATTGATGAGGTGCATAACCTTGTCGGCACGGGCGGAGACTCCGAGGGCTCAATGAATGCCGCCAATATTCTCAAGCCTGCTCTTTCAAGGGGCGAGGTGCAGATTATCGGCGCAACGACCTTCACCGAGTACAGAAAATATATCGAAAAAGATGCGGCGCTTGAAAGACGTTTGCAGCCCGTAAAGGTTGAGGAGCCGTCGATTGAGGACACATATAAAATGCTCCTCGGAATTAAGGATTACTACGAAAATTATCATAAGGTTCAGATCAGCGACACACTCGTTCACAACGCTGTTACGCTTTCAGAGAGATTTATAAACGACAGATTCCTCCCTGACAAGGCGATCGACCTGCTCGATGAGGCGTGTACGTGTGCAAACCTCAGGAATAAAAATATAAGCGAATATGAGAATAAGCTCAATGAAAAGGCAGATCTGATTATCCGTGAGCAGGATCTTATGGAGGCCGAAGAGCCCGATTACGAGGCGATTGCCAAGGTAAAGCAGGATATTATGCAGTGCGAAACAAGAATAAATCAGCTTATCCCGCTGGTTGAAAATTCTCCGGTTACAGAGGAGGATCTCGCAAGGGTAATTCAGCTTTGGACAGGCATCCCGGCGCAGAAGATAGTTGAAAGCGACCTGCGCAGACTTGCCGATCTCGATAAAAAGCTCAAGGCAAAGGTCATCGGTCAGGACGAGGCGGTTGACGTTGTTTCAAAAGCCGTCAGACGCGGAAGAATATGTGTCAGCCCGAGGAGACGACCGTCGTCGTTTATCTTTGTCGGACCGACAGGCGTAGGAAAAACCGAGCTTGTAAAACAGCTTGCAAACGAACTTTTTGACACGCCGGAGACTCTTATCAGGCTTGATATGTCCGAGTTTATGGAGAAGCACAGCGTTTCGAGAATCATCGGTTCGCCCCCGGGCTATGTCGGATATGACGAGGCGGGTCAGTTGACAGAGAAGGTTCGCCGTAAGCCGTATTCGGTTCTCCTTTTTGATGAGATAGAAAAGGCACATCCCGACGTTATGAACATCCTTCTTCAGATTCTTGACGAGGGCAAAATCACCGATGCGCAGGGCAGAACCGTCAGCTTTGAAAACACTGTCATTGTTATGACGTCGAATGCCGGCAGCAGCCGCTCGGAGGGCGCTCTCGGCTTCGGAAAGGCTCAGAGTGATGTCAATAAGGAAAAGGCATTAAAGGCACTCAGAGAGTTTCTCAGACCCGAATTTCTCGGCAGAGTTGATGAGATCGTTGTGTTCAACGACCTTGACGAGGAGGCTTTCAGAAAGATTGCCGTTCTTATGCTCGATGAATTTAAGGAGCCGCTGAGGGATAAGGGTATCACATTTACCTATACCGATGAGGCGGTAAACGAGCTTGCAAAGGATTCTGTCGGCGGATCAAGGGGCGCACGAGACCTCAGAAACAATATTCGCCGCAAGGTTGAGGATAAGATTGCCGAGATGATCATTGATCACATTGATACACCCGTAACGTCAATCACGGTTGATGTTGAGGACAGCGAAATAGTTCTTCGCTGAAAATAAAAAATAAGAGAGCCGAAGTACATTGATATGCGCTTCGGCTCAAAATATAAAGGCTGACAAAAAGGTGTCGGGCAATAAGCTCGGCACCTTTTTTGGCGGTTTATTAAAGGTCAAGTTTAAGATCGTTTTCCTTAATCCAGCCGATCTTTCTGAGAATGAGGCAGAATGCCCACGAAAGAACAGCAGGAAGAACAAAGCTGATAAGAACAAGTCCAATCCAGTCGAATGCTGTAATGGCGGATTTTGAACCGTCCGCAACAGCGTTGACCCAGCCGGTGTATACGCCGATCTGACCGACAAGACCGCAGGTTCCCATACCCGAAGAAACGGCGGCGCCGTTCATCTCCAGCTTGAAAATACAGGTTGCGATCGGACCGGTTATCATTGAGGCAAGTGTCGGCGGAATCCAGATTCGTGGATTCTTGACAATGTTGCCCATCTGAAGCATACTTGTGCCGAGACCCTGCGAGACAAGTCCGCCCCATTTATTCTCACGGAAGCTCATAACTGCAAAACCTACCATCTGAGCACAGCAGCCTGCAAGAGCCGCACCGCCGGCGAGACCCGTAAGTCCGAGAGCCGCACAAATTGCGGCACTGCTGATCGGAAGCGTAAGAGCGATGCCGACAATTGCCGAAATGATTATTCCCATAAGGAACGGCCTCAGCTCGGTTGCCCACATAATAGCGTGTCCGACGGCGCTTGCCGCCTTGCCTATGTACGGCGCACAGAGCATAGAGAGCGCACAGCCGAGACCGATGGTTACAACGGGCGTAACAAGAATGTCGAGCTTTGTTTCCTTGCTGACCGCCTTACCGAATTCGGCGGCAACGATTGTTATCAGCAGGACAGCGAGCGGTCCTCCCGCACCGCCGAGCTTGTCGGCAGCGTATCCGACCGTCGCCAGGGAAAAGAGGACGAGCGGCGGAGCCTTGAGGGCAAAGCCGATTGCAATTGCCATTGCACAGCCCTTGACTGCCGAGGCGAAGTCGCCGATTGTGACGAGGGCTTCAATTGAAAACTGAGTGCCGATTGTCGAAAGAATTGTTCCGACGAGCAGGGATGCAAAAAGTCCCTGTGCCATTGCGCCGAGGGCGTCGATTCCGTACCGCTTTGCGGAAAATTCAATGTCCTTGCGCTTGAGAAATGCCTTGAATTTGTTCATTGTGTACCCCTCCCGAGGGTTTATAAAGTTTTAATATCCGCCGTAAGGCTGTTATCCGATGTGTTGTTCCAAAAGCCGTTTGCTTTTACCGTAAGCGTGTAGCGGCTGTTTGGATCGAGACCCGAAAATTCCGCTGTTCTCGTCTTTGGCATATCATAAAAATAATATTCCGACCATATACTTGAATGTCTGATGACGAAGCCGTCGGAGTCTTTGAGCACAAGATCATAGCTGTCTACATAGTCCTCATCAATGACCGCCTGATCAAATTCAACCTTAAACGAGCTGTCCGTGATGTCGGAAACGGTGATCTTTGCGCCGTCTGCAAAATGGGGGACAACCTTTGTACGGTATCTGTCGGCGGTATAGATGAAAGAGTCAATGTCGCTCGGGGTGTCGATCTTTCTTGTGCAGGGAAAGAAATTGCCCGTCAGAACATCGAAAGGATAAACCCTGACACGGTTTTCGCTGTCAGCCTCGACGATAAGCATCTGAGCCGCCTTTGTTTTATTCTCGGGAATCGTTCCCGTGATTTTGTCAAATTCGTCCATCTCAAAGTAGCTGAGCGTTCCTGTGCCGAGTGAAGTGAAGTGCTGCTGATGAATCGAACGTGGATCGTTGATCGGTGCATGGGAATGACCCGAGAAATGAATGATCTGCGGATAATTCATATAGATGCTGATAAGCTCATCCTCACCCCAGAGTATACTGCCGTATACGGTGCCGGTGTTGTGCGGATGTTGGAAAACGAATATCGGCTTGCTGCGGTCATCCTTGGCGGCGCAGGCAAGCTCCTTAGTCATCCAAGCCTTTTTATTATCGTCATAATTACAGCTTCGTGACGGCGAGATTGAAACGAAGTGAAAGCCGTTTATAACCCTGTGCTGATCGGGATCCTGCAAAAGAATACGTTTCATTCTCTCGGCTGCGACCTCGGTGCCCTCACTGTTTGTCTCGTGACTTGCGAAAGAGGTGATAACCTGAGTTTCGGTGTAATCGACGCCTGCGTCAAGAATCGACTTTGCTTTCTGCATCTGTATCTCGGTTCCCGAGTTTGCAAAATCACCGACGATTACAACTGCGTCGAGCCTTTTGTAATTCTCGGAGCTGCGGGCGATTGAATAGGCATACTTCAGCGCAGAGGCAAATCTCTGTTCCTCTATACAATCCTCGTCCTTGAGGTGAATGTCGCTGACAACCATAAATCGCAGTGACGGGTTGAAATTTTTGTCTAACATTGTTTCAGCCTCCGTTTACATACACTTATTCCAATATACTACTGATTAAATCCAAAGTCAATAGATTTTTAGAAGAACCGAAAAAAGAGGGAGATAAATGGACTTTTTGAAGAAAAAAAGCAGTTATACTGCCGTTATAGCAATGCTTCTCGTTATTGTGAGCGCACTGGTTGCGGTAAAATTTCTGTCGGGAGTTGTTGAGGAGCATTATGAGAACTTTAAAACCGTTTGCCTTGACGCAGGGCATGGAGCGGACGATGTCGGAGCAACATCGACGGGTGGTGCAAGGCTCGAAAAGGATGATAACCTGCGGCTGACTCTCAAGGTCAGGGACAGGCTTGAAGAAAAAGGTGTAAAGGTTGTCCTGACGCGTGGAGACGACTCGGATATCACGCTTAAAGAAAGGTGCAAACTTGCAAACAGGAAAAGATGTGATTTTTTTCTCTCTCTTCACCGCAACAGCTCGGTTTCCGGTACAGGATTTGAGGCGTGGATAGCCAAGGAGCCGAAAGGGAATGAGGAGGAGACGGCTGAAAAGCTTGTTGCGGCGCTCAGCGATATATCGGGACTGCCGAACAGGGGAGTAAAGCGTGGATACCGCAACTCGAGCGGAAATAATTACTACGTCAATTCAAATACAAATATGCCGTCAATTCTACTTGAAGTCGGGTTCGTGACCAACGAGGAGGATAACAAGAGCTTTGATAAAAGCCTCGACGAAAACGCCGAGGCAATAGCGGATATTATATTTGAAAGTATCCAAAACTGAGGGGCTGTGCTAATATGCAACAGCCCCTTTGATGTGATTATTTATCCTTTTTGAAGAGCTTCTTGAACCAGGCGAGAACTGCATTTTCTTCGACGGTTTCAGCCTCTTCCTTAACCTCCTCTGTCGGTGCGGAGATCGTGGCCGTCTCATAAACGAACATTACCGATGTGCTTGAAGCCTTACCCTTTGTTGTGAAGATGTCATAGCTCTGACCTGCGGAGATCCACTGCTTTGCCCTTGCGATAAGATCGTCGGCATTGTCTGCAAGCTTTGCATAAGCCTCAAGGTCGTTCTCGGAGATGATCTTGTCAAGCGAGCTCATAATACCCTTGAGTGATGCAATTGTGTCGTCGTCAAGCGTCTTGCCGAGAGTGTTGAAAAGATCCTGATTCTTATCCATTGTCGATTTGAGCTTTTTGAGTGTCTCAATCGTCTGGGGAAGATTATTGAGAGCTTTCTGAACCTCGGGCTTCTGCATATCCGTTGAAAGACCCGTGATGAGCGGCATTACGGTTTCCATATCCTTGGAGAGTGTGGGAAGCTGTTTGAAAAATTTCTGAAGAATCGGATTGTTAAGGAGCTTTGCAACCTGCTCAAGGTCAACGTCGTCCGTGTCCTTGATGAGCTTCTGAATAGCGTCAAGGTTTTCCTTTGTCATATACTTTTCAAGAACGTCAAGGAGAGCCTTGTTGTCATTGTAGAGCTTTGTAACATCGGATACGGAGGAAGCGAGCTCGGTGAGATTATCGGTGTTGGAGAAGAGCTTGTTGATAAGCTCGGTTGCGTTCATACTGTTGAATTTGTCGATAACAGCCTGAACCTCATTGAGAGTGCTCTTAACATCCGAAACGGTATTCGGGAGAGTGTCCTCAACGCCGCTTTCGATTGCCGAGAGCGGAAGAACGGCAAAGATCATATTTGAAAGCTCAAACTTATCGGTGTCGGCTGTGATTGTGTATGTGTTGGAGAAGTTGAATGCTTCTAAAGAGAAGAACATCAGGCAGAAAATAAATACGCAAATTGAAATGTATGATATGTATTTTCCCGGTCCGAGAGTCCTGAAAGACGGTTTGACGTCGTCTTGGTTGTCGTGGGCGATAAACATGTTCAGAATGTATGGCTGCAACAATGCAACAAGTGTCAATGAAGATGCCGCCAGTCCAGGAGTGTTTGAGAAGGTGTCAATGCTCAGTCCCAAAGCGAAGCCCCATAGCAGTGTGGCCCATTGTGGGCATAGTCTGTTTATGCCGAGTATGAAATAGACGTATAGTAATGGTATGGCACATCCCATGAGGTGGATGTGGTTAAGCACAAGGACCTGTGCCAGTACCAATATCACGAACAGGAGTAAACGTTTGAAAATATCTATATTCATTATATATCTGCTTGTCTAATCATTATTTATTGTCATTTCTCGGTCTTAGAGAGTCCTGTGCCGCTTTCAGAAGCATGGCCTTGTCCTTCAATGGGGTGTTGTCGATAACGCATACGTGGCGCAGGTTACCGAAGTCCGTAGCCAGCCTTAGCTGCACTCTGTATGACAATCCGTCTGATGAGTTGAATACATGTAGGATTTTTCCGACCATTATTCCTGGGGGGAATATGGATGAGTAACCGTTGGTTACGACATAGTCGCCGAGAGCGAATTTTGCATGTCGTGGAACATCATCGATATATGCAATGTCTGCCGGTCCACCCTTCCAGTGTAGAAAACCGAAATATCCTCGTTTCTTTATCGTTACGCTGATATTCGAGTTCTTGTTGATAACGGGAATTACGATAGAATAGTGGTCTGAAGCCATGTATACCACTCCTACGATACCCATGCCGCAGGCTACACCCATGTCTTCATGTATTCCGTCTGCTTTTCCTTTGTCCAGGGTTATAAGGTTGTCTTCCTTGTCTAAAGAGCTTGAAATGCCTTATCGGGATAATTTGCAAAGTTTAATGAATGCAGAAGAATATAGGCAGA
>OQVL01000247.1_pt1 | contig 25727 bp, 23 predicted proteins | sample 1691501 | NCBI WGS metagenome assembly OQVL01 (sample SAMN03418253, study PRJEB22391) | human gut metagenome | biome: human-gut; feature: organic feature; material: feces | host: Homo sapiens | place: Tanzania | collected 2013-01 | reverse complement strand
TTAAAGAGAATATATGGAAAAAGAGTAATGTATGTAGTAATTGGAGGATGGCTATCAGAACTCCTACAAAATAGGAATTTACTGAAGAAAAAAATAAGTAAATTAGATAAAATTTTTGTTGAAACAAAAATTATGAAAAACAACCTTGAGGAAATGAACATTAAAAATGTTGAAATTTTATATAATTTTAAAGATATTCAAGCTTTACAGGAAGAAGAATTGAATGAAAATTATATCACACCATTAAAGCTATGTACATTCTCAAGAGTTATGAAACAAAAGGGAATTGAAGATGCAATAAGAGTAGTAGAAAAAATAAATGAAGAAGAAAAAAGCACTATATATAGTTTAGATATATTTGGACCAATTGACAAAGATTATATTGAAGAATTTGAGAAAATACAAAACAAGTTTCCAGAGTATATAAAATACAAAGGCTGTATTCCATCAAATGAATCAGTAGATGTGCTAAAAGATTATTATCTTTTATTATTTCCAACAAGATTTTATACAGAGGGAATTCCAGGAACTATTATAGATGCATTAGCATCAGGAGTTCCAGTTGTTGCAGCTAATTGGGAAAACTGTGGAGAAATATTACTAAATGATTACAATTCATATATATATGAATTTGAAAACATAAAAGCTTTTGAAGATATAATGAAGTATACTGAAAATGTAGATAACGTTATCAGATTAAAAAAGAATGCACTGGAATCATATAAAAAATTTGATAAAGAAGTTGCAATTAAAGTATTAACAGATTTTATTGATAATAAAAGTAAAGCAAAATAAAACATATGGAGGCCACGAAATGGAATCAAAAGATGCCAAAAGGCTGCTTTGCATAGTAAGTAGCATGGATAGAGGCGGAGCAGAAACATTCTTAATGAAAGTTTATAGAACCTTGGACAAGGCAAAATACCAAATGGATTTTTGCGTTAATAAAGCTGGAGCATATGATGAAGAAATAGAAAAAATGGGAGGAAAAATTTTTATAATTCCACCTAAATCAAAACATCTACTTAAATCATTTTCTAGCTTAAAAAAAATCATAAAAGAAAATAAGTATCAATCAGTTTTAAGGACAAGTCAACAGTCTTTAGCTGCGTTAGATTTACTTGTTGCAAAAGCAGCTGGAGCAAAAAAACTGATATATAGGTCAAGCAACGCAGGTGTGACAGGAGGCTTCTTTAGTAGATTTTTGAATAGACTTTTTGGCTTCTTACCTAGAATAATACCAAATGTAAAACTAGCTCCATCAACAGAAGCAACTAAATTTGTGTTTGGAGAGAAAGCTGTAAAAAATGGAAAAGTACAAATAATACACAATGGTCTGGACTATAATTTGTTCAAGTTTGATATAGAAAAAAGAAATAAAATAAGGAAAGAACTACAACTAGAGGATAAGACTGTTATTGGACATGTTGGAAGATTTAATATTCAAAAGAACCATGAATTTCTAATAGATATATTTAATGAAATATATAAGAAAGATAATAATACTCATTTGATACTTATAGGAAAAGGTGAGTTGGAGGAGAAAATTAAAGATAAAATTCAATTATTAGGACTAAATGATTTTGTTACAATAATGCCACCTGTTTCTAATGTAAATGAATATTATATGGCAATGGATGCATTAGTATTTCCTTCTCTTTTTGAAGGAATGCCAAATGTAATAATAGAGGCACAGGCAACTGGATTAGAATGCTTTGTATCAAGTACTATTACAAGAGAGGCAAATATTACAGGATTTGTTAGATATATAGAACTTGACAAAACAAGCAAAGAGTGGGCAGAACATATTTTACAAAAAAGAGATATTCAAAGAAAAGAATGTGAGAAAGCTTTTATTCAAAATAAGTATATGATAGAGCAGGTTACCGAAGAATTTGTTCAGAAGTGTTATAATTAGTATTGAAGAACGAAAGGAAGTATTGATTTGATAGAAAAAGGATGGAGTTGGTCAACACTTTTATTATATGTGGTATTAGCCATACTAATGACTTTATGTGCTAGAAGATCAGTTCAAGTTAAATTGAAAAATAAAAAAATAAAAATAGGAAATAAGGAAATATCACAAAAATATTTATATTACTTTGTTATATATTTTGTTTTTATAGTATTTTCATGTTTTAGAGTTGTAACAAAGAAAATAGGACGGCTCAGACACAATGACATACATGAAATACTTTAATGAATTAGGATATGTTAAGTTTTTCCAAAATAACAGTTTGATTTTTAATGGATATGAATACATATATTATAATTTAATGTATTTAGTAAGAATACTTGGAGGAAACTATATTTGTTTTGAGTTTATTATTTACTCTGCAATAATAATATCATATATTTATATAATAGATAAGGAAATTCAAGATACAAACGCAACAAGTTTTGTTATACTTTTTTTCATCCCATTACTTCAAAGCTTAAATATTATTAGAAATTGTTTTGTTGCTGCAATTGGATTTATTGCTATGGAAAAAATGAAACAAGATAAATGTATATATGCAATAATTTTAATGATAGTTGCATATTTATCACATTATGTAGCATTAATTCTAGTGGTATTTGCAATTTTTTATAGGTACTTTCCAGATAAATTTATTAATAAGAAAAATGCAATAATAATACCAGTAGTTTCTACAGTAATTAGTATAATTTCTTTCCCAGTTATGATATATTTAATTAAGCATTCTGGCTTTGCAAATTATGCAAATCGTATTCAAATATCATTGTGGGGATACATTCCAACATTAATACTTTATGGAATGATGTTTTTAGATGATCAGTTTGTAAGCTATGTGAAAGAAAAAGGACATTATGTTTTTTATAAAGGTTTCTTCTTTTTAATTGCATTATTGCCAGTTACTATTGCTATTAATGTTGCATATAGATTAATGCTATTTTTCGATTTACCTAAATATATATTATACTCTGACTTATATTTGTATTATCGAGAAAAGGATATTGTTAAAAACAAAAAAATATTTGATATAATAATATTTGTAGCATTAGTCCTTTGGCTTATTTTTAGAATTTATAGAATGTGGAGCGGTGCAAGTATAATGCCATATAAAAACATTTTATTCGAAAGAATATAAAAATATATCCAAATAAAACAGTGTTAATATGGCTTATATCTTGCTTATACTAGAAAAAAATGTAAGGGGAGATATTATGTTATTGAAAAAAATTGTGAAATTCAGAAGATGAACATACTGGAAATGTGGCTGCTACCTTGGGAAAAGTTATATATACTACTTAATAAAATAATAGGAGTATTTACTTGTAATAATAGAGTGTTTATTATAATAACATCATTTATTGGACTTATAGGACCATACTTCTTTATCAAAAAGTATTCTAAAAATTATTTGATAAGTGTAATTCTATTTATTGTTTTGGGATTATATAGCTATAATTTTTTTATAATAAGACAGACTATAGCAATGTCAATAGCTTTATTTGGAATCAAATACGTGGAAGAAAAGAAGTTTCCGGAGTTTTTGGTTATAACTGTAATTGCAGCACTATTTCATAAAACAACAATTCTATTTTTACTAATATATTTTATTGGAAATAAAAAAATAGATAAGAAGTATCTATTACAATGGCTAGCAGTTTTTGGAATAATGCTTTTGATAAAAGACTTTGTAATAAACCAAATATATAAGTTTATGTATTCAAATTATATTGGCAGATATGGAAATTCAAATGGATATGAGAGATTAATTCTATTTACTACAATATTAATTGTAGCAACATATATGTATTCAAAAATGAAAAGTACATTAGAAAATAAAGAAAATAATATTATTATAATTACCTATAATATGTTATTATTAACAATCTTATTCCAAATAATTGCAACATCACAACCAATAGTAGCAAGAATAGCAAATGATTTTGCTTATGGAATAATTTTACTTATACCAAACCTTATTGAAAATGTTGAAGATAAGAAAAATAAGAAAATTTTACAAATAGGACTTATTTGTGGTACAATATTATATTCAGTATTGTTTCCAACAATTTCAGAATATGCATTATTATGGATATAGTATAAAACTGTGCATTAGGAAGATGTAGTTTCTATAATATTGTTTATGCAAATGATGTGATTTAGAAAGGAGAAGTTGTGAGAATAGTTAATTTTTTAAAACGCAAGCTTATGAATCCTGTAAAATACGCAAAATCTTTAGGAATTCAGGTTGGAAAAAATTGTGAGTTCTATTCAGATATATTATGGGGAAGTGAGCCATATTTAATATCAATAGGAAATAATGTAAGAATTACAAGTGGATGTAAATTTATTACTCATGATGGTGGAGTTTGGGTACTTAGAAATATGAAACAAATGAAAAATGCTGACATTTTTGGAAAAATTACAATTAAGAATAATGTACATATTGGAATGAATTCCATAATTATGCCAAATGTTACAATTGGTAATAATTGTATAATTGGTTGTGGAGCAGTTGTAACCAAAGATGTTCCAGACAATTCTATTGTTGGTGGAGTGCCAGCAAAGTTTATTAAAAATATAGAAGAATATTATGAAAAACACAAAAACGATTGTGACTATACTAAAAAGCTAAGCAGTAAAGAAAAAAAGAAATATTTAGTTGAAAAATATAATTTAATGTAATGGAGAAAAAATGAGAAAAGAAAAAGCTATAAAAAATATAATATTTACATTAGGTTCTCAGTTAATATATATTATATGTGGATTTATTGTGCCCAAAATACTAATGAAGGGCTATGGGTCAGAAATATATGCACTTACAACCTCAATAACTCAATTTTTAGCATATATTACATTGCTGGAATCTGGAATTGGACTAGTTGTTAAGTCAAGCTTATATAAACCAATTGCTGACAAAAATGAGAAAGATATCAGTGCTATTTTGTATAGTACACAGAAATTTTTTAATAAAATAGCACTTGCTTTTATTATCTATGTTATAATATTATGTGTACTATATCCAATGACAAAATCAGCATCTATTTTTGATGCATCACTTACAATTGGATTAATCATTATTATGGGGTTAAGTACATTTTTCGAGTATTTTTTAGGAATGATATATAAACTATTTTTACAAGCTGATCAAAAATCATATGTTATATCTATAATACAAGTTATAACATATGTAATAAATGTAATGTTTATAGTAATATTAACATATTTTAAACTTGATATTAGAATAGTAAAATTGGCAAGTTCACTAATTTTTATATTAAGACCTATAATACAACTGTTGTATGTAAAAAAACACTATAATATTAATCTAAAAAGTTGCAACAAAAATTACGTTATACCGAACAAAAGAGATGGGTTATCTCAACATATAGCAGGTATTATTAATACAAATACTGATGTGGCTTTATTGACTATGTTTAGTGATATGGTGAATGTTGCAATATATGCAATATATGCTATGATTGTTTCTAATGTAATAACTCTTATAAATAGTTTTACAACGGGAACTGATGCAATGTTTGGAGATATGTATGCTAGAAAAGAAAAAAAGAAACTTAACCATGCTTTTGATGTATATGAATCAATTTATTTGGTGATAATTACAATAATATTTGCATGTGCAAATGTATTAATAGTACCTTTTGTTTCTGTATATACATCTGGTATTGAGGATGCTAATTATATTCAAGGTTTATTTGCATTTTTGTTAGTTACTGCATATTTTTGCCAAGCAATTAAGACTCCATATAATTCACTTGCATTTGATGCGGGAAAATTTAAAGAAACAAAGATAGGCTCATGGATAGAGGTTGGAATAAATATTATTATTTCAGTGTTGCTTGTTCAAAAATTTGGAATAGTTGGAGTGGCTGTTGGAACTTTATGCTCAGTTATATATAGAGGCTTTTCTTTTATCGTATATGTGTCTAAGGAAATTTTGAAAAGAAAAGTTTATATCAGTTTTAAAAAGATCTTTTTAAGTATAATACAGTATACTTTAATATATTTTATATGTAAATTCATTAGAATTAATGTTTTGTCATATTTAGATTGGATAATTTATGCTATAATTATTTTTAGCATATCAACTATAGTAATTGTATTAACTACAGTAATGCTTAATAAAAATATAGTTTCAGATATTAAGGAACTATTGACGAGGAGTAAAAAATGAAAATATGCTTTTTAATAGATAATATACATTATATGGGAGGAGCACAGAGATGTACAGTTAGACTAGCAAATGAATTTGCTAAAAAAGGAAACCAAGTTACTATCCTCTATAATAATAAAGATAAAAAAAATAATTATAATGAATATGGACTAAATAATAATGTAAAACTTGAATATATAAAGGGAACAGATTTGATTTTAAAAGCTTTGTTTTGTTGGGTTAAAGTATTTGAAAAGATAAATAATAATACAAATTTGTTAAAAGATAAAGAGAAATTTCTAAGCTTTATATACTATGGCAGAAATATTTTTGCAATAAGAAGATTACAAAAAAAGATTGATACTGAGAAGTATGATTGTGTGATAGGAGTTGGCGCTGTATATAGTATGCTTTTGACACTGCTGAAAAAAAATGGGACAAAATTTATAGGATGGCAACATAGCAGTAGTGTTAGACATTTTGAATGGAAAAATGTTTTATTATGGCATCAAGAAGCTATATTCAAAAGAGCCTTATTGTACTTAGATAAATATATAGTGTTAACAAAAGCAGATGCTAATTATATTAAGAAAAAGTTTGGAGTAGACGTAAATGTAATATATAACCCTACAAGTTTTCAGACTAGTATAAAAGATTATAATGAAACTAAAACTATTTTAGCTGTTGGGAGATACCATAATGTGAAAGGTTTTGATTTACTTATAGAAGCTTTCAAAATATTTAATGAAAGAAATAAAGGTTGGAAATTACGAATTGTTGGAGAAGGTGAACAACGCCAGAAGTTACAGCAATTAATAAATGAGTATGATTTACAAAGAAGTGTATTACTTACAGGGAAAAAAGAAAATATTATTGAAGAATATAGAAACTCGGATTTTTTTGTTTTGTCTTCAAGAATGGAAGGCATGCCAATGACTGTACTAGAGGCAATGGAATGTGGGCAACCAATTATTACATTTGATTTACCATGCATACCAGAGATATTAACAGAAGGACAAGGCATTATTGTAAAAAATTATAATATCGAAGAACTCGTAAATGCTATGGAATTATTAGCTAGAGACCCTATGTTGAGAGAAAAAATCGGAAAAAAATGTAAAAACAAAGCGCAGGAATTCAATATACGAAAAATATTGGAAAAATGGGAAGATTTAATTAAATGAGGAGAAAGAAGTATGAAGTATTTTGTATATAAAAATAATTTTAGGTTAAAGTCGGCAGATGTGTGGTTTGCAGATAGTGAAGATGAATGGAAAAATATTAATGCTGATGTGTTACATATATGGGGCTTTCCTTCTCAAATAGCAGGTTGTATTTGTAATAAACAACAAACATTGATTATTGATTTAAAAAAAAGTGAGGAAGAAATATTTAATGATATTAATAAGACTGTTAAATATGAAATTAACAGATCTATCAAAGAAAACATAAAAATTAATATGTACACATCTAAACAACTTGACGAAAAAAAAGAATTAGTTGATGAATTTCATGTCTGCTATGATGAAATGTATAAAGAAAAGGACTTGGATACAAGATTAAATATTGAAAGTTTTGAAAGATATATAAAAAATGATATGATATATTTAAGTGTGGCGAGTGATGAAGTAGAAAATTTAGTATATCATGTATATACATATGATAACAAAAAAGTTAGATTTTTATATTCTTGTTCAACATTTAGAGCAAGCAATGATAAGAAAAATATAATAGGTAGGGCAAATAAATTCTTACATTGGGAAGATATGAAATATTTTAAGTCTATAGGGATTGAACAGTATGATTTAGGTGGAATATTTTCATATGAAAACCCAAATGGGATAGATAAATTTAAAATAAATTTTGGTGGTGAACCAATATCATATTACAATATAACTTGCGGACATACACTTATTGGAAAGATTGGAGCTTTAGGATTAAAAATCAAAAAAATAAGGAGATTTTATGAATGAATATTTAAGAAAAAAAATAAAAAAAATTATATGCAATAGGGTATTTTTGACTATATTTTTTGCTATAATTTTAGTAATAATTGCATTTCTTTTATATTATGGAAAGTGGAAAATATTAATTCAAATGGGGATAATCGCAATTTTAATGTTAGTCTTATTTTATAAGATATTTTTTAATCTAAATTTTATAAATATAGACAGAATTAAAAAGAAAATACAATATAAAAAATATAATAATTATACCGATAGTGACGAATTATACGCAAAACATCTGAAAATTGAGACATTTGATGGATCAGGAGAGTTGACACATCCGTCAGTTCTATATTTTAAGGATGGATTTTGTGGATATAAATACTGGATGGTGCATACGCCGTATCATGATTGTAAATTGTATTTAGAAAATCCATGTATAGTTGTTTCAAATGATGGAATAAATTTTGAGAAGATTGATGGTACAAAAGATCCACTATTACCAATAATAGATAGGGTTAATCCAAAAACATATTATAATGATCCAAACTTAATATATACTGATAAATTAGAAATTTGGTATAGATATACAGTAGAATATGATGATAAAGCAAATGACCATATTGTATATAGAATAACATCAAAAGATGGAAAAAAATGGACTGATCCTGAGAAGATATTTATGGACAAAGGTGAGAAAGAATGCTATATGAGTATGAGTATAGTTTATGAAAACAACAAATATAAATATTTTTACTTTAATAGAAATAGAGTATATCTAAAGGAGAGTTATGACTTAAATAAATGGACAAGTCCATTGGAAATTAATATTAATAAGTATGAAGGAAATTTGTGGCATGGAGAAGTTAAAAGGATAGAAGATAAATATTATATACTGTTCATAGATAGAAAATATGGATTATATATTGCAACTTCTAATGATGGAATAAATTTTGATAATGTTAGAAAAGAAAATATATATTGCAAAACTAAAGATTATTTTTATAACAATATTGTATTGTACAAATCTAGTATTATAGATGATGGAAAGTATATTTACTTGTATGTTCCTTTTCGATTTGACAAAGTGAAATTATTGAAAATAAATAATGTTTTAACCAAAAAATGGTACATAACATTAACAAAAATAAAAAAAGAAAATTTAGATTATTATTTGAGTTGAGGAGAAAAAGTTAAGTGGAAAAGGAAAAAAATAGAATAAGAATAATTGGCATAGATTTATTAAAAATTTTATCTATGTTAATGATTGTAACTTCACATGCTATAAATCATGGCAGTATTTTGAAAAGTCTTGAAGTGGGTTCATATAGATATCAATTTTTTAGTGCATGGGAAGTATTTGTAGCTTGTGCTGTAAATTGCTATGCAATTATAAGCGGATTTGTAGGAATTAAAACAGAAATAAAGGTAAAAAGAATTATTAAATTATGGATAGAAGTTTTGTTTTATTCCATAGGCATTACTGCTATTGCTTTTTTTATAGATAAATCTAATGTATCACACACACAGATTTATAATTCATTTTTTCCAATAATGACAGAAAGATATTGGTATATAACAGCATATTTCGGTATGATGTTATTGGCTCCGTTATTTAATCATGCTATAAATAATATTGAAAAGAAAAAAATCAAAAAAATAGTCATAGCTATGATGTTAATCTTTTCAGTTATTTTTACAATATTAAAATTTTTTCCAATATCTGCTTATGATGCATTTAAGCTAAATAATGGGTATAGTATGCTATGGCTTTGTATATTGTATATAATTGGTGCATATTTTGGAAAACATGTTGAAGTAAAAAAATTTAAAGGATATAAAATGATATTGGGATATGTGATAATGTGTGCTATTACCGTTGGATTTGAATTTCTTTTTGAAAGTATAGGATTAAATAATTATAGTAAAATATTAAGTCGTTATACATCACCAACGATACTAGCTGCTGCAATATTTTTACTTTTACTTTTTTCAAATATAAATATAAACAGGCTAAAGAAATTTGTAGTGCTAATGTCAAATGCTACATTAGGTGTATATTTGATACATGATAATGAAATAGTAAGAAATAATATAGTTTCAAAAATTTTTATTAATTATACTGGAAATAGTTTTATACAATTAATTATTCAAACAGTATTAACTATTTTTGCTATATATTGTATTTGTAGTATTATAGATATAATAAGAATTAAAATATTTAAATTACTGAAAATTGAATCTTTATTAGATAGAAATTTGAAAAATAGAAGAAAGATGATATAATATGAAGAGGGAGAGGTGCAAAAGATGGTGAAAACATATTTAATCACCGGTGGAGCCGGTTTCATTGGTTCACATTTAGCGGACAAACTTTTAAAGGAAGGCAATAAAGTAATTGTTGTAGATAATTTTTGTGATTTCTATAACCCAAAAATCAAAGAGGATAATGTTAAGCATAATTTAAATAATGCTAATTACACTTTAAAAAGAATTGATATTAGAAATAGAGAGGAACTTGCTAAAGCATTTGATGAAGCAAATGTTGATGTAGTTATTCACTTAGCTGCTATGGCAGGCGTTAGACCTTCTATTGATAACCCAATCTATTATCAAGAAGTAAACTGTGTGGGAACACAAAATATTTTAGAGGAAATGAAAGCACATAATGTTAAAAAGTTAGTTATGGCATCTTCTAGTAGTGTGTATGGAAATTGCAAGGAAGTTCCTTTCAAGGAAGATATGGTTGTTGATTTTGCAATTAGCCCTTATGCAGCAACTAAAAAAGCCAATGAAGTTATGACACATGTTTACCATAAGTTGTTTGATTTTAATGTTATAATGCTTAGATTTTTCACAGTGTTTGGACCTAGACAAAGACCAGATTTAGCAATTAATAAGTTTACAAGATTAATGTTAAATAATGAGCCAATTCCAATGTTTGGAGATGGTACAACATCAAGAGATTATACATATGTAGAGGATATTGTAAATGGAATTGAAAAATCCATAGAATATGTTAATAATAATAAAGATGTTTATGAAATTTTAAATTTAGGAAACTCATCACCAATTTCTTTAAAGGAAATGATAAATACTATTGCAGAAGTTTTAGGTAAAACACCAAATATTGAAGAACTACCAATGCAACCAGGGGATGTTGAAAGAACTTTTGCAGATATTTCAAAAGCAAAGAAGCTAATTGGATATGAACCAAAGACTTCTTTCAAACAAGGTATTGAAAATTTTGTAAAATGGTATATAATAAACAAAGACTTATATTAAAATAAATAAGTAGTAATGGAGGTATTTTATGAAAATAGCAATAGCAGGAACAGGATATGTAGGCTTGTCTTTAGCAACATTGTTAAGTCAAAAAAACGAGGTAGTAGCATTAGATGTTATTCCAGAAAAAGTTGAAAAAATTAATAATCGTATTTCACCAATTGAAGATAAGGAAATACAAGAGTTTTTTAGAGACAAAAACTTAAAATTAAAAGCAACTTTAGATTATAAAGAAGCTTTTGAAGGAGCAAAGTTTGTTATAATTAGCACTCCAACAAATTATGATGATGTAAAGAATTATTTTGATACATCTAGTGTTGAAGACATTATTCAAAAAGTTAAATCAATGAATATAGAAACAACAATGGTTGTTAAATCAACCATACCAGTTGGTTTTATAAGTGCAATGAAAGAAAAGTATGGAATAGATAATATAATGTTTAGCCCAGAATTTTTAAGAGAAGGTCATGCTTTATATGATAATTTATATCCATCAAGAATTATTGTAGGAGAGAAATCAAAAAGAGCAGAAGAATTTGCCAATCTTTTGAAAGATGCATGCTTAAAAGAAGATGTTCAAATTAAGTTCATGAACTCAACAGAAGCAGAAGCTGTTAAACTTTTTGCAAATACATATTTAGCATTAAGAGTAGCATACTTTAATGAATTAGATACTTATGCAGAAGTAAAAGGGCTTAATACAAAGGACATTATAGAAGGTGTGTGCTTAGACCCAAGAATTGGAACACATTATAATAACCCATCATTTGGATATGGTGGATATTGCTTACCAAAAGATACAAAACAATTAAAAGCAAACTACAAAGATGTTCCAGAAAACTTAATAAGTGCAATAGTTCAAAGTAATACTACAAGAAAAGACCATATTGCAGATGTTATTATAGCTAAAAAACCAAACATTGTTGGAATATATAGATTAACAATGAAAAGTGGTTCAGATAATTTTAGATCAAGTGCAATACAAGGAATAATGAAAAGAATAAAGGCTAAAGGTATAGAAGTTGTAGTATATGAACCAACATTAAAAGAAGACGAATTTTTCAATAGCAAAGTTATAAGAGACTTAGATGAATTTAAAAAGATGTCTGATATTATAGTTGCAAATAGAATGAATTCAGATTTAGAAGAAGTAAAGGAAAAAGTATACACAAGAGACTTATTTGCTAGGGATTAAGATTGAGGAGGAATGTGAATGAATCAAGGAAAAAGAATGAAAGAAAAATCAAAAACAAAACAAGGTGAAAGCAAACAAACACCATTATTATTTAAGCTAATAACATTGGCATACTTAGTAATTACAATTATTTTCTTTGTATCAATAATTAAAATGAACATGTTGCCAGGAAAATATGTGCTTATATTTAGCCTAGTGGAGCTTATATTAACAATACTTGTAACATTAGGACTTTGGAAACCAAAGAAACTTTGCAAAACTAATGTAATTTGTACAATTATTGCAATTATACTTTCAGCTGTATACATATTTGCAACAAACTATGCAAATGTAACTATGAAGTTCTTGAAAAACATGGTTAAGGAAGCAATAGAAACAGAGGAATATTATGTAGTTGTTCAAAAGAATAGCCAATACAATAAACCTATAGACCTTAAAGGTAAAGAAATTTTAATGTTCAAAATTGAAGAAGATGTTAAAAAGGATATTATAGATAAATCAAAGGCAACTCTTGTAGAAAAAGAAAGCTTGTCAGAAGTAGGAAGTAACTTAATAGAAGGATATGCAGATGCAATAGCTGTTAGTTCATCACAATATGATATGCTGGATGAAGAAATAAAAGGCTTTAAAGATAATACAAAAATAATTCATACGTCTACACATGTAATAAAAAAAGTAAGTATTGAAGATTCAGATTCAAAATATAATGTTGAGGGAAAAGCTTTTAACATATATATTACAGGAATAGATACATCAGGAAATATAAGCAATGTTGCAAGAAGTGATGCAAATATTATAGCTACAGTAAATTTAAATACACACGAAATACTACTTACATCAATACCTAGAGATTACTATGTTACTCTTCATAAATATGGTGCAAAGGATAAACTAACACATTCAGGTATATATGGAGTTAATGAAACCGTTACAACTGTTGAGGATTTATTAGATATTGATATAAACTATTATGTAAGAGTAAACTTTACAACAGTAATTAAATTAGTAGATGAACTTGGAGGAATTGAAGTAAACTCAGAGTATGCATTCACAACAAATGGAACAAATTATAGTTTTAAGAAAGGTATTAATTACTTAAATGGAAAGGAGGCTCTAGCCTTCAGCAGAGAAAGATATTCATTTGAAGATGGAGATAATCAAAGGGTTAAAAATCAACAAAAAGTAATATCTGCAATTATTGATAAGGTAACAAGTAGTACAACAATACTAACTAAATACACAAGTATATTAAATGCATTAGAAGGAAGCTTCCAGACAAATATTAGTCAAGATGAACTAAGTAAAATTGTAAAAGATCAATTAAACTCAATGCCATCATGGACAATAAAGAGCAATTCTCTAACAGGAACAGGAGATTATGCTTCAACATATTCAATGGGAAGTCAGGAACTATATGTTATGAGACCAGACGAAACATCAGTAAAAACAGCAACACAAAAAATTAATGAAGTTTTAGGTAAATAAACCAGTACAAAGTAGTGGCAAACAAGCCACTACTTTTCGTGTAAATAAACTTGCAAAACTATTGCAATAAAGCTAAGTTTAGTATATAATTATTTGTGATATTTTAGGAAAGAAGGAAATATTATGGGGTTAGAGTTAAAGGATGTTTGCAAAAGTTTTGGCACTAAAGAAGCGGTTAAACATTTAAGCCTTACAATAGATAAGCCAGGTGTTTATGGGCTTTTAGGTACAAATGGTGCAGGAAAAACAACAACAATAAGAATGATATTAGGAATAATAAAGAGAACTTCTGGAACAATTACTTGGAATGGAAAAGAAGTTACAAGGGAAAATGTAAACTTTGGATATATGCCAGAAGAAAGAGGAGTATACCCCAAAACAAAGATTTTTGACCAATTAATGTACTTTGCAAGACTTAAAGGAATGAAAGTAAAAGAAGCTACAGAGGCAATAGATTATTGGTTAAAAAGATTAGATATGGAAGAATATAGAAACATGCTTGCTGAAAAGCTATCAAAGGGTAACCAACAAAAAATTCAGTTTATAATAGCTGTAATGAATGACCCAGAATTAATAGTTTTAGATGAACCTTTTAGTGGCTTAGACCCAGTAAATACAGAAATGCTTAGCAAGGTTGTAGAAGAACTTGTAAGTGAGAATAAATACATAATAATGTCTAGTCACCAGATGTCATCAATTGAAGAGTTTTGCTCTAACCTAACTATACTAAATAGAGGAAATACAGTTCTACAAGGAAACCTAGAAGAAATTAAAGAAAGCTATCCTTCAGAAAAAGTAGAGATTATAAGCAAAGAGAATATTGAAAAATTAATTAAAAATCAAGGTTTAGAAATATTAGAAAACAGAGAAAATCACTATTTAGTTAGAATTAAAGAACAAACAGAAGGACAGAATTTATTTAAGAAATTAGCAGAAAACAATATAAATTTAAGTAAGTTTGAATTTAAAAAACCTACTTTAAATGAAATCTTCATAGAAAAGGTAGGTGCATAAAGTATGAGAAATCTAAGCATTGTAACATCATTTACAATTAAAGAAATGATAAAAAGAAAATCATTTGTAATTTCTACAATAGTAATTTTATTAATGATAGTTCTTGCTTTTAATATACCAAATATAATGCAAAAATTTGGTGCAAATGAAAAAGATAATTTATTAATTTTAGACCCAGAAAACTTATTTGAAGGGCAAATTGAGAAATTAAATGAACTTAATTTAGGATATCAATTTAATATATTAAATGAAAATCTAAGTGAAGACGAAATAAAGCAAAAAGTTGAAAACGATTTTGACGCATGCATTAAATTCACAAAAGGAGAAAATGCTAATGTTAAGATGGAATATATAGTTGAAAGTGCTGCAGCAGATTATGGAGAAATTCCACAAACACTAGTTGCAACATTTACAAACCTATATAGCAATGTTCAAATTACAAAATTAAACCTAACACCAGAACAACTACAAGCAATAGAACCACAATTTGAAACAAGCCTTGTCGAAACAGATGAAAATGCAGCAAAAGGAAATGTATTTATAATGATGATGATATCAATAGTACTATTCTATGCAGTATTCTTCTGTGCAGGTCAAGTTTCAACAGCAATTACAACAGAAAAAACATCTAAAATAATTGAAACACTTGTTACATCAACAGATTCTAAAACAATAGTACTTGGAAAAACAATAGGTATTGGTATAGTTGGGCTAATACAAGTAATACTAATGATAGTTGTAGCAATTGTTTCAGCAAAATTCTGCATGGACCCAGAAGTGTTAAATTCAATATTTGATGTATCAACAATAACACCAACACTATTTATTATAACACTAGTTTACTTCTGCTTAGGCTATGGACTATATTCATTATTCTTTGCATTAACAGGAGCAACCGTAAGCAAACCAGAAGATGTACAATCTGCAAATGGTCCAGTAAGCTTTATTGCTGTAATAGGATTTTACTTAGCATATTTCTCAATGATGAACCCAAGCAGTGAACTAAATAAACTTGCAGGAATTGTTCCAATATCATCACCATTTTGTATGCCACTTAGAATAATGATGGGAACAGCAACAACTAGCGAAATTTTAACATCAATTGCAGTACTAGTTGTTTCAACAATTTTAGTAGCGATGATAGCAATAAAAGTGTATTCATCAACAATTTTAAATACAGGTGCAAAACTTAGCTTAAAAGATGCTATAAAAATGGCAAAAGAAAATAAAGAATAGGAGAGATTTAAATGATTAAAAAAGTTGCAATTATTACAAATGGGGGCGACTGCCCAGGATTAAATGCTGTTATAAGAGCAATAGTAAAAACAGCAGAAACAAACGGAGTAGAATGTTATGGCTACATTGAAGGATATAAAGGACTTTACAAAAATGAATATATTAAGCTAGAGTCAAATGGAAGTGCATCAGGTTTACTTCACAGAGGAGGAACAATAATTGGTTCATCAAATAGCACAAACCTTTTCAATTTAAAGGTTGAAGAAAACGGACAATCAGTATATAAGGATGTTTCAGATGAATGCATAGAAAATGTAAGAAAAGCAGGATTTGATTGTATCTTTACACTAGGCGGAGATGGAACACAAAAATCTGCAAGAGATTTTTCTACAAAAGGCTTAAATATAATTGGCGTTCCAAAAACAATAGATAATGATGTAGCACATTGTGAAATAACATTTGGATATAATACAGCTGTATCAGTTGCAACAGAAGCTTTAGATAGATTACATTCAACAGCAGAATCACATCACAGAGTAATGGTACTTGAAGTAATGGGACGTTACGCAGGTTGGATAGCACTAGAATCTGCAATAGCAGGAGGTGCAGATGTAGCCTTAATTCCAGAAATCCCATATGACATAAATAAAGTTGTTGAAAAAATAAATCAAAGAAGAGCAGCAGGTAAAAAGTTTAGCATAGTAGTAGTATCTGAAGGTGCAAAACCAAAAGACGGAGAAATGGTAGTTAAGAAAACTTTAGATGACGGAAAAGGTTTAGACAACGTACGTTTAGGTGGAATTGGAGAAAAGGTTGCAGAAGATATAGAGGCATTAACAGGAGTTGCATCCAGAAACACAACTTTAGGATATGTACAAAGAGGTGGAACACCAACTGCATTTGATAGAGTATTATCAACAAAATATGGTTACAAAGCAATGGAACTTGCACTTGCTGGAACATTTAATGTATTAGTAACATTACAAGGTGGAAAATTAGGATATGTACCATTAGAAGATGTAGTAGGTAATAACAAGGAAATAGGTGCAAGATCAGGTGGAACAGCAAACACAAATATAAAAACAATTCAACCAGATGATGACCTAATGAAAGTAGCAAGAAACTTAGGAATATGTGTGGGAGATTAAATGAAAGGGGACCAACATAATGGTAGATTTTAAAGAAAAAATAGCACAAAAGATATCTGAAGTTACAAACATTGAAAAAGAAGAATTAAAAACATATATAGAAATACCACCAAATAGCGATTTAGGGGATTATGCATTCCCATGTTTTAAATTAGCTAAGAGTTTAAGAAAAGCACCACCAGTAATTGCAAGCGAAATTAAAGAAGCAATAAAATTTGATGATGGAAGTATAGAAAAAATTGAAATTGTTGGTGGATATTTGAATATATATATAAACAAAGCATCACTTGCAGAAACTGTTTTAAAAGAAGTTGCTCAAAAGCAAGAAAAATATGGTTCAAGTAATATTGGTATGGGCAAAAATGTTGTAATAGATTACTCAGCACCAAACATTGCAAAACCATTCCACATAGGACATTTACGTTCTACAGTAATTGGAGGAGCTTTATACAAAATATATAATTTCTTAGGATATAACAGTGTTGGAATAAACTACTTAGGAGATTGGGGGCTACAATTTGGTAAGGTAATGGCAGGTTATGATATGTGGAAAGACGAATATGACTTTTCACAAAGTGAAATTCAAGCAATTTTAAAAATCTATGTAAGATTTTGCCAAGAGGAAAAAGAAAAGCCAGAACTTACTGAAATTGCAAGAGAATACTTCAAACGACTAGAAGATGGAGAAGAAAAAGAAGTAGAAACTTGGAAATGGATAAGAAGAATAAGCCTAGAAAACTATCAAAAAACATATAATTTATTAAACTCAAAATTTGATTCATATAACGGCGAATCTTACTACAATGATAAAATGGATGCAGTTGTAGATGAACTAAGAGAAAAAGGTTTGCTAAAAGCATCTGAAGGAGCACAAGTTGTTGATTTATCTGAATATGATATGCCACCATGTATAATTATTACATCAGCAGGAACAACAATTTATGCAACAAGAGATTTAGCGTCTCTAAAAGATAGAATTAATAAGTATGACTTTGATAAAGCAATTTATGTAGTAGGAAATGAGCAAAGATTACATTTTAAGCAAGTATTCAAAGTACTTGAATTAATGGGATATCCTGAATATGCAAAAAAATGTGAGCATGTGCCATTTGGCTTAGTAGTAGATAAAGATGGAGAAAAAATAGGATCAAGAAAAGGAAATTCAGTATTCCTAGAGGACATACTAAAAGAAGCAATTCAAAAGGTTGAGAAAATAATAGACGAGAAAAATCCTGGCTTAGAAGATAAAGAAGAAGTAGCAAGAAAAGTTGGTGTTGGAGCAATAATATTTAACGACTTATCAAACAGCAGAATTAAGGATGAAATATTTGACTGGGATATGTTGCTTAACTTCCAAGGAGAAACTGGACCATACATTCAATACATATACGTTCGTACAAGAAGCTTATTAGAAAAAGCAGGATATGTACCTGATTTGGAGAATATTAATTTTAGCAAACTTCAAGAAAAAGAAGCAGTTGAAACACTAAAACTATTATATAGATTTAACGAGTTTGTAACATTAGCTGCAGATAAAAACGAACCATCAATTATTTCAAGATACTTAATAGATGTAGCACAAAACTTTAGCACATTCTATAATGAACATAAAATAATAACAGAAGATAAAACTGTTCAAGATGCACGTTTAGCACTAACATATGCAGTAGGAACAGTATTAAAAAGTGGCGTAACGCTATTAGGTATGGAAATGCCAAATAAAATGTAAGGAGGAAATTTTAATGAAAGCAATTGAACTAAAACACCCATTAATTGAACACAAACTAGCAATATTAAGAGACAAAAAAACAGGAACAAAGGAATTTAGAGAGATAATTTCAGAACTTGGAGAAATGCTTTGCTATGAAGCAATGAAAGATGCAAAAATGTATGAAACAGAAATTGAAACACCAATGGAGAAAATGGAAACGAGAAAAATAAATGAAGAAAACTATGCATTTGTGCCAATTTTAAGAGCAGGAACAGGAATGCTAGATGGTATAATAAATATGATGCCAAACGCAAAAATAGGACATATTGGAATGTACAGAGATGAAGAAACATTTAAACCAAATGTATATTTCTTCAAAGTTCCTAAGGGAATAGAAAATAGAGAAGTACTAATACTAGACCCAATGCTTGCAACAGGTGGTTCAGGATTAGATGCAATTGAACTACTAAAAGAAAAAGGAGTAACAAAAATAAAATTCTTATGCATAATAGCTGCACCAGAAGGAATAAAGGCAATAGAGGAAAAACACCCAGATGTACAAATATACTGCACAGCAATAGATAGACAATTAAACGAAAAAGCTTACATATTACCAGGCTTAGGAGATGCAGGAGACAGAATATTCGGAACAAAATAGATTTAAAAACTTTTCATCTAACTATTGATAAATATTACAAAATAAGGTATAATATAACAGAATTATTACAAGAATATTAAATTAATATTACATTTTGATTAATACTCTTGACTTATCTAAAAAAACGAATAAAATATAAGTAGACAAAATATTTGAGGAATTTTATGAGGGTAATTAGTGGAAATGCGAGAGGTAAGAAACTAGTATCATTAGAAGGAATGAACACAAGACCTACCTTAGACAGAGTTAAAGAAGCTTTATTTAATATAATACAGTTTGATATTGCAGATAAAAATGTTTTAGATTTATTTGCAGGCAGTGGAGCAATAGGAATAGAGGCAATTAGTAGAGGAGCAAAATCTGCTACGTTTTGCGATAATTCAATTGATGCTGTGAAAATTATCAAAACAAATATTGAAAACACAAGAAGCAAAGATAAAGCAACTGTAATTAATAAAGACTATAGCTTAGCACTAAAACAATTAGGAAAAGAGAATAAACAATTTGATATTATTTATTTAGACCCACCTTATAAAACAGATTTCGCAAATAAGGCAATAGAAGAAATTATAAACCTAAACTTATTATCAAAAGATGGAATTATTATAGTAGAAACAGATGACAACAAAAAAGATGAAACAATAAATACCAAAAATATCGAGATTTTTGATAAAAGGAAATATGGGCGTGCGATACTCATATTTATTCGAAAGGAGTAAAATCATGGAGATTTTTACATTATTAGAAACATTAGAGGATATATTAGAAAAGAGTAAATCAATACCTTTTACAGAGAAAGCAATAGTAGACAAAGAGGAAGTATTGGAAATTATAAAAGATGTAAGATTAAAACTTCCAGATGAGTTAAAACAAGCAAAATGGATAAAAGAAGAAAGAGGACGTATCCTACAAGAAGCTCAAAAGGAAGCTGATGATATAGTTAGAGAAGCTGAAAATAGAATAATATCAATGATAGACGAACATGAAATTACAAGAAAAGCATATGAACAAAAAGCTGAAATAATAGAAACTGCAAATGAAATGTCTAGAGAGATTACAAAAGGCACAAAAGACTATGCAGATGGAATATTAGAAAACCTAGAAAATGCAATACATACAATAAACGATTCTATTAACGAAGCTTTAAGAACAGTAGAACAAAATAGAAATGAGTTAAAATAAACAAAAGGAAAGTCAGAAGTATTGTTCTGGCTTTTTATTAAATAGAGGGGTACTGATTTATGGGAAGAAGAAAGAAAAAACAACCAAAAAGCTTAGATATACAAGTAATATTACTATTTATAGTAAGTATAGTATTAGGGTTTTTAATATATGGAAAACCAGGTTATATTGGAGAAAACATTATACCAGAGCTAGAAAAATTAATAGGCTGGATACAATATTTTATTCCAATTGCTATATTTGCTTCAGCAGTAGATTTAGCGTGTGAGCAAGATAAAAGAACAGTAACAATAAAAGTTCTACAATACTTAGCACTAGTTATTGCAATATCTACAATAATTACAGTAATTGGTGGGAACACAGGAAGTATAGGAAAAGCTTTTACAGATTACTTTGTAAACCTTATGGGAAAAGCAAGTACAGTTATTGTATCTGTTGGTGTTGTAGCTATTCTTTCAGTATTTATGTATGGAATAAAACCTGCAGAAAAAGTAAAAGAAATTGTTGAAGAAAGAAAAGAAAGAAACTTAGAAAAGAAAGAAACAAGAGCAAAAGTAAAACCAAGCATTGTTAAAGAATATGAAGAAGAACCACAAGAACCAAAAATATCAAGCTTTAAAAACAGTGTAGAAAAATTCAAAGAAAAACAAAAAAGCAAAAAAGAACTAAAAGAGCTAGAAAGACAAGAAGCAGAAGTATTAGATAATCAAATAAATATAAAAATGGCTAGTGAAAATGGACTATTTAAAAAACAAGAAGAAGTAAAAGAGGATAAATCTAAGGAGGTTCTTACATTAGAACACACTTTAACAGTTGAAGACCAAAATTATGAATTTCCACCAATAGAATTCTTAAAAGAAGGAAAAGCAACTGCAAAAAATAGCGAAAAGGCAATTAAAGATACAGCAAGTAAATTACAAAGAACATTACATAGTTTTGGTGTTGTTGCAAAGGTAGAAAATGTATCTGTTGGACCAACAATTACACGTTATGAATTAAAACCAGCAGAGGGTGTTAGAGTTAGCAAAATTGCAAACCTAGCAGATGATATTGCACTTAACCTAGCTGCTGAAAGCATAAGAATAGAAGCACCAATACCAGGCAAACAAGCAGTAGGTATAGAAATACCAAACAAAGAAAAAGATATGGTAGCATTAAGAGATATAATTGCAGATAAAAAATTCCAAGAAGCTAAATCAAAATTAGCATTCGCAGTTGGACGTGATGCAGCAGGAGAAACAATAGTAGCAGACATTGCAAAAATGCCACACGTTTTAATTGCAGGTAGTACAGGATCTGGAAAGAGTGTATGTATTAACACAATTATTACAAGTATTATATACAAAGCAAAACCAAGCGAAGTAAAACTTGTAATGGTAGACCCTAAGGTAGTTGAACTTTCAGTATATAATGGAATACCACATTTACTTATTCCAGTTGTTACAGACCCTAAAAAAGCAGCAGGAGCGCTTCAATGGGCAGTACAAGAAATGGTAAATAGATATCATTTATTTGCAGAAAAGAATGTAAGAGATATATCAGGATATAACGAAGCACTAGAAGCAGAAGGAGTAGAAGAAAAACTTCCACAAATAGTAATTATAATAGATGAGCTTGCAGATTTAATGATGGTAGCAGCAAAAGATGTTGAGGATGCAATTTGTAGATTAGCGCAAATGGCAAGAGCTGCAGGAATGCACTTAGTAATAGCAACACAAAGACCATCTGTTGATGTAATTACAGGTGTAATTAAGGCAAATATCGCAAGTAGAATTGCATTTGCAGTTACATCAGGTGTAGATTCAAGAACAATAATAGACTCAATAGGTGCTGAAAAACTACTTGGAAAAGGAGATATGTTATTCTATCCATCAGGAACAATTAAACCACAGAGAATTCAAGGCGCATATGTTTCAGATGGAGAGGTAGAAAAGATAGTAACATTCTTAAAGAACAATGGTGGCCCAGTATATAGTGATGATATTATGGAAAAAATTGAAAAAGCAAATTCAACAGATCAAGAATTAGATGCGGATGAAGATGATGAAACAGATGAATTCCTAATGGATGCAATAGACATGGCAGTTAATATGGGACAAATTTCAGCATCTGGCTTACAAAGAAGATTTAAAATAGGATATACAAGAGCAGGAAGAATAATAGATCAAATGGAAGCAAGAGGTTTAATTTCAGGATATGAAGGAAGTAAACCAAGAAAAACACTTATAACAGAAGATAGATGGCAAGAGTTAAAAATGTCTAAGCCAGCATTAGAAACAATGAAAGAAGCAGGCCAAAAGCTAATGGAAGCAAATAACACGGCTGAGACTGTAAATAATGAATAAAACAAGAAACCCCAAAATAAAGGGGCTTTCTTGCTAAAAAAGGGGAAATAAACATGGCAAAAAGAGTAGCTTTTTATACACTACGGTTGCAAAGTAAATCAATACGAAACAAATGCAATAGCACAAAAATTCATAGAAAAAGGATATGAAAAAGTTGAATTTGAAGATAAGGCAGACATTTACATTATAAATACATGTACAGTTACAAGTATGGCAGATAAAAAGTCAAGACAAATTATAAGACAAGCCAAAAGCCATAACGAAAACGCAATTGTAGTTGCAACAGGTTGTTATGCAGAAGTAAGTAAAGCTGAACTTGAAAAAGTAACTGAGCTAGATATAATAGTTCGGAAATGCAGATAAAGGAAATATTGTTCAAATAGTAGAAAACTATTCAAATGAAAAACAAAAAGAAATAAAACCAATTGAAGAAGAAAAAGAATTTCAAGATTTTGGAACAGTTACATATACAGAAAAAACAAGAGCGGTTATAAAAGTTCAAGATGGTTGCAACAATTTTTGCTCATATTGCATAATTCCTTATGCAAAGGGAAGAGTAAGAAGTAGAAAACCAGAAAGCGTAATAAACGAAGTTAAAGAAATTGTAAAAGAAGGAATAAAAGAAGTTGTAATTACAGGAATTCATGTTGCATCATATGGCAAAGACTTTGAAGATGGAACAAGATTAATAGATTTATTAGAAAAGCTAAATAAAATAGAAGGTCTAAAGCGAATTCGTTTAGGTTCATTAGAACCTAAACTCATCACAGAAGAATTTGTAGAAAGACTAAGGAATGTAGATAAAATATGCGACCATTTCCATCTATCACTTCAAAGTGGATGTGATGAAACTTTAAAAAGAATGAACAGAAAATATACAATAGAAGAATTTGAAAATGGAGTAAAACTTCTAAGAAACAAGTTTCCAAATGTAGCACTAACAACAGATATAATAGTAGGTTTCCCAGGAGAAACAGACGAGGAATTTAATACAACATACAAATTTCTAAGTGAAATAAAATTCAGCAAAATGCATGTATTTAAATACTCACAAAGAAAAGGAACAGTTGCTGCAAAAATGAAAGACCAGATAGATCCTAAAATTAAAGAAGAAAGAAGCAGCAAATTAATTGAACTTTCAAACAAGAATGAAATAAAATTTTTAGATAAATATATTGGAAAAACATTAGAAGTGCTATTCGAAACAAAGATGCAAGATGAGTATACAGAAGGACATACAACAAACTATATTTGCGTTAAAGCAAAAGGCGAAAACCTAGAAAACACAATTCAAAATGTGAAAATACTAAAAAGGGAAAACTTAGAATTAATTGGTGAAATATAGTAATAGGAGAAATGTAACAATTCTGTAATATTTATGTAACAAAAATGTTAAATAAAACTTTAGCAAAACTATTGATTATTGTAGAAAAATGTAGTATAAATTTATATGAAGATAAATGAGATAAAATAAATTTAGAACACTAAAGAAAAAATCTCAAGAATACTTTAAAAGGGAGGAAAATGTGATGAGTGAAGTATCAAAATTTATTCCAATGGAAGAAAATGGTGTAGACGTTACAAGTAATGCCGCAGCTGGAGCAGGAAACTCTGCTTTTAAAGTATGCGGAACAAGTAAAAATTTACCAGCAAAACAAACATCATTCTGGTCTAAATTAAAAGGAATTTTAACATATGAAATAAAGGTAGAACTAACACCATATCAACAAAAAATTGAGGATGAAATAAATGAATTCTTACATCAAGAAATTACATGGCAAAGTTTCAAAAACTTCTTATTTCAAGATGTAAAAATAACAACAGGTAAAAATAAAGTATAGTTAAATATTACAGTTATGGTACTGAAATTAATAAAATGGAAGTAAACACTTTAGGTGTTTGCTTCTATTTTTTATGTAACAATATTTAACTAGTTTGCATACAATTGAATATAGACGCGCTAAGTTGGACAAAACGGTGAAATGAGGTGAAAAAATTTGAGCAATAAAGTATATGATGCGCTAAAGTGGGTAACCTTAGTGTTTTTGCCAGCAGTAACAACATTAATAGGTGTAACATTAAAGTGCTTTAATGTTGCTTGTACAGACATAGTACTAACAATAATGACTGCTGTAACAACATTCATGGGTACAATTCTAGGAGTGTCTAATATGAAATATAGGAAAGGAGATTAGTAATGGAAGATAATCAAGAAGAAATAATTTTATCTGAAGAACAAGAGAAGGAATTCAGTGGAGGAAAGGGGAAGGAAGATGAGTAATTCAAGTTTAGCAGAAAAATTTATAAAAGCTACACATTTCTCAAAAGGCAGAAGTGGAAGAAAAATAGAAACAATAACCATACACCATATGGCAG
>OQVL01000246.1_pt1 | contig 25750 bp, 23 predicted proteins | sample 1691501 | NCBI WGS metagenome assembly OQVL01 (sample SAMN03418253, study PRJEB22391) | human gut metagenome | biome: human-gut; feature: organic feature; material: feces | host: Homo sapiens | place: Tanzania | collected 2013-01 | reverse complement strand
TAGAGCGGAATATTAGGCCGCGCGTCAATCTTTATCGTCCAACAAATAAACATAACAAAATGAAAGGATATAAAATGAAAATATTAACAGCTTTAACAATCGCAGCAATTGCTCTGAATGTCAGCGGGGCATTGGCAGAAACATGCGAGGGCGGTTCTTTACAAACAGGGGAAAATGGGTCCGTTTATTGCCTGAGCAATAAAACGATGAACTGGTGGAGTGCTTATACTTGGTGTCAAGCTCAAGGAAAAGAAATGGCTTCCGCATATGATTTGTGCCCTAATTGGGATGGTAATTTCCATACAGGACGATGTCAAAAAATAAGTAATTCAACAGAAATATGGACAAGTAACGCATACGAAAACGAGAAAGCTGTTTTTGCCTATAATGGAGGAAAAGATATGGCTTTTGATAATAGAAACAATGGTGGTTATCATTATGCAGCATGTATCATCAAATAGATAAAAAAACTAAATTTTATTTTTATGCTAAAAAATAAAGTTAAGGGCAGGGCGCTTTGATTCACGCTCTGCCCTTAAAGGCTTTCAAGTTTTCTTAAAGTCAACCAAGACAGGTTTATCTTCTTTGCCGTCTAATGCGCTTTCCAATTTCAACACATAAAGCTGGCATTTTTAAAGCGCACTTGCAAACAAATCAGCCATTGATTTCCTTAATTGCAAACTCGGTTGCTGTCGGATAGTCAAATTTACCCGTGCTGAGCAATGGTGGCGTATCCGTAAAGATAATCTTCTTTGGAATAGCCAGCTCTGGCAAGCCTGCTTCTTTGAACAAATCAACCAGCTTTTCTGATGTAATGTCTCCACAAGTCGTAATCAACACCAGCTGTTCACCTTTTTTCGGATCTGGAATGCTGACAACGCCATGAATAAAGCCTTTGAAGTGTTCGGCAATCAAAATTTCGACCGCCAACAAAGATACCATCTCGCCTGCGATTTTCGCAAAGCGCTTCGAACGCCCTTTGATGAAAATATAGCCGTCTTCGTCCATATGGACAATATCACCCGTGTCGTACCAGCCATCTTTAGGTGGTTGCAACACGCCAGGCTTGTCATTTTTCATATAGCCAATCATCACGTTAGGACCTTTGACAATCAACTCTTTACCTTCCTTAATGCCAGGTACTTCTTTAAGTTTGTACTCCATACCCGTCATCAAGCGTCCGACCGAGCCAATACGGCTGCGCAAGAACGTATTCACGGCGATAATTGGCGAGCACTCTGTAGCACCATAGCCTTCCACAACACGCACACCGAACTTTTCAATCCACGTGCGGCGCGTTTCATCTTTGAGCTTTTCAGCTCCTGCACCAACAATACGCAAGCTGTTAAAATCGTACGGATTTGCACACTTTGCATAGCCAGCCAAGAATGTATCAGTCGCAAAGAAAATTGTTGCACGCACTGAGCTGCAAAACTCTGGGATAACGCGATAGTGCAATGGCGTTGGATAGGATACCATTTTAAAGCCGATAACCAGCGGCATAAACGTGCCGACCGTCAAGCCGAAAGAGTGGAAAATTGGCAAGCTGTTCAGCATAATATCATTGTCCCACACATCAAACATTGTTGTGACTTGGTAGGCGTTCGACAACACGTTCGAGTGGCTGAGCAATACGGCCTTCGGCAAGCCCTCTGAACCAGACGTGAATAAAATCACGGCAGGGTCGGACGGACGGACAAAGCCCGCATTTTTGTGATAAGCATAGCGTGGGAAGAACATTGATGCAATGCCTGTGAGCTTGTCCTTAAACGTTAACAATTTGCGTAAGTCTTCCAAGTAAATGACTTCGATACCTGCCGCAGTTAAAGCTTCAATCAACGGTTCTAACTTAGCCAGTAAAACAACCTTTTTGGCTGTTAAAACTTTGGTGATTTGTACCGTTTTGCACGTTGAAATGACTTGCTTTGGACCCGATGAGAAATTGAGCATTGCAGGCACTTTGCCATACGCTTGCAAGCCCAAAAGCGTCAGCACACAAGCATTGGAAGTTGGCAACATAATGCCGACTGTTCTCTCGTCTGGCAAACGCTTGTTAATCAGGTTGCCTAAGATAAACGCGCGCAAGAAAATGTGCTTAAACTTCAACGGCTTCCTGTCCGTATCTTCCATCATCATCTTGCCTCGACCCACACGATGCATCGTATCAATCGTTGCGTCAATCAAAGTTTTGTTTAAATCCCAAGCGTCTAAACGCATTTTGGCCAAAATCTCATACAGTCTGTTGCTGGAATGAGAACGCGCTTCATGGAATGTTGCATACGCTTTCTTTGAGGTGAGTTTTTCGGCGGGTAAGACCTGCATTGATACTTTTGGGAATAAACGCCACCAGGATTTGCCTGGCAAGCGTGAGTAAGCCGAGTACTCTAAGCCCTTGATTTGAATAGGCAAGACTGGTGCATCAGCCTTTTGCGCCATTAAAGCAGGACCTTCGTATACTTTCATTTGCGTATTGCCGTTTGGCATATGCGCTTCGGTGAAAATCATACACAGTTTGTTCGACTTTAACTCTTCAACCATCGTTTTGACGGCAAACGGGCTGTTTGGATCAAGGCTTTTGATGTTCATCAAGTTGCCAAAGAAACGCACCCACCACTTGCCTGCCATTTCGTTGGTCAACGAGAATGTAATCGGCTCGCTAATAAATGTGGAAACAATCAAAGCGTCCAAATACGATGTGTGATTAGGAATGATCAGCACGCCTTGTTTTTTCGCTATTTCAAGATTTTCTAAGCCCGATACTTCAATGTCGAACAGGCACGTTAAAATCTTGCGGAAAATCTTTTGGCGAGTTTCAAAACTGAGCAGCTGGCATGCATAGATCGCAAAGAACAAGTTCACGACACCTAATGTTGTAAACACCCCCATCAAAGGAATGTTTAAAATGCCAAGCGAGATAACAATCAACACTGAGCCAAACACGGCCAAAGCGCATACAAAGGCAAGATAGCCAAACATTCTGCCCATTTTGTTGGCAGGTGTTGCTTGTTGTAAAGCAGGGTAAAATGGTGTGATGAACATAGCCGAGCAAAGTGCGCCCATAAACACGTCAAACAATAAGCGATAGGCGTTGGCCGAGGCCATTAAAAATGCGCCAATATCATAGCTTGATGTGTGGACAGGCCACGACAGCGCTACGAGCAACATATCAAACAAAAACACTGAAATACCAAAAGAACACAGAGGAATAATCCATTTCATCTTCTTTTTCTGTACGATATAAGGGCACATCAGTGCGCCGACTACATAGCCACACGAGAAAATCAACATAGCCAGAACAAGCACCGAGGATTTTGCACCCAAAATCATTTTAAAGAATGCAGAAGCAAAGAAGGCAACTACGCCACCGATTAACCAATACCACGCAACCGAAGCGATATAAAACTTCATTTGTGGTGCTTGCTCAACGTCTTTTGTTAAGGCCTTTAAATTAGAAAAAGGATTTCGATTAACTTCAAGTTTCGGTGTTGTAGCTGTAGTGGCAGGGATTTTAAGTGCTGTGAAATAGCCCGCGATGCTGGAAAGCATTAAAGCAAATCCCATGACTTGCAAAACGGTCATTCGAGTCGAAACGTGCAATCCATACAACAATAAGCTTGCCAAAATCACGCTGATGAAAGTCGAAGCTTTGACCAAAGCGTTGGCTTGCAACAGGCTTTTCGTATTGACCAGCTCGGGGATAAGCGAGTATTTGGCGATTCGAATCGAGGACATACAAAAACCAAAGGCTGTCAGCGACAAAAGCATCATCAAACGGCTTTGCATAAACAAGCTGAGAAGCGTAAAGGCCATGACAATGACTTCAATCAACTTTAAGCGCTGAATCATTTGCGTTTTGGACATTTTGTCGGCAAATTGGCCTGCATACAAAGACGTCAGCAAGAACGCCATTCCATAAAGCGCAAATGCGACTGCCAACCAGTAAAGGCTGCCTTGTGTTAAGGCCGAGGCTGTCAAAAAGACAAAAATATTTTTGACAATATTATCGTCAAGAGTGCCAAAAACGTGCGTTATCAGCAATGGTAAAAACTTTTTATTTTTTAATGTGTTTATCATATTATTCCTCTTTTTAAGTTTTTGATTTTACCCTTTTAGCACTATTTGAAAAAAAATGCAAATCAAAATACAAAGTTTCAAAAAAATGCAACAAAAAGCTCTTTTGATATAAAAAAAGCTTGAAAAAAAATGTAAATGTGTTAAACATATCCCTATTATATAAGTGTCGCGAAAGGATTGAAAATGACAAGACGTAAGTTAATCGCAGGAAACTGGAAAATGAATGGCCTGAAAGAGCAAGGCATTGCTTTGGCCGAACAAGTGGCAGCTTTGTATAAAGCCTCGGATCGCGCGTTCGATATGTTTATCGCGCCACCATTTACTTTACTGGACGGCGTTGTCAAGGCGACAAACGACAGTGGCGTTTGGGTTGGTGCTCAAGATTGTTCGACATTTGAAAAAGGCGCTCATACAGGCGATGTCAGCCCGTTGATGATTAAAGACTTGGGCTGCGGTGGCGTGATTGTAGGGCACTCAGAACGCCGCGCGGATCATGGGGAAACAGATGCGATCGTGCAACAAAAAGCGGCGGCAGCTTTGGCGGCTAACTTGGGTGTGATTATTTGCGTTGGCGAAACACTGGCCGAGCGTGAAGCAGGCAAAACGCTTGATGTGATAGGTGCACAAATTAACGGCTCAGTGCCACAAAATGCAACGGCTGGCAAAGTCGTTATTGCGTACGAGCCTGTTTGGGCGATTGGTACAGGCAAGATTCCAACTTTGGAACAGGTCGAAGAAGTGCACGCATTCATTCGTGCAGAGCTTGCAAAATTGTTGGGCGCAGATCAAGCCGAAAAAATGCAAATCTTGTATGGTGGTTCAGTCAAGCCTGCGAATGCAGCGCAACTGCTCGGCTTGCCTGATGTAGACGGTGCTTTGGTTGGTGGTGCAAGCTTGAAAGCAGATGATTTTTGGGCTATTGCACAAAGTGTAAAATAAAAAGGATAAAAAAATGTATACGGTAATTTTAGCAATCGATATTTGTTTGGCTTTGTTCTTGTGCATCTTGGTGATGTTGCAACGTCCAGATGGCGGCGCTTTAGGTGGCCTTGGTGGCGGTACTGGTTCCAGCTTTATGACGGGGCGCTCGGTTGGCAATACGCTGACGAAAATGACGGCTATTGTGGCTGCTTTGTTCTTTGCAACCAGCTTGACTTTGGGCGTTTTGGCCAAAAAAGAAAGCAAACCTGTGAATGTGCTTGAAAACGCTGTGGCACAAGCTTCAGCATCAGCCCAATCACAAAGCGCGCCTGTTGATGCGCCTGAAGCACCAGAAAAATAATCGCGTTTGAAGGTACTTTTATAAGCTTCGTTTTGAGGAAAAAAAGGAGATAGGATGATGAAAACAGTCAAGGTCGGAAATGTCAGTTTTTCAAACGAGTTGCCTTTTGCTCTGATTGCGGGGCCTTGCCAAATGGAAAGTGCGGCCCATTCGTTCGAAATGGTCTCGGGCATTGACGAGATTTGTAAAAAGCTGGGGATCGGCTATGTTTTCAAAGCCTCCTTTGACAAAGCAAATCGCACATCCATTAACGGAAAGCGCGGTATTGGGCTTGACAAAGCGTTGCAAGTTTTCGCCGATGTAAAAGCAAAGTATGGTTGTCCAGTGGTGACAGACGTGCACGAGCCGTGGCAATGCAAGCCTGTGGCTGAAGTGGTGGATTTGTTGCAAATCCCTGCATTTTTGTGTCGTCAGACGGATTTAGTCGTTGCTGCGGCCGAAACAGGGCGCGCTGTCAATGTGAAAAAAGGCCAATTTTTGGCGCCATGGGATATGAAAAACGTAGTGGCTAAGTTGGAAAGCGTGGGCAATCAAAACATTTTGCTGACAGAGCGGGGCGTATCGTTTGGCTATAATACGCTTGTTGTTGATATGCGCGCTTTGCCGATTATGAAACAAACGGGTTATCCTGTGATTATGGACGCAACACACAGCGTGCAACAACCAGGCGGGCAAGGTTCGTCCAGCGGTGGGCAGCGCGAGTTTGCGCCAGTGCTTGCCAATGCAGCGATTGCTACGGGGATTGCGGGTGTTTTTATCGAAACGCATCAAGATCCAGATAATGCACCGAGCGATGGTAAAAATATGATTGCGCTGAAGGATTTGGAGGGCGTTTTGGCGCGCTTGCAAGCGTTTGATAAGGTTGCTAAGTCCTGAGAGCTTGAGAGTTTTAACAAAGAATGATTTCGTATGTTTTCGCTTTTATATTTGGATTACTAACGCCTGCTATGGCAAGTCGTTATCCAAAAGCGTGGGCATCCGATTTGGGCGAATGGCTGTTTAACTTATGGCATAAGCCGTGCTTTGTAAAAGTACAAAACGACAAAAAGCGCACAGTGCTGCTGGCACAAAAGTGGCGGAAAATGGCGTATTATTCTGTGCTTTGGGCGCTGCTTTTGACGGCATTGTTTGTGGCTGTGGACTTGTTATGCCCGCTTTCGGCGCGCGTGTGGTGCAAGGCATTCATTTGCATTGTGGCGCTTTTGACAACTATTGACGATTTGTTTTATGTATTGCCAGACATTTTTACGGTGCCGTTGATTGTGCTTGGATTTGGATACGCTTTGTATGGTGGCATCATTTCCCCCGAAAACAGCTTTTATGGCGCTTTGTATGGTTTGTTTTTACCCTCGTTCAGCGTGCTGATTACGTCCGTGTTTTTCAAAAACGCCTTTGGCGGTGGGGACGTCAAAATGCTGATGGGGCTTGGTGCGTGGCTCGGTGTGCTGCCGCTATGCTTGGCGCTTTTGCTGTCAGTTGTTTCTTTTGGCATTCAGGTGCTCATCACGGGCAAACACAGCGCAGCTTATGGCCCTCATTTAGCGTGGGGTGGCACTTTGGTTTTGTTTTTAACAAACTTGCATTTAATTTCTTTTTTATAAAATAACTTGAAATATATTTTTTTTCAGCTACAATAAACACTCAAAGAGGATTTACAGATGAAAAAGAAAACGCAAGAAGAACAAAAAATGACAACACTGGTGGAGGATAAGAGCAAAGCTTTGCCCAAATCCAATCAGACCGACAAGCTTGAAAACACGCCCAAAACAAAGACCGCAAAACCCACACAGGCTCAGACTGTTGGCGAGGTTTTACAACAAGCTCGCCAAAAAAAACATAAAGAAATTGACGCGATTGCCGCACAACTTTGTATACGTCCGCGCTATTTAGAAGCGCTTGAAATGTCGAATTATCAGGATTTCCCAGGTCAAACTTACGCTCTTGGTTTTTTGCGTACCTATGCCAATTATTTAGGGCTGGATGCCGATTCTTTGATGAATCAATATCGCGTTGAACGCGGCGGCGTAACGCCTGAAAAGTTGGATATGCCGATCGCCGAACGACAAGTTTTGTTTCCATCGCTTAAATACATTTTGCTATCTGTTGCAATTGTTTTGTTCGTGTGGGTGTTTTGGTATTTGCTGACGTATTCGGACACGAGCGTTGACGCGCTACCAGAGGCAATGAATGAAGTGATAGCCGAAGAGCAAATAGTTGATGTTTCAACACCTGCCGCAACGATGGAAGCGCAAGTTTTGAGCGCCTCAGGCGATGAAGCTTCTGTGCCAGTAATTGATGCTGTTCAGTCCAGCTCGGTGGCCGAAGCTGTGTCTGAACACCAAAAGGCTGCGCCTCTTGTTGAAGTGGTTGCAACTGATGATGCGTGGGTTGAAATTGTACAAGATGACGAGCTTATCTTCAGCCGTACGATGAAAAAAGGCGAAAAATACCAAGTGCCAGACAATGCCGAAAACATTTATTTAAAAACGGGCAATGCGGGCGGTATTGAAATCTATGTTGATGGCCAAAAGACAAAGTCTTTGGGTGACGTGGGTGTTGTTCGTTCGAATGTTTCTCTTTCGGCACAAAGTCTAAAAACTCGATAGCAATCAGGAGTTCTTTATTGTTTAAAAGCCGTCCTATAAAGACGGCACAAGCTTTTATTATTGAGTGAAAAATAGGAAGAAATTATGAATTTTGAAGCAAAATTACAAACATTGATGAACCGATATGACGAGCTGAATGCATTACTTGAAACAGAGACGGATGGCGCACAAATCGTCAAATTATCCAAAGAACAAAGCGCGCTCGAGGATGTTGTCATGGTCGGTCGCGAATGGATTAAAACCATTCAAGATATGAAAGGGGCCGAAGAAATGATGAACGACCCCGAGGCGGACAGCGAAATGAAAGCGCTCGCCAGCGAGGAGTTTTATGACTTAAAAGCAAAATTGCCTGATTTAGAGCAAAAAGTCAAAGTGCTTTTGCTTCCAAAGGACGAAGCAGATGCTAAAAACGTTATTTTGGAAGTCAGAGCGGGAACGGGCGGCGAAGAAGCGGCGCTTTTTGCGGCGGACTTATTCCGTATGTATGAACGTTATGCGGCGTTTCGTGGGTGGCGTTTTGAAGTGCAAGAGAAAAATGAAACAGGGCTTGGCGGCGTGAAAGAAGCCGTTGCGTCCATTTCTGGCAATGCTGTGTTTGCAAGTTTAAAATACGAATCGGGAGCTCATCGCGTACAGCGCGTTCCTGAAACGGAAGCCAGCGGCCGAGTCCATACTTCTGCGGCAACGGTGGCGGTCCTGCCCGAGGCTGATGAAGTCGATGTGCACATCGATGTGGAACATGATATTAAAATGGAAGTTTTCCGCTCGTCTGGTGCGGGTGGTCAGCACGTCAATAAAACATCGTCTGCGGTGCGCTTGATCCACATTCCAACGGGCACGGTTGTTGAATGTCAAGAGGAACGTTCTCAATTCAAAAACCGCGACAAAGCAATGGCGCGTTTGCGGGCGAAATTATATGATGAACAACGCCGCAAAATTGACGAAGCACAATCTTCCAACCGTAAAAGTCAAGTTGGTTCGGGCGATCGTTCGGAGCGCATCAGAACATATAACTATCCGCAAGGTCGCGTGACTGACCACCGCATTAACTTGACGGTTTATCAGCTGGATCAAGTGATGAACGGGGACGGGCTGGATACGTTTATCAAAGCTTTGATTGAGGAAGACCAACTTGAAAAATTGGCCGAGTTCGAAAATGGCTAACCCTAAATTAGCACTTTTAAAAGGCGTGACGGACTCTCCAGAATTGGACTTGAAATGGTTGACTGAAGCGGCAAATGGCGATGAAGCATTGCTCGATTCGTTTATCGCACGCCGTCAAAAAGGTGAGCCTGTGGCGAAAATCATTGGCTCGAAAGGTTTTTGGAAGCAAGAGCTGAAAGTTTCAACGGCAACGCTTGACCCGCGTCCCGATTCGGAAACGCTAATCGAGGCCGTCTTAAAGCATTTTCCAGACCGTAATCAACCGCTCAGAATATTGGATTTAGGCACAGGCTCGGGCTGTTTACTGATTGCGTTGCTTGGTGAGTATCCCAACGCGACAGGTGTCGGTATGGACGTCAGCGCGGCGGCATTGCAAGTGGCCGAACAAAACGTTAATCAATACGTGCCCAATCGTGCGCGCCTGATTTGTCGCAGCTGGATCGCAGATGACTGGTGGCAAGATTTGGGAGGCTTTGACGTTGTGGTTTCTAATCCTCCTTATATTCCTTCGGCTCAGATTGCATCGCTGGATAAAGACGTGCGTGATTATGATCCATTGCAAGCTTTGGACGGCGGGCAAGACGGTTTGCGCGATTACCGAATTTTATCCGCATCTGTGGGCGAAGTGTTAAAACAAAACGGTATGATTTTCTTTGAAATCGGGCAAGGGCAATACATTGACGTGACGGCAATTATGGAGGCGCAGAAGTTCACTTTAAAGGACTTTTTGCACGATTTGGGTGGCGTATTACGAGTGTTAGCCTTTAAAAAGAAATAATTGAAGAAAAATATTGACAAAAGTTTTCTTTGTGTTATAATGGTCTCGTGTTATAAAGGAGAACATGCTCATGGAACAACAAAATCAACATCAACCAGAATTATCTAAAGAAGACAAAAAGATTATGTCAGAGATTGAAAATCTGACGGCAAGTGGTTTGGTCGACTATATCTTAAAACAAAAGAAAATTATTTGCACAATACGCGATAACGATAATGAAAAATATTCGCGCGTTCGTATGGCTGGGCGTTTGCCGCGTAAACGGGCGATAATGGCTGTAAAGCTTTTGTACAAAGAAGATGAGGAAAAGTTGCAAACAGAATTGAAGGCGATTAACCGATTAATTCCAGCATACATGAGTAAAAAAGATGAAAAACGTTTTGATTTAACAGATCATTACCAAGACATTGTTGTTATGCCCAGATATGAAACGAAGTTTTTAGCAAAAGTTCGTTTGCTCAATGATATACGTACAGCGTCTCGATAATAATACTTTATTTTATAGTTTTAATGAAGGGGCTGGTCTTTTAGACTGGCTCTTTTTTTTGTTTGCTATTTAAGGAATGCAAACTCGACATTTGTTATGGGTTATGCTCAAAATCTAATTCGTTGGATTTTTTTAAAAAGAGGTTGATTTTGCTTGCCATTTTGCTATACTTGCTTTACAAATATACTTAATGGAGTTTGAAAAGATGAAACAAAAACAAGTTTTGGGTCGCTCTATTGTCGAAATGCTCTGCATTATTGCGGTGATAGGCGTGCTTTCAATCAGTGCGCTGTCGGGCTTGCAATATGTGCTGGACAAAATCAAAGCCAATGCAATTATGGACGAAGCGTTGGAACAAGCCGTTTTTCTGCGTGGGCGCAAGAACTTGCCTGTGACAACAGGTGGCGAAATTAAGTATGCCTATCAGTCCAAATATATCAGCTCTCGCAAGTACGAAGATGCGACCAAAAAAACGATACTGTTGACGGTAAATAATGTGAAAGAGGGCGTTTGCCAAAGACTGGTTTCGAACCATTCGCCTACTTCCGTTATTCTTTCCGTTTCGACAGATGATGGCGGAGCATGCAAGTCGGTGGGCAATGTTGTACTTAAAGTTTCTGTCTCGGCCGTAGTCGCAGGAAATTGAGCCTTATATCCGTTTTTCCCAATTGGCTGTGTGTGTATGCTCAATCCCGCGCGCAGACATAATGTTTTTTACAATCTGATTTGCTTGCTCGGGTGTGTAAGTTTTGTTCACAAAATCAATGCGATAATAGTCAGCGTTAACGCTTTTTGCCTTATCCAAAGGAAGAGCATACGCTCTATTGTCTATTACCACCGTTTGGCACGGTCGCGCAGCGGAAATGGCTGTGTAATTATGTCCATCTTTGGCAAGGTGATAAGTTTTAACGCCGCCTGTACAGTCTTTGCAGGCATTCGGACGAATACAGTTGACGCTCGTGAAAAGGGGCGTGTCTTGATACACAATCAAAGCTGTCGGCAAAATGCTTTCCTGCGCCAAAGTTTGCAAGTTTTCGGCCGTGTCTTCAACGGATAAAGTCACGCGCTCGGCGCTCATTTGGCGTGCAAAGTCAATCGCTTGCGTGTTCAGCATATAAAGCGTGTTATCAAACGTAATCGAGACGCCTTTGTTGGGCAATTCTGTCAGAGCCCAATAATTGCCAACCTCCCATTTTTTATAGCCTGCTGCAAGAGCGGCCGCAATTAACGGTTTATACAAAGTCACTTGACGCGCAACGGTTGGCAGAGCAAGGCGGATTTTGTTTTTGGGCAAGCTTCTGAGCGCGCTCAAATCCGACTGTGGATTAAGCACAAAAATCAGCTCATCAATCTGGCTTAAATCCAGCGATTGAGCCAAGCTTGCATCATCGGTGCGGATAATCCAGCGGGGTGTGTCGCTTGCCCGTTTATGCCCCGTGCCAAGCTCTGGCAATGCACGGTGGATAAGCTTTGGCTCGATTTGTGCATAAAGTGCACGGCGTAGCTCGTTTAAATGTGAGGCAGGCAAAAACACATTTGCAGGATTTTGAAAATCTAAGTGCACAAGCTTTAATGCCGTGTCGCCCGTTTTATCAAAGGCTTGATGCACAGCATCAAACACTTTTGCGGGGTTTTTGGCTTTTTCAAAGTCGCCCGTTATCTCGGCCGTTTTATCGCAAGCAAAGGCCGTGCATTTGTGCTCGTCGGCCACAACCTTGACATCGATCGGCATCCGATATTTGAATGCGTCTGGCTTTGGGCTTTCGTAATGATACGCCCCCTTGACGCGTGAGGACGAGGCCAAATATACATTGTCGCCTTTTTCAATAAAGGGAGCATCTTTTGGTAAAGTAATTTCTACAACGTTGTTGGCTTCGGCTTCGAACACAGGACGCGATTGCACACGCATTTTTTCAAGCGAAAAGCCAAACGGTTTTTCATCGCCTTTGACATCGATTTGTATGCCGTCATAGCGCGCAATCGGGTGCTGCGTTTTGAATGTTAAAATGCCGCGAGCCACCTGTGAAACTTTACCAATCAAAAGTCCGCGATGCCCGACAAACTCGGTGTCTGTGACATCTTTGTTTTTGCCATTGAAGTGAAGCTTTGTCCACGGTCTTGCAAAAATCTGTTTAATATCATCAGCCAAAGAGTCGACATTCTTTTTGTCAAGCAGGCGGCGATAATAATTTGTCACAGCCGCAACATAAAGCGCAGTCTTTTTGCGTCCTTCGATTTTCAACGATGTGACGGGCATTTTTAAAACGTCTTCTTGCAGTGCCATATCTTTCATAGAAAACAAATGTTTGTTTCCTAAATCACCCGCAAAGCACCCACGACAAGGGTAAAGGCATTTGCCTCGGTTAGCACTCATCGATGTTTCCATCGAGGAAAACAGGCAAAGCCCGCTGTAGGCATAACACAAAGCGCCGTGAATAAAAGCTTCTGTTTCAAGGTCTGGGATAGCCGTGATTTGCTTGATTTCATTCAAGGTCAGCTCTCTGGCAAGCACAACGCGCTTAAAGCCCATTTTCTTTAAAAACAAAGCGCCTTCTTTATTATGAACGGCCATTTGCGTGCTGGCGTGCAGTTCTAATTCAGGATAGCAATCGCGCACGATTTTAGCCACGCCTAGGTCTTGCACAATCAGTCCGTCTACGCCCGCATTCAGGCACGCATCCAAAGTTTGTGTCAAGTCTTTGAGTTGCTCTTGTTGCACCAATGTGTTGACGGTCACATAGATTTTGCGCCCCAAAGCGTGAGCATAGCCCGTGATTTGGCAAAGCTCATCTGGCGAAAAGTTGGTCGCACTAGCTCTGGCCGAAAATTGGCGCAACCCTAAGTAAAGAGCATCTGCGCCATAAAAAAGTGCAGCATATGCTGCTTCAATATCTCCCGCAGGAGCAAGTAATTCTTGTTTCATTTTAGTCCTCTTTTTAGAGTGATTATGACATAAATATAAAAAAATTGCAATAATTATTTGCTTTTTAACGATTTGTGTTTTATCCTGTGGACAAGTAATGAAAGGATACCAATATGACAAAATTGATGGAAAACAAAAAAGGTTTAATTATGGGGCTTGCAAACGATCATTCGATCGCGTGGGGAATTGCTAAAGCGCTGGCAGAACAAGGCGCTGAGCTTGCCTTTACGTATCAAGGCGAGGCGCTCAAACGCCGTGTCGAGCCTTTGGCGCAGTCGCTGGGCGGTTCGTTGGTGCTGCCGTGCGATGTGACAGATGATGATTGTATGAACGTGTTGTTTTCGTGCTTAAAGGAAGAGTGGGGCTCGATTGACTTTGTTGTGCACGCAATTGCTTTTTCGGATAAGGAAGAGCTCAAGGGGCGCTATGTCGATACAAGTGCCGCAAACTTTGACAAGACAATGCGCATTTCGGCATACTCGTTTACCGATGTGTGCAAGCGCGCAAGCGAGCTGATGCCAAATGGCGGTTCGTGTTTGACTTTGTCGTATTTGGGCGCTGAACGATATATTCCAAATTATAACGTGATGGGCGTAGCAAAAGCGGCGCTGGAAGCTTCTGTGCACTTCTTGGCATTTGATTTAGGGGCGCAAAATATCCGCGTGAATGCGATTTCGGCAGGGCCGTTGCGCACGCTGGCTGCGGCAGGGATTGGCGATTTTAGAAGTATGCTTGAGTGGAATCGTTTAAATTCGGCACTGCAGCGCAACGTGACAATCGAAGACATTGGACAAGCCGCTCTTTACTTGCTTTCGGATATGTCGCAAAATGTGACGGGCGAGATTTTGCACGTTGACGCGGGCTATAATAAGCAAGGCATGATCAATATGCAAAACAGCCAAGAGTTGGCACAAATGCTGAGTAAATAAAAAACTTACTCGGAATTATATAATAGTTCTTGCAATTAGCAACTTTTTATGGTATGGTCTATGTACTAAAGGAGATTCTTTATGGGCGTTAAACGCAAAATAGAGCGTATAATCGGTGCTTTCAAAGGTGAAAAGATTTTAGGCGTTTCTCATTATGGCTGGTACGGCAGTGACTGGCTGGCTCGGTTTGCACTGGCGTGGTGCGATAAGCAAAAAGTCAAGCAAAAGCTTGGATTTTACTCGGTTTTCCAGCCACACTGGGCGCTGAGGCTCCACAAAAATCAAAAGAAAGTCTTCTTTACGGGCGAAAATGTCCATCGTTATAAAAACTATGAAGACTCGGCTTTGCCATTTGTGGACTTGTCACTAGGCTTTGACGATCTGCCCGATTCGAATTATTTGCGTTTTCCTTTGTGGATTTTATATCTTTTTGCACCGACTGATACGCCCGAACAAATACGCCAAAAGTGTGCCGATATTAACGCACATCATCCCCAAAAAACAAAGTTTGCGTCACTGATTGCGCGCAAGGACAGTGTGGACGGCCTGCGGGGCGAGATTTTTAATGCTGTCAATAAAATAGCGCCTGTGTCCGCCGCGGGGCGCTTGTTTCATAATGATGACGATTTGTGGACAAAATATAATAATTGCAAGATTGCCTATTTGTCGGATTTCCAATTTTCGATTTGTCCAGAAAATACAAACAATGCGGGCTATGTGACGGAAAAACTCTTTGAGTCGTTTTTGGCGGGCGCAGTGCCTATTTATTGGGGCTCGGATAATGCGCCTGAAAAAGGGCTGGTCAACGAAAAAGCGATTATCTTTTGGGACAAAGGCGGCAATAATGCAAAGGCTTTGGAGACAATTGAGCGGCTTTATAAGGACAAAAAAGCCTATGACGAATTCGTCCATCAGCCACGCTTTAATGACGCGATGGCGGACTTTGTTATTAACCGCTTTGACGAGCTAAAGCACAGATTAAACGAGATTTTGGAGTTGCAATGAAACAGCGAATCTTAATTATCAAACTGGGTGCGCTGGGCGATTTTATGTTGCAACTGGGCTGCGCGATTGATATTCATAAACGTTATCCAAATGCCGAGATTTCATTTATGACAACTAAACCGATGGTGCCTTTTGTGCGCCAGCTTGGTTTTGTGTCCGACATTATTGTTGATGAGCGTCCGCGCTATAATCCTTTTGCGTGGTGGCGCACGTGCAAAAAAGGCATTGCTGATAAAAAATGGGATTTCATTATTGATTTGCAAGCGTCCAAAAGAACGCGCACAAAATACTTTCCGTTCGTTCGATTCTTTTCTCCGTATCCTGTTGTGTGGAAGCATTTATCTCCAATAGGTTTGACGGTGCTGAGCGTGCAAAAAAAGCACCGCTTTTGTTTTGGGCGCTTGACGCGTTCACAAGAGCCGTTTTCTGCAAGCTATTCAGATTTATCGTTTATTCACGGATCTGGCAAAAACTTTTCTTTGTTGCCCGAAAAATATGTGTTGTTAATCCCTGGTTGTTCGGCTTTGCACCCGTATAAGCGTTGGCCAGCAAACAAGTATTTAGAGTTGGCAGAGCGTTTGGATAAGCTCAGTATTCCTTGCGTTGTGCTCGGGACAAAGGCGGAACAAGCCGAAATTGAAACGGTATGCAAAGCGCCACATTCAGTCAACTTTATGAATAAGGCAGAGCTTGCGGACATTCCTGACATCGCGCGCAAAGCTTGTGCTGTCGTTGGCAATGATACAGGGCCTGTGCACATAGCAAGCTTGACAGGCACGCCGACCATAGTTGCCTTTTGCAGCAGGACAAAAGCCTCTGCCAATCATTTTAAGAACGTACATAATTTTTTCGCAGATGATATTGCGGATATTTCAGTCGAGACTATATTTAAACAACTTTTAGATATTTTAAAGGATAAATAAAATGGAAAAAGAGCTCCTCTCAATTATAAACAATTTTTCTAAGGTTAAGATATTATGTATCGGTGACATTATGCTCGACCGCTTTGTGCACGGCAAAGTCGAACGCATTTCACCAGAAGCGCCTGTGCCTGTCTTTCAATTCGTGCAAGAGCGACAAATGCTTGGAGGAGCGGGCAATGTCGTTGCAAACTTGTGCACGCTTGGGGCTCAAACGTACTTTATTGGGATGATTGGTCGCGATCAATTCGGCGAAAATGTGACGGATTTGTTGTCGCGCATTAAGGCAGATTATTATATGCTTAAATCCAAAGTACGTCCAACCATTATGAAGGCGCGCTTTATTGCTGGCAACAACCACATTATGCGTTTAGATCAAGAAAAAATTATGCCAATGACGAGCCTTGAGGAGCGCGAATTGTTGGTTGTTCTTGAAAAACGCATTCCTAAATCCGATATCGTGTTGTTGTCGGATTATGCAAAGGGTCTTTTTTCGCAATCCTTTACGAACCAGCTGATTGAGCTGTGTCACAAGTTTGATAAAAAAGTATTGGTTGATCCAAAACGCCGCGATTATCAAAAATATATGGGTGCGACTTTAATTAAACCGAACAGACGCGAGCTGGAAATGGTGGCTGACGTGACATTTGATACGTCCTCGCCTGACTTCCTTAAAGATGTTATCAAGGTCGGTCGTGAGATTTTGCACCGCTACCAAATAGAAAATATGATTGTCACCTTAAGTGAAAAAGGTATGGTCTATGTCCCCTCGAATGAAGAAGAGGAATGCGTGTATATTCCAACTTATGCCAAAGAAGTCTTTGATGTTTCGGGGGCAGGGGATACTTCATTGGCTGTGCTTGGAATGGCGCTAGCAAGTGGCGCAAGCATTAAAGATGCGATGGAACTTGCTAATGCAGCAGCAGGCATTGTTGTCGGCAAACTTGGGACAGCAACTTTGACGGCGGACGAGCTGATTGATTATTTGTTGGAGCGCGACGCTTAAGCATTTAAACGCGTGGCGTTCTTGTCCAGTTGGATAAGCCACCGATGAAAACTTGTGCCGCCGTACACACTTTAGAACTTTATTGACTTTTGTTTCTGGTTGGTATAAAATACACCTCATTATAAAGGAGTATTTAAATGAAAAAACCAATGGCAGTTCTTTTCGATTGGGACGGGACTTTGGCCGATACAAGCAAGGCTGTAAGTTCATCTTTAACACAAGTTTTTGCGGAATATGGCAAAGAAAGTTATGACAATATGATCGCGAAATATCGCGATGTTTCTATATCCGTCAAGGCAAACTTTAAAAATTATTTTGGCGCGGAGGAAAAGCAAGCCTATCAACGGTATTTGCAAATCTATCGCCAAGGCGGCATTCAAAAAGTCACCCCCACCGCAGGTGCGACCGAGTTTTTAAAATTGTTGCAATCAAAAGGCGTGCGTATTTATATCGCTTCGAATAAAGAGCCATCTTTGCTCGATGCCGAAATCAAACAATGCTTTGCGGACATTACTTTTGATGGCGTGTGCGCGAATGGTCAAGCGGCGTTTAACAAACCTCATCCAGCGCCTATTTTGGAGCTGCTTAAAGGCGTGCCGTTTGCTATCAATGCACAAAACGTGTGGCTTGTGGGTGATTCGCTGCCCGATTATGTCAGCGCTATAGCGGCGGGTGTGCGTCCTGTTATTTTGAACGGTGCCGAAGTGCAAAAAATGCAGCAAAGCGTCCAGCAGAGTGTTGTGCCCAGCTTTTACAGCTTAATCGATGACGTTAAAAAGCAAGAAGAGCCTCAGAGCTCTCCTGTGGTCGAGTTTACTAAAATGCACGGGCTCGGCAATGATTACGTTTATATTAACTGCACTGAAAATGCTCTGTTGGAACAAAAAGCAAGCGAGCTTGCAAAGCTTTTGAGCAAACCGCACATTGGCGTTGGTGCGGACGGCGTCATTTTGATTTGCAAAGCGACCGACAAGGCGGCAGACTTTAAAATGCGTATGTTCAACGCGGACGGTTCAGAAGGCCAGATGTGTGGCAACGGCATTCGCTGTGTCGGTAAATATGTGTACGACAAAAAACTGACGAGCAAGAAAGATTTGACGATTGAAACGTTGGCGGGCCTTAAATACTTGCACCTTTCAACGGACTGCGATAATCAGGTAGAAACGGTTGAAGTGGATATGGGCAAGGCCGTTGTCGGCGCTGAGCACCAGTTGCAAGTGTTAGACAAGACTTTGACTGGAGCGGTCGTTTCAGTTGGCAATCCGCACTTTATCATTTGGGTTGATGATGTGGCGAATTTTGATGTGCAAAAATACGGGCCCCTGATTGAAAATAATTTAAGCCTTTTTCCCGAGCGCACAAATGTCGAGTTTGTCCAGAAAAGAGCAGGCTTGCCTGTGATTAAAATGCGCGTGTGGGAACGCGGATCGGGTGAAACGATGGCTTGCGGAACGGGTGCGTGCGCGACTTTTGCTGCGGCAAAGGCAGCGGGCAAAATCGACAATTCAGCGCAAATCCAGCTTTTGGGTGGCGTGCTGAGCATCACCCAAAACGATAAAGGGCACATTTTGATGACTGGGCCTGCCACAAGTGTTTTTGACGGAAAAATCTCGTTAAAGCAAATTGCACACGTGCACCAAAGCCTTTTGTCTGTCGAGGCTATGCGCCAAAATACGCACGAGTAAATGCGGCTTTTCCTGTGTGATAAGTCTTAAGATTGGTGCGATAAGCTTAAAGTTGTTTTTGCAATAAGAACAGGTATTCTTTATAAGGGGTCTTATCGCTCAACCATTCCTTTGTCCAAGAAAGGTACGACATAATGTTGCGCCTGTGGTCAAGCTCGATTAAGTTCAACAGCTTGCCATTATTGTTTAAAATGTCAATTAAGCTTTGCTTTGTGGCGCGTCCACTTGAGCTGTAGGACAAAATGATATAGCGTGCGTGAGTCGTTTTGATGAGCTCCTCCAGCGCGTTCAGGGCAACAAAGTTGCCGTGCTCGTCTGTGTGGAAGTCTTCAAAAGGGCAGTAAGAGGCCGTATCTTTCGAATCAACGCGGCGGGCAGCTTTGCCAAACACCTCAGGCTTGTCATTTAAAATGATTGTTTTCCATAAATGGTAATAAGCATTATAGCGTACTCGGCTGGAGGGCATTTTTTGATTGTTCGAACCATAGGGCGGATCGAAATAAGCCAAATCAAAACTTTGTCCTTTCACAACATTTAAAACATCGTCTCTGATGACGCGATTGTGCGTTGTGATGAAAAACTTTTGTGGCATTTTTAAAGTCAAGTCTTTATAAGAACGCTTGCTCCATTTGGATAAGTAGGCCGCGTAATGCCCCAATGTATTGTCGACCTCATCCAACGCCAAAATCAAAGAAGTCAACAGGACGGCTTTGTCTTCAAGGTCAAGATTGTATGAATCGATTTTCTCGCGTATAGCGTCCAACTTCATTGTGTTCTTAAGCTGAAAAGGCTTTTTGCTTTGCTCTTCAGTGCCGCCATAGTTTTGACTGAACCACCCATAGACGCCCTTAAGATTGTTAAGCTCGTCTAGCATAGGTTGATAAAACGCAGCGTCTTTATTGGCCAGCAAATAACATTTGGCAAACACTTCTGACCAGAGCGCTGTGTCTGAAGCCGTCACATCAAAGCCCATTTTGGCAAAGGTTTGGGCAACGCGCGATGTGCCCGTAAATCCGTCCAAAACCGAGCGAATATCAGGCAATTCGTTGACTATATTAAAGATGTGCGGGATAACTTTAAGTTTAGATCCTGCATACTTTGCACCCTGTGTTTGAATTATAAAGTCTTTTGTCATTCGATTATTAAAGCTGATTTTTTCGTTTTATGCAAGCGCTTTTGTGAAAAAATAATGCAAAAAAACATAGCTTTTTACTTGCATAAATAAAATAAAGGTGTTAAAAATAAAAAATATATATAAGGCGTCAATAAAAAGGGGAGACAAAATGTTCGTTTATGGATTGCTCATTACTGGCATCGGAATGCTGAGCGTTTTTATATTTTTGTTCTTTTTAATGGAGGTTTTGAACTTAACCGCCTTTCTTATACGCCAAACGCAAAAAACAAAAATTGATGACAAAGTGGTTGCTGCAATTGCTGTAGCTATGAAGCAGGGGGAATAAAATGGTTAAAAAAGCAAAGAAAAAAGTCCAACTGATGTGTACGGCTTTTCGTGACGGTTTCCAATCTGTGTATGGGGCGCGCGTGCTGTCAAAAGACTATATGCCCATTGTGAAAATTGCAAAAGACGCGGGCATCCGCCGCTTTGAATCGGGCGGTGGCGCTTCGTTCCAATCGGCCTTTTTCTATTGCAACGAAAACGCATTTGAGGTGATGGATAAGTTCCGCGAGACGGTTGGTGATGATGTGCATTTGCAAACTCTTGCACGGGGCGTTAATGTGGTCGGTTTAGACAGTCAACCTTCGGACATTATTAACTTGCATGCTCAACTTTTCAAAAAGCACGGCGTCAGTATGATTCGCAACTTTGATGCGCTGAATGATCCTGATAACCTTGCTTACAGCGGACAATGCATTGTTGATGCGGGTTTAGAACACCAAATCGCAATTGCGATGATGTCGCTGCCTCCTGGGTGTACGGGGGCGCATACGCCAGAGTTTTATGAAAAAGTTTTAAAAGATATTTTAAAAGCTAAAATCCCATTCCATTCTTTGTGTTTCAAAGATGCTTCAGGTACGACAACGCCAGCGGTTGTGTACGAAACAATCGTGCGCGCACGTAAACTTGTCGGCGATAAAATGCCTATCGAGTTTCATTCGCACGAAACGGCGGGTGTAGGGACTGCGTGTTATTTGGCTGCGGTGCAAGCAGGTGCTGACATTGTAGATTTGTCTATGGCGCCCGTTTCGGGCGGTACGTGTCAACCTGATATCGCGACAATGTGGCATGCTTTGCGTGGGACAGACTTTGAACTGGACGTTGATGTTGATGCTGTTATGCAAGTCGAGGAAGCCTTTAAAGACGCGCTGAAGGATTACTTTTTGCCGCCCGAGGCTTTGTGTGTCGAGCCTCGTATTCCATGGAGTCCTATGCCAGGTGGCGCGCTGACAGCCAACACGCAAATGTTGCGCGATAACGGCATTATGAGCAAGTATAGCGAGATTATCGAGGCTATGGAAGAAGTCGTGCGCAAAGGTGGTTTTGGCACGTCTGTCACGCCTGTGTCGCAATTTTATTTCCAACAAGCTTTCAATAACGTCATTATTGGCAAGTGGGCAAAAATTGCCGAAGGCTATGGCAAAATGGTGCTGGGCTATTTTGGCAAAACGCCAAAGCAACCCGATAAGGAAGTTATTAAAATTGCATCAGAGCAACTCGGGCTTGAGCCAACTACTCAATCGCCGCGCTTGCTGAATGATAAAGATCCGAAAAAAGGCATAGCTCCCGCAACTGAGAAGTTGAAAGTAGCTGGCTTGCCTGTGACGGATGAAAACATTTTCATCGCCGCAACGTGTGCCGACAAAGGTATTGCCTTCTTAAAGGGTGAAGCAAAAGTTGCCGTGCGTTATAAACAACCAGCATCACCTAAAGCGCCTGTGGCAGGCGTTCAACACATTGTTGTTGACGGCACAGGCTTTGATGTTGAAATCAAAGGCTCTGACGCGATTGTCAATGGCAAGACTTATCATGTGCAACAAATGGCATCGCAGGGCGCAGATAAAGTGGCCAATGCTCATAACGCTGCGGCGGCTGAGCCTGTTAAAGCAAATACGCCTTCCTCTGGTGCTGGTGCAGTTGTTTCGGCACCAATGCTGGGAACAGTCACAAAAATCAACGTCAAAGCGGGTGAACGTGTGCAAAGAGGTCAAGATTTGATGGTGCTTGAAGTGATGAAAATGGAAAACCCGATTAAAGCCCCGACTGACGGCGTTGTGCAAGACATTTTAGTTTCTCAAGGCATGCAAGTGTCTGCGGGTCAAGCTTTGGTGAAGTTGGCGTAAAAGGGGAGGGTGCAAAGATGTTTGATAAACTCCTTTTACTGTGGCAACAAACGGGCATTTACGGTTTTTTGGGTGATATGAGCCAAACCATTGACGGCTTTTTACCGTTGGGTTTAGGGCAGCTCATTATGATTGGCATTTGCTTGGTGTTGTTGTACTTGGGAATTGTAAAAAAGTTCGAACCTTTGCTATTGGTTCCTATTGCATTTGGTGGTATTTTAGCAAACATTCCTTTTGCTGGTATGCTGGACGCAGGCGATGCGTCAACGCCACCTGGGATGCTTTATATTCTGTATAACGCGGGCATTACGACAACGCTGTTTCCTTTGCTGATTTTTATGGGCGTTGGTGCGATGACGGATTTTTCACCGTTGATTGCAAATCCTAAAACTTTGCTATTGGGTGCTGCGGCGCAGTTCGGCATTTTCGGCACGTTGTTGGGAGCACTTGCTTTGGGTGAAGTCTTGCCTATTTCCTTTACGTTAAAGGAGGCCGCCAGTATCGGTATTATCGGTGGCGCGGATGGCCCGACTTCAATTTACTTGACGACCCGATTAGCGCCTGAGCTGTTGGCAGCCGTGGCTGTGGCAGCATACTCTTATATGGCTTTGGTGCCAATTATCCAACCGCCAATTATGCGCGCGCTGACAACCAAAGCGGAACGCGAAATTAAGATGACGCAATTGCGTGAAGTTTCGCGCCGAGAGCGGATTTTGTTTCCAATTATTTTGCTGATTTTGTGCTTGCTGTTTTTCCCGTCAGCAACGCCTTTGATGGGGATGTTGATGTTCGGCAATTTATTGCGCGAAAGTGGCGTGACCGCGCGTTTGAGCGATACGGCACAAAATGCGTTGATTAACATCGTGACAATCTTTTTGGGTTTGTCAGTGGGATCGAAAATGATCGCCTCGACATTCCTTGTTCCAAAAACATTGTTGATTATCTTTTTGGGCGTTATTGCCTTTGGGCTGGGCACTGCTTCAGGCGTGATTATGGCCAAGATTATGAACTTGTTTTGCAAAGATAAAATCAATCCTCTGATAGGTTCGGCAGGAGTTTCGGCAATGCCTATGGCGGCGCGTGTTTCGCACAAGTTGGGACAAGAGGCAGATCCTGCCAATTATTTGTTAATGCACGCGATGGGACCGAATGTAGCGGGCTGTATCGGTTCGGCTGTCGCGGCGGGTATTTTGTTGACGTTATGTGGTTAATAAGGGCTAAACAATGATTACAGAAAAAGAATTAGTCGAACGGTTATATGTCTTAGAGCAAGCGGGGCGTTATCAAGAGCTTCTGGCGCAGGCGGATTTGTATTTGACTGATAATCCAGATTTGCAAGCTTTGTATTTATACAAAGGCAATGCATTGCGCCAACTGGGCGATTTACAAGGCGCTTTGAGCGCTTATCGCTGGGCGATTATTTATGATCCAAACGACATAGAAGCCAGAACGAATTATGCTGCGACTTTGTTTGATTTAAAGGATTATGTAGGGGCTTTGAATGCGGCTGATGCTGCCATTTTGATGAAGCCGCAAGAGGCGACCCCTTACTTGATTTCGGGTAATATTTTGTCGCTCTTAGGCTATCCAGAGCAGGCGATGTACCCGTATCATCAAGCTTATAATTTTGATAAGCAAAACATCGCACTCGGCTCGTATGTGGTTGAACTATACAGCACTCAAGAAGAGCCCGAAGAAGCCTATACAACATTGATGGACATTTTATCTTATGCACCCAAGAACTTGTCGTTGCATTTGCAAATGGCGGTGATGCTGGTGTTCTTTATGAAAAACGGGTTGGTGAAATTCGATCGCATTGATGAAATGACGGCTCTTTGGGAAAAAACGTATTCTAATCCTTTTGTGCGTGCGGCGGCGCGGGCGATTTTTGCGCATGATATGAATTATTCACCCATTACATCGGATGTATTGGCTCAAGCTTTTGATGCTCAAACGCCTTACTTTGAAGACAACAGCCAAGACGATGCTATTCGCTTTATCAGCTTGCTGGAAAGCTCGTTGCGTGAAGTCTATGAAGGACGCGATGATTTGGAAGTGTTGGATATTGGTTGTGGAACAGGTCTTGCAGGCTATCCTTTGCGCGAGTACACGCAAAAGGGCGGATTAACTGGCGTTGATCTGTCTCACGATTTGTTGCGTGTCGCAAGCCAGAAAAATCTTTATAAAAAGCTCAAGCAAGTTGAGGCGACTTTCTATATTGCGCAAGAGGGTGTGCAATATGATGTTTTGGTTGCGCGGGACAGCTTGACGTATTTTGGTAATTTGGAAAAGGCTTTTCAAGCGTTTAACCAAGCGTTGAAACCGCACGGTAAGTTTTTCTTTTCCGTCAAGCAAAACACGTTTAATAACGAGGATATTTTGCTTTACCCTGCGTATTGTTATTTGTTCAAGGATAGCTATTTGCGAGGTGTTTTTGAGCGAACAGGTTTTGAGATTCTTTCGCACGAGGCGATGCAGGAGGGCTCGGACGAGCTTGTGCATGACAAGCGCCATTTTTATGTGTTGGAAAAGAAAGGCTAAATACGGTTTGTCAAAAAAAAAGAATCCACAGGCGCATAGCAGGCGGATTCTTTTTTGTAAACGTTGGTTGTCGAGGAGGGCTTTTTTATTTAGCAATGCACGCCGCTCTGTAATTGCTTGTTCGGTAGGTATGATTCATACGTCCTCTGTTGTCGCTGAAGTGCATAGCCTCGTTGTTTACGTGTGGTGTACTTGTCCATACAGTTGGAGTGATGCCGTTTGTTGTACCACATCTGTAATCTTCAAATGCACCGTCCCAAGTGGGGCACAAATCATACGCCGATGCTAATTTCATTCCTTGCGCTTCGCACCAACTGTAGGCGCTCCACCAATTCATTTCTCTATTGCTTTGGCAGTATTCGTGGCCATTGTTGCCTGTGGCAAGGTTGCCACCCACGCATGTTGCTTCGGCTTCCCATATAGGATCATTCGCAGCGTTAGCTGAGCCGATTGCTAAAACGCCCGCCGCGATTACTGCTAAAGTTAATAATTTGATTTTCATTTTTCTTTTTCTTTCTTAGGTTGTGTTTATTTGTTAATATTTACTATGCCTTTTGCTAAGCGCGGGGCGCACGTTTTTGCTACACGGTCCGCACTTGATAAGGTGCTAGATTGTTTTTTATTTTTTTAATTGTTTCATTTCCTTTCATTTGATATTTAAATTATCCGCCTTCAAAAAATGATTTTTACCTACACCCTATGGTCTGTTTGATGTGGCGTCCCCATATTCGCCGCGCGGATTTCAACGCGCCCGCGCGCGGCGAATAGGGCGAACAATCCTTAAAATCATTCTTTGAAATGAAGTATTTGAGTTTATAAACATTTGCTTTTTCTTTAAAAAGGCTGGCGCGAAAAATTCGCGCGGCGCGCCAGCCTTAAAGCCGATACTATTTCAAAAAAGTTTGTTTTCATTCTGCCTCCTTTCTTGTTTGTTGTTAGAAAATGCGATGCTTTTCTTTTTATTATCCAAAAGAGCCAGCGCGCAAAACTACGCGCTCAGTTCTTATTTTTGGCGAATAGCGAATAGATAAAACTCGCCATAATGTTCCT
>OQVL01000245.1_pt1 | contig 25805 bp, 25 predicted proteins | sample 1691501 | NCBI WGS metagenome assembly OQVL01 (sample SAMN03418253, study PRJEB22391) | human gut metagenome | biome: human-gut; feature: organic feature; material: feces | host: Homo sapiens | place: Tanzania | collected 2013-01 | reverse complement strand
ACTTATACCAGTAATAATCTATAAACCCGAGTCAACCTAAATCAGGAAAGTACAAAAACGGACAATGATTGACCTGGTGACAGGTCGAGCGGATGCTATGTCTCTAGAGGCGAGTCCCAAAATTGACCACTGACTAACAAACTATTCTTCGATTGCAACAAGATGTGGTAGAATCCAATCGAAACAAATAATAAAAATTACTCTTATGCAGACAGTAATGCTAGTCTTCGGCACCCGTCCGGAGGCGATAAAGATGTGTCCTTTGGTGAAGGAGTTCCAGAGGCGTCCGGAAGAATTCAACACGGTCGTATGTGTCACTGGGCAGCATCGCGAGATGCTTGATCAGGTGCTGGGCATCTTTGACGTGAGGCCTGATTTCGACCTGAACATCATGAGACAGGGGCAGGATCTCACCGATGTCACCGCACGCGTGCTCACAGGCCTCCGTGATGTGTTCAAGGAGTGCCGCCCTGATGTGGTTCTTGTCCATGGAGACACCACGACATCGACGGCGGGAGCGCTCGCCGCATTCTATGCCCAGATTCCAGTCGGGCATGTGGAGGCGGGACTCCGCACCCATAACATATACAGCCCGTGGCCGGAGGAGATGAACCGCCAGATCACCGGCCGCATCGCCACCTACAACTTCTCTCCGACCCCACTTTCCGAGAGGAACCTCGTTGAGGAAAAAGCGCATGGACACATCTATGTCACAGGCAACACTGTCATCGACGCTCTCCACTTGGTCGTTGACAAACTCAAGGCCGACGCCGGTCTTGCGAAGGAGCAGGATGACATACTGGCCCAGGCGGGGTATGACGTCGCGCGTCTCAGCGGCGGGAAGAAACTCGTCCTGATCACCGGCCACAGGAGAGAGAACTTCGGCGACGGCTTCATCCGCATGGTCACCGCGATGAAGGACCTCTCGGAGAAGTACCCGGATGTGGATTTCGTCTATCCGATGCACCTCAACCCGAATGTGCGCAAGCCTATTCATGATGTTTTCGGAGAAGACCTTACCAGACCGAATTTCTTCTTCATCGAGCCACTCCAGTACCTTGAGTTTGTACATCTGATGAGCAAGGCTACCATAGTCCTCACCGATTCGGGCGGAATTCAGGAGGAGGCTCCGGGGCTCGGCAAGCCGGTCCTCGTGATGCGCGACACCACGGAACGTCCGGAGGCCCTTGCCTCCGGTACCGTTCACCTTGTGGGCACTGACTATGACAAGATCGTGAATGAGGTGAGCACTCTCCTTGATGACGCCTGCGCGTACGAAAAGATGTCCAAGGCGGTCAATCCTTACGGTGACGGTCAGGCTTGCCGCAGAATCGCGGACATCCTCTCGGGCAAGGAGACAGACAGATATGATGTGGAATAAAACAAATAATTAACTATATGATCAATGTAATTGGATTGGGCTACATCGGACTTCCGACGGCCCTCATGATGGCGTCCCACGGTGTGGAGGTCATCGGCACAGACTACAACAGGCAGCTTGTTGACACCCTTAACGCAGGAAAAACGACATTCAAGGAGAAAGGCCTCGACGAGCTGTTCCGGAATGCCCTTGAGGCAGGAATCAGATTCACGACCGAGTACCAGAAGACCGACATGTACATCGTCTCAGTGCCGACCCCTTATGACAAGTTCTCCAAGAAGGTTGACGCCTGCTATGTGGTGGAGGCGGTGAAGGATGTCATGAAAGTCTGCCCCAAAGGAGCGACCGTGGTCATCGAGTCGACCGTTAGCCCCGGCACGATTGACAAATTTGTGCGTCCGATAATCGAAGGGAATGGCTTTGTGATCGGGGAGGACATCAACCTTGTCCACGCCCCTGAAAGGATCATCCCCGGCAACATGGTGTACGAGCTTCTCCACAACAACCGCACGATCGGCGCGGACAACAAGGAAATCGGCGAGAAGGTCAAGGAATATTACTCAAGTTTCTGCCAGGGCGAGATCGTCGTCACCGACATCCGCACCGCCGAGATGACCAAGGTCGTGGAGAACACCTTCCGAGCCGTCAACATCGCCTTCGCCAACGAGCTGTCACGCATCTGCCGCCACGACAACATGGACGTGTACGAGATCATCAGGATCTGCAACATGCACCCGCGTGTGAATATTCTCCAGCCGGGTCCCGGCGTGGGCGGCCACTGTATCTCCGTTGACCCTTGGTTCCTCGTGGGCGACTACCCTCAGCTTGCAAAGGTCATAGACGAGTCCATGAAGACCAACGACAGCCAGCCCACATTCGTCCTCAACCGCATCTACGAGATTATGAAGGAGAACGGCATCACAGACAACCGCAGGGTGGGTCTCTACGGCCTCACCTACAAGGAGAACGTCGATGACTTCCGTGAGTCCCCTGCCCTCCAGATGCTTGAGGCGCAGGAGCGTCACCTCGCAAGGCCTCTCAAGTGTTATGACCCGTTCCTTGAGAACCACAGGATCGCCGAGAACCAGTACTCCGACTTCGACGAGTTCCTCAAGGACATTGACATGGTGGTCGTTCTCGTCAAGCATCAGCATATCCTTGATCACGAGAACCTCCTTAAGGGCAAGGTCGTTCTTGACTGCTGCAATGTGCTGCACAACTTGGAAAAGGTCTATCATATTTAGGGTAAACAGACAGTAATCGCTCGCTGAAGAAGGACACTTCGTCAAACACCGCAGGGAGGCATCCTTCATTCGAAGGACACCTCCCCTTGGCAACAGGATGCGATAAGACACCAGCCGAAGCCGGTCACAGGCACGTCCTAAAGTCCTCTATTCTTCCGGACGTACCCTTTGACAAGTTCTTTCTTACCATTGCGGTACCTCACATAAGGCACCACTTTGGTTTGCTTGGTCTTTTCGCAGTCTAAGCGAATCTCAAGCCTTACTTTAACTATCTTTAAAATCATTTTGATATAATTTACAGAACCTGTGATAGAGTTGGAGGGTTGAAGAGTGTTAGACATCCTGCTGTATAAAACAAGAAGAGCAGCCGATAGAGGCGGCCACTCTTCATAGAGTTCAAGATAGTTAATCTTCCCCTCAATCCCTTCCATAAATTATACCATCACAAAGTTGACAATTAATTCCGAATATTCAAAGGCTTCCATTGGAAATTATTGTATTCTGGAAGAATTCCACTCTAAGCAAGTCACAGAAATCGAAAAAGCCGTTAAAAATCACAAGATCAAAAACGGCTCCCTCTACTTCAAAGACCTTGAAGCGATTGCCGACAAAGACTCAAGGCAGATAATCAACGGCATGATGAATATGAAGAAATCTTGATGGTCGAGTTTTCGTGACCATCGACCCAAACAGCCTACAGTTGATGAACGACCGTTCTTTCCTTTTTGGAATAAACTTCCATCGATATTGGCCTGACAACGGGTCGAGTTAAGGCTATGCGCTTGACTATGAACGGAACCAGAAATTGACCACGGGCAATCCTGTGGTTAAAAAAACCGCAAGGTGGCATTCCTACAGTAGGAACGCCACCCATTGGCAACCGGATGCGATCAGACACCGACTTAAAAGCCGATCAAGAACACGCTCTAAAGATCCCTAGTCTTTCGGACGTACCCCTTGACAAGTTCCTTTTTGCCATTGCGGACTCTTATATAAGAAGCCACTTTGACAAGTCTGCTCTTCTCGCAGTCTAACTGCAAAACGAGCTTCAACTTAATACATTTCTTCATTTTAACGATAATTAATAGGCTGTAAATGATAAGGAGTCTCGACATGAGTAGCTCATCCGGCTGTAACTATGCAAAAAAAAAGATAAAAGAGCGGCCATCTAGGGAATGGCCACTCTCTCGTGGTTGAAGAAATGTTCAAGTTGAAATCCATCCCCTCAATCTCTCTGCCAGCCTATTATTATCAATTGCAAATTTACACATAATCTTGGAATAGGCAAGACTCATCACAAATAATCATCATGAGACACTGGCAAAGACGGGTCGAGCGGATGGCTATGTTTTTGACTTTTAGTCGAGTCCATAAATTGACCACTAACAATTATTCCCATAGGCCGCAGGGAGGCATCCCTCAACAGAAGGACACCTCCCCTTGGCAGCACGGATGCGATAAGACACCAGCCGAAGCTGATCATGGTCACGAACTAAAGTTCCCTATTCTTTCGAACGTAACCCTTGACAAGTTCTTTCTTCCCATTGCGGTACCTAACATAAGGCGCCACTTTGGTTGGCTTGGCCTTCTCGCAGTCTAAGCGGATCTCAAGCCTCACAATGATAACCTTTTTCATTTTGCATTATAATTTCATTGAGTATTATCGGAGGGTTGAAAATGCTAGTCATCCTGCTGTAAAAGCAAGAAGAGTAGCCGATAGGGACGGCCACTCTTCTTAGAGTTCAAAAGGTTATCATTCTCCTCAACCCGACAATCATAATGCTTTTGCAAATATAGTGATTTCCAATGAAAATCAAAGAATTTAGCAATGTAAACTACCATTTTACCGCAACAAGCTTGTAGGCTTGTCGGTGTGGCGTTTCTTCGGTGACTTCTTCGAGGACGAGGTGACAGGCGGCAGGAAGCATCTTGGGCATCTGAGGCTGTCGCCGGCGTAAAAAATTGAAATAATAATCAACAAGTAATACCAAAAACGGACAATGGTTGGACTGGCAACGGGTCGAGCGGTAGCTATGCGCTTGATTTTTAGCCGAGTCCAAAAATTGACCACTAACATATGGTTCGAGACCATCACGGACTACAAAATAATAACACCAGAATAATTTACGATTACATTAATATTAGTGGTCAAATTTTGGACCCGCAAAAAATCCCATTTCCTTAGCCGGAAAAAAACGAGAGCAATGTACAGCTGCGAAGACTTGTAGAGGTTCTATCTTAGCATGTTTATACGATGACGCACATAAACCTGCAACCACGGAAGTTCCTCAGAAATTTCTTTGATGATGTGGGGCAGCCGGAAGCAAGCATAGCGTACTCCTGAAGTTCTTGACCAAATAAATTATTAGTGATATAATGCATAGTAAACCAATGCTGATGGACGTGGTGCTGATGCGCCTCGGCTTGATATTTTTCTTGGTAGTGTACCATGCGCTCTGCATCTATACGGGAGGGTGGGAGAAGCCTTTCGATTCATTTCCGGACATTCCATTGTATGATTGGCTTGGCATGTCTACACACGGTTTCCGGCTTCAATCCATGGTGCTTATCAGTGGTTTGTTATTTGGCCACACTCTCAAGAAACATCCGGAAAGATTATGCTTCAACAGTTGCGTTGTTCGAAAGGCGAAAAGGGTTCTTCTCCCCTGCTTCATATTCGGAATTGCCTATTGGCTGATGTTTTACTACCAGCCAAATGTTGACATCAGCACAATAGGGGGGGGTATATGGCTAATAATCAACGGTATAGGCCACTTATGGTTTCTGCCGATGATTTTCTGGTGCTTTGTGATCACCTACATGCTTGAGAAAAACAAGCTATGTAAACCGTGGCTAATGTTGGTCTTTCTTGTATGCGCCACTTACAATCTATTGTTCAAGTTGCCGTTAGGACTTGGCAGTGTCCCTACTTACTATCTATTCTTTTACGTTGGGTTTATGATGGGTTCGAAAAGAATCAAACTACCGATGGTAAACATGTGGCTCCCTGTTACACTTTTCCTCACAGCCTTCTGCGCAAGCATGTTAATCAAAGACAATTTCGAAGCCACAACATTATTAGAGAAGGGTATCAGGTTCGCTTTAAGTGGATTGATCAATATAACAATCTCGGTGACCGGAGTATATCTGCTCTACAGAATAGCGAATATTCCTGCAATCCAGAACAAGATTGACGGAAACAGACTGTTAATCAGGCTGAGCGGCTATTGCTATGGGGTCTACATATTCCAACAGTTCATACTTAAATTTCTCTACTATAAGACAGACATGGCTCATTGCATTGACCCTTATGTACTCCCATGGGTGGCAATAGTTGTGACAATAGCCTTGTCATTAATCTTCACAGATCTGTCGCTCAAAACCAGAACTGGCAGGTTTTTAATAGGGTAATATCCAACACGATTACCAAAAGTAAACTTGAGATAGTTCAATGAAACTCACTCATCAATTTTCGTCTTGTGACCTTTATATTTTTTTGTGGATTTTATATAATCTGCAAGGGACTCTATATGCAAGCGGCGGTTCAATTTCACAAGTTTTACTCGCTATTTTATTGGCATGGAGTGTCGTCAACTGTTTTCGACTAAGTTCGAAGGACACCTACCACTCGGTATATTTTAGAGGGTTGAATGTGCTAATGTTAGTTTTTACAATATATGGACTGTTATTGATTATAATGGGAACTGAATTGTATATAACAGAAGGGGCAAATAAAAAAGTCAGAAATTTTGTATACCTTAAAGAAATATATACATCGCTTCTTCCTATCTATTCCTTCTTCCTATTTGCCAAAAAGGGGAAATTGACTGAGAAGTCGCTAAAAAGATGGTTTTTCATCTTCATTATTGTCGGTACTTTGCAGTATGCCAGATCACAAAGAGAAGCTGTATTATTAGCAATGATGCAAGGGTGGGAGCCAGATGGCATTACCAATAATAGCGGGTACATTTTTGTTTCTCTTTTACCTGGATTGATACTATTGAGGAAGAAGCCTATGATCCAATATCTGGGACTTACTTTATGCATGTTTTTGATATTGGCATCTATGAAGCGCGGTGCCATTATTGTCGGAGTGTTGTCAGTCATATTGTTATTTTCCTATCAACTACGTTATTCCTCACATCGTAAAAAAATCGGTATTGTATTTCTAATAATACTTGTAAGCGTCGCTTCCTATCTCGCAGCCATGCATATGTTGGAGACGAGTGACTACTTCAACAGTAGAATACAAGCGACATTGGAGGGTAACAGTAGCCATCGCGACGAAATGTATTCTTCTCTATTACGGACTTTTGTTTATGATACATCTCTCTTTCAAATGCTTCTCGGGAGGGGTGCTTGGGGAACATTAACTGTTTCATTTAACTTCGCTCATAATGATTGGCTCGAAATTCTGACAAACCAAGGATTGCTTGGGATTATTGTCTTTATATACTACTGGATATGCTTCCTAAAGAATTGTAAAGATGTAAACTTGCCGTCCGAGAGTCGTATCTGTCTTTATATGTTATTGCTTATTTATTTTATGAAGACAATATTCTCCATGTCGTATTCAGATATGAGTATATATAGTACATCGGTATTGGCGTTATGCCTTGCTGGTGGAATCGGGGCGCCATCCAAATCATAAAGGATAATGATAATGGCTACTTTAGGCAAGCTAAAGCAGATGTTTTCCAACAGAGAAGTCAACACCGTCGCTCATAATATCGGCTACCTTACATTGCTACAGGTTGCCGGATATGTCTTTCCGTTCATCACCATGCCTTATCTGGCAAGGGTTATCGGCACAAACGGATTCGGGAAGATAGCGTTCGCGTCGGCCATCATCTGCTGGGTGCAGACTGTCGTGGATTGGGGGTTCACCTACACGGCGACAAGGGATGTGGCCCAGAATAGGGAGGAGAGATCGAAGGTGTCCGAGATTTTTTCCAATGTCTTGTGGGCAAGGCTGCTGTTGACGTTCATGTCGTTCTTTGTCCTCGTTGGATGTATTCTGTTGATTCCGTCTTTCAGGGAAGACTATGATATCATATTGGTGACTTTCCTGATGGTGCCTGGGCACATCCTGTTTCCAGATTGGTTCTTCCAGGCATTGGAAAAGATGAAGTACACGACGATTTTCAATCTGGCGGTTAAATTCATCTTCACAGTATTGGTCTTTAGCTGCATCCGGGAGGAAGATGACTATATTGTCCAACCGCTGTTGACTTCAGCTGGTTATCTTGTCTGCGGAGCAGTCTCAATGTGGATGATACTAAGAAGATGGGGATACTGTCTCATGAAGCCAAGATTCAAGGATATCTGGGGAACAATGAAGGGCAGCGCTGACGTGTTTCTGAACAATCTTATGCCGAATCTTTACAACAGTTTTTCCACAATGATGCTCGGCTCATTGGCTGGATCAACAGCAAGTGGCATATATGACGGAGGAAATAAGTTCGTCTCGGTGGCATCCAACTTTCATAATGTGCTTTCAAGGGCATTCTTTCCGTTTTTGTCAAGGCGGATAGACAAGGCGGGCATGTTTGCAATAATAAATATGCTTACGGGTTGTGCCATCGCATTGCTCCTGTTCGCGGCAGCACCGTTGATAATTAGAATATTCCTGTCCCCTGATTTCTCGGAGTCGGTGACCGTTCTTAGGATTTTTGCGATTTCCATGATATTCTTGGTGATGTCCAACACTTATGGAACAAATTATCTGATACTGGTCCATAGGGAAAGAGAGTTGCGCAACATTACCGCAATCTGTTCCTCCATTGGGATGCTGATGTCTTATCCTCTCGTAAGCCGCTTCTCATATATCGGAGCCGCACTTACTGTCTTTATAAGCAGATTGCTTCTGGGCATGACAACGTATATTTACGCAAGACGTGAAATCAATAAACATAACAATATGAATATTAAGTGTTTAAGTAGACGGGGGGGGGTAATCCATGTTGATTATCCTGCCTGTGAAATTGCCTTAGCCGCGATTTCAAGTTTCATACACCCCGTCGTTTCATTCTTGTCCACTTGCCGAACAGAAAGGGTTCGTAATGGCAATCGGGAATCCGAACACCGATACAACTCCGTAGCTGTGGTGGCAATGGCCTGACAATAATGGTCGCTATGAATGAAATGATGCGGGCTGATGACTCGATTAGATAGATCCAAGGTTGTCTCTGCCACAAAGTGGTCAGCGATGACCGAAATCGTGGCGAAGCTCGTCTCGCCAATCACCACAATGGTGTTGGCTAGACTTCTGGCACCGGAAGCGTTCGGCGTGCTGGTCACGGCACAGATGGTAATTTCTTTCGCTGAAATCTTTACGGACGCCGGGTTTCAGAAGTATATTATTCAGCACGAATTCGATAATGATGACGACAAGTATAAGTCCACGTTGGTCGCGTTTTGGTCAAACTTGATAATATCATTGACGATATGGTTATTCATTACAGTTTACTCATCCCCGATAGCCCGGCTTGTAGGCTGTGACGGAAACGGCCTCGTGATAGCGGTGGCGTGCGTCTGTATTCCGCTGTCGGCTTTCTCCAGCATACAGATGGCGCTGTTCAAGAGAGATTTTGATTTCAGGACTCTCTTCGGCGTGAGATTGATAGGGATTCTTATTCCTCTTGCCGTAACCATTCCTCTTGCCTTCATCACCAGGAGCTATTGGGCATTGATTATAGGAATGATTTGCCTGAACCTCTCGAATGCGCTGTTGTTGACGATTAAATCTAAATGGAAGCCGAGATGGTATTTCAGCATCAAGAGGTTCAAGGAGATGCTCTCTTTCTCCATGTGGTCTATGCTGGAGGCCGTCAGCATCTGGCTCACGTCTTACATTGATTTGTTTATCGTGGGAACAATGTTGAGCCAACACTACCTTGGCCTGTACCGCACATCAATGAGTACCGTTGCCCAGATCACATCGATAATCACCGCAGCCACCACCCCGGTCCTATTTTCATCATTGTCGAGACTTCAGAATGACAGGGAGGGATTCAATGACATGTTTTTCAAATTCCAGAAACTGGTCGGCATCTTGGTCATTCCCCTTGGCGTCGGGATTTATCTCTTCCGCGACTTGATCACGGAGATACTTCTTGGCAACCAATGGCTGGAGGCCTCAGGGTTCATAGGATTGTGGGGCCTTACAAGTGCCGTTACCATTGTCCTGGGCCATTATGCAAGCGAGGTGTATAGGGCGATAGGCAAGCCAAAACTCTCCGTGCTTGCACAATGGCTTCATATTGTGGTCCTCATCCCGGTCATCATGATATTCGTAAACAAAGGGTTTGAGTCTTTGTGCGCCGCAAGATCCCTTGTCCGTCTGGAACTGGTCGTGGTTCAGCTGATACTGATGCGTGTGGCGGTTAAAATGGACATAGGAAGAATGTTCTTGAATATTCTTCCCTCGGCGTTGGCGGCAAGCACCATGATGCTTGTACTCCTTTTGCCGTCCTCTTCGAGCCTTGGAGCGCAATTTCTGTACATAATGCTTTGCATTTGTATCTATTTCATGGTCTTGATGTTATTCCCAGAGGAACGGCATATCTGTTTGAATCTGAAATCCCAATTCAAGAAGTAAATGAATATTCTCATAGCCGGCGACTTCGCCCCAGTGGCGAGACTCGCCAAAATGATGGAAGGAAAGCGGTTTCCGGAGGTGTTCCCGAAGGGGCTCCGCGATGTCATCAAGTCCGCTGACTACTCGTTCGTCAACTTTGAAAGCCCCGTCGTGGAGGAGGGTTACAAGCCTATTCCTAAATGTGGTCCTAATCTGAAATGCCCGGCAGAGGCGGCAGAGGCTGTTATGTATGCCGGCTTCACCGGAGTGACTCTGGCGAACAACCATATCCTTGACTATGGGGCAGACGGGCTTCGAAGGACGGTGGAGTGCTGCCGGAATCAGGGGCTTGATGTGGTTGGAGTTGGAGAGAATATAGCGGACGCGGGGAATATTTTGTATCTGGACAAGAATGGAGATACGCTTGCCGTGATCAACTGCTGCGAGCATGAGTTCTCCATCGCCACTGACACGGCGGCTGGAGCCAACCCGCTGAATCCCGTCAGACAGTTCTACCAGATTCAGGAAGCCAAGGCTCATGCTGATCATGTCTTGGTCATTGTGCATGGTGGCCACGAGCATTTCCAGTTGCCTTCTCCCCGCATGGTGGAGACCTACCGCTTCTTTATTGACGCGGGAGCTGACGTCGTGGTCAATCATCATCAGCATTGTTATTCCGGGTATGAAGTCTATAACGGGAAGCCGATATTTTACGGACTCGGTAATTTCTGTTTCGACGAGGAATCGCTTAGAAATTGTTTTTGGAACCAAGGATACATGGTCGCTCTGGACTTTTCTGACGAGGCGGCCAGCTTTACTCTTTATCCATATTCACAGTGCAACGAGACCGCATCCGTGGGGTTGCTTCATGGTGAGGACCTGAAAGAGTTTGAGAAAGAGTTGGGAGCTCTCAACCACATTATCAGTGATCAGGCTCTGCTTAATGAGCGCTTTAGGAGTTACTACGAAAAATGCTCGGAGGGAGAATTGTCCATCCTCGAGCCATACGGTGGTCATGTCACCAGAAAGTTGTATTCGCTCGGCCTGCTGCCGAGCTTCATAAAGGGGCGCAAGCTTGCGTCCCTCCTCAACCACATCGGCTGCGAGTCACACAGGGACAAGATGTTGTTCGCTTTAAATCATAAGAATAAATATGGCATGTAAAGAATTAAAAAATCTATTGCGAGATCCTGCCCGTTTGCTGGATTCGTGCGTCAGACATCTGGGGTTCCTTTTGCCAGACAGGTTGTATCTAACCTTGCGATACCGCTGTTTGATTGGGAAATGGATTGATTGGAAAAATCCCAAGACATTCACTGAGAAGTTGCAGTGGCTCAAGGTGTATAATCGCAAGCCAGAGTATACCATGATGGTTGACAAGGCATGGGCCAAGCACTACGCAGCATCCATCATCGGAGAGGAACATATCATTCCTACCCTTGGGGTATGGAATCATTTTGATGACATTGATTTTGCGACATTGCCAGACAAGTTTGTCTTAAAGACAACCAATGGCGGAGGAGGTTGCGGTGTCGTAATCTGCAGAGACAAGGCTGCTTTCAATAGAGAGGACGCAAAGAAAAAACTTGAAACTTCTCTTCGCAGTTCCATTTACCGCAACTGTCGCGAGTGGCCATACAAGGACATCAAACCGAAGATTATCGCAGAGAAGTTTATAACGAATTCATGCAATGAACTGAAAGATTACAAGTTCTTTTGTTTCGATGGTAAAATGAGATTTTTTAAGGTAGACTTTGGACGATTCGTTAATCATCATGCGAACTATTACTCCCCTGCGGAGGAACTGTTACAATTCGGGGAAGCTGAATTATTACCAGATTTCAACCGCTCCGAGGTTATGCCGGATAATCTTGATGAGATGATTGCTCTCGCAGAAAAACTTTCTACTGGGCATAAGTTCCTAAGGGTTGACCTATACAACACAAACGGCAAAATATATTTTGGTGAATTAACATTCTATCCAGCGTCTGGTCTGGAGAAATTTGCCCCAGAGGAATCAGACATGGTGATAGGAAAAATGTTGAACTTGAATTGAAAAGTAAGAGCAATGGAACGAATTTTATGTTTGATAGAAAATTTAGGACAAGGAGGAGCCGAACGTCAATTGGTTGGGCTCACTTGTATGCTGAAAGATAAAGGGTTCCCTGTCAAGCTAATCACCTACAGTAACGATTCTTTCTATAAACACATTCTAGATGAGAATAACGTTGAGAATGACTATATAGCAGAAGCACGTAATAAATTCAGAAGAATACCATCTATCATTCGCGAAATTAGAGCCTACAAGCCCGATGTTCTCATCACATTTTTGTCTGGGCCTTCCTCAATAGCATGTATCGCCAAAATGTTAGGGGGAAGATTCAGGTTGATTGTTTCAGAACGAAACACAACACAAACTCTTTCATTAAGAGATAAAGTAATCTTTCACCTTTACCGGTATGCAGACGTGATTGTACCAAATTCTTATAGCCAAACCAGTTTCCTATGTGATCATTACCCTAAGTTTAAAGGGAAAATAAGAACAATAACCAATTTTGTTGATACTGAATTATTTAAACCTAAAGAAGATGATAAAGCATGGTCATTGAGCCATTTATTGTGTGTAGCAAGAATTGCCCCTCAAAAGAATGTTCTAAAATTTTTAGATGCCATCAAAATATTAAAGGACAAAGGATTATGTTTTCATTTTGATTGGTTCGGTCTAAAAAATGAAGAGTATTATAATAAGTGTGAAAATAAACGACTTGAATTAGGGTTAGAAGATTACATCACATTTCATGATGCAGTTACTGATATATTAGTTGAATATCATAATGCCGATGCTCTAGTTCTTCCATCATTATATGAGGGATTCCCTAATGCGATTTGTGAAGCAATGAGTTGCGGCCTACCTATATTATGCAGCAATATCTGTGATAACAAAATAATAGTAAGAGAGAATGTGAACGGTTTGTTGTTTAATCCTACTTCCGCTATAGATATGGCTGAGGTAATGGAGATATTCCTGACAATGACAGAAAGCGAACAAAGAAAGATGTCTCTACAGAGCAGGACTTTTGCTTTGAAAGATTTTTCGAAAGAAGTATTTATAAACAAATATATTGACGCGATTGAAAATGCAGAATAAAATTGTAGTGGTCGGAGCCGATCACCATAACACACTCGGTGTGGTGGAAAGTTTCGGTTTGAAAGGACTTAAATCATATGTCGTGCTTTATACTTCGAGAAAAGATGGTTACGTCTTACATAGTAAATATGTTGAAAGCGGTTGTTGCTGTAGCTCTGAGCATGACATTCTCGATTGCCTGCTGGATAACTTCACTGATACTAAGAATAAAGCTGTTCTTATTACAACAAACGACATTGTCGCCTGCATTATTGATAAACACGGTCAACTTCTTGTAAATTATTTTCACATCCAAACTACACACCCCATAGGGTCATTGCAGAATTGGATGGAGAAAGAAAAAATGTCAGTAACCGCAAGGCAAGTCGGAATGGATGTGCCTAAGACTTGGATTTTGGAGAACAATAATATTCCGACCGACATCGAATATCCAGTTATAACGAAAGCGATTTCAAGTGTTGCTGGCACTAAGGATAACATTAGGATTTGCAAGACTGAAAACGAGTTGATATCTTTCATGGGGGAGAAACATTGCGATATCATACAGGTTCAGCGCTTCGTTGACAAAGATTTCGAGTTCCAGTTAATTGGTTGCTCTATTAATGAAGGAGAAATTGTGTTAATCCCTGGCAGAACACATATTCAGAGACCCAATGGCCTGGACAATACTTTCTTTCTGAGCTTTGACAAATGTGAGTCCGAAATGTTTCCCCTTGTCAAAAAAGCGACCGAATTTGTCAGACGAACAAAATACACTGGACCTTTTAGTATGGAGTTTCTAAGGGACAAAAATGAAGGAAAGGATTATTTTACAGAAATAAATTTCAGAAACGATGGAAACGCTTTCTGTGTTACGGAGGCGGGAGTGAATATTCCATATATCTTGTATTTGAGTGAAACGGGGGGAGATTATATACATGAAATAAACGTGACAACTGTTAAAAAGGTTTATCTCTGCCCTGAGGTTTATTATTTCACTCGCATGTTAGCACAAGAAATCGGAATAAAGGAATGGTTTAGAAATATGCGACTTGCTGATTGCTATACAACATATTTTAAAAATGACCCGAAGCCTTTCTTTTGGTTTTTATGGTTAGCTATAAAGAAAAGATGTTTTCGCTAATTCATTTGTGATGTCATTATGAATTTGTTATCAAAACTGTATTATCACACATGGAACATCGGTTTTATCGAACAAAGCATTGAATCCGTGGTGACGAGCAAAGAAAGCATGTTTCCTGTTCACTGGGTAAAACACAACGATAAAGACCGCTTCTTTGCAGACCCATTTCTGTTATCAGCCGATGACAAACACCTCAAAGTTCTCGTGGAAGACTTTCCATATTACCACAAAAAAGGGATGATTAGTCTGCTTACGATTGACCGGAAGACCTATAATCTGCTGGAGCGGAAGGTAATACTCAAACAGCCGTTCCACATGTCTTACCCATTTATCATGAGGGATAACGGTGGGAATGTAAAATGGGTCGCTCCAGAAGCATCCATGAGTGGTAAACTCTATCGCTATACAATTAACCCAAACAATCATTTATTGGAGAATCAAGAGGTTTTAGTTTCCGAGCCACTGCTGGACTCAACAATCGTAGAATACAATGGACGCTATTGGCTCTTCTGCACCCAAAGAGGTACAGACTCCAACAAAAAGCTGTACATCTATCATTCACTTAATCCAGAAGGCCCATGGACAGAGCACTACAATAATCCGGTTGTGAATGATGCGTCCATGTCAAGGCCAGCAGGATACGTAATAAATGATGGTGGAGATTTGTACCGTGTGATACAAAAATGCGATCAGCATTATGGTGAAGCCATCAATATCAGCAAGATTGACATCTTGACAGAAAGCGAATTTAAAGAGCATTATGTAAAAACGATTAAAGCACAAGACGATGAATATTCCTACAGTTTTCATACCATCAATGGACTTGATAACATCTGTGTAGTCGATGGAGTACGAATTGACTTCCAACCATTCCGACGATTATGGTATGAACTTAGAAACTTTCTTCATATTTGATTATGAGACAATTCAGCAAACCACTTATTCTAGGAGCATCAATAGACAGTGCCGGTATCGGTGGCGTTACAATCCATCTCCAGCGACTTCAACAATGGCTAGATAAGGATAATTTTCAATATGATTTTTGTGACTACAAAAAGACCTCAATAAGTAAACAACTCTATCAAATCGCCAAACATAAAGTTGTTCATATACATATTTCACGTCCTTTTCCTAGAGTAATTTATACCCTCTTCTGTAAAATAATTGGCACGAGATCTATAATTACTATTCACGGTAACATTGGAAGATTCTCAAAAGCAGGAAATATTTGTGATCAGTTAAGCGTACGGATGTGCACTATTCCGATATTGATTAATCATCATAGTTTTGAAAAAGCAGTCAAATGGAATAAACATAGTACAATGCTTTCCGCTTTCATTCCACCCTTTGATAAAGGCGAATTACCGAACTATGTTTCTGACGCTATAAACAAAGCGAAAAAGGATGGATATAAGATAATCGCAAGCAATGCATCTGTCATGTCTTTTACTGAAAAAGGCGACGAGACATACGGAATTAGCTTTGTGATTGACTATTTTAAGAATCATCCAAAATACTTTCTTTGTGTATCTGACCCATCTGGTCAGTATGCCGAAAAATATTATGGGGTACACTTTAATAATATATTATTAATCACGGAAAAACATTCCTTCTATAGGTTGATAGAACTGTCAGACATAGTGTTAAGACCCACTGCGACCGACGGTGATGCCCTATCTGTCAAAGAGGGACTTTACCTTAATAAGAAAGTTATAGCAACCGACAGGGTTGATCGACCAGATGGAGTTGTCTTATTCCATTACAATGATGCAGAATCACTGACGAAAGCTTTAGCATCAAACAGCCTTGTAAATTTAAATCAGAATTATCATGATGAGAACGTGGTCTCCTCTCTCATAAGCATATACAGCGCACTATCAAACAGATAAACATGCTACTCATAAGTTACAGAATTGCCAACTGGTTATATAGACATCATTTCCCTATATTGCCTAAGTTAATGTATTACATTCAACGAATACTATTTAAATCCTCATTACCAGCGACTTGCATTATAGGGGGGGGGGCACTAAATTAGGATATGGTGGAATCGGTATTGTGATTCATGCCCGTGCTGTAATAGGAAAGAATTGCATGATAGGTCATGGAGTTACCATCGGTGGGAAATCCGGATGGTATGAAGTACCTGTCATTGGCAATAATGTCGAGATCAACGCTGGAGCCCGCATTCTTGGTCCGGTGCGTATCGGTAACAATGTTATCATTGGAGCGAATGCGGTTGTCGTAAAAGATGTTCCTGACAATTGCGTTGTTGCGGGTATTCCCGCCAAAATCATTAAGGAAAATATTTCTTTGGAGGATTACGAAGGCCCGAAGGCACTGAAGTACAGAGGCGACACGGTCTGGCCTATGACTCCTAAAGCATAAAAAATGAATATCAAATTACTGTTTAGAACAGTTCGTCATCTGAAGGTGACGCAAATCGTTCATCAGGTAAAGAACCGTATCTATAAAGCTAAATATGTTCCGAAATCAGCACCTGCTCATACTATTCCAGTGTTAGAAATTGAACCGATTCCAAGATATAAGTCAATGGATGGTGAAAAATTTACATTCCTGAACCTTACTCACCATTTCACAGATTGGAACTTTTTAGGCAATGGAACGCTCTTTACTTATAATCAGAACTACTTTGACTTCATAAATACAGACGATATTGAAACAGATGAAGCATGCAGATGGATAGACCGATTCATTGCAGACCAACCTTCAATAACTTGGGGCATGGATCCGTATCCTATCGCTCTCCGTTCCATCAACTGGATGAAGTTCTTCTGTAAACATCCAGAGTGTGTCACAAAAAAGCGTGAAGACACTCTTTGGAGCCAGCTATGCTTACTTGAGGAGAAACTTGAGTATCATCTTCTGGGCAATCATTTATTAGAAGACTCGTACACATTATATATTGGAGGATGCTATTTCAACAATATTCCACTCAAACAAAAAGGGTATAAAATACTTATTGCACAATTGAAAGAGCAGACACTTCCTGACGGAGCACATTATGAGCAGAGTCCTATGTATCATTGTATTCTCCTTGACAGACTGCTGGATTGTGTCAACTTTGGATCGACTGACGAGTTAAGGATAATTGCACAGAAGCAATTAGGATGGTTGGAAGCGATCTGCTACAAAGATGGTTCCTGGCCTATGTTCAATGATGCAGCGTTAGGGATTGCTCCCACACCCTGTCAGATATTCAATTATGCGAGAAGACTGGGATTATCATGGGGTGTCGGCACCCTCAAGGAGTCCGGCTACCGCAAGTTATCAGATAGTACTGTTGAGGCATTTGTTGATTGCGGACATATCACAGCAACTTATCAGCCAGGACACTCTCACGCAGATGCTTTAAACTATGAATTGAGAATAAATGGAACGCCGGTAGTCGTGGACACAGGGATTTCCACATACGATAAAACTCCAAGAAGGCAGTTTGAACGTTCAACCATGGCTCATAATTGTGTATCTGTGAATGGGAAGAACTCTGATGAAGTGTGGGGAGGATTCCGCGTGGGAAGACACTGCAATGTTAAGATTGTTCATGAAGCACATGATAAAATCGAAGTTTACCATGATGGTTTTGGAAAAAGCTGTTCTCGTTCATTCTTTTTAATGAACGGAATCTTTACAATAGTAGACAAGTATGATGGAGATGCCATTTCTTATATCCATCTGGCCGCAGGGGCAGATCCTGGAAGAGTTAAAATCGAAGGAGCTTCTTCCATTGAAATTCAAGACTCGAACTACTCAGTAGAATACAATCGGTTCATTGACAACAAGACAATTGCCATCCACTTCAATGGCATAGTCAAGTATAGCATATCATAATTGCTAAAATATCATGAAAATATTAATCGTTACCGAAAGATATTGGCCGGAAGTAGGAGCGGCTCCATCACGTCTTGCCAACATGGCAGAAGGACTAAAAAATAGAGGTAACAAGGTTGATGTTCTGACAAGTCTTCCGAACTATCCGAAAGGCAGAATTTTCGATGAGTATCGTAAATGTCTGTCTAAAAAGGAAGTTCATAATGGAGTAACACTATTCCGTTATTGGATGTATGCCACTGTTAGCCGCAGCCCGATCGCGCGAATCATCAATATGTTCAGCTTCGCCATCATGCTATGGATTTTTGGGCTCAAGCGCAAGCGGATAAAGGAATATGATATATTCATTATTCAAACTCCAACACTAATTGTCGCAAGTAGTGCAATGATGCTTTTTAAAGGAATCTATAGGAAAAAGTGTTATATAAATGTAAGCGACATCTGGCCACTGACTGCTGTTGACATGGGTGCCATGAAGAAAGATAGCCACAGTTATAAGTTCATGCGATGGTGTGAACACTATCTGTACAGAAAATGTGATGGTGTTTTAGGGCAGAGTGAGGAAATATTAAACCATGTGGCTCAAGAACGAATAAACCTTGGCATCTCTAATGTTAAGCATGAATTTAGAGAAAACGATACTGATCAAATCCTTAACTCAATGCTATGGCAGAAAGACCAGAACCTGTTCCTATATAGAAATCTCCAAACATACCAATTGGATTATGACCATAAAATTAAAGAGAAAGTAACAAAAATAGTTTTCAGTGGCATGCTGGGTGTAGCCCAAAATGTTGCCGGAATCATTAATAATGTTCCTTTCAAGGATTTGGAAGTGGAATTCCATATTTTGGGTGGTGGCAAACAATACGAAGAGATACAGCAATGGTGTGTTGCTCATCCTGATGGAAATGTATATGTACATGGATTCATTCCGAAAGAGCAAATTGCAGAACAACTCCGTGCTTTCGACGGAAGCATTGTTCCTTTGGTCACTCGCATCCGAGGAGCGGTTCCGTCAAAGATCTATGACATTCTGCCTCAAGGTTTGCCCATTCTCTTCTGCGGAGATGGAGAAGGTGCCAGCTTCATAAAAGAGAACAACGTTGGATTCACTTGTACTTCTGGTGACTATACATCCCTGACTGAAAACATTAAGCGTTTCAAGAATCTATCGAAAGAAGAATACGAAGACATGTCCGCCCGATGCATCAAAGTCAGCAAAGAAAAACTCAACTTTGAGAAGCAATTGGATGACTTACAAACATGGCTTAGATTGCGATGAAAATACACAATCGCACAAAATAAATGACGATTTACAAAATATTTACATAGAATTACTCCTAAATGAGGAAGCGTCTTGGCATTCATTTGCGGAGATAAGACGAGATTTCGGAAACGTAGATTCGGTTGGGAATCAGCATTATGTGTTCAACATCGGCGGAAACAAGTACCGTCTGATAGTTGTTGTGAAATTCATTATGGGCTATGTGTTCATACGCTATGTCGGCACGCATAATGAGTATGACAAGATAAATGCCTCAACAATATAACATTGAATTATTATGAGAATAATAACAGAAGATCAATATAAACTTGCAAAGGCAAGAGTGGAGGAACTGCTTCCTCTGGTGGATGACAACACACCTTTAGATGCCCCCAAGGCGGTAGAACTGATGATGATGTCTGATATAGTCATTGACTATGAGAAAGATCATTTCCCGATAGCTAAACCTACAGTGGCGGAACTTATCTCTGATGGCCTTAAAGAGAATCATCTCACTCAAAAACAGCTTGCCAAGGAACTTGGAGTAAGCCCTACCCGTGTAAATGACTTCGTGTCCGGCAAATCAGAGCCAAGCCTAAGCACAGCCGGCAAGATATGCCATCTGCTACGGATTCGCCCTGCAGCGATGCTCATGCTTTGATTCCGTAATCACAATTTCGACGCAGTCCTAAACGACAATCGACAAGAGAGTGTCAGAGGAGACACCCTCTTTTATATTCTGACCTGAACCTCTTCGCTAAAATCATCTTTGCGGAAACTTCACGATTCTGTAACTTACTTATTCAAGCGTATTATGAACCCAAAGATCTTGGCCGCGCTCCCGGGAGTGGCGGCGTGTGTCATTGTGACCTTAATCTACCCGTTTGTGCTGAGGTATGCGATCAGGTACAACATTGTTGACAATCCGAACGCACGCAAGCTTCAGAGAACACCGGTGCCGGTGTTCGGTGGGGTGGCGGTGTTCATGGGAGTGTTGCCGGCGGTGGTGATCACGGGCATATTCTTTAATGACATCCCGACCACTACGGTGAACCTTTGCGCCATCACGGTGATGCTGGCGATCGGAGTGTGGGACGACAGAAGGGACATCTCCGCCATATTCAGATTCATTGTGGAGATTATGATCGTCTTCCTGATGATGTTGGCAACGGGATGCTTCATCGATGATTTCCACGGGCTCTGGGGAATCCACGGCATTCCGGAATATGTCGCCTGGCCGCTGTCGATTTTCGCCGGGGTGGGGATCATCAACGCCATCAACCTCATTGACGGGGTGAACGGATATTCATCGGGGTACGTTATCGTGTCCTGCCTTCTGTTCGCGGCGTTCTTTTTCCACTGCGGAATGATCACTCTCGCGGGGCTCGCGCTGATCGGAGTCGGAGCGCTGATTCCGTTCTTCCTGCACAATGTGTTCGGCGGCAAGTCGAAGATGTTCATCGGGGACGGAGGGACGCTTATGATGGGAACGGCGATCGCTTTCTTCGTGGCGTACTGCCTCTCATCCGGCAGTACTGTCAAGGAACTTGAGGCGCGGAACTTCGGACTCATCGCATTCACGCTCGCCGTGTTGAGCATACCAGTGTTCGACACTCTTCGGGTGATGTCGGTGCGGATGCTGAGGCACCTCTCCCCTTTCCATCCGGACAAGACCCACCTCCACCATCTTTTCATCGACATGGGCTTCTCGCATTCAGGCACGACGATGGCGATCCTTTCCATGAATATCACGACGGTACTCATCTGGTTCCTTTCCTGGAAACTCGGAGCGTCGATCAACCTCCAGACATACATCGTGGTCGCTCTCGGCATCCTCAACACATTCGTCTTCTACAAGTTCATGAAAGTGCAGGCCGCCCGTGATTCTCGAATATACAGGTTCATGTGCAGCCTTGGCTCACTCACCCACATCGGAAACACACGTTTCTGGAAATTCATGCGCGACACAGTGGACCGGATGTCGTAGTCTTTTATATTGATAATACAATGCTCACAGTCAATCAGTTCCTAAACGAGAGAATGGACGGAATCCTTCGGATGGAGAGGGACAACAAGAATATGGTCCATCTATTCCATGTGAACGATTCTTGGTCGGCGGTGGAAAAGTCGGCTTACTTCCTGTCGCAGCTGGTGGCCTGCGATGTCATCACTCTGCTGGCCAAAGGAAATGACGAGGCGCCCGAGGGGCAGATTGTGCTGGCGAGCGTGTCGGACGAGCGGCTCACTGCGGCGAGGAAGGAATATTCAGTGGTCTGGCATGGGGATGACTATCTTGTTCTGAGACCAAGGAATATTCCGACCCGATACTCCGAATGGCATCAGGAGAACATAGTCGATGACATTGATGATGATGATTTCGAGGAATGACGGGACACTCCACAAACAAAGCGTCAAGACAAGAGTAGTCTCCTCTGTGGGGTAATCTCTGGCAGGCACGTGGCAGCCAAGTAATTATCAATGAATATATTAACATACCCTTCTTCTACCTTGAACCGGCAGGAGAAGGGTATATTATTTAATTAGTTGTCAGCAAGTTAGCCGCAACAAGGTCTAAAGCGAATTCTCCAGTTTGGACTTAGCGTAGTCAAGGGTCACTGTGAAGACCTTCTTGCGGGATGACGGAGCGTCGTACATCGCGTCATCGAAGATCTGCTCGCAGATAGAGCGCAGCCCACGGGCACCAAGCTTGTTCTTTATGGCGGTGTCAACTATCAACTCATTGACACCGTCCTCAATCTTGAGTGCCATTCCGTCAATCTCGAAAAGTTTTGCGTACTGCTTGAGAATCGCGTTCTTCGGCTCGGTGAGAATCCTGAGCAAGGCCTCACGATCCAAAGCGTCAAGATAAGTGATGACAGGCAGACGGCCGATGATCTCCGGAATGAGACCGTAAGCCCTCAAGTCCTGTGCATCAACATATTTCAAGAGGTTCTTCTTGTCAACAACCTGCTTCTGGGTAGCACCGAAACCAATTACCTGTGTGTTCAGTCTCTGGGCGATGCGCCGCTCGATTCCCTCGAAGGCACCGCCGCAGATGAACAGGATGTTCTGCGTGTTGACATGGATGAACTCCTGCTCCGGGTGCTTGCGGCCACCTTTCGGCGGGACATTGATGACATTGCCTTCGAGGAGTTTCAGCATGGCCTGCTGGACTCCCTCTCCTGACACATCGCGGGTGATGGACGGATTGTCGCTCTTGCGGGCGATCTTGTCGATCTCGTCGATGAAGACGATTCCCCTCTCGGCCTTCGCCACATCGAAATCCGCCTCCTGAAGAAGCCTCGTAAGGATGCTCTCGACATCCTCACCGACATAACCGGCCTCCGTCAGGACTGTGGCGTCCACGATCGTGAACGGTACATCCAGCAACTTGGCTATAGTCTTGGCCAGCAAGGTCTTTCCGGTTCCGGTAGGACCTACCAGCAGAATATTCGACTTTTCCAGCTCGACCCCGTCATCAGGACGGTCAACCAGATTGTGGTTGATCCTTTTATAGTGGTTGTACACCGCCACTGCCAGCATCTTCTTGGCGCGATCCTGCCCGATGACATATTCATCAAGGAATTCCTTGATCTCGACAGGCTTCTTCAAGGCCTCAAGCCGACCAAGCGGCTTGCCGTCCTTGGAGACCGTGCCAAGTGTGTCCTTGAGATAGTCATGCGCAAGCTCAACGCAATCGCTGCAGATGAATCCGTCCAGTCCCTGAAGCAAAAAAGGAACCTCACGCTCTGACCTGCCGCAGAACATGCAATGTTTTGTTGTACCTGTGTTCTTTTTAGGCATCTACTTGGATTTCTTTGTAAGGATCTCATCCACCATTCCGTACTCCAAAGCCTCCTGGGCTGTCATCCAGAAGTCCCTGTCAGCGTCGGCGAACACCTTGTCGTAAGACTGGCCGGAATGCTTGGAGATGATGTCATAGAGTTCCTTGCGGGTCTTCTCTATCTCCCTCGCGGCAATCATTATGTCTGCGGCCTGCCCCTGAGCCCCACCGAGAGGCTGATGGATCAGGACCCTGGAATGAGGCAGACAGGAGCGTTTGCCTTTCTCGCCGGCGCAAAGCAGGACGGAGCCCATCGAGGCGGCCATTCCGGTACAGATCGTGGCCACATCCGGCTCCACCAGCTGCATCGTGTCATAGATCGCAAGACCGGAAGTCACCTGACCGCCCGGAGTGTTGATGTAGAGCGAGATGTCCGCGGCCGAGTCAGTGGAAGCAAGGAACAGCAACTGGGCCTGGATGATGTTGGCGACATCATCATCGATCGGGACGCCAAGGAATATTATCCTGTCCATCATCAGTCGGCTGAACACGTCCATCGAGGCAACATTCAGTTTTCTTTCCTCGATGATGGTCGGATTGATGTAGGCGTCCGTGGCTCTCTGATAGCGGTCAAGGGTCATTGAACTCAGTCCAAGACCCTTGGTCGCATATTTCTGAAACTCCTTGTCCATAATTACTTAAGCTCGCGGAATTTCTCCTCGGAGATCTTCTTGTTCTGGAGGGTGATCTTCTCCTTGACGGCGGCGATCACCTTCTCGTTCTCGACGTTCTCCTCGATGTTACGCATCTGCCTCTCGTCCTTAAGCATCTGGGCGGCGGCATCGGTGAGAAGCTCCTCAGGTACATTGCCCATTCCGTACATCGCGTACTGGTAGGCGGCATAAGCCTTGGCTGCCTCAAGCATGTCCTTGTCCTCGACCTTCAGCTCGAACTTCTTCATCAGGGAGCCCCTTACGAGTTGCCAGCGGAAATCGCCGAGGAATCCGTCGAACTCCTTCTCGATGTCTTCCTTGGAGAACTTCTCCTTGTTGTTCTCGTAGAGCCATCTCTTGAGGAAAGCCTCCGGAACATTCACTTTGGCCTTGTCCACGAGGTATTTGCGGAGATCCTGGGAGAGTCTGTAGTCAGCCTCCTGCTTGTAGTTGGACTCAAGCCTCCCGGCGATCCTGGCGTCAAACTCCTCCGTGGTCTTCACGGCATCCTTGCCAAAGACTTTGTCATAAGTCTCCTGGCACTCGGTGGCCGGAACAAAGGTCTTGACATTCACGATGGTGACATTCCAGACAGGATCGAGGGCGGCAAGCTCTTCCTTCTTCATCTTGAGCATGGATGCCCTGTCGGTCTCATTGGAGAAGGCCTCGTTGACATTGACGTCGAACTTGTCGTCAGATTGAAGATTTTCCTAAGGCTGTGAGGTATGAATGTTACTACATTATCTGCCGACGGAATATTTCCATTGGTGGTTGAAAGCATGAGAATATGTTTGAAATCCAAATTTCGACTTTCCAAAAGTCCCATAATCTGAATTCCATCAATGGCATCGGACTCGAAAGGCATACTTTGCTTCTGCAATAACCTCAACAAAGTTTTCCGAACAAAATTCTTGGGTAGTTCATTGCCTATGAATACAAGCGTACGCTTGAAATCCTGCAAAATGTTTATGTTTCTGAAAGCTGCTTCCTTGATTTCGTTATCGCAATCAGGCTCTTTCCCCTTTCTTTTCAAGAAATCCGCCAAGCTGTCAAGCTGTTGCATGCAATTACCCTCCTTCTCCGATTCTGCGTTCAAAAACTCCGCTATATCATTATAGAGATTGCTGAACTTGAAAGGGTAACCCATGGTTATATTCACTTTGGTCGCTTCATTGTTTATATTATCCGGCAGTGCTTTGAAAACGAAGGGTAACAGGTTCTCGTTATGAAGAATTATTGCTATTTGATTTTGCTTCAAAGTATCGCCATACTCTCTTTCCAAATTCTCAATCCATTGCCGTATATAAAGAGTTTGCGAACTCTCGTATGTGGTTGAAATGATATTGAACTTGCAATCGGTCTTTTCTATTTGCGAGAAATCATTTCCTGCAAAACTTTCCTTGCAAGGAAACTCCTTTATGTTTTGCCGCATGAACAATCCTGCCTCATTGTCCTTATTTCCGGTATAGTAGGTATCGTAATCCCAGTAAAAATACACCGTATTGGTATTCCGTATCGCCTTGAATATTTCTTTCTCGCTGCGATTAAGCACATTAAAACCTACAAAGGCAAAAGTCTTTCCCTCAAAACTTATTTCATTTCTTGAAAGTCTTTCCAACACATCACGATACATCATTCCACCGTACGCAATGGATTTCTCGGCAAGCGTTCCGCCGATTGCACCGGCACCGATGAGCAAAGTTTTTTTCATATT
>OQVL01000243.1_pt1 | contig 25828 bp, 20 predicted proteins | sample 1691501 | NCBI WGS metagenome assembly OQVL01 (sample SAMN03418253, study PRJEB22391) | human gut metagenome | biome: human-gut; feature: organic feature; material: feces | host: Homo sapiens | place: Tanzania | collected 2013-01 | reverse complement strand
GTAATGCCATGGTCTGCATTGTATTTCAGCTGGATGCTTCGGCGGCGGACAGTCTCCATAAGCGAGCATATCGCCCAACTGTATTCCATAGAGATAGTAATTGTTGCCACCCTTTAGCACGGTATAGGTAACTCCCATCTTGGCATTGCCCGGATCATACTTGGTATTCTCCATATATACGAAGTCAAGTCCTGTAGGATATTCGCTGAAAGCGGTGCCTGTCACCATTTCCTTTCCCTTGTAATTGATGGCGATATCTTCCATTTCCTTCATTGAAAGGTAAGAATTGTCAGAGAGGGAAAGGTCCGGCAGGAATGGGCAACATGACATAAAGCACTTGTTTACATCATCATACAAGAGGAAAATGGTAGCATAAGATGATGCTCGCACATTGCAACCGACATACGGAGCCAGCACCGGCTCCTTGTTTGCAGCGGCATAGAGTCCCAATATTCCTGAGTTTGTGGCATAGTAAGCATAGCCATCACTCACGCAAAGCTTCATCATTGCACCCTTATCATATACTATGCTCTGCGGATGCAGGTCACTCTGCTTTGCCACTTCATATCTGAAGGCATAGTCTTTCTGCCAGGCGAAACTGTTTTTAGATAGTCTTGTCGCTCCATCAGCAGTGAAGAGATAGAAAGGCGAATCACCATATCCGGCCTTTGGGGCATACTGTATGCGATAAGGCTTGTTGAGTTCCGGCATTCCATTTGATTTGAGAACGTCGTAATAAGTCTTTCCCGTCACGTCAGAGACCAGGTCGAGGCGTGTCTTTCCTGCCACATCGCAGAGCACCATCCATCCTTCAGAGGCCACATCGCTGACAGTCAGCGAATAGCTTTGTCTCCAGAAGATTCCTGATTTCTTCTCTGTGGCAGTGAAATAGAGAGTATATTCTCCTGCGGGAAGAGTCACTTCCTGCTTGAGATGCTTCTCTGTGCCCAATACGGTCACTTCATTGTCGCCGGACTTGTTGATGGCCTTCCATTCGTATGTATAGGCATCAAGGTCGGTGATGTTGTCTCCCATCTCCGGATTGAGGTCGAGATCGGCATGTGAAAGCACTGATATGCTTTCCGGCACGCCAGTGATGTTCGGCTCATTGAGACTGTGATAATCATAGTTGCCTTCATCCTGCGAGCATCCGGCAAGAAGGATTGCCGAGAGGAAAGCCACAGCCATTATGATGTTTTTTCTCATTATTTCCTTGATTTTAAGTATTATTATTGTCTTTGTCTGATTGTCGGAGTGGTTGTATTGCAATCTAAATTGATGGTTAAAGACATCCTGTCAAATGCCGATACAACCAAACAACCGAACTAACTACACTACATTATAGAACTGCAACGGACTGCCCTTTGCATCAAAGGCATCAGCATCGTAAGCCTTTCCACTGTTGCGAAGAGCTTCCTGCTCCTTGACGTAGCTGTTCATCTCTACAGATATGTAAGACTGCATTGCGAGTGTCATCTTCGAATCATCGTTGAAATCAGCGGGATTGAGGTCGAGCACTCTGCAGGCAAGCTCGAATTTCTGCTGTGAGAACACGCCGAGCAAGTCCTTCTTCCATGCTTTTGGAGCTGTGGTAAACATGTCTGAGAAGACAATCTTATATGAAAGAGTGGTCACCATATCTCCATTTGCAGTCTTCTCCTCTGTCACAGGCAGTGCGAAATTGCTGTTAGGCTGGAGTGAGAACTTCAGTTGCTTCTCGCTTGCCTTGAGGACTGCGGTGCGCTTCAGGGTGACGATATATTCGTAAGATGTCTCTCCTGCAGGCATTTCCGCTTTCTCTGGCAATATGTAGTCCACGCCTTCCTTGGCATCATCCGATGTCACGGTGATGGAAATGGCGCGAGCCTGGTCAGAAGGACGTCCCACCAACTGTATCTTTACCGGCACCTGCATCTCGTCACCTTTATTATATACGAAGGTGACATTGGTGGAATCCAGCAGCACATTGGTGTTGGAACGATTATTGAAATAGACTCCATTGATTTCCTCGAAGGCATCCGGAGTCTGCTCGCTGCATGAGCTTACTCCGATGAAAGCCATCGCTGCTATCAGTATTGTCTTTATCGTATGGATGTTTTTATTCATTGTATTATTTCTTTTTTGTTTCTTTGGGAATATCAGCCGGCAATGCGACTGACACAATACCTTGGTTTGCCCTGCCCTTAACGGTTTTCTGTTTCAGAGTCTGGCAATGGAACAACGAATATCAAGTCGCTTGCCTTTGGATTCTTTGAGCTGTTAGCCGAAGTGATAACGTCACAGTTGAGGCGCTTGTAGAGATAGAAGAGCTGTCCTTCTCCATACAACTCTCTGATATACTCATACTTGAGCAGGTCAGGAGTAAGCGTCTGCAGGTTTGCCACGCCACGGTTTCTACGCAAGGCATTGACATACTGCACACCCTTTGCGAGCACATCGCTCTGGCTTTCAGCAGCGATGAGGAACATCTCTCCGAGTCTCACCATCGGTATCATGGTATTCTGTATGCTTCCATTAGCCACCATATCGCTGTACTTGTAGAAGTAACGGTTACTGCCGGTCGCTATCCAGTTGGCACGATAACGGTAGTCATCCTGGTAGCCTCCTGTAGTGGCTGCGCCTCCATATACTATATTGCTCATCAATGAGTTGTCCATATAGAACACATAGTTTGGCAAGCGTGAAGGATCATAGTAGTTCTTGTAGATCGTGCCACGGCTGGTATTGGTCAATGCAAAGATTACCTCTGATGAGAAAATCCTGTCAGGGTCGGCTGGCGAACCGGTGACAAGGCTCTTGTCAACGAATGGGAAGATTCCATTATCTGCAGTCTTTATGACATCAGAAGCATACTTGAACGCATCCTTCTTGTCGCCCATATAGAGATAAACACGCGCCAGGAGTGCCTCAACAGCATAGTAATTGAGTCGCAATGCACGATAACGCATAAAGTTTCCCGTGCCATCCTGCGCACCGCTCATGAGGGTTCCTTCTGTCTTGACAGGGTCATTTGCCAGCAATGTGCGTGCCTCCTCAAGGTCGGCAGCCACGTGTCCTGCCACTTCTTCCGCTGTCAGCAGAGGCTCTGGAGCATTGGTCTGCTTAGTATAATAAGGTATAGCCTTCTTGTCACTGTCCTTTGAATAGACCGGACCGAAGAGACGGAGCATATCGAAATGGAGCATTGCACGGAGTGCCAATGCCTCTCCCTTTACCACATAGTAACTGCCTCCTGTAAAGAGATGCTGATTGTCATCGATGGTCTCCAGGATTTTGTTACAGTTGAGTATCAAAGCATAAGCCTTGTTCCATGTCTGGTCGAGGCGTCCACGCCAGTACTCTGTGGCATACTTATAGGACGAGAGGTCCTTATAGTTACCCCATACGCTGTTGTCATTTCCGATGGTGTAAGCACCGCCCATCACCTCTATCATCTCCACGGTCAGCGTTTTGCCGTAGAGAGCTTCGCTATTGAGGTCGATGTAAATGCCGTTGAGCATTTTCTGATAGCCTTCCTCCGACTTGAGCAGTTCTCCTTCGGATATCTTGTCGTAGGGCTTCACCTCCAGCCAGTCGTCACACGATGTGGTCAGGAGAGTGCAGCACGCCAATATCATTGTATAAAATATATTTTTCATCATTTGGTATTCTTAGAAAGTTGCACCTAAAGAGAATGACACTGTACGGGCAAACGGATAGTCGATGCCTCGCTCTGCCTTCACTGTGGACCAGCGGAAGATGTCATTCATGGTAGCCTGCACGTTCAATGCCTGCATGCCCAGTTTCTTAGCGATATTTGCCGGGAACTCATAACCCACGTTGACAGACTCGCAGGTGAGCGTATTCTCATCCATCACGAAGCGTGATGACTTGTCTGTCTTCTGCACCATGGATATTCCTTTGTAGAGTGCGTTGCGGTTGTTCACGCTCCATCTGTCGTAGAGGGCACGACGGTCCTGGTTGTTATAGACCTCTGTAGTGCCGATATTCTCCACTTTGTCGAAGAGAGAACTGTTAAACAGCTGACCACCATACTGATAACGGAAGTAGCAGCTGAACGAGAATCCCTTGTAATAGAATGTGGTGCCGAGCAGTCCTTCCACGTCCGGCTCCTCGTCTCCGCACACTACTTCATCGCTTGTATCGTAAGTGAAGGAGTATGTTCCGTCGCGCTTGATGAAGAGTTCCTTACCTGTAGCCGGGTCGATGCCAGCAGAACGCACAGCCCAAATTGCCGTTGGACTTCCTCCGTCATAGTAACGGGTGGTATTGTGCAGTCCTGCCTTTCCGCTCTCATTGAGTGCGCTGAAGGCATTTCCTATGTCGGCATACTTTGACTTGGAGTGGGTGGCACTGAGAGAGATGTTCCAGTTGATGCGGTTCTCAGGCATATAGATAGGTGAGAACTTCACTGTTGCCTCCCAGCCAGTAGTCTTCTGCTTGCCGGCATTCAATGCTTCGCTGGTCACACCCATTGATCCCGGTGTGGTGATGATGGCGAGCAGCGGGTCAGTGTTCTTGATATAATAGTCGAGAGTGAGGTTAAGACGGTTACCCAATGTGGTGATGTCCGCTCCGATGTTGTAATTGATGGTCTCCTGCCATGCAAGGTCATTGTTGCCCAAACCGCTGATGACTACACCAGTACCGAATACATTGGTCATCAAACTGTTGAACATATAGGTCGTATATGCCTGATAAGCAGAGAAATTCTGATTGCCCGGATTACCTACAGAGGCACGAAGCTTGAGCAACTGGAAAGCCTCATTCTCCTGCATCCATCCCTCATTATGGATGTTCCATCCCAATCCGACTGACCATGTAGTGCGGAAACGGTTGTCTGTTCCAAACATGGAAGCGCCGTCATTACGGAGGTTGAAGTCGAGCAGATAACGGTTGTCATAAGCGTAACCACCGTTGAGATAGAAACTGGAAGCATGCTTGATGTTCTCATTGTATCTCGGTTTGCCTCCTGTAGGATAGTTGTTGGCAAATGAAGGTGCGGCAAACTGGTCGTCCGTAAATCCTGTAGCGGAATAACCGTTTGTCTTGCTCGTGGTATTATTGAAGTTGAAGCCCAAAACGGCATTGATCTGATGCTTGTCAGCTATCAGTTTACCGTATGTGGCAGAGACGTCTCCTTCATAGTAGAGATATTTCTGCAGACTGTGAGTGTAGAGTCCCTTCTGCGTGTCGTCCTTGGCATCAAAGTCGGTATGCTCTGGTGAAAGGCGAAGGTCCTGCGTGTCGTCATACTTGGTGATGCCAAACTTGGCACGTACTCGCAAGTCATCCGTAGCAAACCATTCCGCTATGAAATTGTTGGTGAAGCCGAAACGCTGTCCCTTGTCATAATTATTGAGACTGGCATTCCACAATGGATTGGAGACAGGATTATCATCCAGTCCTTCCTCCGGATAATAAAGATACTTGGCAATCTTGCCGTCAGCACCGTATTTCTTGTAGTATGGGTTTGCCTGGGCATACTCTGCAAAGCTCACATTCGGATTGTTGGTGTCAAGATAGTCGATGGAGAGCTTGTTGCTGAACTGGAATTTGCCTGTACGGTATATGAGGTCGATGTTTCCACCGAGCGTCTGACGGTCAGAACCCTTCATCACGCCTTCCACCATACCGTAGTTGAGTCCGATTCCATATCTGATGTTACCCTCTCCTCCCTCAGCATATACATTATGCTTGTGGGTGAATCCGGTGCGCAGAGGCACGGTAAGCCAATAGGTATCCACGCCCTGCTCTATGTCACGAAGGCGTGAATTGTAGAGAGCGTCAAGCTTTATCTGATTGAAAGGATTGCTGGTGTTGTCCTTATACACTCCTGCGAGTCTCTCAAACTCCAGTTTCTCGCGGGAATTCATAAGGTTATAGTCTGACAGGTCGGCTACATCAATGCTGTAGTCGCCCTTGTATGAAATCTGTAGTTTGCCCTTTGCCGGAGCCTTTGTCTCGATTACCACAACGCCATTGGCTGCCTTTGAACCGTAGATGGCTGTGGAAGCGGCATCTTTAAGCAAAGTTACGGAAGCAACCCTGTTCATGTTGAGGTTCATCACGGTCTCCAATGTAGTCTCGAAACCGTCAAGGATGAAGAGCGGCTGGTTAGGGTCTGTGCCGTATTCCTCTTTCAGACCAGCCACACTGGACTTGCCACGAATCTCCACATCAGGCATCTTGTTAGGATTGGAACCTGCGAGGCTGTTTTCCATGATCTTGAATGAAGGGTCGAGCGTCTTGAGGCTCTGGAGCACGTTCTGTGCGCCCACCATCTTCAGTTCGTCACCTTTGAATGTGGTGGAAGAACCCGTAAAGCTCTCCTTCTTTCTGCGGAATACACCCGTCACCACAACGTCCTTGATGTTCACCGCATCTGATTTCATCTGAATGCGGGCGAAGTCACCATGGTTGCTACCTGTAAATCGGATAACGGTCTTCTTGTATCCGATAAACGAAAGCACAATGTTACACTCCCCTTTCACTGGCAATGAGAAGCGTCCGTCGATATCAGTCGTCACGGCATTAGTGGTTCCTTCGACAGCTACGGTCACGCCAATCATAGGTTCATTGTCAGCACTGTCAAAGACGCTTCCCTGCACAAATCCCTGCTGGGCCGTTATCTCTGTCTGGGCATTTGCATTCTCCACCGGATTCTGCGCATTGACAGAGCAGACAAACGGGGAAAACAAACAGCATCCAGCCATAATCCAGCGATAAGCACCGGGATTAAAACTTTTAGTTTGCATCATTTTATGTTCTTTAATAATAGTAATTGTGTACCAAGATAAATGTATGTAGTATTAAGCAGGCGTTACACCTACCTGTGTATATCTATGCAAAGGTAATAAAAAAAGGATAGAACAGCAACACTTTGTGTGTCTTTTTAACCTTTTCTAAGGAATAAACCGCTAATATGGAGCAAAACGCAAGAAATCAATGCTTTTGATTGTAACATCTCAAGCAATATTTCAACAATTCATCAAAAGCCTGAACCTCAAATTTCCCCCATCAACAGCCGCACTCAAAAACCATATTCCCCAAAAAGAAAGAACCGATTCTAATCCAATTCAGAACCGTCCTTGGTTCTGCACCCCTCAATCAAAAATCCCCGCATTAACACCCTTTCACAACCGTTAAAGCACCGATTTTTTTCCTCCAAATCAACAAAGGAAAATCCACCATCATCACCATCTCCAAGCAAGAAAAATGGAAGAAAAATCCCATTATTGCCCTCTCAGAATGCAATAACATAGCTATTACGATGCAATAAACAAGTACAATAAGGAAAAGAAAAAGCGTGAAATCGAAACAGACTTTCATATAAGGCTCGATGCTGATGGATTTTACAAGGACATTGAAATTGAACTTGCTGATAATTCCGAGCATTTTGATAACATTCTGATAAATGAAGAAAATAAAAAAAGGCTTGCCGAACTTATTTCGGGGCTTGATGATATATACCGTGATATTTTATATCTTAAGTATCAGATGTTTATGTCTAACTTTGAAATTTCGAAATTGCTTTCTGTTTCGGAAAATGTTGTGAATGTCAGACTTTGCAGAGCAAAGAAAATACTGCTTAAGACAAGGAGCGAAGAATTGTATGAACTGCGGAAAAATTGATAAATATGATTATCTGATAGCCATGGCAACATTGGATGCCGGACTTGACGATGCTGAGATGTTTGAAAAGTTGGACGCATCTGAAGTTGTATTAAGCAATTGTACTATAAACAAAATAAATAACTTGATAAAATCAAGCAGCAAATGTAAGACAAAAGATAACTCGAAAGCAAGAACCGTGCTTTCAAGGGTGGCTGTGATTGCGCTTGTAGTGATGTCGATTGCATTTGCAATCATCTCTTTATCTGTTCCGCAAACTGAAACAGCGCCATCATCTGTGATATCGATCTTGACACCGGTTCTGTCGATAATCTCGTTGATTGTCTTACCCTTCTGTCCGACAACATCACCAATCTTTGATGGATCGATTGTAATCTGCTCAATCTTTGGAGCCCACTCATTTACTTCTTTTCTAGGCTCAGCGATTGCCTTGCTCATGACCTCATCCATGATGTAGAGACGTGCCTCACGTGTTCTCGCGATTGCCTCCTCAACGATAGGTCTTGTAAGTCCGTGAATCTTGATATCCATCTGGATAGCTGTAATACCCTTATGTGTACCTGTTACCTTGAAATCCATATCTCCGAAGAAATCCTCAAGGCCCTGGATATCTGTAAGTACAAGGAAATCATCATCTGTATCGCCTGTTACAAGTCCGCATGAGATTCCGGCAACCATAGCCTTGATTGGAACACCTGCAGCCATAAGTGACATACATGATGCACATGTTGAAGCCATTGATGTAGAGCCGTTTGACTCAAATGTCTCAGATACGGCACGGATAGTATATGGGAACTCCTCAATGCTTGGAAGTACAGGAACAAGTGCCTTCTCAGCAAGTGCTCCGTGTCCAATCTCACGACGTCCCGGTCCACGTGATACCTTTGTCTCTCCTACAGAGTATGCAGGGAAGTTATAGTGATGCATATATCTCTTTGTTGTGATATTTGCATCAAGTCCGTCGATTTTCTGAATCTCTGATAAAGGAGCAAGTGTTACAACATCACAAATCTGTGTCTGTCCACGGGTAAACATTGCAGAGCCGTGAACTCTAGGAATCAAATCAACCTCTGCTGCGAGTGGTCTGATCTGGTTGATTGCACGGCCGTCCGGACGCTTATGATCCTTTAAAATCATCTTTCTGACTGTCTTCTTCTGATACTGGTAAATAGCCTCACCAAGTACTGCAAGGTACTCCTCATTGTCAGCGAAGGCTTCCTCTAACTGCTCTGTGATAGCTCTTATATTTTCCTCACGCTTCTGCTTCTCATCTGTGAATACAGCCTCCTCCATCTGCTCAGGAGTAACAATTTTCTTGATATCCTCGAACATCTGCTCAGGAATAGCACAGCTCTCATACTCATGCTTTGGCTTGCCAATCTCTTCACGGATCTGATCCATGAATGCGATAACTGTCTGGTTGATATCGTGGCACTTGTAGATTGCTTCAATCATCTGATCCTCAGGAATCTCATTGGCGCCTGCCTCAATCATGATGACCTTTTCCTTTGTAGAAGCAACTGTGAGCTGTAAATCGCCCTCATCCCACTGCTTCTGTGAAGGGTTTACGATAAACTCTCCATCAACAAGTCCCATCTGTGTCATGGCGCATGGTCCGTCAAACGGAATATCTGATATATGAACAGCAAGAGCTGTACCGATCATTGCAACTATCTCAGGACGGCACTCAGGATCCACTGACATGACAAGGTTGTTTAATGTAACATCATTTCTGTAATCCTTTGGGAAAAGAGGTCTCATAGGACGGTCAATTACACGGTCTGTAAGGATGGCGTTCTCAGATGCCTTTCCCTCACGCTTGTTAAAACCACCCGGAATTTTTCCTACAGAGTACATCTTCTCCTCGAACTCAACGCTGAGTGGGAAGAAATCCACACCGTCACGTGGCTTGTCAGATGCTGTAGCTGTTGAAAGGACTGTTGTATCACCATACTTGATAAAAACAGCTCCGTTTGCCTGAGCCGCTACTCTTCCGATATCTACAGTAAGAGTCCTGCCGGCAAGTTCCATTGAATAACTTTTGTACATATTAATTCTCCTTAAAATTCTTTTGCAGAAGTGTATTCCTCTTCCGAAACTACTAAACAATACATGTACGCTCATGCACTCTTTAGTGGTCTCGGCTTACTTCTGCTTTTCAAAAAACAATAATAAAAACAATAATAGAGCGGAATAATAATTACTCCGCTCTAAAGAAAATACTATTTTCTGAGTCCTAAACGCTCGATAAGTGAACGATATCTCTCGATATCAATCTCCTTAAGGTATGCAAGTAATCCACGTCTCTGACCGATCATCTTTAACATTCCTCTTCTTGAGTGATGATCCTTTGGGTTCTGTTTGAAATGCTCAGTTAACTCTGCGATTCTTGCTGAAAGAATTGCAATCTGAACCTCTGGTGAACCTGTGTCATTTGGTGTTCTACCGTACTCTGCGATAATAGCCTGTTTCTTTTCCTTTGCGATCATTGTTGATCCTCCTTATATTATAATGCGCCCTGATAACTGTATGATGCTCAGCAATAGGTCGGAGTGTCCAACTACCGAACATGGGCAAAACCATACTTATGCAGTATAGCATAGTAAGCATTTGTTGTAAACTGTTTTTTTATTAATCCGGCAAATATCTTGCGACACAAATCGGATTTCTGTAATATGCATTTGAAACCTTGATTCCATCACGCTTGTTGCTGGCATGTACAATCTGTCCGTTTCCGATATAAATTGCAACATGTGAGATACTCCTTCCACTTCCGTAGAAGAATAAATCTCCCGGCTTTGCTTCAGATGCACTGATTTTTGTGCCGTATGAAGGCTGTGCTTTTGATGAATGCGGTAATGAGATTCCATACTTTCCAAGAATTCTCATTGTGAAGCCTGAGCAGTCAATTCCCTTCTCAAGGCTTGTACCACCCCACACATATCTATTTCCGATAAACTGTAACGCATACGATACAACAGATGCCCTTACATCTGATACGCCGTCACCATACTTCACCTGCTCTATTGTCTTTGCTGTAGGAAGTGCCTGTGCCAGTGTCACATAATCCTGTGATATATATCCTACCGAATCATCCACACTTATCTCAACCCAGCCGTCAGCGACAGAATTAACTGTGAATGCCTCTGAATTTCCAACCTGCGAAAGCACCGCAGCCTCTGTCGACTTCTCTGCACGCACATTCAGTGTTTCCGTATTTACTGTGGCAACCGTCTTAATCTCCTGTTCTGCAATAGCCTCTGCCTCATCTCCTGTTACAAGATACTGCTTGTTTACATATCCTGTCACCTTGCCTGATGTGACCTTGTACCATTCTCCGGCATCCTCAAGAAGCTCACAGGCATTGTGATTGGTAAGTATTCCTATTACCTCGCTGTCTGTCGAAGCTTCCTGTCTTATATTTAAGTTTCCGCTGCTTATAACCGACATACCAAGATTTGTATAACCACAGATCTGTGCGGCTGTCGGTGTCTGAGCTGCTTCATTTGCCTGTGCTTCCTCATTTGCCTGCTCGGACTCCTGTGAAGCATCGTCTGTCTGCGGTGCGCCCTGTGCAGATGCTGTTACAACATTGCTGTCATTTTGCGCAACAGTAAGCTCAGCTCCGTAGTATGTGAGAGCAGATGTCGCTCCTGCTGTAAGAAGCTCCGTAGCATCTGCCGCCTCTGTCAGACCAAGAGCCACCCCCGCATTGACTGTTCTGTTTTCCTTTAATGATGTTCTGGCATCTACTGTGCTGCTTGAACTCATAGATACAGCACCTATAATAATAGCAAACGCTACAACGCCTGCTGCCTGTCCTAATTTTAATTTATTTTTCATATAGCCTCCAATTCATGCTATCCATAATCCCATGTTTACGAGTATATCACAAATTGTTAAAATGTCAATATTTCTCCGTAATATTTCCGTAATATTTGTCATTTTTTCGTTATTTTGGGTAATTTTGCAAAAAAACAGCCACACTAGAATGTGTGACTGCCTGCATAATTGATTGTATAATTGATATCTGCACTCATCTGGCTCTTTAACGCTTCTATTGAATCAAACTTCATCTCAGGTCTTACGAACTTATGAAGCTCTACCATGATATCCTGTCCGTAAACATCCTGCCCAAAATCTATGATATATGTCTCTGCACCTATTGGATTTTTGCCCTCTATAGTAGGCTTGCATCCTATATTGGTTACACCAAGGTACCAGTTGTTCCTGACAAGAACTCTTGACATATACACTCCCTTTGGTGGAAGCAGCTTATCGTGCGGCACTGAAAGGTTGACTGTCGGAATGCCAATAGTCCTGCCCAGTGCTCTGCCATGCACTACTCTTCCTTTTATGAAAAAGGGATATCCCAGCAGTTCATTCGCCTTTTTAATATGTCCTGCCGCAATCTCCTCGCGGATATAGGTACTGCTTATATCCCTGTCTCCATCCTTTATCTTGTCCACCACAATAAGCTCGTATCCAAGCTCTCCTGCCATCGCAGAAAGCAGCTTGTGGTCTCCTGCCCTGTTGTGCCCGAAACGGAAATCATCTCCGACAATGATACACTTGACATTAAGACTTTTAACTATCCATCTGACAAACGCATCCGCCTCCATCGTCATCACCTGTGGCACAAACGGACACTCTATCAGATAGTCAATACCTGATTTTTCAAACACATACTCTTTTTCATCGTTTGTGATTATAACCTTTGACTCAACGCCAAGTACCTCCGATTTGGGAGGAATGTCAAACGTAAATATGATGCGCTTGTAGCCATGCAGATTGCTCTGTTCAATTTGCTTTTCCATCAGAAATTCATGTCCTCGGTGAAGCCCGTCAAACTTTCCAAACGAGATGACGGACGGCTCCTTGACATGAAAATCCAGAGTTTTGCTTATATATTCCATAATATCTGTATACTATTCTATTCCATAAAAATCTTAACCGGCTTAAACTCACCGGTCTCATCAAGATACGAATACACCCCGACAAATATGCCCTCATGATTGTATACTCTGTATCTTATATCAGAGTCAGCACTGTGTTTTAAATAATCCGTAAGCACTGCCGGAATTTTATTTCCATTTCTGACAAGCTTATCAGCATCTGAAGCAGTATGCACTGCTGGCAGATTTTCGAATACTCCGTCAACAGGCATCACCATATCAAAGCAGCCTTCATCCACCTTTGACTGAATCTGTGAAAGTGTAAGTGCATGCTCTAAGTCAAAGCCTGCTACCCTTACTCTAAGCAGTGACTTCATGCAGCCATGGCAGCCCAGTCTCTCTCCGATGTCATTGCACAGTGTCCTGATATACGTGCCCTTTGAACAGTGCACCGTCATCGTAACCTCCGGCAAATCAATGCTTTCAACCTTGATATCAAACACCTCGATATCCCTGGCTTTTCTCTCTATAACCTTGCCCTCCCTGGCAAGCTCATAGAGCTTTTTCCCATTGACCTTTAGAGCCGAATACATTGGCGGCACCTGCTTTTGTCTGCCAATAAACTGTGATATTGCATCATACACCGCCTGCTCAGTCACATTGACCTTAGCCTGATTTAAGACCCGCCCTGAAATATCCTGTGTATCTGTCTCCTGTCCTAAAAGCAGCACAGCTTTATAGACCTTGTCCTTATCTGTCAAAAGGTCACACACTCTGGTTGCCTTTCCAAGGCAGACAGGAAGGACGCCCTCTGCATCAGGATCAAGTGTACCTGTATGACCAATCTTCTTCTGGTGGAATATGCCTCGAAGCTTTGCCACAACGTCAAAGCTTGTATAGCCCTTTTCCTTGTATACATTGATTATTCCATTAACCATCTGCCCAAGAATCTCTCCCTAAATATTGTCCTTAATTGCCGTAAGGATGCGCTCTGTTGCCACCTCAAGCGGTCCTTCAATTGTAAATCCGGCGGCCTTTACATGTCCTCCTCCGCCAAATACCGACGCAACCTTTGCCACATCGTAATCACCGTTTACGCGCAGGCTGCCCTTGTAGGTACCATCCTCATTTTCGTAGAGAAATACAGCAACCTTTATATCCTTTGTCACGCGCAGCTGATTTACAATACCGTCGAGATGCTTTGGAAGCACATCGTACTTCTCCATCTCAGCGCGCGATACTGCAGACAATATAACCTCACCATTCAGATACAAAGCAGCATTCAAAAGCGCCTGCCCCATAATCTTGTTCTGGGCAAATGTCTTTGTATAAAATGTATCATCGATTATCCTTGAATAATCAATGCCCATCTCCATCAGGGAGCCTGCTATATCCATAGTCTTTTTTGAAGTGCATGAATACTGGAACACGCCTGTATCATGCACCATGCCTGTGTAAATACACTCCGCTATCTGTATTGTGATGCGCTCCTTCGGCAGAAGTTCAAACACAAGCTCACAGGTCGAGCTCGCATCCGGAAAGATGTAATTTGCGTCTGCAAAGGCCCCGTTTGTAACATGATGATCTATGCAAAGTGTCCTTTTTGCAGACTCAAAATACTTAGCTGCACTTCCCAGTCTGCCTGTGTCACTGCAGTCACATGCTATGAACAGATCGTATACTGTATCATCCGCATAGCTGCTGTCAATCTCATCTGCTCTTTGCATGAACTTAAAGATGTTTGGGCTTGGCTCTAAATAAAGCCTTGCCTTTATATCAGGATAATAATCCTTTATGTAGTTGTATACCGCAAGTGTTGAGCCGACACAGTCGCCGTCCGGTCTCACATGACCGGAAACAGCAACTGATTGTGCATCCTTTAAAATAGAATCAATCTCTGTCATAATCAATCCTCTTTGTCAATCCTCTTTGAGATTTTTTGTTACTTCATCAATCTTTTTAGACATCTCAACACCATACTCTATAGACTGGTCTATGATAAATGTAATGGCAGGTGTATTTCTTAAATTGATGTTCTTTGCGAGAGTTCTGCGTATATATCCCTCCGCTGACTTAAGTCCTGCAAGTGTATCAGCCTGTGATTTCTTGTCACCAAGCACACTGATATAAGCCTTTGCTGTCTTTAAATCAGGTGCCACCTCGACAGCAACAACACTTGTCATGGGATTGATACGCGGATCCTTTATCTCACCGCGTATGATATTTGACAGTTCACGCATTACCTCTTCGTTGATACGAATATTTTTTATGCTGTTCTTTCTCATATAATCCCGCTTTCTTTTTATATTAAACCGTAACTATCCGAATAGCTGCATTAATTCAAGATAACCAATATATGATTATCTCGGAACCTCTACCATCTTGTAAGCTTCAACTATATCGAATTCCTGAATATCATTAAATCCGTCAAATACAAGACCACACTCATAGCCTGTCTTGACCTCCTTGACGTCATCCTTGAATCTCTTGAGTGAAGCAAGGTCTCCCTCGAATATCTGCTCACCCTCTCTGCTAATTCTGACACGGCAGCCTCTCTCCATAAATCCGTCAAGCACATATGAACCTGCAATGTTTCCAACGCCTGAGGCCTTGAAAATCTGTCTGATTTCCGCATGTCCGATAACCTTCTCCTCAAATACAGGATCAAGCATACCCTTCATGGCAGCAGATACATCCTCGATTGCATTGTAGATGACCTTGTAAAGCCTGATATCTACGCCCTCACGGTCTGCTGTAGCCTTGGCAACAGGATCCGGTCTGACGTTAAAGCCAATGATGATTGCATTTGATGCTGATGCAAGGATAACATCCGACTCATTGATGGCACCAACACCACCATGAATGACCTTGACCACAACCTCCTCATTTGAAAGCTTGACAAGACTCTGCTTAACAGCCTCAACTGAACCCTGTACATCTGCCTTTACGATGATATCAAGCTCCTTCATGTTGCCTGACTGAATCTGTGAGAACAGATCATCAAGTGACATCTTTGCCTTTGTATCCTCGATGAGCTTATTCTTCTCCTCTGAAATATATGTGTCAGAGAATGCCTTTGCCTCCTTCTCTGAATCACATGCCACAAATGTCTCACCTGCTGATGGCACACTGTTAAGTCCAAGTATCTCTACAGGCGTAGAAGGCTTAGCCTCCTTTACTCTGCGGCCCTTGTCATCAATCATGGCTCTTACCTTACCATAGCTGCTTCCGCATGCGATAGGATCTCCGACATGGAGTGTTCCTTTTTGTACAAGCACTGTGGCAACCGCACCACGGCCCTTGTCAAGCTGCGCCTCGATTACGAGACCTCTTGCATTTCTGTCAGGATTAGCCTTGAGCTCGAGCACCTCTGCTGTGAGAAGAATCATCTCAAGGAGATTGTCGATACCCTCCTTAGTATGTGCAGATACAGGACAGAATATTGTGCTTCCGCCCCAATCCTCCGGGATAAGCTCATACTCTGAGAGCTCCTGCTTAACCTTGTCGATATTGGCACTTGGCTTATCTATCTTGTTGACAGCAACGATAATCTCAACACCGGCTGCCTTTGCATGGTTTATTGCCTCAACAGTCTGTGGCATTACACCATCATCTGCAGCAACAACAAGGATTGCGATATCAGTAGAGTTTGCACCACGCATACGCATTGCTGTAAATGCCTCATGTCCCGGTGTATCAAGGAATGTAATGTTCTGGTCATTGATTGATACAACAGATGCACCGATGTGCTGTGTGATACCACCTGCCTCACGGTCTGTAACACGTGTCTGTCTGATGGCATCAAGCAGTGATGTCTTACCATGATCTACGTGACCCATTACGCAGACTACAGGTGGACGAGGAACCATCTTGCTCTCATCCTCTTCATCCTCCTTGAGAAGCTCTGCAATCACATCGACCTTCTCCTCTTCCTCACAGATGAAATTGAACTCTAAAGCAATCTCCTCAGCGGCTGCAAAATCAACCTCAGAGTTAACTGTTACCATCTCGCCCTTCATGAAAAGCTTCTTTACGATGGCTGAAGGCTGAACCTTCATCTTATCAGCTAAGTCCCTTATTGTAATCTTCTCCGGAAGAGAAATTGTCTTAATCTCGTTCTCATCCTCTTTTGGCTGTGCCTTAGGCTGCTGTGGCTTTTTCTTACCGCCGTGCTTCTCGAGATTGATGTAATTCTCCTGCTTCTTTCCGAGCTTATCCTGCTTCTGGCTCTGATTGTGATTGTGCTTATTCTTTCTATCGTTGCCTCTGTCGCGGCTCTCCTTTCCTCTTACATCATCAGGAGCTGCAACTGCAACTGTTTCTTTTCTGAAACGGTTTCTGTCATCACCTCTGCTGCCTGTTCTATCGTTATTTCTGTCATTGCTCCTGCTTCTGTCGTTGCTTCTGCTTCTGTCATTATTTCTGTCAAAGCTTCTGCCACCCTCTGCAGGACGTCTGGAGTCATTTCTGAAGCCTTTGTTATTGTCTCTATTATTGTCTCTGCTGTTATCTCGGTTATTGTTGTCGCGATTGTTTGTTCTTCTATCGCTGTTTCTGTCCGTATTTCTGCTTCTGTCGGCATTTCTGTCAGTATTTCTGTTGTTGATTCTGTCACCATTGTCCTGACGTCTGTCGCTTCTTCTATCAGCGTCAGCCTGACGTGCCGGACGCGAATTGGCTGCCTTCATATCTGCATACGGATCCGCAGTACGCTCACTTATAGGACGCATAGCTCTCTCTCCGACAGGTCTTGGCTTAATAATGCTGTGCTGCTCAGGACGTGATGACTGATTATCGCGTCTGCCATTGCCATTCCTGCGCTGCGAACTGTTATTTCCATTATTTCCGCTGCCGTTTCCACCATTTGTTTTCCTACCCTGCTTACTGTACTGGGCATTGAAAACTGCTGTGATGCTTGCCTTTTTCTTTGGTCTGTCGGCTGCCTTAGCCTCATCCTTTTTAGGTTCTTCCTTCTTAGGTGCATCTTTTTTTACTTCTGTTTTTGCGTACTTCTTTCGTACAATTTGCTGTGCCTCATCCTCAAGACCGCTCTGCACATTTTTGACAGCAAACTGTGTGCCGTTTAATGTGTCTATGACGTCCTGCGACTTTATATTTAATTCTTTTGCAAGTTCATGAACTCTCATTTTTGCCATATATCTATTTTCCTCCATTATTCAGTTTTATTCGACTGCAGCTTTTTTATCACTGCATTTGCAAGGTTTTCATCCGTTACTGCAAGGGAAGCGCGAAACTCTTTGCCTATTGCATTCCCTAACCCCACCTTGTCACTATAAAAATAAATCGGAACCTCATAGAAAGCAGTCATATCCGAAAAATGCTTCTTTGTGTTGTCTGATGAATCATCTGCAACTATCACTAAAAATGCCTTTCCTGTCTTTACAGCTTTCTCTGTAGAAAACTCTCCGCTAACCACATTGCCTGACTTTGCTGCTAATCCCAGCATAGAAAGTACTCTATCTGTCAATTTGGTTCATCTCCTTTTCAAGCTCCTCATATACCTGTTCTGATACACTAACACCAAGGGAACGCTCAAGTGCCTTTGTCTTTTTAGCCTTTTTAAAGCATTCAAGGCTCTTACATATATAAGCTCCCCTGCCGTTTTTCTTGCCGGTGTCATCGAGAATTATGTCGCCCTCCGCAGTCTTTACCACGCGGATAAGTGACTTCTTTTTCTTCATCACCATAACTGTTTGCGCCAACAAATTCACGGAACGACAACGGGAGCATTGGAATCTCCACATATCTGCCCGACAGCAGCGTGGCAATCTCTGTAGATAGCATATAAGCATTGGAACCAGTCACATACACATCCACATACGGCTTTATATTGAGGCTGTTGACTACATCGGGAAAATCCTGTACATGCTGGATTTCATCAAAGAAAACATAGAGCATGGAATCATTGCGCAGCAAGGGTTTAACGTATGAATAGAGCGCCCGAGGGTCTCGCAACTCATAATTATCAAAGTCCTCGAAATTGACATACACTATCTGACTGCGGTCAACGCCGTTTGCCAACAGCCAATCACGATAAATCTCCATTATGGTTGACTTGCCACACCTACGGATGCCAGTGATAACCTTTATCACCTTCTTGTCCCTGAACTCTATCAGCTTATTGAGATATGCATCCCGATTTATCCTTTTCATATGCCGTCGTATTAGTTATCAACAGCAAAGATAGCAAAAGTTTTAGGAATCCGATACCATAAACTTCTATTTTCCCAAAGTTTTAGGAATGTAATACCATAAACTTTCTGCATGCGGGACAAAAGAATGAGGGGAAGGGAGGAAAAGGTGGAAGATAAAGGGGATATCGGATGCGTGAAAAGAAGGACATTACAGAGCAATTGAAGCAAGCACACTGCGAGGGGAATTCAAGCGTGCTGCGATGGCTGATGCAGCGTGCTGCGATGGCTGATGCTGCGTGCCGCGATGGTCGGTACACCGCACTGGCCAGAATGGGTGGAAACACTTCCGGGAAGCAAGGAGTACTGAAACTGCTCTAATTCAACCGTCGGGAATGCTTGGTTCACCGTTTTACATCTACATGATCCGCATATAGAGGCCAGCCCATCAGATTCGTCAACCACAGCCTCGAGCACTTCTTCCCCCATGATGTTGAAGACTTTTGTGATGGCAGCAACCAGTCCAAGGATGGCTCCCCATATCCTTTCGGCTGATGGTAACTTGGATGCCGTGTACAAGGGAAGCCTATTAGCGAACAAGGAGATAAGGCTCCTTCGATGCTCCCTGCATGTCTTCAAAGCAGGAAAGGTATTGCCCGTGACCGTCCAACCCAAGGCTGGACGGTGGAAGAAGCAAGCTTACTTTGCAAAGCCAGTATATATTCTCTGACCGTCCAGCCTCGGGTTGGACGGTGGAGACATGCAATGCACCCGCCCTGGAGGGTGAGTGAATCCTGCACATGAGACATCTTCTTTCCGCTGCAAATAGAGTTGGACTCGCATTGCCAATACCGAGCGATCCCTTTTCTTCCTTCGAGATGAATTCCAGAGAGCATCTTCTGGAGCAAATCCTGCAAGCCTCAAAGTGTCCGAGTCTCATGTCCGAACAGAGCCTTTATTGCGAAACATGCTGCTTCCTGATAGGACGTACTAACCTTGCGTACTGGCATAGGAGGGACTTCCAAAAGTAGAACCGCTCTATATCTGTGCATTCCTATCTGCGAAGGAAGCTCTTCGCTCACCCTACGATTGCATTCTGAAGCACAGCCTTATTCTCCTGCAAGCCATCCACTGGATACATGAAGCGGTGAAACAGGAAGCGGTTCAATAAGAGCGGAAGCCAGTGACATAGCGTATATATATAATAAGGTAATGCCCCGAAGGCGGTTGGTGACGCTTGCGGGGCATTATGATGGGGCTGGCCAAACAGCCTTAGAGGCTGAATGAATAGGATTTCCGAAGGAGGGAAAGCCTTCAGAAGAGCGTGAAGGGGGTGGTGTAACCGCTGCGGATGCGCCACTCCATAGGATAGAGGTTGTTGATGCGATTGCCCACGCACTTGCCCTGCCCAAGAGGGAAACCTCGATGACAGAGTGTGACCATCCCGCGTGGAGCCTCCACACGAACGGCCTCACGGCGAAGGTATTGCAATGCCTCATTGTAAGTAAGGGACACCTGGGGAAGAGACTCTGCACTGGCATAGGTTTTCTCTGCATCATAAAGGATGCGCAAGAAGCGTCGGACAAGCGACTTCACACGGGTGAGCTGCTCCTGGGCTTCCTGCTCCGAGGTGGCTATATGCGACGGGCGGGCTTCGGCAAAGACATCTGCCAGAGCCTCACTAAAGCTGTCAGGCTGAACGGACTTGCGGATGGCTGCCACATAGAAGCCTTCTCCACGGTCTCTGCCAGGCAGGAAATGACGCTCCTCAAGCAGTTCTCCGCCCATCAGTTGACAGGCAAAGCGGGCATTCTCCTCGTCTTCGAAACGGTTGAAAGTGCAGGTGCTATAGAGGAGAAGTCCGCCCGGACGAAGCACGTGCAGTATATCCTCCAGAATCTCACGCTGACGCAGCCGGCACTGCTCCACATTGTCCAGACTCCAGTCACTGACTGCCTGCTCATCCTTGCGGAACATCCCTTCGCCCGAACAGGGAACATCGGTAACGAGTACATCAAACTGCTCGTCGAAAGCAGCGAAGTCCGACGGACGGTTCTGCGTGACCATCGAGCTGACGGGATAGGCTCCTTCGGGCATACCAGCAGTCCACTTGGTCATATTCTCGGCCAAGATGAGGGCTCGTTTGGGCATCACCTCATTGCTCACAAGCACCGACCCCTGGGGCAGAAGACCTGCCAGAAGGGTGGATTTGCCACCTGGAGCGGCACAGAGGTCAAGGGCGGCAAGGGGCTGCTGCCCTTCTGTTCCTGCCGACGGAAGATAGCGGCGAAGCAAATCGGCAATGTACATCGACGAGGCTTCCTGCACATAATAGGCTCCTGCATGCAGCAGAGGATCACAGGTGAAAGCGGGCCGCTGGGGAAGATACCAGGCATCCGGGCACCAGGGGACAGCCGAGTAGAGCCGGTCAAGGTGCTGGCGGGCTGCTTCCACTTCACCGGCAGGCATGCAAGACAGCATCTTGCGCACATTGAGGCGGACTGACACCGAGGGGTCAGTCTCCTGCAGAGCCTGGCAGAGCCTTTCGGCCTCTTCCTGCCCATAATGCTCCTGCATCAGGGAGATGAAATCCTGAGGGATGGTAGGCATAGGCATTCAGACAGACACAGCACCCTTGATGGCCGGCCAAGGGTCGTAACCCTCGAGCTGGAAATCCTCATATCGGAAGGAGAAGATATCCTTCACGTCGGGATTGATAATCATACGCGGCAGGGGACGAGGCTCACGGGATCTGGAATGAGTGGGCCGACCCGGAGACAGGCGATTTGGGACATATCTACGGTTATCAGTGGCGCTCTTGGCCCGACTATAACGGTGGACATATCGACCAGATAAAGCAGGCTGTGGATGATATCAAGAACAATCCCGACAGCCGACGCATCATCGTGTCGGCATGGAACGTGGCCGATCTTCCGCAGATGAACCTTCCTCCTTGCCATGCCTTTATGCAGTTCTACGTGGCCGACGGCCGCCTTTCGCTCCAGCTCTATCAGCGTCACCGTAAACTTGCCAAACGACGTAGACGAAGAGCTTGTCAACCGTCTCTACGTGGAAGCATGGAAGTCGGGATGTAAAGGATGCACTATCTATCGCGACGGAAGCCGCTCTGGCGTACTTGTATCTGCATCGAAGAAAGACAACAAGAAGAAAAAGCCAACAATTCCTATCAAGGAAAAACACGTGGTACAAATAGACGGCAGAATAGTAACTGAGACACGTCCGAAAGAACTCGACTGTGATGTTGTGAGATTCCAAAACAACAAGGAGAAATGGGTGGCTTTTATCGGATTGCTCGATGGATACCCCTACGAGATATTCACCGGATTGCAAGACGACGAAGAGGGAATAGCATTGCCAAAAACTGTCACAAAAGGACGCATAATAAAGCAGACTGGCCCTGATGGCAAAAAACGCTACGACTTCCAATTTGAGAACAAAAGAGGATACAAAACCACTGTTGAAGGGCTTTCCGAGAAATTCAATCCTGAGTATTGGAACTACGCCAAACTGATTTCTGGCGTACTGCGCTACCGCATGCCTATCGATCATGTGATAAAGCTCGTCGGTTCACTGCAACTCAAAGACCAAAGCATAAACACATGGAAAAACGGTGTGGAACGAGCTTTGAAGAAATACGTAGTCGACGGTACCGAAGCCAAAGGCCAGGTATGCCCCGTATGCGGACATGAATCGCTTGTCTTCCAAGAAGGATGTCTAATATGCAAAAATTGCGGAGCGTCGCGCTGCGGATAAGACAACAAATGTAAGGATGGTGTGTCAGAGTTCTGACACACCATCTTAAATATTTAAATCAGATTTCCTTATGAACATCACCCAATCCTATATACATATCAACGATATTCGTCTTCATGCCTGCCACGGTGTGCTGCCACAAGAACAGCTTACAGGAAACGACTACTCCATCGACATAAAAATAGGCTACGACATAAACCATGCTATGCAGTCGGACAATGTAGAAGACACACTCAACTACGCAGAGGTGTATAACATCATAAAAGAAGAAATGATGCAACCATCAAAACTCATAGAACACGTGGCCGGACGCATAGCCAATCATCTGGTACAAGAATTTTCCCAAATATCCACAATAATGCTCCGCATTACCAAACTCAACCCACCTATGGGAGCCGACTGCCAAGGAGCTGGTGTCGAAATACACGTTACCAACGAAAAAACTAAATGAATATTTGCAGTTTTATCAATTAATTAGCTAACTTTGCAGCGTATAATAACTCGTAGCACATCAAATTCATGACAAAAAAAGTATTGCTCGCACTGCTTTTCATCATATCATTTGCATCCTCAGTGACAGGGGCAAACGGAAAATTCACACTCTGCATAGACCCCGGACACGGAGGCAAGGACACTGGAGCACCTGGCTCCATATCAGTCGAAAAGAACATCAACCTGAAAGTGGCACTCGCCTTTGGACGCTATGTAGAGCGCAACTGTCCCGACGTGACAATAGTATACACACGACGGACAGATGTGTTCATACCCCTATATGAGCGTGCCGAGATTGCCAATCGCAAGAAAGCAGACCTATTTGTGTCGGTGCACACCAACTCGCTTAAAGGCAACCACACAATGAAAGGATTCGAGACATACACCTTAGGAGACGGATCGTCGCATGCCAAAGAAACGAACCTTGAGGTGGCGAAACGCGAGAACTCTGTCATACTGCTTGAGAAAGACTACAAACAACATTATGTAGGTTTCGATCCAAATTCGCCAGAAAGCAACATCATGTTTGAGTTTATTCAGGACAAGAACCTAACACGAAGCATAGATTTGGCCAAGATGATGCAGAAACATGTATGCCGCTCTGCCAACCGCCCCAACAAAGGCGTGCATCAACAGAACCTTGCTGTGCTGCGACTCACATCGATGCCTGCTTGTCTTATTGAGTTGGGCTACATATCTACGCCAAGCGAGGAACAGTTGCTCAACAATCAACAACAGATTGACAACATTGCACGTGGTATATATAATGCGTTTGTGGAATACAAAAACAAATATGACACTGGCATGACGGTGCCATACAAACCAATGTCCGACCCGTTACCTGATAACCAGGTGAAAGAGGCCGATTCCACAACAAGCACCACAGTAGAACAAAACGACGAACAGGCAAACGATACAAAGCGTGAAGCCAAACAAAATGACGACAATGGCAGGCAACCTGACTATATGCCAGAAATGCGTAGGTCGAAAGAACGCAATACAGAACGTAATGTAAAACGTAAAGTAACACCTGCCGCTAAACACGAGTCACAGGAGGCCGACCAAAGCAGACCTGTGTTCAAAGTGCAAGTGCTCGTGGCACAGCGCCACCTTAAGAAAGGCGACCACAACTTTAAGGGGCTTGAAGGATGTGAAGCCTACGAGGAAAACGGAATGGTGAAATATACCTATGGCGCATCGAACAACTACAACGAGATTTATCGACTTCGCAAGGAGATACTCGACCGTTTCCCCGGAGCATTCATCATTGCCTTCAAGAATGGAGAAAAGATGGACGTGAACCTGGGCATACGTGAATTCAAACAAAACAGGAACAAATAAATACACATTATAAACAACAATTATGAAAGCGTTTACAAAAGAAGTGAAAATCGCAATCGTCGCAATCGTCGGTGTGATTATACTGTTTTTCGGTATGAACTTTCTGAAGGGACTCAACCTGTTCTCGTCAACCGACGACTATTATATCGAGTTCAAGGATATAAGCGGACTCTCATCATCAAGTCCTATATATGCCGACGGCTATAAAGTGGGCACTGTTAAAGACGTGATATACGACTATTCAGGCGAGCATCCCACACGCGTACTTGTAGGTATCGACAAAGCCATGCGCATACCTGTTGGCTCAACAGCCGAAATTGAGAGCGACTTGATGGGCAACATCAAGGTCAACCTGTTGCTTGCCAACAATCCACGCGAGCGTGTTATGCCAGGAGGTACAATCACAGGCGATGTGAACAGCGGTGCTTTAGGCAAAGCAGCCCAAATGATACCAACCATAGAGAAGATGCTGCCAAAACTCGACAGCATCCTCACAAGCGTAAACATGCTGCTTGCCGACCCAGCAATAGCTCAGTCGCTACACAACGTACAGACAATCACCAACAACCTCACAACATCATCTGCAGAGCTTAACATACTAATGAAACAGCTCAACCGCAATGTGCCAACTATGCTTGCAAAGGCCAATGGTGTGCTCGACAATACCAACAAACTGACAGGCAACCTTGCACAACTCGACCTTGCCACTACAAAGCAACAGGTGGACCAAACAATTGCTAACGTACAGGAGCTCACATCAAAACTCAACAGCAACAATGGCACACTTGGCCTGTTGATGAACGACGCTTCACTCTATCATAATCTCAATTCAACTATGATGAGTGCCGACTCCGTGACAGGTGTGAGCACTGTCCTATTCTTCGTTTTGCGTAGTGTGTATTGTTCTAAAGGATTGAATATTTATTCTAATGGATTTTATCTATCTTGGATCAGGAAAAACCTAATTGATTGAAAACTTTGAATATTAAACCTTTTACTGTTGTGGTTTTGATAAATTCTAAATAGATTGTTGGATATTGTTTAATGATTATAAATTACTACCTTCGCGGCGAGATTGCTGGTGGCACTTCAGCTGGAATGCTGATGTATGTTATCGTGCTTGGTAAGTTAGTGATTGGTTAGAACACTTATAATTTTATTTGTTCTTAATTTATGGCGGTAGGGTTTATTAATAGCGCAGTCGTTGCTCTTTCCAACCGTTTTGATAACTGGGGGGGTAATATCTTGAATTATAATAAATTACATTGTGCTTCCAACGGCATGGCCATTTGGTTGTGTGTCCTCATCGGCTGTTTTCTGTCGATTCTGACAGTGGCGGCGGAAGCGCTTCCGTCAGACTCAGGCTTTACCTCAATGAGGACTGTCGTCTTATCAAAGTCGTCCTCGGTTCAGGAGGACAGGCACGATACTACTTCATTCTCTGTATATTACAGGTCAGCTGTATCCAAGATCGAACGTGGATTCCGGAACAACTCCGCCACTTTGAAAGCAGCCACCGAAGGACTCAGGTCCATCGTG
>OQVL01000242.1_pt1 | contig 25854 bp, 27 predicted proteins | sample 1691501 | NCBI WGS metagenome assembly OQVL01 (sample SAMN03418253, study PRJEB22391) | human gut metagenome | biome: human-gut; feature: organic feature; material: feces | host: Homo sapiens | place: Tanzania | collected 2013-01 | reverse complement strand
ACCTCCGCTTACATGATGGGCGAGCACGGCAACCAGCAGTTTGCTCCCTGGTCCTGCGTCAGCTTCCGGGGCAAATCTCTGGATGACTGGGCCAAGACCGACGAGCGGTTCCGCTTTGACCGGGACGCCCTCCAGCATGAATCCATTGAGGGCGGCTGGGTCACTTTCTCCGGCAAGTACTGCACGGAATACGAGTTCCCGCGTAACGATGTCGCAGGGATTGGTGATGTTGATGACCACGCCGTTGAAGCCGCTGGCCTTTACCTTGTCCACAAAGCTGCGGACGGCGGGAATGGTGAAATCAAATACTGCTGCAAGCTGGCGGAGGTTGACGGTATAGTGTTCGGGCCGGAATTCACAGGCCGTATGGAAGAAATCTGCGACCGTATGCCAAAAGTAAAACTCATGCTGTATGCAGGAGAGGACTGTCCGTCATTTGCAGAAAGTTATGACAAGCTTGTGACGTACTGTTCGACCAAAAACCCGGGTATTGAGCTTACGGACGAAGATTATGCGGCTATATATTTTTCATCGGGTACTACGGGATTCCCGAAAGCTATACTTCACAAGCACAAGAGTCTTATGCATTCTGCGCTTACCGAACAGAATCATCATGGTCAGACAAAGGACGATGTGTTCCTGCTGATACCTCCGCTCTATCACACAGGTGCAAAAATGCACTGGTTCGGAAGTCTTATTTCGGGTTCAAAGGCGGTGCTTTTAAAGGGAATAAAGCCGGAATGGATAATTAAGGCTGTTTCGGATGAAAAATGTACCATAGTATGGCTTCTTGTCCCTTGGGCGCAGGATATTCTTGACGCAATCGAAAGAGGAGATATAGATTTAAAGGATTATGAATTAAGTCAATGGCGCTTAATGCATATCGGCGCACAGCCTGTTCCGCCCAGTCTTATCAAGAGATGGAAAAAGTACTTCCCGAATCATCAGTACGATACAAACTACGGCTTGAGCGAATCAATAGGTCCGGGCTGTGTGCATTTGGGAGTTGAAAATATACACAAGGTCGGCGCTATCGGAAAAGCAGGCTACGGCTGGCAGGTTAAAATCTGCGACCCGAACGGAAATACCGTTGAAAGGGGAGAGGTCGGAGAACTTGCGGTTAAGGGCGACGGCGTTATGACCTGTTACTACAACGATGAAAAGGCAACAAATGAGGTTTTAAAGGACGGCTGGCTGTTTACCGGAGATATGGCAATGGAGGACGAGGACGGATTTATATTCCTTGTTGACCGTAAAAAGGACGTTATCATATCGGGCGGAGAAAATATCTACCCTGTTCAGATTGAGGACTTTTTAAGACAGTACGAAAAAATTAAAGACGTTGCCGTAATAGGGCTTCCCGACCGCCGTCTCGGTGAAATTCCCGCGGCAATTATAGAGCTTAAAGACGGTGAAAGCTGCTCGCAGAGCGAAATAGAAAGCTTTTGCACGGCTCTTCCGCGGTACAAGCGGCCGAAAAAAATAATTTTTGACAAAATTCCGCGTAACCCCACAGGCAAAATCGAAAAGCCGAAGCTTCGCGAAAAATACTGCGGTGAAAGCGTAGTCGCACAGCAGATTGAAATGTAATTTTCTTAAAGAGGTAAAAAATATGAGTACAAAAAAACTTTTGCTCGGCAACGACGCCGTTGCGCGCGGCGCATATGAAGCGGGCGTAAAATTCGTTTCATCCTATCCGGGAACGCCGAGCACCGAAATAACCGAATGTATGGCGAAATATCCCGAAAACGAGGTTTATGTTGAATGGGCGCCCAACGAAAAGGTTGCGGCAGAAGCCGTTGTCGGTGCGGCAATTGCGGGCGCAAGGGCAATGACCTGCTGCAAGCACGTCGGTCTTAACGTTATGGCTGACCCCGTTTTTACCGACAGCTACATAGGCGTTAACGGCGGCGCGGTATTTTGCGTTGCCGACGACCCCGGAATGCACTCCTCGCAAAACGAGCAGGACTCGCGCCACTATGCGCGCGCTTCAAAAATACCCATGCTTGAGCCGTCGGACTCCTTTGAATGCAAAGAATACACAAAGCTTGCGTTTTCTTTAAGCGAGCAGTTTGACACACCTGTTTTTATAAGGCTTTCAACGCGCGTGTCGCACTCTCAAAGCCTTGTGGAGCTTTGCGACCGTGAAGAAGCGCCGCTTAAAGACTACAAAAAAGACGTTCCGAAAAACGTTATGATGCCCGCAATGGCAATAAAGCGCCACGTCGTTGTGGAGGAGCGCACAAAAGCGCTTACAGAGTACTCCGAAAAAACGCCGCTTAACACAGTCGAAATGAACGGTAGCGAAGTTGGCGTTATCACCGCGGGAATTTCTTATCAATATGCAAAAGAAGCGTTGGGCGACAGCGTTAATTACTTAAAACTCGGTCTTGTTTTCCCGATAAGCGCAAGACTTCTTAAAGATTTTGCAAAAAAGTGCAAAAAAGTTTATGTTGTTGAAGAGCTTGACGGCTTTATAGAGGGCATTTGCCGCGAAGCGGGTATTGACGTTTGCGGAAAAGAATGCTTTACGCTTTTAGGCGAATATTCACCCAATATGATAAGAAAAGTCATAAAAGGCGAAAACGCCCCCGAAAGCGCCGCACCCAAAGAGGCAGTTCCGAACCGTCCGCCCGTGCTTTGCCCCGGCTGCCCCCACAGAGCAACGTTTTTTGTGCTTAAAAAGCTCGGCCTTACGGTTTCGGGCGACATCGGATGTTATACGCTCGGCGCGGTAGCCCCGCTTGACTCTGTAGACACAACAATTTGTATGGGCGCGTCAGTCAGCGCCGCCCATGGTATGGCAAAGGTTCGCGGCAGCGAATTTAACAAGCGCCTTGTTTCGGTTATAGGCGACTCAACGTTTATGCACTCGGGCATCACTGCGCTTACCGATATTGTTTATAACAAGGGCGCGAACACCGTAATAATTCTTGACAACTCAATCACCGGTATGACCGGCCACCAGGACAACCCCACGACAGGCTATACAATCCGCAAAGAAAAGACGGTCGGCACAGACCTTGTGAAGCTTTGCGAGGCTATCGGCGTTCGCCGCGTTACGGTTGTTGACCCGTTCGACGTTAAGGCTTTTGAAAAAACGGTTAAAGAAGAAACAGCGGCGGACGAGGTTTCCGTTATAATCGCGCAGCGCCCGTGCGCTCTCTTAAAAACCGTAAAATACACGGGTCACTGCGAAATTAATTCGGAAAAATGCAGAAAATGCAAGCTTTGTATGAAGCTCGGCTGCCCCGCAATCAGCGTAGAAAAAGAAACCGGCGCAGTTAAAATAGACAGAACACAGTGCAACGGCTGCTCGCTTTGCACAGGCGTTTGCCCGTTTAAGGCGATTGAAAAAAAGGAGTGAGACTGTTATGAAAACAACAAGTATTATGATTGTCGGCGTCGGCGGTCAGGGCACCCTCCTTGCAAGCCGTATTCTCGGAAACGCCGTTATTGACGAGGGATTTGACGTTAAAGTCTCGGAGGTTCACGGAATGAGCCAGCGCGGCGGAAGCGTCGTTACATATGTAAAGTTCGGCGATAAGGTTTATTCGCCCGTTATTGACAAGGGCGAAGCGGATATTATTCTTGCGTTTGAACAGCTTGAAGCATACCGCGCACTGCCGTGGCTTAAAAAGGGCGGCAGAATAATCGTAAACGAGCAAAAGATTAACCCCATGCCCGTTATAACGGGAGCCGCAGATTACCCCGAAAACATTATAGGAAAATTGAAAGAAATGTGCAGCGTTACTTCGCTTGACGCATTGGAGCTTGCAAAAGAAGCGGGAAGCATTAAAACCGTAAACGTTGTGCTTATAGGCGTTCTTGCAAAAAGCACCGACATTCCTTATGAAAGCTGGGTAAAAACGCTTTTAAAGACCGTTCCCGAAAAATTTGCCGAAATGAATTTAAAAGCGTTTGAGCTGGGCTATAATTTTGACAGGTGAGAAAACATGCCGTATAATGATATAGACACTCTTGAAAGAGATAAGCTTAAAGCGCTTCAGAGTGAACGCCTTGTAAAGCAGGTAAAACGTTCTTATGAGCGCGTTGAATGTTTCAGAAAAAGAATGGACGAAAAGGGACTTAAACCCGACGATATAAAGGGTATTGAGGATCTTTCAAAGCTTCCCTTTTCATATAAAAACGACCTTCGCGATTATTACCCCTACGGGCTTTTTGCAGAGCCTTTGGAAAATGTTGTGAGAGTTCACGCATCCTCCGGCACAACGGGCAAAAGAATTGTTGTGGGCTACACAAAAAACGACCTTGATATGTGGGCAGAATGCATTGCGCGTATGCTTCGCGCGGTGGGCGTAGGAAAGAACGACGTTGTCCAGGTTTCGTTCGGCTACGGCCTTTTCACGGGCGGCTTCGGCGCGCACGCGGGCGCCGAAAAGGTCGGCGCGACGGTTGTGCCGATGTCAACGGGCAACACTGCGCTTCAAATTCAGACGATGATTGATTTCGGCGTTACCGTGCTTTTCTGCACGCCGTCTTATGCGCTTTATCTTGCCGAAGAAATTGAAAATATGGGCGTTAAAGACAAGCTTAAGCTTCGCGTGGGAATTTTCGGCGCAGAGCCGTGGACGGAAAATATGCGAAAGGATATTGAAAAAGGCCTTAATATCGATGCTTATGACATCTACGGCCTTTCAGAGGTTCTTGGGCCGGGCGTTGCGTGCGAGTGTAAAGAAAAAAGCGGCATGCACATAAGAGAAGATAATTTTATTGTTGAAGTTATCGCCCCTGACACGGGCGAAGTGCTTCCCGAGGGCAGCACGGGCGAGCTTGTTTTCACGTCGCTTACTAAAGAGGCGTTCCCCGTTATTCGCTACCGCACAAGAGATATTTGCTCTTTAAAGCCTGAAAAATGCAAATGCGGCTGTACCCATATAAGAATGAACAAACCCGGCGGCAGAAGCGACGATATGCTCATAATAAGGGGCGTAAACGTCTTCCCGTCGCAGATTGAAGAGGTTCTTCTTTCAAACGGCTATCCCGCGAACTATCAAATAATAATCGACCGCGTGAACAACACCGACACGCTCGAGGTTCTTGTTGAAATGACCCAGGAGAATTTCTCGGACTCCTTAGGCAAAATTGCCGAAAAAGAAAAAGAGCTTGTTTCGGCTCTTAAAACAATGCTCGGCATAAAAGCAAAAGTCAGAATCGTTTCTCCGAGGACTCTTACAAGAAGCGAGGGCAAGGCAAAACGCGTTATTGATAAACGAAATCTTAACTGAGGGAGGATTTTTAATGATAAAACAGCTTTCGGTCTTTCTTGAAAACCGCACGGGTCAGCTTGTGCAGATAACCGACATTCTTTCAAAAAACGGCGTAAATATGCGCGCCGTCAACATTGCCGAAACGGTTGACTACGGCGTTTTGCGGCTTATTGCCGACGACAGCGACAAAGCTTTTCGCATTTTATCCGAGGCGGGCTTTGTCGTTTCCGAAAACACGGTCGAAGCGGTTGCCGTTCCCGACCGCGCAGGCGGACTTAACGGGGTTTTGCACATTCTCAGCGAAAACGGCGCAGATATTGAATATATGTATTCCGTTTTCGGCAGCCGCGAGTCGCTTGCTTATATGATTTTTAAATTCAAGGACAACGCTCCGTTTGAAAAAGCTGTCGAAAAAGGTCTTTTAAAATCCGCCGACAACTTAACACAGTGAAAGGATATGATATTATGCAGGAAATGAGCAGGAAAAATCAGTATTTTACAGATTCCGTCATTCGCCGAATGACGCGTATAGCAATAGGCTGCGGCGCAATCAACCTTGCGCAGGGTTTCCCCGATTTTGACCCGCCGAAGGAGCTTACCGACAGGCTTGCCGAAGTAAGCGCGCTCGGCCCGCATCAATACCCCATAACAATGGGCGCGCCCAATTTCAGGCAGGCGCTTTCAAAAAAACTTAAACGCTTTATGGGACTCAGTATTGACCCCGAAACCGAAATGGTTGTTACAATCGGCTCGACAGAAGCCATGGTAGACACAATTTTTGCGTTAACAAATCCCGGTGACAAAATCATTCTTTTCTCACCTTATTTTGAAAACTACAAGGCGCAGGCGATTATGGCGGGCGTTGAGCCTGTGTTTGTTCCGCTTGTTCCGCCGGAGTTTAACTTTGACCCCGCCGTGCTTGAAGATGCATTTAAGAGCGGCGCAAAGGCTATTCTTATTTGCAACCCCTCAAACCCGAGCGGTAAGGTGTTCACAAAAGAAGAGCTTACGTTTATCGCAGACCTTTGCAAAAAATATGACGTTTATGCCATTATGGACGAGGTTTATGAACATATAATCTACGAAGGCCACACGCACACATATATGGCTACTCTTCCCGGAATGTGGGAGCGCACCGTAAGCTGCTCAAGCCTTTCAAAGACTTATTCAATAACCGGCTGGAGGCTCGGCTATGCCACCGCGCCGAAAAATATTATGGACAGAATCAAGCAGTACCACGACTTCAACACGGTCGGCGCGGCTTCGCCCCTTATGGAGGCGGCTGTCAAGGGACTTACAATGCCCGACAGCTATTATAAAGAGTTCGGCGACCACTATGCCCATATGAAAAAGCTTTTCACCGACGGACTTTCGCGCATAGGCATTCCCTACACAGACCCCCAGGGTGCGTATTTCGTTCTTGCCGACATTTCGCCCTACATTAAAAAGGGTCAGTCGGATGTTGATTTCTGCGAAAAAATGGCTCGCGAAGTCGGCGTTGCGTGCGTTCCCGGCAGTTCTTTCTTTAACGAGGATATAAACAACATCGTCCGCGTTCACTTCGCAAAAAAGGACGAAACCCTTAACGAAGCGCTTTCAAGACTTGAAAATATCGGGAAAATAATGGGCAAGTGAGCGGGTAGCTGTTAGCACGGCTTTGCCGCGCAACGGCTGAATTAGAAAACGATATAAAAATGATAAAACAAAATTACCGTCACGCAGGCTAACGGCCAATGGCTAACAGCTAACGACTACTGTCTCTTACGCCGTTTTTTCCCCATTTCGACTCTGACCTCGTGCCGCTCGGGGTCGGCGTTTGAATATGAATACAAATCAAATCCGATAATATCGAATCCGTTCTTTTTATAAAAAGCGATTGCTTTTTCGTTGCACGATTGCGTTTCCAAAACAATCATTCGCGCATGGTACTCTTCTGCCGCTGTTTGCATAGCTTTTATAAGTGCCGTTCCTATGCCGCGGCGGCGCACGGAGGTGTCAAACACGCAAATATTGCTTATTCTGAAACGGTTGTTCCAGCTTTCATATGAGCCTTCCGAAAACCCGACAAGCGTGCCGTTGTCAAATGCGCCGAAAGCAATCGGGTCTTCAAGCCATTCGCCGAAAAAAACATCGTCAAACGATTTTTCAATCGGCTCTTTAAACGGAACATAGCTTATTTTAAAGCCGCCGTCAACGGCGCAAATGTCATAATAGCCGCACGTTTTATACCGTGCGGTAAATTTTTTGCCTGCATATATTTCTTTTTTCAGCGGTTTGATTTCCATAAAAGGCTCCTTTTAAAACTGCAGATTTACAGCTCCAACATCATATAAACAAGCTCCTGATAGCTTCCTGTGCGCGACTTAAAGCCCGTGGGATTTCTGCCGTATTCTGAAAATCCGAGACTTTTGTAGAGTGAAACCGCCCTTTTGTTATCGGCAACAAGCTCGGCTTCGTTCGCACTTTCTGCCTTGCGCCCCAAAAAACGGCTTTCAAGCTCTGCGGTAAAGGAGCTTTCGTCGGGGTAAGTCAACAAAAAATCCGTTTCGGCGTGTGTAAGATTAAAGTTTTCGAGCACGGCCTCGCCGTCGGCGCTCTCGGCGTTTCTTATAATAATTTCTTTTCCGTTTTTCGCAACAAATTTTTTGTGTATTTCATATGCTCTATGCTCACCTTTTTCGTACTGCAACTTTCTTCAAGTGCCGCTTTTGCCGTATATTTCAAAAAATTGGCGAACATGCCGCTCTATAAGCTTTGTTACTTCGCTTTCACGCTCCGGCTCACGGTCGCAAAGATTTATCCAGACGGATAAGGGCAGCGCAAGCTGTGCCGCCGCAATTTCGGGGTCTTTTTCAATCAGCCTGCCGCTCTTTATGAGAAGCTTTATAAGCCGCGTGAAATAGTCCGTAACGTTTGTGTAGTTCTGCTTTGTCTGCAATTTTTGAAGCTCAGGATTCCTGAACTGCTCAACAGTAAGCATCTTGCGCGATTTGCTTATGTGCGGGTCGTGCAGAATATAGCGAATATGTTTTAAAATCATTTCCGATATTTCGTCGGGCGAAATGCCGCCGATGCGCTTCTGAAATTCAGGGGCGTTTAAATTCGCCTGTGAAAATATCGAGTACTTGTCATATTGCTCTAAAATCTCGCTTGTTAGCGCGTCAAGAATTTTCTGTTTGCTTTCAAAATGGCTGTATACCGACGCCTTGCGAATACCCACCGCCTCCGCAATCTGCGAAAGCGACGTGGCTTCGTACCCCTGCACCGAAAACAGCTCCAGCGCCGCTTCGAGAATATCCTGCTTCGTGTTGCTTTTTTCCATTTTTAAGCCTCCCGTCGGGTTTCTGATTATCATTATACCTACCGACCGATAGGCTGTCAAGTGCGCAAAAAATTTATTGCATATTTTCTTTTTAAACTGTATAATATCAGAGGTATAAAAATTTTTCCGAAAACGGAGGATTTAGATATGAAAACGGCAATTTACGGCGCAGGCTCTCTCGGAACGGTTCTCGGCGCATACATATCAAAAGCGGGCTATCCCGTGGACCTTATCACCCGAAACAAGGAGCACGTTGACGCCATGAACAAAAACGGCGCTCACATAACAGGAACGGTTGATATGACTGTTCCCGTGCACGCTCTCACGCCTGACGAGCTGACCGAAAAATACGAGCTTATTTTTCTTTTGACAAAACAGCTCGATAACAAAAATGTGCTTGAGGGATTAAAAAAGAATATGACCGACGATTGCATTGTCTGCACATTGCAAAACGGGCTGCCCGAGCTTTCCGTGTCCGAGGTTGTCGGCGAGGACAGAACAATGGGCTGCACCGTCGCGTGGGGCGCAACGCTCCACGGAAAAGGCGTTTCGGAGCTTACAAGCGAGCCCGACAGTATGACCTTCGGCCTTGGCAGAATGAACGGCAAAAAAGACGAAAAGCTTATGGAAGTCAAAAAGATTCTTGAGCTTATGTGCCCCGTTGAAATAGAAGATAATTTTATGGGTGTGCGTTGGTCAAAGCTGCTTATAAACTCGGCTTTCAGCGGAATGTCGGCGGTTATGGGCGGAACTTTCGGCGACGCCGCCGAGCGCAAGGACTCGCGCATTTGCTGTCAGAACATTATAAAAGAAGTAATAGACGTTGCCACGGCGGCAGGAATAAAAATTGAACCCGTGCAGGGCAAAGATATTGTAAAGCTTCTTTATTATAAGGGCAACGGACTCAAAAAGAAAATTTCAAATATACTTATTCCGATTTGCATAAAAAAGCACAGACTTCTTAAAGCGAGCATGCTTCAGGACCTTGAAAAAGGCAGAAAGTGCGAAATCGACGCAATCAACGGCGTCGTGTGCACATACGGCAAAAAATACGGCGTCCCCACACCGTATAACGATAAGGTCTGCGAAATCGTCCACGGAATTGAGGACGGCAAATATACATATTGCTTTGAAAACGTCAAACTCTTTAACGGGCTTGATAAATAACCGAAAACAGAAAGCACCCTGACAAGTACTGAATTACAGTGCCTTCAGGGTGTTTTTTTGTTTGCCGAAAATTTTTAATGCCGCTCAGTACATAAATCGGGTGATTCGATGGGAATTGCAAATAAAGATACTCCCCAAAGTAACATTTTTTAAAAATGCGGTTATTATTCAGTGCATTTTAGTACATTTCAAGCGCATATTGTGCACGGCATATTTACTTTTTCTGAAATTAATATACATTAAATTGGCGATGAAAGAGGTTGCCGAAGCCGTACATATTATAAGTTCAAACTGTGAAGACTTTTGTTTTTTCACTTGGTGCAAAACACTACAATTATCCCGTGCGGGTACAAGGTGATTTTTAAATAAGAAAATTAATTGCGTTATATAAATATGGCAACACTTCTTCGATTTTATCTTCTTGTCACAAACGAATCCCCTTAAAGCAGCCTTGAGATTTTTTACTTTTTCAAGTGCCTGCTTTAAGGGGATTGTTATATTTATTGTTGCTTTTATTTCCCGAGAAGAATTACGGTGACAATCGAGACGAGCGCCTGGAAAATGTTAAGGCGGTAAATTGTCTGGGTATTCGACCAGCCCTTGTTTTTTCTTAAATGGTCGTGAATGGGTGTTCTTACGTTTTTAAGAATGCTGATTTTAAGAAAACGCTTTAAAGAAACCTTTGCAATTCCCAAAAGACCGTCGAAAATAAATACAAGGCACAGCGGAACGGAAAGAAGCATATTGCCCGTTTTCATTATCATTATGCCAAGGAAGATGCCGATAGCGCGGCTGCCTGCGTCGCCCATCATCATACTGCTCGGCTCCGAGTTGAACCAAAGATAGGGCAAAAGCACAAAAATCATAACGACCGCCATAGAACGCGCGTCTTTATAATCCGAAACGGCGGCGCCCGCAAGCGAAATGAAAATCATAGAGTTTACGGCGAGCGAGCCGCTGTAGCCGTCGATTCCGTCGGAGCAGTTAACGGCGTTTATCATCATCCACAAAAATACCGTGCCGATTATGATGTAAACGGGAAGCGGCAAAGAAAGCTTTAGTCCGAAAAGAGAAAGCGACAAAAGTCCCGGGTTAGTCGTTGCAAAAAGCGTTGATGTAAGCGCGCATATGACAAGGTCCAAAAGCCCTTTTTTGTATTCGTTCCACGGCGTTTTTGAGCGGTCGTCAAAATAGCCCGACAGCATACTTATAAAAACGCACGCAAGATACAAAAGATTTTCGGCGTTCGGCGTTACGAAAAGCGGCGAAGAAAGTACAAACGCAATAATGAAAAGAAGCCCCGCTCCGCGGATTTTGCCTGCTGAAAGAGCGCCGTTAAAGGCAAACTCTCTGCCCTGGTCTTTGGGCAAAAATCTTCTGAAAACAAAAATCAGAAGCAGGCTTAAAATAAACGGAACGGCTATGTTTAAAACGGCAAAAAGCTTTGTCGGCAAAAAAAGCAGCATTTTTTCACATCCAATTAATTATTTGATTTTTACAGAAAAAACCGTCGCGATAAGTATACCACAAATATTATAATTTTCAATATCAACTTTTATCTTGAATTATATCCCGAAATATTTTATTATATTTTCAGACGATAAAGGGAGATGCTTTTATGGAAAGATACGCAAGATTTAATTATCAGCCGTGCCTTCCGCTTTCTTCGGACGGAAGACGCGTAACAGGCTCAAAAGAGCACGCGCAATTGTCAAAAGAGGCAGCGTGCGAGGGAACGGTGCTTCTTAAAAACGAAAACGGCGCTTTGCCTCTTAAAAACGGCAGAAAAGTTGCGCTTTTCGGCAAGGCGACAATCGAATATATTAAAGGCGGCGGCGGAAGCGGCGATGTGAACTGCGCGTATATTCGCAATATTTACGACGGCTTTTCTCTTAAAGAGCGCGAGGGAAAGGTAAAAATATTTATGCCCTCAATAAAATTTTATGAGGACTACGTTAAAGAAGCAAGTAAAAACATCCCCACGCGCGAGCAGATTGAAAGAACATGGGATAAAGTAAACGCCATGGACTTTTGCAAGGAAAAGGACGACATTATTTACGACACCTTTAAGAGTATGCATGTAAAAGAGCCGTTTGTGCCGAAAGAGCTTGTTATCGAAGCTTCAAAAAACGCAGAAACAGCAATTGCAACCTTCAGCCGTTTTTCGGCGGAGGGCGTTGACAGAAGACCCACAGAGGGCGACTATTATTTAAGCGCCGAGGAAAAGAATCTTTTGGATTTGCTTTGCGAATATTTTAAAGAGACCGTCGTTGTTATAAACTCGGGCGGAGTTGTCGATTGCGAATACTTTGCCGAAAAAAGCGGCGTTTCTGCCGTGATTTATGCGTGGCAGGGCGGCATGGAGGGCGGCGCGGCGCTTGCCGATATAATCTGCGGTGACAAAAACCCCTCGGGCAAGCTTTGCGACACCGTGCCTAAATCATATTCGTTTTATGCCAACGCCGAAGAGTTCCTTACGGGCTTTGAGCATCTTGATTATTTTGATGACATCTACGTCGGCTACCGCTATTTTGAAACGGTTCCGGGAGGCAAAGAGAAGGTTCGCTATCCGTTCGGCTTCGGGCTTTCTTACACAAGCTTTTCTTTGGACGGCGTTCTGGCGGGCGAAAGCGGCGGCAAAATCACGGCGGCTGTTACCGTTAAAAATATCGGAATGCGCCCCGGAAAAGAGGTGGTCCAGCTGTATTATTCGGCACCGCAAGGTCTTTTAAAAAAGCCCGCGCGTGAGCTTGCCGCATTTAAAAAGACAAAGCTTCTTTCACCCGGCGAAAGCGAAACGCTCGCTTTAAGCTTTGAATTGAGCGATATGGCAAGCTTTGACGACCTCGGAAAGATAAAAAAGTCCGCATATGTGCTTGAAAAGGGCGAATATCGCTTCTTTATCGGCAACTCGGTAAGAAGTGCCGAAGAGATACCTTATAAATTCGTTTGTGAAAAAGATGTAATAACAAAACAGGCGTCGGAGCTTTTAAAACCGTTTGCGCTTTCAAAACGTATGCTTTCCGGCGGTTCTTTTGAAGAATTGCCGCAGGAAAAGCCGCATTATCTCGAAGGCAGAGCGAAGCCCTTTTTACAAAAAGCGCCCGAAGAAACGGTTATGTTTACGGATATTCCCGAAAAAGCCTCGCTCGAAGAATTTATAAAGCAGTTAACAGACGACGAGCTTGTCGATTTGCTCGGCGGCCACGGCAATCAGCCGGGCGTTTGCAACACGGGCGCTTTCGGCGGCTTAAAGCGGCTTAAAATTCCCGCGGTTCCGACGGCAGACGGCCCTGCGGGCTTGCGCCTTAACGCGAATACGGGCGTTTTTACAACGGCTTGGCCGTGCGCGGCGCTTCTTGCGTGCACATTTAATACGGATTTGATTTTTAAAATCGGCGAAGCTGGCGGCGAAGAGCTTAAAGAAAACAACCTCGGCGTGTGGCTTGCCCCCGCGATGAACATTCACAGAAATCCGCTTTGCGGCAGAAACTTTGAGTATTTTTCGGAAGACCCGCTTCTTGCCGGCAAATGCTGTGCGGCGCAGGTGCGCGGTATTCAGTCAAACAAAATAGCCGCTTCCGTAAAGCATTTTGCCTGCAACAACCGTGAATCGAACAGATTTGAATGTGATTCGCGCGTGTCGCAAAGAGCATTGAGAGAAATATATCTGCGCGGATTTGAAATATGCGTTAAAGAGGCTGACCCGTGGACGGTTATGTCGTCTTACAACCTTATAAACGGCAAACACACGTCCGAAAGCTATGAGCTTTTGACAAAGATGCTTCGCGAAGAGTGGGGCTTTAAGGGTATGGTAACGACGGATTGGGGTGCGCACAGCGAGCATTGTGACGACGTTCTTGCCGGCGGCGATATGAAAATGGGCGAGGGCGACCCCGAAAATCTTAAAGCCGCGCTCAATTCCGGAAAGCTTTTAAGAAGCGACCTTGAGGCGTGCGCAAAACGCGTGTTGGAGCTGTTTCGGTTGAAGGTGCGGAGGGAAGCATTTCAAAAATTGTAAGTCCTGTAAATACAAATTCATATATTTCAATTCTTGGAGAAAAAAATTCTATTAGAGTTTCTGTTCCGATTGTGATTGAAGGAACTGCAAAAGAATTCAAGAATGTTCCTGTTGTGCTTGTAAATCTTTCGCCAAGCCTTGCAGTTTCTGGAGACGCTGTTGAAATTGATTTTTCTGTGGAAGGAAATTTGCTTGATATTGAAAAAGTTTCCCCGGCAAACTTTAATATTTTTGCCGACTGCGCTTTTATTACGGAGCCTGGAATTTATGAAGTACCGGTTCAAATTGACGCTCCTGGAAATCTGACTATTACTTCGCAAAGTTTCAGCGTTTTTGTGCTGAACGTTGTAAAATCAGAACAGGAAGAAGAAATTCCTATAGAAGAGCCGGAGCCTGAAAAAAAATCAACAAGCTCAGTTTTTAAAGTTCCGGTTTTGTCATAAAGGTTTGCATGATTTTTGGTGTTGGCTGCGATATAGCAAAAGTTTCTCGGTTTGAAAAATGGGTTTTATCCAAAGATATGATAAGCCGGTTTTACAACGAAAATGAGCATATTTCAGAAAATGCAGGACTTCAGCGTAAATGCGAATTTTATGCGAGCCGTTTTGCAGCAAAAGAAGCGTTTTCAAAGGCGCTTGGAACTGGAATTCGCGGATTTAATTTGAATGAAGTTTTTATTTCAAAAGACGATAATGAAAAGCCTGAAATAAAAGTTCTAGGAAATGCAAAAAAAATGCTTGAAGAAAAATGTGGTGAAAAATATAAAATCCATGTTTCACTTAGCCATGAAAAAGAATATGCTTTGGCGTTCGTTGTAATCGAAATAATTGCATAATTGGAAAATAAATTTTGCGGAGGAAAAAATGGCAACGCAATTTAATAGAAAAACTTTCTTAACAGAAGCTGAAAAAAAGCCCTCGGTTTCTTATTGGGCAAAAGAAGATGCTTTGTGTCCAGTTTGCCGCAAAAAATTCAGGCAAGAGCTTATGCATCAAGGCGGCGGCCGTACTATCGCAGGAAATCTTACGGATGAGCTTCATAGAAATTATGAGCCTTCAAAAAAATACGGAAGAGTTTATCCTCTTATTTATGAAATTGGCTGTTGTCCTCATTGCCACACAGCTTTGTTTTGGAAAGATTTCAAGGACATAAAAGATCCAGAAACTTTTGATAGAATCATGCAGGATGAGCAGCATAGAATAAAAGAAGTTGAAGCGATTTTTCCGCATTATGATTTAAATGACGAGCGGACTTTGTATGACGGAACTGCAATGTATTATCTTGCGCTTCTTTGCTATGAAAAGGCGGATATTGCTTATGCTCCGACTTTTAAACGCGCTGAAATTTCTTTGCGGCTTGCCTGGCTTTGCAATGAAATTGAACGAGTTTGCCCGGAGCATAATTATGGCTATATCGCTCAGGTTTTTTACAGAAAAGCTTTGTTCTTTTATCAGCAGACTTTGATTAATGAAACTGGACGAATTGAGTCAATAGAATCTGTTGCAAACTTTGGTCCTGATACTGATAAAAATTACGGCTATGACGGAGTGATTTATTTAAGCGGACTTTTGGAATACAAATACGGCCAGCGCGAAAATCAAGAGCTTAGACTGAAAAAACTTGATGAAAGCAAAAAGGCAATTGCAAGAATTTTCGGCTTAGGAAAATCCAGCAAGGCAAAGCCAGGTCCTCTTCTTGAAGTTGCAAAATCGCTTTACGACAAAATGACTTCCGAGCTTTCCTCTAACAATATTTTTAGCGAAGATGACTAATATTCTTCTTATAGTTTCTTATGACGGAACTGATTTTTGCGGCTGGCAAAGACAGGACAAATCTGACAACGGAAGTCCGGTCCGTACAGTTCAGGGCGAAATTGAAAACGCGCTTTTTAAAATGCTGAAAGTTCCTATAAAACTTTCTGGCAGCGGAAGAACTGACAGCGGAGTTCATGCGGCGGGGCAGGCTGCAAATTTTGAATCTCCAATCGATACAATTCCTTGCGAAAACTATGTTAGGGCTTTAAATGGAATTCTTCCGCAGGACATAAGAATCTTAAAAGCCCGGAAAGTTGAAAAAGATTTCAGCTCAAGATTTTGCGCGACTTCAAGATTATACAGATATTTTATCCAGACAAAAAATCCGCCCTTTGCAAGTGAAAGCCGTTACAGATGGTTTATTTCGTTTCGTCCGGAAATTGATTTATTGAATGAAATGTGTTCTTGTCTTCGCGGTGAAATTGACTGCGCTTCTTTTGCCGCTTCTGGAGATTCAAGCCTTTCTACAAAAAGATATATTGACAATGCGTTTTTTTTCTGGAACAAGGAAAATCCTGATTTGCTTGTTTTTCAAATTGAAGCAAATGCTTTTCTTTGGAAAATGGTCAGATCCATTACAGGCACTCTTATCCAGCTTGCGCAGAAAAAATGCAGCCCCGATGAATTTAAAAAAATTCTTGAAAGCCGCGACAGAACTAAGGCTGGAATTACAGCGCCGCCAACCGGACTTTTTTTGTGGGAAGTAAAATTTGATGGAATCCGCCGCCATGTTTAATTGCGTTGCTTCTTGATGAAATTTGCTAAATCTTTTATTCTTTTTGTACTATGAAATTTTTTAAAAATCTTCTGGTTGCTTTTGCTTTTATTTCTGTTTTTTGTGGATGCAGAAAAGGAAAAATAGTTTCTTCTGTTGAAAAAGAAAATCTTTTTGAATTGAATTACGGAACTTTTGAAGACGAGCTTAATGTTTTTAATATGTCATCGGCTGGAAATATCAACACTTCAATTTCTATGCAGGATGGATTTTTTTATATTTTGAACGGAGAATCAAAAAAAATAATGGAAATGAACAGCTACGGAGATTTGCTTGCCTTGTATTATAATCCTCAGGAAAATCCGCGTCCTTCATTTTCTGAAAATGCAAGCGACATTAATTCTACGCGCACGGCAGTTCCGTATTCATTTAACGAAGTTTCAAAAATCGCTGTTGATTCAAGAAAATATCTTTACGCGGTTGACAAGCTTCCATTAAATCGTCAGGAAACAGATCCAAAAACAAATCAAGTTTTGAGCCAGATTATTGTAAGGTTTGATGATTCAAAAAAATACATGAACTATATAGGACAGCAAGGCCCTGGAGGAACTCCGTTTCCGTATATAAAAAATATTTTTACGACGGACAAAAATGAGCTTGTTGTTTTATGCACGACTTCATCTGGCGCGGTTGTCTATTGGTTTTCGATGGACGGATTTTTAATGTACACAATTCCAATTGAAAAAGAAAATGTCCCGAATCCTTTTGCAGAGGAAAAAGCTGAAACTTTTTTTTCACTAGAAAATATTGTTCCTGATTACAAAGACCGCAAGTTGTATTTAAAAGTTGACTATTTTACAAGCTATATCGATGAGTCAAGCCGCGTTCAGTCTGGCGTGGAATATATAACTACGCTAATTCATCCTTTTGATGTTGAAAATAATTTATATGATTTTCCCATAACTGTTCCACCTTATGACGAGCCTATTTCTGAAGGATTCTCGAAAGAAACTTTTGAAATTCCTTATGATTTCTTGGGAATTACAGATAGTGGCTGGCTTTATTTTATTGTAAGCACTGATGATGGATTTAGTTTGCAAATGGTTCAGTCTAACGGACAAAGAATTCTAAAGCGAAAAATTTCACTTGATAGGGAATCCTGCCTTTATTATTCTTTTAATTTGAGCCGCGAAGGAATAATTTCCGCATTGATTGTAAAAAAAGAAAAAGCTTATGTTTGCTGGTGGCGAATCGATTCTTTGATTCAGGCTGTTATAAAAAACTGAGTTTGGAATTATAATATGGAAATTTTTGACGATGAAAACCAGCCTGAAATTCGATACGACGAAAACGATTTAGTTTTTCATTACAAAAGAGGCTCGTTCCGCCGGCATGAACAGGCGATTTACCGTGATCTTGCAACTGGAAAAAACGCTCCTAAAAAAGGTCTTATAAAAGTTCTTTTTTCAACAAAGGGAAATAAGATTGCGTTTTTCACAATGGTGATGTGCATTGTTTTGTTTTTTGTTCTTGGAATTGTAAATGGCGGCGCAGACAAAAATTCAATTGCAGGAATGACAGCGAAAATCTCTGCATTTTCATTTGACGAAAAAATTTATGCTTCTGTTGAATTTTCCAACTTAAAAAAAATGGAAAACATTGATTCTGTTCCGCTAAAAGTTACGTTTGAATGCCTGAATGCGGAAGGCTCTGTTGCTGATAAATTTGAAACGGATTTTAATTTCGCTCCAAGATTCCCAAAGCCGGTTTACGCAGTTTTCAACGATTATGATTTGGTTTCTGTAAAATGCCGCTTAATCTATGAAAGTGAATCGGCTGTTTTGGAATGCAAGATTTCAAATAGATAAATTTACCATTTACAATTTTCAAATTTTCATTTATTCTTTTATAGAGGAATAATTATGGCTCAATTTTATTTTCTTTCCGTTTTGCTAAATATTCTTGCCGGACTGATTTTGATTTATGGGAAAAATCTTGTTGGCTTAAAGTCTTCTGATAATGATTCTGAATCTGCTCAAAAAATTTCTTTTGGCGGACTGAATTTTGACAGCCCGGGATTTAGGCTTGTTGTTGGCGTTTTGTGCGTTTTTGTAGCAGTTATGAAAATTCTTTCTGTTTTTAGAAATGATATTCCGGTAATTGGAGATTTGTTTCCTGTTGTCGCCGGCTTTCTTTCTGGCGCTTCAATTCTTTTGGAATATTATATTTTCACCAGTTCAGAAAGCGATTCTGTTCCTCCTGCGGTTTATAAAGTTTTTATTGAGTCAAGAAAATATATTGGAATTATCTGCATAGTGGCTGGCATATTGCATTTTGTATTTCCTCAAGTCATGCTTTTATAGAGGTTTTTATGTCAAAAGTTTCCATAGCCTGTATAGCTTTGTTAAACGGAAAAATTCTTGTTGCCCACAGAAATCCTACAGGACAAATGGGAGGACGCTGGGAATTTCCAGGCGGAAAAGTTGAGCCGGGAGAAACAGACAAAGAAGCTGTTGTTCGTGAAATAAAAGAAGAATTTGGCATTACAGTAGTAGATGTTGGCAAGAAAATCGCAGAAACTTCTTTTATTCATAATGAAGAAAAAGTTCTTTTGCATGCATACAGAATTTATGTTCCGCATGATGGAATTGAAAAAAAATATACTTTAACAGAGCACACAGAATATAACTGGATTCCAGTTGAAGATGTTGCAAAACTAAATTTTGTGGACAGCGACCTTCTTCTTTATCCAAAGGTAAAATCTTATATTCTTGAGGAACTGAAAAAATGAAAAGCTTTTTTGCAGTTCTTGTTGTTTTTTTTGCTGTATTTTTTTCTGGATGTGTGCAAAAAAAAATTGATTTGAATTTTCAAGATGAATCTTTTATTGCTCCAGATCAGGAATGGCTTGTTGTAACGGTTCCCTATGCGGCTTTTAGAGTTTCCGCTGATTTTTCAAGTGAAATTTGCTTCCATGCAAGAAGCGGAGATGTTTTTCTAATCTGCGGAAAACAAAAAGTTCAAGTAATCAATCCAGAAGAAAAAAAATCTAGCAAAGATTATTTAGTATGGTATAAGGTGGAGCAGGGCTGGATAGATGGCTCGCTTGTGGCTGTTTACGATACTAGATTGAAAGCAGAGGCGGCTGCAAAAAGTTCGTATGAAAAAAACTGAAAGAAATATTGCTGCTACATTTGCAAGAAATTTAAAGTTTTTTAGGCAAAAGTGCAATTACTCACAGGAAAAACTTGCTGAGCTTATAGATGTTTCTCCTGCTACAATTTCAAATTATGAAACTGGAGAAATGTGGCCTTCTCGTCAAAATTTAGCAAATCTTGTTGAAGTTCTAAAAGTTCATCCTTATCAGCTTTTTATAGATTTTTCCAAAGATCTTGACTTCTTAAAACTTGATATTATTGAAAGAGTTGAAATTGCCTTTGATGCACCGGAAGAAGGTTTTTCTACATCTGCAAAAAGAGTTAGAAAATAAAAAAAGCACCCGAAACTAAAAAAAGTTTCCAAGTGCTTTTGGAGATGGCGGGAGTTGAACCCGCGTCCATGCAAGCAAACCAAGCATCTCTACAGGTTTATTGAAGCGAGGTAGTTGTCGGGAAAAGGTAGCGGCTTCAAAGGCGTCTCTTCCGTATCTTGATAAAAGTCTCGAACTAATCTCAAGAAATTAGTCCAACAAGTCCCTGTCAGCAACAGAACATTTCAGCATTAGGAACAGCATACTAAAAGTTCCGGCACTGCTTAAGCAGCAAGTGCAAACTGTTCGTTTTCAGACTGTTCGTCTTCTCTACGTTTTGCAGTTATTTTTTTGTCAGTTTAAGGCACCTTCACACCTACCTGCAACACAAGATTTCTCTTGCTTGTCGAAACCGGTACATCCCCGGTTCTCATAAGAGACTGGAAATCTCAACCTCTTATAATATAATCAAAAAATTATTCTCCGTCTACAGCAACACCATGGCGTTTTTGCTGGAATCTCTTAAGCATTGCAACGCCATTACGTTTGTCATTGTATACGAATCCGCCGTTCCAGTATTCCAAAGCTGCAAAGAGTGCGTTTCCGCCGTCCTGTTCATCAGATTTTTTTGTACGGAATGAAACATAGTTTGAAAGCTCTTCAAAATTTGAATTATGAAGACAATCTAACCGCTTTTTGTTAAATTCATTCCATTTTTCCAAGTCTTTAAATCCTTCGCCTTCATCTTCAACAATAATGTGAGCATGTGTCGGGCTAAAAGAATACCAAACGTGAACTTGTTTATTTAAATCGCAGTTATTTCCATGTTTTACTGCGTTTTTTATAACTTCGCTTATCTGCTGTTCAAGAAGATTTATTTCCTTGATTTCAAGAGGAGCTGACTGCACAATCAAAAGTGTAAAGTAGCGGATCTGCCTAAAGTTTGACGGAAATGCCTTGTAAAGCATATTTGTTTTGTCAAATAATGGGTCATTGCCATCAGAACGAAGCTCTTTGAATTCTTCCATTAAGGTACTCCTTATTCGTTAATCATAAGCAATGCTTCTTCAACGCTATTTGCAATAGGGAAGTAGCCCATCAACTTGGTAAGTTCAATAACTTTTTTTACAGAACCATGAACATTTGAAATATAGAGCTTCAAATTCATCTTTTTAATTGTAGAACAGATGTAAATTAGGGCTCCAATTCCAGACGAGTCGATATAATCAACCTGCTCAAGATTGATTACAAACGATTTTACATTTTTCTCAAGCATCTTCATTACAAGTTCCTTGAGTTTGTAAGAATTGTACAAGTCCATTTCACCATTTACATCAATGATGTAGACTTCTCCATTCTTCCTTATTTTAAGTTCCATAAGTTTGTCTCCTTACTGCTCAAATTTACTTAAAATTTTATTACTAGCAACGACTGGTCATCATGAAGACTACTGTTGCCTATAAACTTCTTAATATCAGACTTTACAAGATTTGCAATATCTTTTCCAGTTGAATTTGCATTTGAAGAAACTATTTTTAGCAAAGATTCCTTAGGATATTGAGTTCCCTGCTCATTTAACGCTTCAACAAGTCCGTCTGTATATGTAATAAGAATATCACCAGTTTTAATATCTTGCAAGATGTCTTTATACTGAGATTCTTTGTCAACTCCAATTGGCTCGCTCGGTGTTGAAATCTGCTTTATCTCATTTTTTTCCTTGCTGTAGTAGAAAACTGGAGTTGTTCCGCCTGTTGCAATTTCAGCGACCTTTTTAATTGGATCATAGTTTATGAGTGCGCAAGATGCAAAGTGGTCTGTACTGAAACTTTCAGCCGCAATCCCATGGTTTACCCATTCAAGAATTGTTCCTGCTGTTTTCTTTGTATTTACAACAAGTCTAATCATTGCATGTAGCATTGACATGACAATTACGCTGTTGATTCCTTTTCCTGCGACATCGCTCATTACAAATGAAACCCTGTCTCTTCTGGAAACAATTACATCATAATAATCACCGCAAACACCTTCTTCTGGATTCCAGATTGTTCCAAGTTGAATTCCTGGAAGGGCAGGGAGTTTTGCAGGATGAAGCATTTCCTGAATCTTTGAAGCAATTTCAGCTTCTTTTATAAGGTCGTTATGTTCTATAACATCCTTTACTGAAACAACGCTCTTTATAGAAGTTGCCGCAAAATCTGTAATCATTGATGCAGTCTTTAAATTTTCTTCAGTAAATACAGGATTCTGCTTTGTTCTTGCAAATGCCGCAACGCCAATTACTGAATCCTGAATTTTTATAGGAATCATTATATAGCTTCCGCATTCAAGGAATTCTTCAGGTCCGTTCTGATAAATTCTTGCGTCGTTTTCAGGCTTTGTAATAAGCTCTGGCTTGCCTGCTGTTGCTATTTCGCCAAATATGTTTTCTCTAAGCGGAAATGATGCGAATTTGAAGTTTGTGGCAATTCGGATAGGCTTGTGAGGCATATCGCTTGGAAGTTTGTATGGAGGCGGAAAGTCTCCGTCAAATGAACGGACTGTAATCACGTCTTCAAAGTCATCAATCATGAGGATTGCGCCGCCGTCAGCATTTATCTCTTCTCTTATGGTTTTATTTACGTAGTCAAGAAGCGCATTCATTCCGTTTTTCTCGGAAAATGCTTCTGATGCTTTTTCGGCAAAAGAATAGCTTATTTCAAGTGCTCTTGATTCATTTTCATCAGGCTGGATTGGTTTTTGCTGCTGTAATGAAGTCTGCTGAAGTGCCTGTGCGTAAGATTTTTCTTCCGCCACATTTACATAATGCGGAACGAGCTTTTCTATTTTCTTTGGCTCAAAAGTGTACAAAATTATGCAGTATGGAATCAAAATTAACGCTGCGATTGAAGCCGCAACTGCAAAATATACAAAAGAATTTTCTTCGCCAGTTATTTCTTTTACTGCCGCGATAAGGCTTCCTGCTCCAAGAATCAAGTCTGAAAGAAGAGCTATAAAACTTACTCTGGCAGTTTTTTTCTTGCGGATTAAAAGAAATAGCACGAATAAAAATGCGCAAATCACAGAAACCGCGAAAAGAGGAATGTATGCAAATTTGTCATCTAAAATCAAGGTGTCTGCTCCTTGTACAACTTTCAATTTTAACTAAATAATTTTAACTCTTTTGCCGAATATAAAAATAAACCGCAAAGCATTTTTATCATTTTAGCATTGAAATATTGTACCGTCAAGTTTTTCATTAAATATTATCGGCACAAAACTGCAAAATTAATAGTCAAAAATCTGCAAAACAGGCTTGATGTCAGTTGTTTTTTAAATCTTTTTTCATCTTTGATCTTGCAAGAAAATTTTTTATCCGCCGGTAAAGAGAAAGTTTTCTGTATTTTTTTGAAAAGTCTTCAGCGGCGTCTTCCAGCGGAAAGTCGTTCCCAAATTGCTGCTTCAATTCGTCCCAGTATTTTATAAGAAAAACGTAAAGGTCGGACAAAGTTCTGCCTTTGAAACTTTTTAGGATTTTACGGCTTTCGATTGCCCTGATTACAGGAAGATAAACGTTGTTGAACCAGGAAAGAATCGCTTCTTCCATAGAAATTTCTTCTTTTTTTCCGGAATTTATGTAGTATTTGTGGCAGAGAATGTGATTGTAAATGAGATCGTACTGGCCAGGTGTACTGAAATTCAGGCACCAATAGTCAGTTATGTCGCCAAAACAGGTTTCCGCGTAAAACACACGCTTTTCGTATTCGATTACCTGCTTTTCCATCTGCTCTTTTGTGCTTCCGGGCTTAAGTTTGATTTCACTTTGAAGGCTTACAACTTCAGCGTCGATATTTTCTATGCCTTTCATTTTTGCAACAGAAACGCGGTGATTTCCGTCTCTTACAAAATAAAGTCCTCCAAGCTCGTAAAGACTTACCGGCGGAAGCGTGATGTCCTGATAATGCGCCATATCAACGTGTTCCCAGCGGGATTTTAGAAAATTGTTTTTTGGCAAAAAATGATTGTCAAAGTCTTTATAGCGTCCTTCGCTGCCAACAATCAGCTTGATTGGAACAACTTGCATTCCTTTATAAACTTCGTTGCTTGGCTTGAGCATTTTTTTTATGTCGGTAAATGAAATAAGTTTTGCTTCCTCTGGATTCAAAAGATGCTGAATTTCGTTGAAAAAAGCTTTATTCCGTGCTTTTGAGAAATCTTCATCTGTCTGCGAGGATAGAAACGTCTGCTCCAAAATTTGCTCCTTTTTTTAGGTTCGGCTCGAATTCGATTACGATGTGGCTGTACGCATTTATGACTGTTGTGTTTTCTGATATAGTGCATCTTGTAGCCTGAAGATCGTACAAATGTATATGACCGTGAATCATAAGCCCCGGTGAAAATTTTTTGATAAACCAGTTAAAACAGTCAAATCCTTTGTGGCACTGGTCTTCTTTGTCATGTATATGTCTTGGAGATGCGTGCGTTAAAAAAATATCGCAGTATCTTCCATATCTTATTTTGTTCCAAACCAGACCCGGAATCATCGCTATGAGCTGTCTTTTCATTTGCTTGTCAGTGAATTGGGCCTGGCCGTTGTTGTATCTTATGCTTCCTGTAACTCCAGAAATAAGAAGCGGCGTTGTTTTTCCGTCTGGGGTTTTAAATGTAAGATTTTTGCATCTGATATTTTTGTTGCTTGCGTAGTCTGCTCCGTGTGCATGTTCGACTCCAGTTCCTTCAAATCTAAACATTGAGCTGGAAAATAATGAATCAGAAAACATTTTGTTTTTATAATATTTGTATTCCTTTAAATCATGGTTTCCGAAGACGAAAAAAGTCGGTTTTCCCAGTGCGTCTACTATAAAATCAACATATTCCATAGAAAGATCGCCGGCGCAAAAAACAGGATTAGACCGTATCTTAACAGCGATCGATCTGTGCAGAGAGATGGCAGCCAAAGAAGAAACAGGTTCTTTAAGCAAAGAAGAAACAGAACATTTTGCTAATATAGAAGTACTTGTAAAGAAATTTGAAGATGCAATGGAAGATGACTTTAACACAGCAGACGCAGTTTCAGCTATTTTTGAGATCGTGCGTGAATCAAACTCAACAGTAAAAGACTTCAGTGCAGACTATGCAAAGAAAGTATTAAAAGTATTAGAAGATCTTTGCAGCGTTCTTGGGATTGAAACAACAAAAGAAGAAGAAATCCTAGATGAAGAAATCGAAAAACTGATCGAAGAACGTCAGGCGGCAAGAAAGAACAAAGATTTTGCAAGAGCAGATGAGATCAGAGACCAGTTATTGGAACAGGGTATCGTATTAAAAGATACAAGAGAAGGTGTAAAATGGAGCAGAGCTTAATTCAAAAGATCAAAGAAGGATTGTATCTTGATGGACTGGATCCTAAAAGTTACTCTCCGCTATCTCTTGCTTACATTGGAGATGCAATCTATGAGATCGTGATCCGAACGATCGTTATGTCTGCAGGGAATATGAGTGTGAATAAATATCACAAAAAATCAAGCAGTATGGTCAAAGCTTCTGCACAAAAAGAAGTGTTTGAAAAGATTGAACCATTTTTGACAGAAGAAGAAATGGCTGTTTATAAACGTGGAAGAAATTCCAAATCAGGTTCTGTTGCAAAGAATGCATCTATGATGGATTACAGAAAAGCAACTGGAGTGGAAGCTTTGGTTGGATATTTATATCTGGCAGGAGATATGGACCGCATCATCGAATTGATCGGGATCGGTTTTGATTTGAATAAAAAAGAAGAAACAGGAGAAGAACATGAATCATAAAGAAGATCTGATCGCAGGACGCAATGCCGTGATCGAGGCTTTAAGAGCAAAGAAACCAATCGATAAGATTTTTGTATTGGATGGATGTCAGGATGGACCGATCCGTACGATCGTAAGAGAGGCAAAGAAAACAGATGCGATTCTTAAATTTGTAGATAAAGAACGCCTGAATCAATTGACAAATGAACATCATCAGGGAGTTGTTGCAATTGTTGCAGCATATGAATATGGAACGATTGAGGATCTGTTTAAAAGAGCAGAAGAAAAGGGTGAGGATCCTTTCTTTATCCTATTAGATGGGATTGAAGACCCTCATAATCTTGGTGCGATCATTC
>OQVL01000241.1_pt1 | contig 25873 bp, 23 predicted proteins | sample 1691501 | NCBI WGS metagenome assembly OQVL01 (sample SAMN03418253, study PRJEB22391) | human gut metagenome | biome: human-gut; feature: organic feature; material: feces | host: Homo sapiens | place: Tanzania | collected 2013-01 | reverse complement strand
CCGTTTGAGGGTTCGCTCGAGCGCCAGCGGAGCCTCGCCTGCTGCAACAACAGCAGCGGAGCCGCCGGACGAGCCGCCCGGTACACGGTCGAGACCATGCGGGTTGTGGGTCGGGTGCGCAGCGGAGTTCTCGCAGGAGGAGCCCATTGCGAACTCGTCCATGTTGGCCTTGCCGGTGATGACCGCATCGGAAGCAATCAGCTTCTCCATAACGGTTGCATTATACGGCGGCCCAGTGCGGCGGCGTAGCAGTTCCGCGTGTTGTCGAGTAAGGAGGGGACAGAAACATGGCACTTTATGAAAAAACTGCGTCCGAGCTGTCCGAACTGCTCGGCAAAAAGGAGATCTCCGCAGTAGAGCTGGCAAAGGACGTTTTTGCCCGCACGAAGGCGGTAGAGGACAAGGTTCAGGGTTACGTTACCGTAGCCGAGGAAGCAGCGCTTCAGCAGGCAGAGGCTGTTGACAAGAAGCGCGCCGCGGGCGAGGAGCTTTCCGCTCTGGCCGGTATCCCGATCGCGATCAAGGACAACATCTGCAGCAGCTTCAAGCCCAAAAAGACAGCAAATGAACTGCCGTATTATACCTATGATGAGGCTTTGGAGCGCTATAAGCTTGCTCTGGTCAATGCAATCGTCAAGCATGGAAAGACAAGTGAAAAGGCGTATATCTGTTTAAAGACAGGATGGCTGTTCCGGGGAATGCAGGAGGAGCTTTCGACTGATGATCCGGATTATGAGAGCAAAAAGCTTGAATATGAACAGACGGAGAATCAATTTCTGCACAATGCATATGACGGACTGATCAAAGCAAGGGAAAATGAGACCTTCCCGATTGCCGGAATGGATATGTTTACGCTGGATTATCTTCTGGCCAATCTTGCCATCCGTTTTGGTGAATATGAAACCGGCGCCAAACTGGTGGCCAATCTTCTTGCTGCCAAAGGAACACCCAGCAGGATCAAGGATAAGGCACGGGATCTTAAGGCGGTTATTATCAAAAAATTGAGAGAGCAGAAAGTTCATGAATGAGTTAATGATCCCATTGCAAAAGGATTCGGGTGATCATCTGTATCTTCAGATTTACAATTATATAAAGAATGAGATCCGCAAGGGAGGCATGCCGGCAGGGCAGAAGCTTCCTTCTACGCGGGCACTGTCAGAGCATTTACAGGTAGCCCGCAGTACTGTGGATTTTGCATACGGACAGCTCTTATCAGAGGGATATATCGAATCAATCCCCTATAAGGGCCATTTTGTTTGCGAAATAAGTGGTATTTATCAGCCTGCCGATACGGTTTTGCCAAAAGAGACGGAAAAGAGAAAGAGAGCTTACCGATATGATTTTTCCCCCAACAGTATTGATATAAGTGCATTTCCTTTTGATACATGGCGCAGGATATCCAAAACTGTTTTTCTGGATGAGGATAAGGATATTTTTGCATTGGGAGATTCCAAAGGGGATTTGAGACTACGGCAGGCAATCTGCCGTTATCTGCATGGAAGCAGAGGCGTTATCTGTACTCCGGATCAGGTGATCGTGGGAGCCGGAAATGATTATCTGTTGATGCTTTTGCAAAAGGTTTTGGGAAACCGGACCAGAGTTGCGGTGGAAAATCCGGCATATCTCAGGGCCGCGCGTATTTTTGCCTCCGGTGGGGATACAGTCTGCCCGGTTGAATTGGATGAGAATGGCATGCGCGTGGATCTGCTGAGGCAGTCTGAAGCCAGAATTGCCTATGTGACACCGTCAAGGCAGTTCCCGACGGGGATTGTTATGCCGGTTGGACGCAGAAATGAAATCCTGTCCTGGGCCAATGCTGAGGATGGACGTTATATCATAGAAGATGATTATGATAGTGAGTTTCGTTATAAGGGAATGCCGATTCCTTCTCTTCAGGCTTTAGACAGAACGGGAAAGGTCATCTATCTTGGAACTTTTTCCAAATCCATTGCGCCGGCTATCCGTGTCAGCTATATGGTTCTGCCACCTGAAATGACAAGGCAGTATGAGGAAAAGCTTGGTTTTGTTTCGTCAACTGTATCAAGGATCGATCAGGCGATTCTATATCATTTTCTGGAAGAAGGACATTTTGAACGTTATCTGAATAAAATGAGGAAGCTGTATAAGGGAAAGCATGATCTTTTGATGGAACAGTTAAAGCCTTTTCGGACCGCTTTTGATATTTCCGGGGAGCAGGCCGGTCTTCACGTGATCCTGACGCCAAAGAATCCCCGGACAACAGAGACAGAGCTTTCCCGGCTTGCGAAAGAGCAGGACTGCCATGTATATGCGATGGGGGATTACCGGCTGGAGCATTTAGAAAGCGTTCGTACAGAAAGACCGGCTGCCATTATTCTGGGATATGCATCAATGACGGAAAAAGAAATTGAGGCCGGAACGGAAGCCCTGAAAAAAGCATGGAAGCTGCATGAGATATAAAAGATACGGAAAATACAGAAATAAAGAACAGCAGGTGCATATCATGAGCACCTGCTGCTTTGATTTAATGATAAGTGTAACGGACTACGGCCGGAGCTTAAGCTTCTTCGTCTTCCAGAGAAGTTGTTTTGGCACCACTGTCATCCTCGTCTTCTTCGTCGAAGAATTCTTCTACAACAGCATCCTGATCGGCAGAAGGCTTTTCTTCTTCTGCAGACGGCTGTTCGGCTTCTTTGGAAGCTTCCGAAACATCGTCAGTCGCATCGGAATTGGGATTTAGCTGTACATAATTGCGCTTTTTACTTTCCGGTTCTTCTTCCTCGAAGAAATCAAAGTCGTCATCGGTATCTTCATCATCAAAATATGCTGCATCCTGTTTTTTAAAATAAAAGTATGCACCTGCGACTACTGCACCGAGCATAACGCATTTTGGGTTCCTAACGGGGCCCGCTGGGAATTCTTGCGCGATAACGCTCCACAGCCCAACATCGGCAAACTCATTGACGACGCCATGTTATCCATTGAAAAAGAAAACCCTAAACTTAAAAACATTTTGAACAAAAACTATGCCCGCCTTTCCTTACCGCAAGGCCGCTTGGCGGATTTAATTAACACCATTTCCACCATTGGCTTTGAAAACGGCCAAACCGCGCCGGACGCGCTGGGCGAAGTGTACGAATACTTTTTAGGTATGTTTGCGGATGCGGAAGGCAAGCGCGGCGGCCAATTCTACACAGCGGCTTCTGTGGTTAAAACAATGGTGGCTATCATGGCCCCAACCGAAAACCACAAAGTCTATGACCCTTGTTGTGGTTCGGGCGGTATGTTCGTGCAGAGCGAACGCTTCGTCCAACTCCACCAAGGCACAGGCAACCTGTCTATTTACGGGCAAGAAAGCAACCCGACGACTTGGCGTTTAGCCGCTATGAATTTGGCTATTCGCGGCATTGAGTTTAATTTAGGGCAAGAGCCGGCTGATACCTTTCACAATGACCAACACCCCAATTTACGCGCCGATTATATTTTGGCAAACCCGCCGTTTAACATTTCCGATTGGGGCGGCGAGAAGCTGACAAAGGACCCGCGCTGGCAATACGGTATTCCGCCTGCGGGTAATGCTAACTACGCGTGGATTCAGCACATGCTCTCGCACTTGGCTCCCACAGGTGTAATGGGGACGGTACTTGCCAACGGCTCTATGAGTTCCAATACCGGCGGCGAAGGAGAAATCCGCCAACGCTTACTGGAAAACGATTTAGTGGAATGTATGGTAGCTTTACCGGGGCAGTTATTTTTTAATACGCAAATTCCGGTGTGTTTATGGTTCTTGCGCAAGCAGAAAAAACGCAAAGGCGAAGTGCTATTTATTGACGCGCGCAACTTGGGTTTTATGGCCGATAGAACACTCCGTGAATTTACAGATGCGGATATTGCTAAAATAGCCGATACTTACCACGCTTGGCGCGGTGATGAATTTGCACCCGAAGGTAAAGCGTATGCGGACGTAAAGGGCTTTTGTAAGTCCGCCACGTTGGACGAAATCAAAGCCAACGATTACGTCCTCACTCCCGGCCGCTATGTAGGCGTAGCGGAAACCCACGAAGACGACGAAGCATTTTCCGCCAAAATGGCACGCCTGACAGCGGAGTTGACGAAACAAATGACAGAAAGCGCGAAACTGGACGCGAAAATAAAAGAGAATTTGGCAAAATTAGGGTGGAAACAGAATTAAAATGGAATTAGCAAAAAGCATTATAGATTTAATTTCTAGTGGATTGGTTTTAGGCGGCATTATATGGGGCGCTTGGAAGGCCGCGACCTTTTTTAACTACAAATACGATTCGGATATCAGCTGCGTTTAATCGACTCGTAGATTTTAACAAACAAAGTTTTCTTGTGTATCGTAAGCATATTGTTAAAGATGGATTGAGATTTGATAAATTCAAAAAAATATTAGATTATAAGCAAAAATAATTGAGAAAAACAAAAAAATGACAAAATACAACGAACAAGATTTTTTAAGTGATTTTATTAATCGTACTTTAACAAATTTAATGTATATCCAACAGGCTAAAAAACAAGGTCAAGAGGTGTACGAGGTTACCCAATTAGTAAATTCTTTTTTAGGGTTGATAATTCTCCCTCAACAATACGGAGATGGTCTTATTATGGATACTGATATTTGCCCTATTTTGCTTGAAGATTTACAAAACGCAATTACAACAAACACCTATAAAGGAAAGCGAAAAGAGCCAACCTTTAACAACATCTTATATCATTTAAGAAATGCCCTTTCTCATGGAAGATTAGATTTTAGGAACGAAGAACATGATGGAAAAATGCAAATTTCAAGTATAGAATTTTCGGATAATGATATTAAAAATAAAAACCAGAAATTTATTATTACATTGAATATTGAACAAATTGAGCAATTAACAAAATGCACAATTAAAAATCTTAACTTGTTATGACAATAAATAATTGGAAAAAATGTAAATTAGGGGATGTTGCTACTACAACTACTACAAAAATTAGTTGTAGTGATATAACATCTAACTACATTTCTACTGAAAATATGTTACCCGATAAAGGTGGCATTGTTGCCGCTTCCTCGTTGCCAAATTCAGGTAATGTTTCTATATATCACAAAGGGGATGTATTAGTTTCAAATATTAGGCCCTATTTCAAAAAAATTTGGCACGCTACCGTAGATGGTGCAGCATCTAATGATGTTATTGTTTTTCACGCTAACGAAGGGGTGAATAGTCGCTACTTATATTATACGCTTGCTGATGACAATTTCTTTGCGTATGTCATGACTGGGGCAAAAGGTACAAAAATGCCTCGTGGCGACAGAAAACAAATTTTACAATATCCGGTTAATTTACCCTCGCTAGAGGAGCAAAAGCGGATTGCGGAAATATTAGGTTCGTTGGATGATAAAATTGAACTACTGCAAAAGCAAAATAAAACGCTGGAAGATATGGCAAAGGCCCTCTTTAAGAGTTGGTTTGTGGATTTTGACGTCGTCCGCGCCAAACAAAAAGGACTTCCCAAAGCCGATATCATGCGGGAGTATCACTTGACGGAGGAACTTTACGATTTATTCCCGTCCAGTTTTGCTGATTCCCCGCTTGGCCCCATCCCCTCCGGCTGGGAAGTGAAACCACTTTCTAAAATTGCCACTTTTCTAAATGGATTAGCATTACAAAAATACCCAGCACGAGCGGAAGAAGATTTTTTGCCCGTTATCAAAATTGCAGAACTACGCAATGGAATATCCACTTCAACCGATAAGGCTAATACCAACTTACCAACAGAATACATTGTACACAATGGGGATATTTTGTTTTCGTGGTCGGGTAGCCTGATGGTAAAGGTTTGGTCGGGTGAAAAAGGCGCACTCAACCAACACCTTTTTAAAGTATTTTCTAATGGTTATCCAAAATGGTTTTATTATTTGTGGGTAAACCACTATTTGCCCATGTTTCAAGAAATTGCGGCTGATAAAGCCACCACAATGGGGCATATCCAACGCAAACATTTAGACCAAGCAAAAGTGGTTTGTCCTTCGGCTGCTTTCCTAGATAAAATGGATAAGATTTTTGGCGTAATATTAAGTAAAATAATCTTAAATAACAAACAAATTCAAACTTTAACGGAGTTGCGCAACACGCTTTTACCGCGTTTAATTTCCGGCAAAATAAGAGTGTAAGTATGGCTAGAAAGAATATTTTTGAATTGCTGTCTGAAAAATATAATATTGTTAAGGAAATGAATAAAATTGCTGAGTTATTTTTATCCATCGAAATAACAGCAACTAATCCTTTAAATTTTCAAAGCGGAATATGTAGTATTGAGCAACTTTTTGAGTGGAATTGCTTCCCAAAATGGAAGCAACGTGGGCCGTATCTTTCTTGTGCAGAAATGAAAGCCGATTTAAATATTCCTAATTCCTTTTCTAATAATATGGATATTATTAGGGGATTAGAGTATTATATCAATGTTTTGCGGATGGTAGACGAAAAATTAAATTTTTCCCATAATATGCAATTTTCTTGTCCGCCGGCATATCCTATGTTGTTAAAAAACATAGATATTCTGCTAGAACACTTGAACTATGAAAAGAAGGTTTTTGCCCAAGATGAAAAAGTAATTTTAGTGCCAAAAAATCCGGCGGCTACGGCTGTTGCAGAAATAACGGATAAAGAGCATATTGCTTCTGCTATTCTTAAATATAATCATAACTCTTTAAGAGGAGATTTAGAAGGAAAAAGACAATTACTTTTATCTATTGCTAACGAGTACGAACCACTATTAAAAAACCCCATAGATGGTTTTACCGACTACTTTAAAAAAGCAACATTTTTGCTTAATAATTTAAATCTTCGACACAATAATAAATCTGGCAAGGATAAAAAGCAGTTTGTAGTTGATATGCCCAATAAAGAATTAGAAAAGTGGTATGATGAATTATATCAACTTCTTTTGTTTTGTGTTTTGATTAAAGATAATGTAAAGCGGAAAAAAGAAATTGATGATTTAGTAAAAAAATTAATTAACCTATGACCTTATTAAACGAACAAGACCTTGAAAACTACTGTATGGCGTACTTCCGGCAAATCGGCTATCAAACTGTGTTTGGGCCGGATATTTTGCCCGAAGGTGTTAATCCGTTGCGGGGGGATGTTCGCCAAGTTATTTTGCCGCAAAACGTCAAAAACGCGCTTGTCTGCTTAAATCCGGGCGTGCCGCAAGCAGTACTGGACGAGGCATACCAACTGCTAGCCAATCCGTCCGAAGCCACGTTAATCGCCCGCAACGAAACCATTTATCATTACCTTACAGACGGCATTAAAATCTGCCACAAAACCGCTACGGGCGAAGATACAGCCACCGATGTAAAAATTGTTGATTTTAACAACCCCGAAAATAACGAATTTCTAGCCGTCAACCAATTTGCTGTTCAAGGCCCCGTCAACTTGCGCCGCCCGGATATTGTGGTGTTTTTGAACGGTCTGCCTATTGCCGTAGTGGAACTCAAAAACCCGTCTAATGAAAAAACGGATGTTTCGGCCGCATATAACCAAATCCAAACCTATAAAACGGACATCCCCGATTTGTTCAATTATAATTTAGCGTGTATTTTGTCCGACGGGGTAGTAGCACGGATTGGCTCGCTTTCCGCCAATGAAGAGCGTTATATGCCCTGGCGCACCTTACACGGAGAAAAACGCACCCAAGAAACCGAACACGAAGCCGAAATTTTAATCAAAGGATTTTTTGACAAAGCCCAACTATTGGATTTTTTGCAATACTTTGTGGTGTTTGAAGCCGATAAGTCCAAAACGATTAAAAAGATTGCGGGCTACCACCAGTTTTTTGCAGGGCGCAAGACGGTAGAAAGTGTTTTGCGTGCCTTAAATGCGCATAGCAACAAAGGCGGCGTGGTGTGGCATACTACCGGCTCGGGCAAGAGTTTATCCATGGTGTGTATTGCGCACAAAATTATGCGCTCGCCCGCTATGAAAAACCCCACGATTGTGATGGTGACCGACCGCAACGAACTAGACACCCAACTTTTTAACACGTTTGCCCAATGTGTGCCCGAACTAGCCCCTGTGGCCGCCGAAAGCCGCGAAACATTACAAACACTCCTTAAAAATAAACCGAGCGGCGGCGTGATTTTTACCACCATGCAGAAGTTCTTGCCGGAAAACGGCGAGGATACCTACCCGATGCTTTCGGACCGTTCTAACATTGTGGTAATTTCCGACGAGGCCCACCGCACCCAATATGGCTTTGGGGCTAATTTCAAAACAGGTAAACTTAAATACGGCTATGCCAAATACTTGCGTGACGGACTGCCCAATGCGTGCTTTGTAGGTTTTACGGGAACGCCTGTATCCGAAGGGGACCGGGATACGCAAGCCGTGTTTGGTGCGTATGTGGATATATATGATATGCAAGACGCTATCCGTGACGGCGCCACCGTGCCGATTTATTACGAAGCACGGCATATCCAATTAAATACGCGCGAGGCCATCCTGCAACATTTAGACGAAAAAGCCGCCCAGCTCATGAAAGATATGGATGATAACGAGAAAGCACAGGCTGAGTGGATTACCGTTGAAAAACTGGCCGGACTGCCGGAACGGCTTGAATTATTGGCCGCTGATATTGTGGCTCATTTTGAAAAGCGGCTTAAATCGTTAGACGGCAAAGGTATGATTGTGTGTATGAGCCGCAAAATTGCCGTGGACTTGTACGACCAAATTGTTAAAATCCGCCCTGAGTGGCACTCGGACGACCCGAAAAAAGGGTTTATCAAAGTAATTATGACAGGCAGTGCCGCTGACCCCGCCAATTTTCAACCGCATATTTACAACGACGCCGTAAAAACCGAAATTGAAAACCGTATGAAAGACCCCAACGACCCCATGAAATTGGTAATTGTGTGCGATATGTGGCTGACGGGATTTGATGTGCCTAGTTTGCACACGATGTATATGGATAAACCTATCCGCGCCCATAACTTGATACAGGCCATTAGCCGCGTAAACCGCGTGTTTACAGGCAAAACGGCAGGGCTTGTGGTGGATTATATCGGTATGGCTCGGGCATTGGAACAGGCTGTGCGTGATTATACCCAAGGCGGTGGGCGCGGGGATGTGGCGGTGGATATTAAACGCGCTTATGAATTGTTGCAGTCTTATATGGATGTTTGCCGTGCGTTTTTGAAAGGGTTTGATTATAGCCGTTTTGAGACGGATGCGTACGAATTAGTGCCGCTTGCTTGGGATTATATTTTGGCGCATGCTCCCAATCGGGAAACGGCTCAGAAAGATTTTTGTGATAATGTGCTAGCCGCTCAAAAAGCATACGGCTTGTGCCAAAGTTTGCCGGAAGCCGCAAAACTGACAGATGAACTAGCTTTTTTGGGACTTATTCGTTCGGCTATGAATAAGAAAATAAATACAGCACACAAATTAAAAGATTGGAAATCTATATTAGACACATTAGTTTCTCAAGCTGTGATTACCGCAAAACCGATTGATATTTTTGAAGCCGCAGGGATGGGTAAACCGAATTTATCACTTGTGGATGAACAATTTTTAGACAAAATAAAACAAATGCCGCAAAAGAACTTGGCGGCAGAACTGCTTAAACGGCTATTAGAAGGAAAGATTAAGAGTCAGTTTAAGTTAAACTTGCCGCAACTACGCAAATTTTCGGAAAAACTAAAAGAAACCGTCAACAAATACAATAACGGTTCTCTGCAGACTAGCCAAGTGATTGAAGAATTGCTGACCCTGGCCAAAGAGATGAACGCGGCCGTAAAACAGGGCGAAGATTTGGGCCTTTCCGAGAAAGAACTTGCATTTTATAACGCACTAGAAGAGAATGAATCGGCCGTGCGGGAACTAGGGGATGATGTGCTAAAACAAATCGCCCAGGAATTGACCAATTACCTGCGCAAATCCGTAAAGGTGGATTGGAGCAAGCGCGAGAGCGTGAAAGCCCAAATTATGCTTCACGTTAAGCGTATTTTGCGTAAGTACAACTATCCTCCGGACCAGCGGCAAGCCGCCACAGAGCGTGTTTTAGAGCAGGCGGAATTGATTAGCGATGAGTTGGTAAAATGATTTAAGCCCCGCAAACGCGGGGCATGTTCTTGTCATTTAGACTGTTTTGTCATGAGATATAATGTGGTAAAATAAAAAATATAGATTTTATTAATATGCTTTTACTATAATAAGACTATCTGCTTTGATGGGAGGTTTATTATGAAAACAAAGCTGCGATTGTGTGTGATATTCACCTTGTTTGTATGCCTTTTGGGATTGGTTGGCTGTGCAACGGGAAATACCATAGAAAATAATGAAAAATTGACTGTTGCCAAAGCCCAAAGAGAAATTAAAATAGGTATGTCGTCGGCAGAGGTAGTGGAAGTGTTGGGTAGTCCGAATATGGTTACCACCGATGACCAACGGCGCGAAACCTGGGTTTATGACCGCATGTCTACGCAAGTTGATGGGAGCGCATCTTCTAAAGGTGTTTGGCTTCTGCTTGTTGGGGCGGGGGGAAGCAAAGCTTCTGCCAGAACTTCTCAACGTACTTTAACTATTATTGTTAAATTTGATGAACAAAGCAAAGTCCGTGATTTTGCCTATCGCTCATCTAGTTTCTAGTATATGAAAAAGATTATTTGTATTTTAATGGCCGGATGTCTTTTATCCGCTTGTACATCCTATAAAAATCTTTATATTCCTGATGCTAATTATTTGGCACGGAGAAATGTAGAGACGCGGGTGTTTGATACCACAAACACTAAAGATTTATTAATTGCCTCTGCTCAACTCTTACAAGATATGGGTTATACAATTACTGAATCGGACATGGATATTGGTGTTATTACTGCTTCTAAAACACGCGAAAAAGGTTCGGCCGCTGGGAAGGCGGTTTTAATCTTTTTTGCGGCATTAAACGGGCAGCAGGCTGTTTATGAAGATACGCAAAAATTCTATGTGTCAATCGTAAATACAAAGGCCAATGACAAGCAAACCAAAACTCGTGTTACTTTTGCTCGTATTATCTATAACAATTTAGGGACTGTTGTTGAAATTGAAAAGTTAGATGATGAAAACTTGTATGCGGAGTTTTTTGACAAGCTTGGGCAATCCGTATTTTTAACCGCAAATAATATTTAGGAGAAAACATGAAGAAAAGTATTTTGGTCGGTTTAGGGGCAATAATGTTGGCGGCCTGTGCTACTACAAATCAGGCTGTTTTGGATTCCAATTCTTCACAAGTAGCTATTCGCAACTATCAAACTCGGTCGTTTGATACTGCTGATAAAGTGAATGTAATGAATAATATCGTTGCGACTATGCAGGACCTTGGTTTTGTAATTGAAAAAGCGGACAAGGATATTGGTACAATTTCCGGCTTTTCGTTTACAAATCAAACAACAATGACGGTTAGTGTGCGAGTGAGAGGAAATGCTATTTTAGTGCGCGCAAATGCTTCTGCGGGCACGAAAGCTATTACGGAACCACAAGCATACCAAAATTTTTTTAATGCACTTTCCCAATCATTGTTCCTGACGGCAAATGAAGTTTTATAAAATAATAATTTGCTACACTAAGCCCTGCCAAAAACAGGGCTTTTGACTGTGACCTAAAAGTAAAAAAGATCCGCTTTTTCAGAGCGGATTTTTTCTAAAAGTGCGCCCAGGGCCGTATTGTAGGGAACGGCATACAAGTTCGCTTGTGCGCACAAAAAACCACGCTTTCGCGTGGTTTCTAAAAGTGCGCCCAACAGGAATCGAACTTGTATCTTCAGCTCCGCAGGCATCTTAGGCAGATGCCTTTTTGAGTGTTTTATCGTCGGAGAAACACATATTGTAAAAAATGTTATTTCCCATGTGTCCAAAAAGTGTCCATTTTCTGAAAATGGGTAGTTTTTCGCATTCTGCAAGGCTCTTTGGCAATTTGGAGGCAAGGCTTGCTATAACCTAGCTAAAGTATTCAGTGAATACGCCGTTAGAGCGGGAAAATCTTCCGTCAAAATAGGCGGAAAAGTAATCATACGTGAAGCGCTTACCACTTTTAAGTGTCTATTTTCAAATCTACACATGTTCTAATAATTTTTTGTGTAGATGAGCAAATAAAAAGCCTACACACAACTCCTAGCAGGGGGTGTGTAGGCTTTTCAAAATTAAGGAATTTAACTCTCTTTTTTGTATCCTTCGTAATAATAAGACTGTTCTATTCCCTTAAAAATAACTTCGCGGTCGTCGGTTTTGTCGGTCAAATTCGCTTCCAAAAGGGCTCGTAATTCCAAATCATTAATCGGGCTGCGTTCCATAGCTTGCAAATATAAGCCCTTATCCACTTGCTGCCAGTTTACCACCTTGCCCAAGTTTTTTTTAAGAATTAAATCCAACCAAATACGGGTAGAACGGCCGTTTCCTTCCAAAAAAGGATGGGCAATATTCATTTCTACATATTTGGCAATAATCTTTTGGAAAGTATTTTCCGGCATTTTTTCAATGACCGGCAAAATCTCTTTAAGATATAAACTATTTGCAAAACGGAAATGGCCTTTAGAGATATTTTTATCACGGATTTGGCCGGCAAAATCGTACAAGCCTTTGAATAAATAGGCGTGAATTTGTTGCAGGCCCTTGGTAGTGCCTACTTCTATTTGGTTGATAGTGCCAGTGGCATATAACTGCTTGGCATTAACTAAACTCAATTCATCTATCTGGTGGGTTTGCATACATTTATTTTAACAAAAAATCCGCTAGGTGCATGATTTCTATGCCGTTAATATTTCCCACGGAAAGTTTATCAAGCGTAATAACATATTTGGGGTAATTATCCTCTATGGCCAGTAAATTATCGGTTTCCCGCGTGGAGTCTGGGGGAAAATTAACACAAACTTGTATATAGAGCTTTTCATTTTGCTTTTGGGCAATAAAATCTATTTCCTTTGTCTGATTTTTACCAATATGCACCGCATAGCCACGTCTGCAAAGCTCCAAATATACAATATTTTCAATTACAGAGGGCAGCATAGTCGCGTTATAACCCATTAAGCCGTATTTGAGCGAAATATCCCCTAAATAGTATTTTTCCTGCGTTTTTAATATGGCTTTTCCAAGGACATCGTAGCGTTGGCATTTGTGAATAATAAAAGCCTGCTCCAACCATTTTAGGTAGTTATAAATGGTTTCTACGGATATTTTACGGTGTTCACTGCGCAGAAATTTAACAATAGCATTGGCAGAAAAAGTTTTGCCCATGTTATCTAAAATAAAGCGTACCACACGGTCAAATAAATCCTGCTTATTAAGGCGATGCCGGCGCAAAATATCATTAGTCACAATCGCATTATAAATATCCTGCGTAATTTGGTAGGTGGTGCGTTCGTCCAGTTTATTGGCCGCAATAAGGGGGAAACCGCCCAATTTGATATATTGTTCCAACAGTTCTTGGGTAGATAAGGTTGTGCCCTTATTAAAGGCTATATATTCCTTAAAAGAAAGCGTATAGACGGGAATAGAAACATAGCGCCCAGACAAATAGGTGGAAATTTCGCCGGACATCAATTTAGAGTTAGACCCCGTGACATAAATATCCGTATTTCCCTGTTCCATTAACTGATTTACTACCTTTTCCCAACCGTCTATTTCTTGCAGTTCATCCAAAAAGAGGTAATACTTTCCCTTGTTTGTAAGGCTTTTTTGTATATCGGCAAGCATTTCTTGGGCTGTAAATCCGCTATATGCTACTTCCGTATAGTTTCGCCCAATAATATATTGATTATCAATACCACGCGAACGAAGTTCATTCTGTATCATTTCCAAAATGGTAGATTTGCCCGAACGACGAATGCCCACTAATATTTTAATAATCGGAACATCAATAAATTTGCTTAATTTTTCTATATAATCTGGTCTGTTAATCATAAAATTTTTCCTCATTAGTAATAGTATATAGAAAAAGTATTCAAAAATCAATAGTTTTTCTAGTCTAACTAGAAAAACTTTATAAAATAACCTAGTTTTTATATAGGGATGTTGAGAATCTGCGCCTCTTTTAATGGTGTGCAGATTCTCAAACAACATTCCAAACCCTCTATTGTTTATCATTTGATGGATTCGGGGATTTGCCATTCAAAATAATTTGCAATAAGGGTATTAGTTCTTTTTTCCAAGTTTCTATTTTCATACAAAGCCCTTTGTTGGTTGGAATTAATTTTCCATCCATTTTCTTGGTGTATGAATAGAGCCCCAAGCAAAGATTCTCATTATACTGGCAAATTTCACATTGGACTACTTCTTGTGCATTTTTGGAAAAACTATATACAACTTCTCCTGTTTGATTGTTTTTCATATTTATTTCTCCTTATATTTCTTGCGGAATTAAATTATTTATTACTTCAATAGACTTGCGTAAATAAGTGGGGCTTAAATGCGCGTAGCGTTGCGTTAGTTTTAGGTCAGAATGGCCCAAAATGCGCTGTAAATCGGTTAGGCTTCCGCCGTTCATCATAAAATGGCTGGCAAAGGTATGGCGAAGGTCATGGAAGCGAATGCCGGTAATATTAGATTTTTTTAGGGCACGCTTATAGTCATACTCCACCATAGTTTCCGTGAACGGAAAGAGGACACCGCTTTTTTGGGGATTCATTGTCAACAGAATTTGCTTTAATGAACTCATTATGGGCACTTCGCGCTTATTGCCGGATTTAGACTCGTAAATATGGATAATCCCGTTTAGCAAGTCTATATCTTGCCAAGATACCCGCAAAATCTCTCCTCGGCGCATACCCGTGCAAATAGCAAAAGCCACTAGATTGCGGGAGCGCTCGGGCATATTACCCAACAAAGTGCGTATTTGCTCCGTACTCAAATAACTCGTACGGGCGGGATTTTCTTTCTGTTTGGCTACTCCAATGCAAGGATTAACCCCTTTATATAGCCTTAACCGTATTACTTTGTTTATTACCGCTCTTAATGTGGTAAAGTTCCGGTTTGCCGTAGAGGGGCTTGTTGCTGCCATGCGCGTATTATAAAAGCGTTGAATATCTTCCGTTGTCAGTTTACTTAGCAATACATCCCCAAAATATTTTTTAAGTGCGTTTAAGGTATATCTTAGTTTGAAAGCACTTTTCTTTTTGGATAAATGTATATCCCAATACTTCTCTATGGCCATGGCTAATGTCAGTTTGGCAGCCTGCTGGCGTTCCGGAAAATATTTGCTTTCTGCTATTTCTGCCAAGCGTTTGTTTAATACTTCCTTGGCCAGTGTTTTACTGCCCGTAATGGTTTCACGGTGTCTTTTTCCGGCATTATCCCGGTAATCAATAGTTAGTGTTCCATTTTTATTATCTCTTATTCCCATATCTCAAGCCAGCCTTATTATTACTTGTCATCATTGTTTAATATATATCAATATATATCATCATAAAGCAATAGTCAATAGGTCTTGTTAAACTTCAATAATTTGTTATAATTTATCTATGCAAGATAAACAAACTAAAAAAGCCAAAGAACCGACTATCAGCTTTGTGGCTACCCAAAAAATAGTGGATGCTCTAAATGCTCGTGCTGAACAAGAGGAGCGCAGTATTTCTTGGTTAATTCGCAAAGCGTTGGAACAGTATTTGGGTATTTCCAAATAGTTCGGGCAGAGGGCCAACTTCGCCCAAAACTATTTGTTTTTAGCCTTTTAGGGGCAAAAATCCCCCAAAGGGCTTTTTTATACCCTTTTTACTAAATCCCAATTATTTGAAGTTAATTACGCCTTATGTTGGAAGAGATTGCCAAAACCTTTGTTGGCGTCTTTGCTGTCTTCTATGAACTTATCTATTTCTTGAATATCATAACGTACAGAACGACCCATTTTAACAATCCATGTAGAAGGTATTTTACCCTGGCACTGTAAAGTGCGAATACTGCCTTCGGTGCTTCCAATATATTCTGCTAATTCTTTTGCGGTTATTAAGCGTTTAACCATAAACGATTCTCCTTGCTGTCTGCCGTAGTTTGTGTATTACCTTGCAAATTGGGTATATATTTATCCCCAACCTGCATTAAAAAGTATTCTAACTTTATGGGTTCTACTTGATTGATAGTTTGCATAACTAAATCTCTGAACGCTATTTCCTCATTACTTTTGGGAAAGTCTAATTTAGAAATATGGTTGATATATTTATTAACAACCTTCTTATCTGTAAACTGTTTAAGATATTGGCATAGGGCATTAATACCAAAAGTATTAATTATCCATACAACCGCTGTCATAGCCAATACTGCCTGTATCCCGTGGATTCCATAGCGGTAGCATATATTTTGGGCGGTTTCCAATAGAGATACCGTAGAATTATCTATCGTCAACATACCGTCTAACTGCTGCGAAAGATGATAGCCTAAAATCCTTTGGCAAACTTGGGGCTTAAAGGCGTTTTCAAAGGTGCAATCCATAGCAAGCCCTACTCTCTTAAATTCCGCTTGAATATCCCGTTGAAGTTGCATTTGGTATTCCACTTGTAATAGCCGTCCTCTAAGTTTGAATATATCCGGTTTTAGCCCGGCCGGTATATTCTGCTCTTGCTCTACTTCGGCTATTTTATCGTAAATAATCAATTTACGGTGTCTTAAACAGTTTGCGCAACTTTTACCCTGATTGGGATAGGTGCTTATGGTTTTATTAAAACGCCCTTTGGTGCGTGAGTTTTCCAATAAGCGCTGTGCCAGAAAGATAGGGTTTTTAAGCAGAACCAGTTTATTGACATCCAACCTTGATAAAATGTGCCTGCTTAATACCTCTGGTTTTACAAAAATTCCAGCATATCGCAAGGCGGAAATTGTTTTATCTAGGACGGCCTTGAAATCTTGTTCTCCTACCTCGCTTAAATTATGCCCATATAATAGTTTAGCGGGACAAAATTCCAGTTTTATGTCCATATACCCATTGATAAAGTTCGTGCGTATATCCGGCATATACTCATATCTATCGTTTCTAAACGCTCTGGATGTGAAATAGCGTTCTGACTGAGTTAAATAATCGTGGCGTGGAGAGCGTAAACCCATTGGAATAACGCTAAATTCCACCCTCGTACTATCTTTATTTCCTGCTTTGCTTAAATACATCCCAATTTTATCTGTGGACATAGAGTCCCTCCTTGTTGGTTTCTAAACTGCCGGCAGAAAAATATTTCTGCGATTTAATACTATTTTTCACAAGTATCTTCATAAGTTGTTTTTTTCTCCTTATTTAATTTCGGCCTTTATCTCCGGCCGTACTGATAGTATAAGAAGATATGAAATTAGAAAAAAGCTGAGGAAAAATCTAATTGCCCGACGAGAAATGAATTAGAAAAATCCCTATTTACTTAGAAATATAATAAATAGGGATGAATGTTTTACGACGAGAATATGTTCCTGGGGAGGTGTTTGAAAAAATCTCTAACGAAGTGATATTATTTTATATAAATATCACAATGAGCATTAGATGTTGGGTCTTGGGGAATTTTATGTACATAAATCTGAAAATCACGAGAGCCGTTTGCCTCGCATTTTTTATGTATTCTGTTGGCGTATTGCTGAAAATGTGCTAAATTTTTACCAAGATGAAAATGTCGCGTTTGCAAATGTTTTCCCTGACTTTTTAGTAATATTTCCAAAAACTGACCTTCTTTTGACTGGCGTTTTATAAAAATCTCTTTACCTTTGTAGTAAAATTTTTTGTCTTTGTGCAAGGAAATCCCTTTGTATTCTACTATAATGTCAGCCATATCCTGCAAGGGGCCGGTCAACTCACATTGGAAAACAAAATATCCTTTGGTTAATAAGTTTTCATTTATCTCGGGGAAATTCAATTCATTTTTGGCACTCAAAATATTTATTTGAGAACCGCCCAAATGAATTTTGTAGGCTAAAAAAACCTCAGGCCAACGCACGGATAAAGGCAATGGTACCTTTTGGAAAGCCTCACTTGTTATAAAGAGTTTATTTCCTAATTCTTCATTGCGTTTTTTCAACCACTCTTGGGTGGCTAGAAGGCTTTTTGTGTAATCGGCAGTTTCTTGGAGATATTCCAATTCGCCATTCATATATTTAGAAATATAATCTTTTACATACTTCTCAAAATCTCTTTTTTTATCAGATAAAATTCTTAATATGCTTTCTGTCGGAGCAATGTGATATTTTTTCTGGAAAGTATGGAGATAGACTAGAAATTCTTGACGGGATTTTTCTTGTTGTTCTTGGGTGCCTTTTGTTTGCCAAAATTTATGACAATCTGGAAGTTGTATTTCACTCCCCGTAATAAAGTCTAAAAACGGCAAGGCGGGCAATATTTTCCAACGAATCGGGGACAAAAGACGGACATAATTGCCGGTGCAATACAAGGCAAAAAGGGTAATGGCTTCTGTAAATGGTAAAAGGAATTGTTTGTCTGTTTTCATGCCAGTATTATAACACTTATATCTTTAATGTTGGGAGAAAATTATTCTTTTTATTTAGAGAAAACTTGCCTTTATTGTAAAACGATGCAAGACAAAAGCAGTATATATTTAACTTAGATATATGCTATCATAAGATTAAGTTTTAATAGGAGTTTTGCAGTACAACCGCTGGTAGCGGTAAACTTACAATTTATACTGTTTTCGGAGGGCGTAAGCCCACTTTTTTGCAAAAGCAAAAAGGCTTCTGAACCGAGAACAGTCGCTCTGCAACACCATAAGGAAGGCCTAATTACCCTTCTAAATGGTGTTTATATCCCTGTCTATTTTTAGACAGGGAGGCGGCTGTTTATTGAGAGTTCAGAAGCCCTCAAATACAACAGTCGCTTTTTATTTACGGGCTTCTTTGTAAATTGCCTTTGCAATAGCAGAAAACATTTGTGGAGGCAAGATGAAATCCTTAATAGAAGAACTGCCCAAAATAGTGGCGGAAGGCAAAAAAGAAGTTGCAAAAATATTAGAAAATTTGGAAAGCGGGCATAAAATTACCCTGCAAACCAATGAATACGTCTTGCCTGTTGAAAAAGGCAATTTGCTCTACCAAAAACCGATAGAAGCCCCTTCCAAAGATACTTGGCTGAACCGTTTATGCTATGGGGATAATTTGCTGGTTATGCAAGCCTTACTAAACGGAGACCCCGCTACGGGGCTGCCTTCTATGCGGGGAATGATAGATTTAATTTATATTGACCCACCCTATGACAGCAAGGCCGATTACCGCAGTAAAATCACTTTACCCGGTGTAGATGTGGAATTAAACCCTACCGTTTTGGAACAAACCGCCTATTCGGACACTTGGAAAGACGGCACGGTCAGTTATCTTAAAATGATGTACCCGCGTTTAGTGCTTATGCGGGAATTGTTGTCTGATAAAGGTAGTATTTATGTGCATTTGGATTGGCATGTAGGGCATTATGTAAAACTGTTAATGGACGAAATTTTTGGGAAAGATAAATTTGTTAATGAAATTGTCTGGTGCTATACGCAAGGGGGGCGTCCTGTCCTAGGTTTTCCTAATAAGCACGATATTCTTCTTTTCTATTCTAAAACTGAAGACTTTTTGTTGAATAAAGAAGCAATAAAAATTCCATACGATTTGTATTCTGCTAAATCTTCTTCAGCGTTTACAAAAACAGATTCTGACGGTAGAAAATTTTACACGAAACAAGTTAATGGGAAAACATATACTTATTATCAAGATGAAGGAAAAAACCCTTATGACTGGTGGAATGATATTCCCAAAATTACTGGAAGGGCTGCAGTGTCAGAAAATACGGAATTGACTGGTTATGACACTCAAAAACCTGAAAAACTATTAGAACGCATCATTAAAGCCTCCTCTAATGAAGATTCTATTGTGGCGGATTTCTTTGCCGGAAGCGGCACGACCGGCGCCGTGGCCGAAAAATTGGGCCGCCGTTGGATTATGAGCGATATGGGCAAGCCCGCCACTATGATTATGCGCAAGCGGCTTGTAGATATTCCGTCCAAGCCGTTCTTATACCAATGTATTGGCGATTACCAGCAGGAAACTTTCGCGTCCAACAAGGAGTTTAAGACGGTAGGCGCGTTAGCCCAAGTGGTATTAAACTTATATGGTGCCATTCCGTTTACGAACGAAGATGCCCCGCGCAATTTGGGGTATATCAAAGATAAACATACCTTAGTGTTAGTGGATAGCCCCAACCGCGTGACTGGAAGAAGCATGTTAAAACGCGCCTTGGAGCTGAAAGAAAACTATTTAGGCGGTTGGAATAAAGTAATTGTGCTTGGGTGGAACTTTGCTTTTGATATTGCAGATACAATCAGAGAACTTAATAATCCGTCATTGGAAGTATTAGTCATTCCGCCGGATTTGCTGGATAAATTACGCACTAAAAGCAACTATACCAAATTAGTGCAAAATAAAACAATACGCTTTGTTTCCTTGCAATATTTGGATATTAAAAAACCGTTTACAACGCCTATTTCTTCCGACGTGGAAACCCTACATGTGGAATTAAATAACTATGTCGTGTTATCGCCCGATGCCTTGCCTTTGGATGAGCCCAATAAAGCCAAACTGCAAGGGGTAATAGATAAAGACCCGCTGGCCCTGATTGAGTATTGGAGCATAGACCCCAATTATGACGGAGAAACCTTCCGCAGTAAATGGCAGGATTACCGCGAAAACACAGAACATGAACAAAACAATTTGCGCGTGTTGGCAAAAGCCGTTTTTCCAGTAGCCACCTTGCCGATAGGCCAAAAACGGAAAGTCTGCGTGAAAGCTGTGGATGTGTTTGGCCTTGAAAGCGTGGTAGTGGAAGAAATTTAGGGGGATTTATGCCGTCTGCAATTAATATCAAAACAAAAGACTTACCTTTGCAATTTGCCAAACAGTTATCGGCCGTCGTAAACCACGAATGGGAAACCGGCACTTTCTTAAATAAAGTATCGCCCATAACCAAAGATTTGCTCAAATTTTGGTTTAAGGAGCCTTTTACAACGGATAGAGCAGTAAATTTTCATTCCGGCCAAAAGCAGGCCATTTTGAACGCTATTTATTGCCACGAAGTGTTAAAAGGAACCTGCCCGTTGGATTTATACCAACAAATTAGCCAAGGGTTATTGTCGGCCGATATGTTGGTGGCATTAAATGATGAGAAAAACAAGCACCCCAAGTATTGTATAAAGATGGCTACCGGAACCGGCAAAACGTGGGTATTGGATGCTTTACTGATTTGGCAATACTTAAATGCAAAAAATCCCACACCAAATAATCCGGTTGTATATACCAAAAATTTTTTATTGGTGGCCCCCGGCTGTATTGTGTATGACCGTTTGCTAGATACGCTGTTGGGTAAAGAACAAAAAGACGGTAGCCGCAATTTTTCTACCGCAGACCTCAAAAAACACGAAAAACTATTTATCCCCGAAAAATATCGTCAAACGGTATTTGCTTTTATACAAAATAATGTGGTCCCCAAGGAAGAAATTGGGCATAAAATTACAGGAGAGGGGATAATTGCTGTCACAAATTGGCACCAAGTAAAAGAGGATAAAGAAGAAAAAAACTTGTCGGATACGCCCCTTTCTGACGTGTCTGCTTGCGTAAAAGCATTTTTACCTGTACAACCCGGCAAGGACACTGGCCACTCTTTGGAAAGTTTTGATAATAAATACTTAAAAGAAGATAAGTTGGCATATTTGGCAACACTGCCTAATTTGTGTGTATTTAATGACGAGGCCCACCATATACACACCAATAAAGTGGCCGGAATAGAAACAGATGTAGAATGGCAAAAAGCACTTAATAAATTGTCTGAAAATGTTAAAGATTTTGTGCAAATTGATTTTTCCGCCACTCCTTATAACCCAACCGGAAGCGGGCAACGCAGAACAAAACAGTATTTCCCGCATATTATTGTAGATTTTGACTTAACAACCGCCATCAAAGAGGGACTGGTTAAAGTTATTGCTATTGATAAACGGGATGAAATAGCCAGTTTGCAAAATGAACACATAGAGTTTAAGGCTAAAAGAGACAACAAAAAAGCGTTGGCTTTATCCGAAGGACAACGCTTAATGTTGCGGGCCGGGCTAAAAAGATTAGGCATACTGGAAGATTCTTTTACCGGCATAGACCCGACGAAACACCCCAAAATGCTGGTGATGTGCGAAGATACAAGCGTTTCCCCATTGGTAGAGGATTTTTTACGGCAGGAAGGGTTAGCAGAACAGGAAATCGTGCGGATTGATTCCAATGCGAAAGGCGAGGTAAAGGAAAAAGAATGGAAGATAATTAAACAACAACTATTTAATATAGATAAACTTGTTTCACCCAAAGTGATAGTATCCGTTCTTATGTTAAGAGAGGGGTTTGACGTTAGCAATATTTGTGTTATTGTGCCGTTGCGGTCTTCGGAAGCCCCTATTTTATTGGAGCAAACTATCGGCCGTGGATTGCGCCTTATGTGGCGGGAACCTGAATATAGTGATATTAAGCATGAAAATCTACAAAACCTGTTTTGTAAAAAACAGCCTAGCAACTATTTGGATATTTTAAGTATAGTGGAACATCCTGCTTTCTTAAAATTTTATGAAGACCTACAAGACGGTTTGGTTATAGAAGAACGCACCTCCATAGACAAAGGTAGCATTTTGGGGGATATGATAACCGTAGGGCTGAAAGAAGATTATCAAAAGTATGATTTGTTTTTCCCGCAAATAGTGCAAGAGAGAGAAGAACTGATTAAACCCGAAATTATAACTGCTAAGTGGGAGCCCTTTAAGTTTTTTACCTTAAAACAATTAAAAGAGTTTGTGGGTAATGCAAAAGGAGAGAAATTCTTTGCGGAAGAAATAATTGTAAAAACCCGCTTTGGGGAATATCACGTATCAACGGATTTATTTTCTGCCAGTAATTACAATGATTTTTTGGTTAAGTTGTTAGACGGTATAACCAGTAATTTGCGAAGGATTGGCTCATCTTCCCGCAAGCAGTTCCCGGTGCTTTGCGTGAATAAGGTTTCTTTAATAAAAATGTTGGATAAATACATCCGTCGCGAATTGTTCGGGGAGGAATTTAATCCCTTAACTGACAATAATTGGCGGGTGCTAATGCTGGCTGAAAAGGGTATTACTGCCCATATTATGCGCCAAATCAGCCAAGTAATTTATGATATGCAACATAATATTACGGTAAATGAGGCTATTGTGAACAAAAGGTGGTTTTCAGAAATCCCAACCTTAAAAATGAGAGAAAATTATTCATTGGATATTAAAAAATCAATTTATCAAAAAACAAAATATCCCTCCAACAAAGGCCTTTTTGAAAAGAGTTTTTTGGAGTTTGCGGATAGAGACAGCGCCGTGGAGCGTTTAGTAAAAATAGACGAAAATTATCACACTTTTGCTACGTTGCATTATATTCGCACCGACGGTTTATTATCCAATTACTATCCTGATTTTATGGTAAAGTTCGCACAGGATATATTTTTGGTGGAAACCAAGGCAGAAGATAGTTTGGATAATGCGAATGTTCGCCAAAAACAAAAAAGTGCTTTGGACTGGTGTAAGCAAATAAGTGCCCTGCCTGAACCAGAGCGGATGAACTGCATTTGGCATTATGCCTTATTAGACGATGCTACTTTTACAAGTTTAAGCCAAAACAATGCCAGTTTAATGGAAATCCTACGGTATAGCGAACTGACACAAAACAAGGTAAAAGAAGGATTGTTTGAATAAAATACTATAATATCTACAGGACAATTTCATAGTAAAACTCCCCTAGTCGGTGTTCTTGTAGCTAGGGGAGATTGTGTTTATTTTTTACCGCAGTGGATAAACGGCGGGCGGTACTTTTTGATACGCGGGTTTCGGGCCGCCGGTAGGGGAAGTGTGGGCGTTTGCGCAGAAGTTATACTTTCTCTCAAATAGCGCAAATCACACTTCACTTTGTCTTGAAAATCCTTCATTTCCTCTTTTTGTTTCTGTTTGAAGACCGCCCACTCTTGTTGCAGTAGCAACACTTCGCCGTAGGGTGAAACGGACGGAGCAGAACCCTTTTCCCCGTTATCTTTCCCGCTGTCCACGGGAGCACGCTGTTGGCCTTGCGTTGCGCCAGTATTAGCGGTAGGAAGTGGCACCGCGTGGGCTAGCATAAAGGCCATATCTTCTTTGGCTTTATCCAAATTATGTTTCAACTCGTAATTATCACTTCGCACTTTCAGATACTCTTCCCACGCGGGTTGTTTGACCCAATATTTTCTTGACAAAAACATTACTCCCATACCGAGAGCAAAACCATATAAACACCATAACCAAATATTTGCCATATTAATCCTCGCTCTTGGGGGCATCAGGTAAGGATACGGGAGCCGTTTCGTTATCCAAATAAGGTTTTACGGAGTTTTTGTGATTAATGCCTAGCCTTTCCAAATGCACCGCCGCTTTAATAATGCCTTGGTTGCCTCTTAGTGCCTTATCGGCCTCGGTATAGGCTTTGTCTGCCTCGGTAAGGGCGGTTTTTACGCCGTCCATGCGTTCCACAAAGCGGCTTACGCGGGTGTGCATATCCGCCCCGGTTTTTAAGATTTCGTCCAACATTTTGCTGGTGCGTTCCACCCGCCAAAGCTGTTCCACCACCTGCATAACGGAAAACAGGTTAGACGGCGTGACAATAGCCACTTTTTTAGATTTGGCATATGCGTTTAAGTCTTTATCCGCCTTTAATGCGGCAAAGTAGGCGTATTCTATGGGGATGAACATAAACACGAACTCCAAACCGTTTTTGATGAGTTTGGCCTGATAATCTTTGGCGGAAAGTTCGTCAATATGTTTGCGGATGGCAGAGAGGTGCTGTTTCAAAAAATGCGCGCGGTCTGCCTCGTTTGTGGCGTTGCTCCAATCCACATAGCTGTTAATAGACATTTTGGAGTCAATAATAATGTGCCGGTCCCCGGGTAAGTGGACGATAAAATCGGGCAGTTGGCGCTCATTATTTTCGCCCTTAAAGCATACTTGTTTATCATATTCGCGCCCCTCTTGAAATCCGGCGGAGGTCAGCACTTCTTCCAAGGTCAGTTCCCCCCAGCAACCTTGCGTTTTGGGCGCTTTTAACGCATTGGTTAAGTTCTCGGCTTCTTTGGACAAGGTTTCGTTCATTTCCAAGGTTTTGGAAAGCGCGTTTTTTAATTCCTCGTGGCGGGAAATACTACTGTCCTTAAACTGGTTTAAGGTGCCGTTAAAGCGGTTCATAGTTTCCGTCAGTGGGGTAAGCAGACCGGCGCTTTGGCTTTGCAGTTCACTGCGGGATTTGGAGAGGGCTTCCTCGGCCTGTTTTTTTAACGCGCCGACCGATTCTGCCGCCATACGGCTAAATTCGCTTTGAGATTTTTCTTGCAAGGCGCTAAACTTTTTTTCTTGCTCGCTCATCAGTTGGCGCAGATTCTTTTCTTGCTCCGCCTGTGCTTTTTCCAAGGCCTCTTTTTGTTCCCGTACTTTGATTTGTTCCTGTTCGGCTGTTTTTAACTTGGCGTTGGCGTCTTCCAGTTTTTGGGTTAAGTCGTCCAACTTGTTTTTTTGTTCCTCGTTGGTGCGCGCTAATTCGTCGGCCCGCCCCGCCGCTTTTTGGCTTTGGGCCAATTCGTTTTGGGCGGCGCGTAATTGTTCGGCGGTGGTTTTTAAGGTGGAGTCCAGCTCGTCATATTTCCCGGCCTTAAAAAGCACGGCCTCGTCCGTTTTCGGCTTTTTGAGCAGCCACGCCGTTAGCGCGCCCACTCCGGCGCCGATAAGGGCAATTAATAGCATTGTTTCCATAAATTTTCTCCTAATGTGTGGTTATAACTCAAACCCTACGCTTAACAGCACTTGGTTATAGGTGGAGTTATACCTAAAATCTAAAAGGTAGTCG
>OQVL01000239.1_pt1 | contig 25907 bp, 20 predicted proteins | sample 1691501 | NCBI WGS metagenome assembly OQVL01 (sample SAMN03418253, study PRJEB22391) | human gut metagenome | biome: human-gut; feature: organic feature; material: feces | host: Homo sapiens | place: Tanzania | collected 2013-01 | reverse complement strand
GGTTCAAGCCGCATATCCTTCTGAACTATGGCAACAAGACAGTAAGCGATGATAGCGCAGTAAATCTGGATTCTGACAGCGTTCTCTGTAGTACCCCAAAATTTTTTAATTTTGAGATGCTGCTTGAACCACTTGAAGAATAGTTCAATCTGCCATAGGTTCTTGTAGAGATCTGCCACTTGGAGAGCAGTGATATGGGTCGCGTTTGTAAGAAAGACGAACTCCCGTTTCTGTTCTTCATCCCAGTAGACCACCCTCCTCAATGCAAGCGGATAGTCTTTGATCGATTTATAAATTGTCAGTCTTCTAAGTACATGACAAAAATTTAAAAACATCGAATTTTTGGATGTAGAGCGGGCGCAACAATACGTTGGAGATTTCCTCCAATCCATACTTTACCAACGATTTAGCTCTACGGCCATGCTTCAATATCTTGATTGCTTTAATATTCAAATCCTTATGCTCACCCACAAGATACGCCCACACAAGAGCAATGCATACCACCGCCGTAAGCCGGGCGATGCGCTCAATGTCGCGCAAGTGCGTATCTTCCATGTTGAATCCGGCTGTTTTCATGGCGCGGAAGCATGTCTCAATCTGCCATCGCAGTTTATAGGTGGTCACGGCGTTTTCGGGTTTGTTGTAGCAGATGAGTATTTGAAGTTCCGGCACTCCGTCAGAGTTCTTCAGCAATGCTCCGGCAATGTAAACATACCCACCTTTAAGGAGAAACGATTTGTCGTAATGCCTTTCTTGTCCAAGTTTGAGTCCGTGAAAGAGATGCCATGCGCGGACATCCTCGCAAGACTTGGGATTCCTCAGCCAAAAGTTTTGCTTTATACGGAGATAGTAGCGGATTCTCATATTGTTGAGATACTCCACCCATTCCTTGCCTACAAACTCTCTGTCAGCGACCAAAGAGTCAATGCACTCTTTCCCGAACAGCCGTATAAATCTGTCAATAAGTTTTGTCCGTTCTTGCCAGTTAGAGTTGCCTCTTTTGTCAAGCATGCTGAAGAGAAGCGGATACGCAATGCCCTTGTGAGTCACTCCGAGCATGAGGATGTTTATGTTGACCTCGCCAAACTTCCAGTTGGTTCGGTACATAGTAAGCACAAACCCTGTCTTTACGGGCAAAAGAGCGAATATGACGCGTGCAATCAAATCGAGTTGCAGCGGATAAAGGGCAAGAAACCGCTGAAGACGTCGGAGGTTGGAGTCGCGCTCAACGCTCGTGGGCATCGCCGCCGCAATCTTATGCAGACTGACCGTCTGCACCACGCAGAGGGCATGGATTATAAAAGCCAGCAATTTTATGCGGGCGAGGTTCATCACACAGCCAAGATGCTCTTGCATAATCGGAACGATTTGGTTAACTTTGCCATTGTCCCTGGAAGTGGTAGTAACTTTCATGGAAAAAGCGGTCAAACTTTTCTTTAAAGTTACGAATTTTTCAGGGGCTTATGCAAGTATAATCACCTAATAATCAATATGATAAACGACAAAATTTATTTTTTGTCATCTACTAAAACATAAAATAAAAAAACCAACACATAAATGCTATCAATAATAGTTTGTTCTGTAAATAGAAAATATCTGCTTAATTTTGAGAAAAATGTGGCAGAGACAATAGGCGACAACGTGGAGTATGAGATATTGGCGATTGACAACAAGGTGATGCGCCTGTCAATCTGCGCGGCATACAACAGGGCAGCGTCGGAGGCGCGTTATCCTTATCTGCTTTTCATTCATGAGGATGTTGAGTTTCTTGAGAAAGGATGGTTGGCGAAGGTAATGCCGCAGCTGAGCAAACCAGATTGCGGTGTGATAGGATTTGCTGGCACGGTGGCTATGGTCGACTCTCCGGCAGGGTGGGGACAAAGCCGCAAATGGAACGTGCTTAATTTCACCCAGCTAACGAAAGGTCGGCGACGCCTTTACCGGCAAGGATTTGAAAATTGCGCCTATCGTCAGGTGGTGGCTCTTGATGGGTTCGCCATGTTTGTACGCAGGAGTGTTTGGCAGGAAACGCCTTTCGACGAGCAGTTGCTCAAAGGCTTCCATTGCTATGATGTCGACTTCTCCTTGTCGGTCAACCAGCGTTACAAGAACTATGTGTGCGGAGTGGTCGACATTTTTCATTATTCGCCCGGCAATTTCAATGAAGCGTGGTTTCGCGAAGTGCTTAAAACCTACAGGAAGTGGCACGACCGTCTGCCGGTATGGGTCGACGATCCCGAACATCCCATCAGCCGTCAGGACATGAAACGCATCCATGAAAAAATGGATTTCAAGGCAATGAAAAAGGTTAAAAAACTGCGTGACGTCAGGCGGTGGCCATACGTGAAAAGATTCTTCCGCCATGGGATGTCGCTGAAGCATTTGGAACACATAATCAGGGCTTTCGTATAGAAAACGATGAAAAAAATATAATTAATTTGCGACATTGAAAAAATAATTCTTATTTTTGCGGTTAAACAAATAACCGACAGAATGAAAAAAATCTATCTACTCGCTATTTTGGCAATGGGCGCTTCTTCAGTATTCGGCCAGGGCAAACTCGACCTGCGCAGCCTCGAAGTGCTACGCCAATATCAGGCACAGACAGCCGGTATGCAGAAGACACAGGCGGCAGAGCCTAAGATGGTTACGGCTGTGGTGCGTCTTTCCGACGACAATGCTGTGGCCGCGTTGCAGAAAAAGGGAATTGAAGTGTTGCGTCAGCGCGACGACCTGGCAATTGTGCAATTGCCGATGGACAGCGTTGAGAGCGTTGTTGCATCAGATGCGCTGCGCCAGATGCAGTTCTCACGTCCTGTGCGTGCGAAACTTGACGAAGCCAACAAGTCGACAGGCGCCGACAAAGTGCATAAAGGAACCGATCTCGACCGTGCATATACTGGAGAGGGTGTGATTGTGTCGCTGATTGACCAGGGCATTGACCCCAACCACATCACGTTCCGCAAGAAGGGAACAACAGAGTCGCGCGTGAAGTGTCTTTGGACAGCGTTGAACGGCAAACTTACAGCCTACGACACACCATCGAAGATTTCATCGTTTACGTCAGACCTCCGCACGGAAACTCACGGAACACACGTGGCAGGCATCATCGGCGGCAGCTACACAAGCAGCAGCGTCACTTTTGAGGGTGTGGCTCCAGGAGCCGATTTCGCCATGGTTGGCTTGAAATCAAGCACCGACACCGACATCCTTCTCTCCATAGAAACGCTTATCGATTATGCCAAAGCCAATGGCAAGCCATTGGTAATCAACATTTCGCTCGGCAGCAACGACGGTCCTCACGACGGCTCGTCGGTCAACGACCAGTATTATGCCAAATTGGGCAAGGAAGCGTTTATCTGTATAGCCGCCGGCAACGAGGGCGACCTTCCTATCGCAGCCTATCATAAATTCTCTTCGACAAACACAGAGATGAGAGGCTTGTTTGACACCACCGACCCGACCTATGGCAACACCCTTTCAGGCGCAGTTGAATTCTGGGGCGACAATTCGGCAAAGTTCACATTCCAACCAGTTGTGGTAAGCACACTTACTGGCAACGTCGTTTATGAGATGCCGGTATTCGACGGCTCGAAATCGGAGACCGAGTATAGAGCATCGACATATTTCAGCGGCTCGTTTAAAGTGAGCGGAGAGGTTGGCAGCGACAACAACCGCTACAATGTATACGTAAGTCTCTCCAATGCACAACAGCCGGTAAAACCCAAGAAGTCGACTTATGCCATCGGTTATATTATCAAGGCTGACAACGGACGTGCGGTATACGCTTATGCCGACGGCTGGGAAGCCCAGTTTATGACCGACGTCGACGGCTGGGACGACGATGTAGATGCCGACGGTACGATAAACATGATGGCTTGTCCGAAAAATATTATCGCTGTCGGAGCCTATACGACAAAAACGAAATTCAAAACCATGGACGGACAAACTCAGTCTGTCAATGGTGGTAAAGTGGGCGACATTGCAGAGTTTTCAAGCTACGGAACACTCATCGACGGCCGCAAGTTGCCGCACGTATGTGCTCCAGGCCACACTATCATTTCAAGTTACAGCACGCCTTATGTGAAATATGAGGCACAGAATCAAGGAATTTCGATAAGCAAGTACAACCTCTTGTCGGCACGTGTGGCGGAAAACGGCAAATACTATTTCTGGGGCGATATGAGCGGCACATCGATGTCGACACCTTATGTCACCGGAACATTGGCTCTCTGGCTTGAGGCAAACCCGAAATTGACCTACGATGAGGTTATTGAAGTGATCAACGAGACATCAACACGCGATTCGTTTGTCAAGAGCGGCAATCAAGTGCAGTGGGGAGCAGGTAAGATCAACGTCTACGAAGGCTTGAAGAGCGTGCTCCGCATGAACAGCGGTGTCGGTGAAGTTAATTCCGACAAGAATATGCTGATGCGCAATCTTGGCGGCAACGTCTACGAGATGTTTGTGGTTGGCGAGCCTGCACTCGTTGCAAGTGTCTACGATTTGTCGGGACGCAAGGTTGCCGAGACTTCGGCCGACGGCGACACTGTGGCAGTCAACCTCGACGGTCAGCAGAAAGGCGTCTACGTGGTCAGCGTGGCAGGAGAATCGACACGCTACACAAAGAAGGTGGTTGTGAAATAAAAGCAAACTTCGATAAAACAATGAGAGCCGTGGGCATCAGCCTGCGGCTCTCATTGTTTTTGTTATGACGGGTCGACGTCGTAGTAGACGATGGCACTTTTCATCCGAGGGTCGGAGAGCGACTGCTCATAGATTGTACGCAGAATCTGCTTCACTTTCGACATCGAGGCGGTCGTTTCCATTTTCAGCACAATCTGTCGGATGTAGAGTTGCTGCACGCGCGCCACTGTAGGTGGTTCAGGCCCGAGCACCCGTTTGCCGAACACTTGGCGGAGCATATTGCTGAAACGCACCGACATTTCTGTGAGCGAATTGTCGTCGCGGTGCTTTATGTAGATGTTGATTATGCGCGTGAACGGCGGATAGTTGAAGCGTCGGCGTTCCTCAAGCTCCGAGCGGTAGAAGCCTTTGTAGTCGTGGTCGACGACAAATTTGATTACTGGATTTTCGGGGGCGGAAGTCTGGATGCACACAATGCCTTGTTTCTGTCTGCGCCCGGCGCGTCCAGCCACCTGTTCCATCATGTTGAACGCCCGTTCGTGGCTGCGGAAATCAGGCAAATTTATCATCGTGTCGGCATTTATGATTCCCACCACGCTCACCCCCTCGAAGTCAAGTCCTTTTGTCACCATCTGGGTGCCGACAAGAATCTGGGTGCGGCGGTTTGAGAAGCTGTCGATAATTTTTTCGTATCCCGTCTTGCTGCGCGTTGTGTCGAGGTCCATACGTGCGATTTTCGCTTCGGGGAAGTATTTTTCAATGTCGTCCTCTATGCGCTCCGTGCCGTAGCCAACCACTTCTATTGTCGGCTGTCCGCACGCCGGGCAAATGTTTGGCAGCGGCATCGTGTAGCCGCAGTAGTGGCACGACAGCAGGTTGATATACTTATGATAGGTCAGCGACACGTCGCAGTTCTCGCATTTCGGAATCCATGCGCATTCCTTGCATCTCACCATCGGTGCGAATCCCCGGCGGTTCTGGAAAATGATTGCCTGTTCGCCCCTCGCGATAGCGTCGTTGCATTCGTTGACAAGTTCTTTGGTAAACGCTCCGCGCATTTCCTTGCGCTTGCGCGACTGCTTTGTGTCGATGACGCGCACGGCAGGCAGTTCCACGCCTTCGAAGCGGGTGGAGAGATTCACGAGTCCGTATTTGCCCGACTCTGCTTTGTAGTAGGTCTGTATCGACGGTGTTGCTGAGCCGAGCAGCGTCTTGGCGCCGTGCATTGATGCCAGAATCAGAGCTGCGTCACGGGCGTTGTAGCGCGGCGCCGGGTCTTGTTGCTTGTAGCTTGTCTCATGCTCCTCGTCGACGATGACAATGCCGAGTTTGCCGAACGGCAGAAACACCGACGAGCGCACGCCGATCACCACACACGGCTCATTGCTGTGGAGCAGTTTTTTCCAAATGTCGACACGCTCGTTGTCGGAAAATTTGGAATGGTAGATTAGCAGTCTGTCGCCGAAATTCTTGTGCAGACGCTGTGTGAGTTGTGTGGTCAACGCGATTTCAGGCACAAGATACAGAGCCTGTAAACCGCGCTTCAGCGCGTTGTCGATGAGGTGAGTGTAGATTTCCGTCTTTCCGCTCGACGTGACGCCATGGAGCAGAGTTATGTTTTGTTCTTTGAAAGTTTCGATTATTTCATCGTAGGCTTTCTGTTGAGGCTCGCTTAGAGGGTTGAGAGCCGTGATGGAACCGTTGTCGAGGTGGAAGCGGTTCACTTCCTTCTTGTATAGAGAGAAAATGCCCTTTGCCACCATTGCGTTGATGATTGGGAGCGACACTTCAGCACGCTTTATGAGCGCGTCTTTTGTCACTTCTTTCGGTGTGGCATTGCGCTTCATCCATCCCGACAGGTCGAGATAGGCAAGGAGCGCCGCCTCCTGCTTTTTCGCCTGCTTCACTTTCGAGAAGAAATCCTCCACCGTCTTGTTGTCGCCTTTCTCGGCGCGCAGGGCAACGCACACCTCCGTTTTCGGGCGGTAGTTGTCGACAATCTTCTCTGTTACAAAAACAGCTTCTTTGTCAATCAGACGCGCCACGACGGTCTCCACGCTTTTGTAGCCTGTGGCTTTGGCTATTTCCGCCGGAGTGAGCCGTTCTTTGGCGAGCAGCATGTCATAGACCACGGTTTCCCGCTCGGTCATAGAACCGTCGGTGTCGATGAAGTCGGGATTTGCGCTGACGCGCGTTTCGCTTTCCACCTTCATGCCCGCCGGCACGGCCGCCTTGTAGACCTCGCCTACCGGACACAGATAGTAGTCGGAAATCCATTGCCAGAATTTCATTTGCGGATGTCGCAGAATGCTGTCGTTGTCGAGCACCGCCACAATATCCTTCACCTCATAGTTTCCTGGACGCTGGTTGTGGAGCATGGTCACGATACCAGTGTAGAATTTCTTCCTGCCGAACGGCACAAGCACGCGGAATCCTACACCGATAGCCGATTGCAGGTTGTCGGGGATGCTGTATGTGAAAGTGCTGTAGAGCGGCAGCGGGAGAATAACTTCAGCGTAGGTCATAGTGGTTGGTTTAGGAAAAAACGAGTGGTTGCGTTAGAATAGTCTGACACAACCACCGTATATCATTGTCGATGTCCGATATCTTAGAAGAAGTAGGTCAGAGCCACTTTCCAAGTACGGTTGTGTGAGTCGAAATTGTCGAGTTTCGTAGCGTTCATCGTTCCTGTCATGTCCCACGTATAGCTGCCTGTGAGCTGCCAGTTGCGGCGGATTTCAACACCGACACCCACGGCAAGTCCCAATTGCACAGGCTTATAGTCGAACGCCGCCTCTCCGTTTTTCTCCAGTTTGTTGTGTGCGAGCAGAATGCTCAGTTCCGGACCGACAAACACAAACGGGCAGAGTTTGCGCTCAAATCCGTTGAGGTTTGAATACTTGAAACGCAGGTGGATAGGAATGTCGAGATAGTGCAGATACGAACGCTCGTTTCCATATCCGTCGCTGTTCCAGATTTCGAAATCGCCCATGTTGAACGATGCGCCGCGTTGCGCGTATTGCAGTCCGAGGTCGATGCCGAAACCGATGCCCGGAATTTCATATTCTCCAATGATTCCGGCGGTGTAGCCTAATGACTTGGTGGATTTGAATGGCTCGTTGCGAAATGATTTCTGGCTCCATTTCATATTCGTGATGTCGATGCCCGCGGTTGCTCCCCATCGCATTTGTGCCGAGGATTGTAGAGCGCCGGCAAGAGCCATCAGCGCAACTATGATGAATGATAGTTTTTTCATAAAGTTATTTTCGTGTCTTGTTTTCAGCCTACAAAACTACAGAAATAATTCAGCATAGGCAAAAAAAATCGGCATTTACGGCAGCCTTGACAGGTTAAAAGCCGTGAAATGCCGATTAAACGGTTGTATCTACGGAGGTTAGAAAAGGTATGCCGCTGTGATTGTCCAATAGCGGTTTTTACCCTCGATGCCCGACGTTTTGTCGCTTTCGCGGATTTTCAGCTTGTCGAGAGTGTTGTTGAGACCCATGCCGTAGCTTGCGCCCACTTGTACGTGCGACAGCAATTCAACACCGAATCCGAAGTTCCAAGAGATGTCGCATTTCTGCTGGTTCACAAATTCTTTGAAGTCGTTTTTGCTTATGCGGAAAGCAAAACTTGGACCAGTTGCAATATATGGTTTCAAGAATTTTGAAACTACAGGGATTGAGATTTTCCACTTGACGTTGAGAGGAATGTCGATATAGTCGCGCGATGTGTTGACCTTATTTTCTGTGATGTCGGTGACTTCTTTTGGGAGAGTGTTTGAACGGTGCATATACATCACCGAAGCGTCGAAGCCCACGCCGAGCATAGGTGCGGTAAATTCAAGCATCGCACCACCGGTGAATCCTGCGCGGTTGTCGGTGGAGAATGTTTCTTCCCAATTGTCTGATTGGAACTTGAGGCTGTTGACAGCCGTGCCGGCTTTAAGACCGAATCTCAACTGTGCCGAAGCCGGTACAGCTGCGGCGATGCTGACGATTGCCGCTACAATAAGAATTGTGAATTTCTTCATATTATTGCTATTTTTGTTGATTTTATGAATGCAAAAGTAGTAATTACAGCCGTAACGTCAAAACTGCTCTGTCAAATCAACGCTTATGGAGGTCAAAAAGTTTTTAAAAATGTTCTGATGGAGCAAATAATCTTTGCGTGTTGACAATTTGTAATCAGATTCAAAAATAATGTGTATATTTGTAACGAATTTGCAGCCTATGAACTAATGATTGTTGCAGTTTGATTGGTAATATAAGTAAAGAAGATTGTAATACAACTGATTATGTCTAATGTAACGAAAGAAATGGCTCTGGACTATCACAAAGGTGACCGTCCGGGCAAGATTGAGACGATTCCGACGAAGCCTTATTCGTCGCAACGCGATTTGTCGCTGGCTTACTCGCCGGGCGTGGCTTATCCGTGTCTTGAGATAGAGAAAAATCCACAGGATGCTTATGAATATACAAACAAGGGCAACCTTGTAGCAGTGATTTCCAACGGCACGGCGGTGCTCGGCCTGGGCAATATCGGTGCGCAGGCGGGAAAGCCGGTGATGGAGGGAAAAGCGCTGCTGTTTAAAATTTTTGCCGGGCTTGACTGTTTTGACATAGAGGTCGACGAGAAGGATCCTAAAAAATTCATAGAAATAGTGAAGTCGCTTGCTCCGACGTTCGGAGGAATCAACCTTGAGGACATCAAGGCGCCGGAATGCTTCGAGATTGAGCAGACATTGAAGGCGGAATGCGACATTCCTGTGATGCACGACGACCAGCACGGGACGGCGATTATTTCTGGCGCCGGACTGCTGAACGCCCTTGAGGTGCAGGGGAAGAAGATTGATGACATAAAGCTGGTGGTGAATGGTGCCGGCGCGGCGGCGGTGTCGTGTACGAATCTTTATATCTCGCTTGGCGTGCGTCGCGAGAACATCGTGATGTGCGACAGCCACGGCGTGATCAACCGTAAACGCACTGATCTGAACTCGCAGAAACAGCAGTTTGTAACCGACCGCGACATTTCGACGCTTGCCGAGGCCATGGTGGGTGCCGACGTGTTTCTCGGGCTGTCGGTGAAAGACGTGGTGACACCGGAGATGCTTCAGTCGATGGCGGACAAGCCTATCGTGTTTGCCTTGGCGAATCCCGACCCTGAAATTGAATACTCGAAGGCGGTGGCGTCGCGTCCCGACATTATTTTTGCCACTGGGCGCAGCGACTATCCTAACCAGATAAACAACGTGCTGGGATTCCCTTACATTTTCCGCGGCGCGCTCGACTGTGGTGCCCGCGCCATCAATGAGGAGATGAAGCTTGCCGCCGTGCGTGCAATCGCCGGACTTGCCAAACTGCCTGTGCCGTCGGTGGTCAATGCCGCCTATGATATGGCGGGTGTCGGATTCGGTCGCGAATACATCCTTCCGAAGCCGCTCGACCCTCGTCTGCTCACCACCGTCGCTCCTGCTGTGGCAAGGGCGGCGATATCCTCTGGTGTGGCGCGCAAGGAGATAACCGACTGGGAGCAGTATAATGAAAAGCTCAACCGCCTTATGGGTTACGACAGCAAACTCATGCGCCGTTTCTCGGAGCTGGCGAAGGCAAATCCACGCCGCGTGGTGTTTGGCGAAGGCAACACCGACAATATGCTTCTTGCCGCTGTCGAGGCATGCCGGGAGGGTGTGTGCGTCCCTGTGTTGCTCGGCAACGAGGAGATGATAGAAAAGCGTGCCGGCAGACTCGGCGTGAGCCTTGACGGCATCGAGATTGTAAATATCCGCCACGATCGCGAGTCGGAACGCCGTTCGCGCTATGCGACGATGCTCGCTGAGAAGCGCGGACGCGACGGCTATACGCGCCGCGAGGCTTTGGAGAAGATGTTTGACCGCAATTATTTCGGTATGATGATGGTTGAGGCAGGCGATGCCGATGCCTTTGTGGCGGGAACATATTCCAACAACTCGGAGGTGACGTCGATTGCCCGCGACGTGATTGGCATACGTCCGGACTACAGCCATTTTGCAACGATGCATATAATGAACACCAAGCGGGGTGTGTATTACCTTGCCGACACGATGATCAACGAGACGGAGGATTGCGACACGCTTGTCGACATTGCAAGACTGGCGCGCCATGCTGTGGAATATTTCGCGCAGAAACCTGTGATGGCGATGATTTCCTATAGCAATTTCGGCTCAAACCGTGCGCAGTCGCCTCGGGCGGTGCATGAGGCGGTGGAGGTGTTGCAACAGCGTTATCCCGACCTTTGCATCGACGGCGAGATGCAGGTCAACTATGCGCTCAACCGCCAGATCCGCGACAGAAACTATCCGTTCAGCCGCCTTTACGGAAAAGACGTCAACACGCTGATATTTCCTAATCTCAATGCTTCCTCGGCGGCTTACCGCATGATGCTTGAGATGGGTCTTTGCGAGGTGATCGGACCGATTCAGATTGGTTTGAACAAGCCGGTGCATTTCATCTCGGTGGAGGCTAAGGTGCGCGACATCGTAAACCTTGCGATTATTGCCACGATGGATGCCGCCGTCAGCGGAAAGGCTCCGCTTGCCGACAAGTAGACGGCATATAGATACTGAAAAAACAGTCACGGCAACCTTTGCGTAATTGCATCGGTTGCCGTGACTTGTTATGTCGGCGTGAGCGTTATTCGGCTTCGTAGTTTGGAGTGTGCCATAGCAGGAATTTGCCGTTGGCTGATGTGATGAGCATCGCGGCGAGCTCGGGATGGCGGGCGAGGAGCTGTTTCGACTTCTCAAATCCAAGCACCATCAGCGTTGTGGCATAAGCGTCGGCTGTCATGCAGTCGGGGGCTATGACGGTTGCGCTTAGAATGTCGGACTTTGCCGGACGTCCGTTATCGGGCGATATGATGTGGGCATACCGGTTGCCGAGACTGTCGGTCTTGTAGTTGCGGTAGTTGCCGGATGTGGCAATGGCGCGGTTGGTGATGGTGATTATTTCTGCCGACTCATGGTGGATTTCGCCGTCGGATATGATTGGCTTGTCGATTGACACGTGCCACTTTTCTCCCTGCGGGTTGTTGCCGCGTGCCACGATTTCTCCGCCGACTTCAACCAGGTAGTCGGTCACTCCGTTGCGCTCCAGCATACGCCCGATTTCATCGCAACCATAGCCTTTGGCGATGGCGCTGAAATTGAAAGATGTGCGCGGATCTTGTTTTATCAGACGGTTGCCGTCGAGACGGGTCTTCGTTATGCCGACGAATTGCAGCATTGAGTCAATCTGGCTGTCGGTGGGCATCATGCCCGATTTGAAGCCGAATCCCCAGGCATTGATGAGAGGCGACAGGGTGGGGTCGAATGCGCCGTGGCTGTCGCTGTTGATTGCTTTGGATGTGTTGTAAAGTGTAATGAGTGCGGAGTCGAGACGGTCGGTGCGGTTGTCGTTGACGGCAGTGATCAGCGAAGCCTTGTTGAAAGGCGACACACTGAGCTCGACGCGGCGGAATGTGGCGTTGATAGAGTCGGAGAGGTCGGTGGTGCCGAGATAGGTGATGTGATATTCCGTGTTCCACACAATGCCTGCCGGTTTGTGCCATTCTTTCTTGTCGGGTTTTACCAGAAAAACCAGTGCCACGCCGATTGCGCCCAAAGCCGCGAGCAGCAGGGCGCGTTTTTTGTTGTGTTCAAAAGTATTCATAATCGCAAAAATACGCATTTTTTCTGCCTTAAAAAATTGTGAAGACGGGAAAAACTGCCTAATTTTACGCAGACAACGTAAAATCAATTTAAAAAACAACAGTATATGATGAATTCTGAAGGGAATCTTAAAAAGAACTCTGAGGTCCTCGTTTTTTTTGCCGACGGATTTGAAGAGATAGAGGCTATCGGCGCTGTCGACATACTGCGCCGTGGAGGTCTTGACGTGGCAACAGTTTCAATCACTGACAAGAAAGAGGTTGTAGGTGCGCACGGGGTGACCATCGTGACCGATACGGTGATTGACGAGGTGACGGGCGCGAATCCGAAGTGGATTGTGCTGCCTGGCGGTATGCCTGGAGCGGAGAATCTGCACAAATGCGTTGCGCTCGGCGAGATGATTGAACGCCAGACTGAGCGTGGCGGACACATCGCTGCCATCTGTGCCGCCCCGGCGGTTGTGCTTGCACAGGCAGGATTGATGGACGGCAGAAAGATGACGTGCTATCCGGGATTTGAAGGTATGTGTGGCTCTGCCGATGTTGATGGCGGACGCAGTGTGGTGGATGGCAATTTTGTTACTGCCAACGGACCGTCGTCGGTCACCAATATGTGCTATGAAATATTGAAAATCGAGAAGGGCGGCGACACAGCTCTGAATGTGCTTGGCGGTATGCTTGTCGACACCGACAAGGGCGACTTCTCTCTTTAATCTTGAACAACTGCAAAAGAAGCAGCCTTTGTCAAAACCAAAGGCTGCTTCTTTTGCAGTATATCAGATTCTTAGATTTCTTCAATGGCGGAGGCTTTGATCCAGGCTTCGCGGTTGTCGGCAGTCTGAACTTTATACCACGTGTTTTTGGCGTTGCCGTCAATGCGGATGGAGTCGTTTTTCTTCAGCTTCGCGCCCTCGTGGAGCGTGAAAGCCACCTCGTCCTTGTTCAGAGGCTCGCGCGACACGGCGCTCAGCTGTGTGGAGTCGTTCATCACCACGGCATAGTCGTGGCTTGTGGCGGCATTGTTGGCTCTTGCCGCAAACACGTTGGCAAACACGCAGACAACCAGCAGTCCGAGTCCGCCGAAAAATCCCACTTTGCGCAGCGTGATGGCAGACGCAAACGCATAAGCAGCCATGCCTGCAATAAACAGTAGAAACGCAGCCATGGCAACGACAGTCCAAGCCGTCGGCGACATTGCGTTCTGCACGTTGCGGAATCCCACGGCAAGGATGTTTTCTTCCGGTTCCGGGCGGTCGATGATTTTCATATTTACAAAGTCAAGGTTGGCTTGTGCCTTCTCATAGCGCGGATTCAACCTCAGCGCGCGCTCGTAGCAGAGTATGGCTTTTCCCTTTTTTCCGCTGCGATAGTAGGCGTTGCCAAGATTGAAGTAATATTCAGCCGACACGCCGCTCTGTTTCTCCAATTGCTGGTAGTCGTCGATGGCGGCTGCATAGTTCTTGTTGTCGTAGTCGGCGAGCGCCTTCTTTTGCAAATCCTCGGCGTGTACTGCCATGCCGGCAATCAACGCAACCAAAATCAATATATATCGCTTCATTGTTGTTTCTTTTTAGTATTTTCCACTTCGTCGATAGAGTCGCAAGCCATGCGGTAGATTTCAGCCATCGGCACGTTGCTTTCAGCCGACTGTGCATAGCGCGAGAACTCGCATTCGTCGAGGATGTTGATAACTCTGCCGATAGCCTCCTGACTCAGTCCGTATCCGTCAAGATTCTTGGATATGTTGTCGCGGTTGAGCTCCGATACGGGAATCGACAGCTTGTCGCTGTAATATCCCCACAAGGCGGTGAGCATCTCTTCGTAGAAAAGCTCTTTCTGACCTTTGTTCATGTAGCGTTTGGCGCGTTTCAGTCGTCGGTTGGCAACTTTGTTGGCACCCTTGCGCTTCATCAGAGTCACGTTGGCACGTTCCTTCACTTTCTTGCGGTAGATGAATAGTACGATTGCAAATGCCAGCAGGAGCACGATGTAGTAGATGATTGTGTACCATTCTCCGAATATCGATCCGTGCGATTTCGACAGGTCAAGACTGCCGGTTTCCATTGGCAGGATGTCTTTCATCACTGCGTCGTTGTATTTCACCGCGTTGGATGCCGAGCCTTTCTCCACGTTGAGGTTGAAGCCATCAACCTTGATGGTGCGGTACTGGTGGCTGTTGAGGTCGAAGTAGGTGAATGATGTGCCGTCGATGGCAAACTGTCCTACCGACTGAGGCACAAACGTGTAGTCAACCGTAACTTTTCCAGAGAGGGTGGCTCCAGAAGGAGAGGCGGTTACAGCCGTCTGGGGGTCGTATTGGTCAAACTGCGATGAGAATCCGAATTTCGGCGGCGTGAGGCTTTTAAGGTTGCCTTGGCCGGAGATTATGAGTTTTATGGTCGCAGCCTCGTTGGTGCGTATCTTTTTGCTTGTGAGCGCGCGGGTCACAGAGAATCGGCCTACGGCGCCGCTGAAGTCGGCTGGGCGTGGCGAAGGCAGCGGCATCACGTTAATCGATGCCATGTTTGAATTGACTTTTATTGTTTTGTCCACAGGGCTGCGCATGCGTCCGAACGACGTGTTTATTGTTTCAAACTGCTGTACGGTCAAGTCGTAGCTGCCCGACGAGATTGTCAGTTTGCCGGTTTGCTGAGGGAACAGCACCGACTGCTTGATTACGTATGCGAAATAGTTTTCTCCGCCTACGCTCTCGAATCGGCCTTGCAGCGTGACAGGAACCTCCTCTGCCATAAAACCGTTGTAGGCAGGCTGCACGTTGGTGATGAATTTCGATACCTGATATTTTGTGTATAGCTTTATTGAGCAAAGCACGCCCTCCTGTTCGTAGGCGGTTGGCTTTGACAACACGATGCGGATAAACACGTCTTTGCCGCTCACAGGCTTGTCGGCGGTCTGGGTGTCGATGTCGTAGGCTTGAACCGACGACTGCGTGCCTCGTTGTGCGGAGCGGTCGGGCGGCAGAATCTGGAGCTTGATGGGCTTTGTCGACAAAGAGCGTCCGCCCACGTTCATTTTTGCGGCGCCGATGGTGACGGTGCCGGCTTTCTCCGCTTTGTATGAGTATGTGTAGCCTATGGTGCTGCTCGACGACTCATGCCCGTTGATGTTCTGATAGGAACTTGATTGTGAGATGCCTGGGCCAAACAGCAGTTTGCAGTTCGGAATGCTTGGTATCGCCGGATTGCCGGCAGGAGTCGACGGGGCATTGACCAGTTGGAAGGTGACAGAAAATTTCTGTCCCACCACAACCTGCTGCGGAGCCTCCACACGGAAGCTTAGGGCAAATGCCGCGGCGTTGGCAACCGCAAGCATCAGGATGACTATGATTGATTTTAAATGTTTCATTGTTCGCTCGTTGTATATGTGTTGTCTCTACCACGGACGGCTGCTCTGCCTGCTTTGGTTCATCTGTGCTTTGCGGCGGTTCACCTTGTCGCGCGTATTCTTTTCCTCGTTTTGCATCGCTTTCAGCAATTGGTCATTATTGGTCTGTTGCTGACGTTCTTTTGGCGGTTGAGGCTGTTTTTGCGGCGGCTGTTGTTTGTCCTGCTTCTTTTTCTGGTCGTCTTTGTCCTTATTCTTGTTCTTGTCTTGATTCTGCTGGTTTTGTTGCAGTTTCTTCTGCGCCATTCTCAGGTTTTTGCGCGCTTGGTCGTCTTTGGGGTCAATTTTCAGCGACTGCTTGAAGTAGTTGACGCTGTTGGCATAGTCCTGACGGTCGTAGGCAAGTTTGCCGAGGTTGTAGAATGAATGAGCGCGCAGACTGGCTGGCGCCGACGTGTTGCTGCCCACGTCGGAGAGATAGCGGCTGATCAGGGAGTCGCGCGCCACGTCTTTTTCAGAGTTTCCGCCGCGTTGGCGCAGCATTGTCGAGCCAAGATTGTATTTCGCTATCTGTGAGTTCGGGTTGATTTCAAGCACTCGTGAGTAGCTTTCCTCGGCTTTGCTGTACTGCTTTTTGTTGAAATATTCGTTGCCTTGTTTGATAAGATTGCGCTCACGCTTGGTGGCTTGCCCGAACGACGTCAAGCAAGTGAGCAACGCTAATATCAAGATGAGAAGATTCCTTTTCATATTGTTTTATTTTCCAAAGAAGTTGGTCTTCGTCAGCCATGAGATTTTCTTTTCAGAAATCAGGATGTCTGTCACAAGCAGGATGAGGGCAATCCATGCAAACACAGGAAATTGCTCATCTGCTGGAGAGAAGACTTTCTTGTCCATATTCGTTTTTTTCGCTTTTTTCAGTTGGTCGTCGAGAATGTCGACCGCGCTGGTGTTGTTGCCGGAAACATAGACTCCGGTACCAACTTTCGCTATCTCCTGAGCCGACTGCTCGTTGAAGGCTGTGCGCACCAGCTGGTTGTTGAACGACATATATGTGCCGCCACCCATAGGAATTGGCATTGGTGACGACGAACCCACTCCGACCACATCAATCTCAACGCCCTTGTCCTTGGCGGCTTTGGCTGCCGCGATGGCATCGTCCTCGTGGTTTTCGGCATCGGTGATAAGCACTATCGACTTCTGGCATTTCGGATTGTTGGAGAACAGACCCATTGAAGTCTCTATCGCCGCTCCGATAGCCGTGCCCTGATTGCTGACCATGTTGGTCGACAGGCTGTTGAGAAACATTTTTGCCGAGCTGAAATCGTTGGTTATGGGCATCTGCACGTAGGCGTCGCCGGCAAACACCACAAGTCCGACTTTGTCGTTTGTCATGCGGTCAAACAGCTTCTCGACAATAAACTTTGCCTGTTGCAGGCGGCTGATGCCGTCGGCGTTGTTGGTCGATGAGGCAAGCATTGAGTTTGAGATGTCCATAGCCACGACAATCTCCGACCCCTGCACCTTCTTGCTGGTGAGGGTGGATGAGCCTTTGGCGCGCGGGCGGGCAAGGATTACTATAACTACTGCCACAAGAAGCAACTCGACGCCGATTTTAATCCATGGGGTATAGCGTGAGGCGTCGGGAATTTGTCCGAGCACTACGTCGAGTCTGCCGTAGCGTTTCAGTTTCTTTGTCCGTGCCTTGCGGGCGAGCAGAAACAACCCGAACATGGCGGGAATCAGCAGCAGTAAAAATAATATTTTGGGGTTTCCGAAACTAAACATATCTTTTTCGTTTTAAGGGATGTTTCTCATCACCGTCGTTCGCAACACGATGTCGAGGCCTACGAATGCCAGAAGCAGCCATGCCCAGAGCATATAGTCGTCCTCTGTGTTGTGATATCTGGAGATGTCGAGTTTTGTCTTTTCCAGCGCGTCGATTTCCTTGAATATGCCTTCAAGAGAGTTCTTGTCGGTGGCACGGTAGTATTTGCCGCCGGTCATCCGGGCTATCGACTGCAGGGTCTGCTCGTCGATGGTGACCTTCACATAGTCATATTCGAGCTTGCCGTAGTAGTTGATGCCCACAGGCGACAGTGCACTGCCGTTGGAGCCGATGCCGATGGTGTATACTTTGATGCCCTTGTCCTTGGCTATTTCCGCAGCGGTGAGCGGCGCGATGAGTCCGGTGTTGTTGGAGCCGTCGGTCAGCAATATGATGCTCTTCGACTTGGCTTTGCCTTCAACGATGCGGTTGATGCTTGTTGCAAGTCCGTCGCCGATTGCCGTGCCGTCTTCAAGCAGTCCCATCTCCACGGAGCTTACTGCGTTGAGGAGCGACGACTTGTCGGTGGTCATCGGCAGCAGCGTGAAACTCTCGCCGGCAAACACCACCAGGCCGATGTTGTCCGACTCTCTGCCGCTGATAAATTCCGATGCAACATCTTTGGCGGCGGCGAAACGGTCGGGGGTGAAATCCTTTGCCAACATACTCGTCGACATGTCGAGGGCAATGACGATGTCGGTGCCTTCAACGCTCGATGTCTCCCATTTGTTGCTTGTCTGCGGGCGGCAAAGTATCACGATGAGGCAGCCGATGGCGAGCAGCCGCACGGCAAACAGTCCGTGGCGTAGCCACACGCGGTAGCTGGTGCGGAAATTCTTCACGGCGTCGAGTGTCGACGCCTGTATGGTGGGGTCTATTTTCCTGATCTTGTACACATACCAGAAAATCAAAGGTATGTATATGAGAAACAGCCAAAATAAATGTGGTCTTGCAAATTCCATAATGTTTTTGCTCTATCTATTTTTCCTTCTTGTTTTTAGATGCTTCCTCCGGCGACGGCTCTACGGGCTTGTTGCTCTCGATGAATGCCTCTGCGGCTTGCATTGACCGCTCGTTCTCGTCGGTTGACGGTGCCATCTTCGCGAATTTCACGAAGTCGGCTGTCTCAAGGAGAAAACTCAAACCGTCGGTTTCCTTTATGCTGTCCTGTCTGTTCACAGCCGACAATATCTGAGCCGATGTCATTTCCATCGCTCCTATCTCGTAGCGGCGCCAGATGTAGCGGCGCACAATGTCGGAGAGGCGGGTGTAGTAGCCCTTGATGTCGCCGTGCGCGGCAAGATTCGACTTGCGCAGGGCGGCGATGGCTTCCATCGCTTCTTCGTATGGCGGCAGCAGACGCTTTTGCGGAATGAACGGCAATATCGGTTTGCCGGCTTTCTTGCGTTGATACATTATTACGCCGAGAGCGGCTGCGGCAAGCAGAGCCAAGCCGCCGAGAACCCACCATATCCACGGATTCTTTCTGAAAAACTCACCGAAATCAGGGATGAAGTCCCAAAATTTCTTGTCGGGATTGGCAACTGTCTTATAGTCGTAGAGTCCTTTTTTCTCCAGCTCGCGGGTGTCTACATCAAGAACCTTGAGCGGCATCTCGTCGCCTACGAGTGTGTCGCCCTCAAGCACGTATTTCATGCCGGGAAGCACGTATGGACCCGGGAGAAACGCCTGCACGGGGATGACGTAGGTTTCCTGCACACGGCCGTTGCCCAGGTCGGCAACGCTGTGGCTGATTTCACCTGCCACTTCCACTTCGTTGACGATGGAGTCCTGTGGGGCGATAAGGTGTCCGGCCTGCGATTTGTCTTTCACCACAGCCACACGGATCATCGTCTTGTTGCCCATCGTCATTGTGGTGGAGTCGATTGACGACCGTATGGTCGCGGGGGCAGCCGCCGCTGTAGCCGCGCTGCAGAGGGCTATGACTGTTGCCGCTATTTTCGTTGATATCGTCATTTGAATTTATCTATGTCCTCTTTTCTTAAACATACCCATAAGGGCTTTCACATAGTCCTCGTCGGTGGCGATAGTGGCATAGTCTACCTTGCTCTTGACGAATGCGTCGGTAAGAGTCTGTTGGTGTCCGTACCACCAGCGTTCATATGCGCTGCGCACCTTCTTCGAACTGGTGTTTACCCATTTTGTGCCGCCGGTCTCTGCGTCGCGAAGCTTGACGAGCCCGACACGCGGCAGCGTTGTGTCGCGCTTGTCGTAGACTTGAAGCGCCGTCAGGTCGTGCTTGTTGCTGCAGATGCTCAAGGCTTGGGTGTAGTCGTGGTTGTCGATGAAGTCTGACAACAGGAAAGCCGTGGTGCGCTTTTTCACCGCACCGATCATGAACTTCAGCGCAACGCCGATGTCGGTGCCGTGGCTTTCCGGTTTGAAATCAAGCAGCTCGCGGATTATGAGAAGTATGTGCTTGCGCCCTTTTTGCGGCGGTATATATTTCTCTACTTTGTCGCTGAAAAACACCACTCCGACTTTATCCTTGTTCTGGATGGCGGAGAAGGCAAGGGTGGCGGCGATTTCAGAGATGAACTCGCGCTTAACCGAGCCTACCGCACCGAAATTGCCGCTGTCGGAAACGTCGACAAGCAGCAGCACGGTCAACTCGCGCTCCTCTTCGTAGACCTTTACGAAGGGCTTACTGCAGCGTGCGGTGACATTCCAGTCGATGTCGCGTATCTCGTCGCCGTATTGATATTCGCGCACTTCCGAGAATGTCACACCGCGTCCTTTGAACGCGGAGTGGTATTCTCCGGCGAATATGTTCTGCGACAGACCGCGTGTCTTGATTTCAATCTGCCTGACTTTTCTTAAAAGTTCGTTGGCGTCCATAATCTATTGTGGTTAAGACTAAGGAACAATGATTTTGTCGAGTATGTTGCTGATAATCTCGTCAGATGTAATCTCGTTTGCTTCTGCCTCATAGGTCAAGCCGATGCGGTGGCGCAACACGTCGTGGCACACGGCGCGCACGTCTTCCGGCAGAACGTAGCCGCGTCCTTTGAGGAATGCGTATGAGCGCGATGCAAGGGCAAGTCCGATTGATGCACGTGGCGAGCCGCCGAACGCTATGAGGCCTGCAAGGTCGTTGAGACCACAGTCGGCTGGCTTGCGTGTGGCGTTGACAATGTCTACGATATATTGGCTGATTTTGTCGTCGATATAGATTTGCGACACTACATTCTGAGCGTCGACAATGTCTTCCGGCTTAAGCAGCGGACGGAGCTCGCTTTGCTGTGGTCGGATGTTCTGGCTGACAATCTGCATCTCCTCCTCTTTGGTCGGGTAGGTGACCACAACTTTCAGAAGGAAACGGTCTACCTGCGCCTCTGGAAGAGGATAGGTGCCTTCCTGCTCGATTGGGTTCTGGGTTGCCATTACGAGGAACGGATTGTCGAGTTTGAAGGTTTCGCTGCCTATTGTCACCTGACGCTCCTGCATGGCTTCAAGCAGTGCGCTCTGCACTTTAGCCGGCGCACGGTTGATTTCATCGGCGAGCACGAAATTGGCGAAAACGGGGCCTTTCTTTATCTGGAATGTTTCTTTCTGCACGCTGTACATCATTGTGCCCACAACGTCGGCAGGCAGAAGGTCGGGCGTGAATTGAATGCGGTTGTATTTAGCCTCTACGATGGATGCCAACGTTTTTATTGCCAAAGTTTTAGCCAATCCAGGCACACCTTCGAGCAATACGTGTCCGTTTGACAAAAGGGCTATGAGCAATGAGTCGACAAGGTGTTTCTGACCAACGATGCGCTGGTTCATGCCTTGTGTTACTAAGTTGACAATGTTGCTTTTACTTGCAATCAGATCATTTAATTCTCTGATATTCACTGTTCCGTTCATATTTATATATTTATCTATTGTTTCAATAATTTAGGCAAGTGCAAAATTAGACATATCGGCTATAATTCAGCACTTTTCGGTGTTAATTAATGGTATTAATGGTTTATAATGTTAAAGGAATATGTTAATTTAACATATTTATGCGTATTTCTATACGCAGAAGATTTTGGTGGCAAGCTCTTCAAGCAGGTCATACTCGTTTCGGTTGGAGCCGATGCCTTTGCTGCGGGCGTCAAACTCGCGTATGCAGGCGATTATGCGCAGGGCTTGAGTGGCATTGTAGCAGCGCATTGCGGCGCGCACGTCGCGAAGCTGGTAGGGGGTTTTCATCCGCAGGGCTTCCATCAGCGCCCGCTCGTCGGTGGTGCGGGCGTAGTAGGCGATAAGCACGTTGGCAAACAGGTTGAAAATGAGAGAGGTAATGGGTGCGGTCGGATTTTTCTTGGGGTTCGACCTGAAATAGTTGATGATTTTGAATGTCTTCACTTTGTCGCGTTTGGAGATGGCGGCGATGAGCTCAAAGTTGTTGTATTCCTTGCTTATGCCGACATTCTCGGCAACTGACTCCGGTGTGATTACTGCACCGACGGGTAGTGTCATCCGCAGTTTGTCGATTTCTTTGGCGAGCAGGGCGAGGTCGAAGCCGATGTGGTCGATGAGCATTGCCTGGGCGCGGGGGTCGAGTTTGCAGCCTACAGTTCCGGCATATTCCGACACTGCCCGGTCGATGTTGAATTCGCGGAGAGCCGCTGATTCAAACACCACACCGCCGCTCTGCACTATGGCTTTCGTCAGAGCCGCCGCTTTCAGCGAACCGCCTTTGTGGCACACCACAAGCACAGTGGTGGGCGTTGGCTTCAATGCGTACTGCTGAAGTTGGTCCCATTTGAGTTGATGCCCGGTCTTGGCAGCCTGCGCCTCTTTGAGAAACACCACTTGGCGTTCGGCCATCATCGGGTAGCGGCGGCATGCCAGCACCACGTCTGCCATTGTGGCGTCGGCGCCGTAGTAAGTGGTCAGGTTGAAGTCTTTCTCTTCTTCGGTTAGTGCATTTTTTAGGATCATATCGGCTATGCGGTCGATATAGAATGACTCCTCTCCCATAAGCAGATAGATGGGAGCGAACTGCTTTTTTCGTATGTCTGTCTCAATTTGCTGGCGCGTAGGGCCTGCGGTCTTTGCCATAATTCTTGGATGTGTAGAAAAATCGGAGTAAATTTACACAAATTTTACGAACGAACAGCAGATATGCCACAACAAAATTTTGAAAACGACAACATTAAGACTCGCATTGTCGACGGGAGGCAGGAGATATTCGATTGCCTCCGTGGCAAGTATGTGGCTATGACTCCTGAAGAGAATGTGAGGCAGATGTTTGTGCGCCATCTGATTGACGGCAAGCGTTATCCGGCAGGTCTTATGGGCAATGAGATTGCAATCAATCAAAACGGGCGTGAGCGCAGATGCGATACGGTGGTGTTTGACAGGCGGGGATGCCCGCTTATGATTGTGGAATACAAAGCGCCGTCGGTGAAAATAACGCAGGAGGTGTTCAACCAAGTCTATCGCTACAACACCGTGTTGCGGGTCAAGTATCTAACGGTGTGCAACGGCAGACAGCTTTTCTGCTGCCGTGTCGACTACGATGCCAACAAGGCGGTGTTTCTTAAAGACGTGCCTTGCTATGATGACTTGTAGCCGCAGACAATTCGTTTGAAGAAAAAAAGCAATCCTGCCACATTATGGCGACAGGATTGCTTTATTATAGAGGAAAAACTAAGTGTTAATCTTCGTGGTTCTCTTCTGCGTAAGCCTTGAGCAGTTTCTCCTGAATGTCGGTAGGAACGAGCTCGTAAGCGGAAAATTTCATAGTGAACGAAGAGCGCCCGCCGGTGATTGAGCTGAGTGCAGTAGAGTAGGATGCCATCTCTTTCAGAGGCACGCGGGCTGTGATCTTCTCAAAGCCATTCTCGCTCTCCATGCCCATGATGATTGCGCGGCGTCCCTGAAGGTCGCTCATCACGTCGCCCATCTTGTCTGACGGAACCAATACCTCGACATCATAAACCGGCTCAAGAATCTTTGGATTCGCATTGCGGAACGCTTCGCTGAAGGCGTTGCGGCCTGCAAGACGGAACGAGATTTCGTTAGAATCAACCGGGTGCATTTTACCGTCGTAGATGCATACGCGTACGTCGCGGGCGTATGAACCTGTAAGTGGGCCTTGCTCCATGCGGTCCATCAGACCCTTGACGATTGCCGGGATGAAACGGGCGTCGATTGCGCCGCCTACGATACAGTTGTAGACCACGAGCTTGCCGCCCCAATCCAATGGAATTTCCTGTTTGTCGCGCACGTTCATGCGGTATTCCTGGCTGCCGAAACGGTAAGTGTCAGGTTCTGGCATGCCTTCTGTGTATGGCTCGATAATCAAGTGAACCTCACCGAATTGTCCGGCACCGCCCGATTGCTTTTTGTGGCGGTAGTCTGCGCGTGATGCTTTTGTGATAGTCTCGCGGTAAGGGATGCGCGGCTCGAAGAAGTTTACAGGAATCTTCTCGTTGTTCTCGATGCGCCATTTCAGTGTGCGCAGGTGGAACTCGCCTTGTCCTGAAACGATGGTTTGCTTCAATTCCTTCGACTGCTCTACAATCCATGTCGGGTCCTCAAGGTGCATGCGGTTGAGTGCCTCGTTGAGTTTCTCTGCGTCAGGCTCGTTGACCGGCTTGATGGCGCGTTGGAACTTTGGAGCGGGATATTTGATGAAATCAAACACGTATTCGCAGCCTTTTGCGTTGAGGGTATCACCGGTGCTGACATCCTTCATCTTCACTGTGGCGCCGATGTCGCCGGCTTTGAGCTGGTCGACATTCGTGCGGATCTGACCGCATACGCAATATAGTTGGGCAATTCTTTCCTTGTTGCCGGTGCGCATATTTGTAAGGTCGTCGCCGGCTTTTATTGTGCCCGACATTACTTTGAAATATGAAACCTCGCCGATGTGAGGCTCAACAGAAGTCTTGAACACGAACAAGCTTGTCGGTCCGTTGCTGTCGGCTGCGATTTCCTCGCCTTTGTTGTCTTCTGGTTTTGGCATGTCGTCAACAAACGGCACAACGTTGCCGAGGAATTCCATCATGCGGCGCACACCCATATCTTTCAAAGCGCTTACGCAGAACACTGGAAGAATGTCGCGTGAAACCAAGCCTTTGCGGATGCCTTCGCGCATCTCGTCCTCTGAAAGCATTCCCTGGTCGAAGAATTTCTCCATCAGGCTCTCGTCGTTTTCAGCGGCTGCCTCAACAAGCACTTTGTTTAATTCTTTCGCTTTTTCCATTTCTTCGGCAGGAATGTCGGTGATTGTTGGAACACCACCGTCGGGTCCCCATTTGTACATCTTCATCAGAAGCACGTCGATCATGGCGTTGAAGCCTGTGCCTGGGTTGATGGGGTATTGTACGAGGACAACCTTGTTGCCGAACACTTCTTTCATTTGGTTGATAACGTTGTCGAAATCAACCTTGTCGCCATCGAGTTGGTTGACGGCGAAAATAACTGGTTTCTTGATTTTTTCCGTGACGCGGAAAATATTTTGACTACCGACTTCAACACCATATTGTGCGTCGATGAGCAACACGCCCGTGTCGGTCACGTTGAGAGCCGTGATGGCGCTTCCCACGAAGTCGTCGCCTCCAGGGCAGTCAATCACGTTGAGCTTCTTGTTGAGAAACTCGGCATAGCACACTGTTGAGAACACACTGTAGCCGTATTCTTTCTCTACTGGGAAGTAGTCGCATACAGTGTTTCCGGAATCGATGGTTCCTCTGCGTTTTATAACTCCACACTCGAAAAGCATTGCTTCTGCAAGTGTGGTTTTACCAGATCCCTTACTGCCTATCAAGGCGATGTTCTTAATTTCGTTAGTTCCGTAAACTTTCATGTATTAGAGAATAAATGAAGTTAATAATAGTGTTTGTAAATTCTAAGCGCAATTTACGTATGTTTGATGGTAATTCAAAGAAAAATTTGTATGTTTGACAACATGTTTCGCTATTTTGGGCGGAAAAATTATATTTTTTAAGATTTTTATGGCTGGAATTTACATTCATATACCGTTTTGTGCTACGAAATGCATATATTGCGATTTCTTCTCGGTGGCTGTGACTGCGGAAAAACGCAGTGCATATCTTGCGGCGTTGTCTAAGGAATATGACGCGAGGCTGGGTGAGTTGCAAGGGGAAGAGGTCGGAACTTTATATATAGGTGGCGGAACGCCGTCGTTGTTGTCGGTCGACGAGATTGCCGGACTGGTGTCGATGCCAGTGCTGTCTGCGGATGCGGAGGTGACAGTGGAGGTGAATCCCGACGATGTGACTCCCGACTTTGTGGATGGGCTGAAACGGGCGGGTGTGAACCGTGTGAGTATGGGGGTGCAGAGTTTCTGCGACGAGGAGCTTGAGTTTCTGCGGCGCAGGCATAATGCGGCGCAAGCGAAAGCGGAAGTCTCCGCGGTCGCGCATACGCGTCA
>OQVL01000238.1_pt1 | contig 25930 bp, 19 predicted proteins | sample 1691501 | NCBI WGS metagenome assembly OQVL01 (sample SAMN03418253, study PRJEB22391) | human gut metagenome | biome: human-gut; feature: organic feature; material: feces | host: Homo sapiens | place: Tanzania | collected 2013-01 | reverse complement strand
CAGTGAATATATGGCCATGATGTAGAATATGGCTTCGTCAGCCCAGCCGGCTTCGTAGGGATGAGTCTCGAATTTCCCGTCGAGCCGTTTCTTCACTTCGAGATGTGAGTCGTTGAAAGTCTTCATTCTTGTGATATTACTACGGAGTCCACATAGAGGAACACCCGGCGTGCCGTGTCGGTTCCGACCCAGAACAGCGGGTTGATGATGTTGTCTATCCTGTCATAACCATCAACACAGTGGCAGGCTGTGCCGCGCAGATCCCAGATCCGGTCCTGACACTGCATCTCGGCATATTCCCGTTTTTGGGTGTCCACCAGAAGACGCATATACTGCCAGTTCAGTTTGCAGTCCGTCTCATTGTAAACGAGTTTCTGATGGCCGTCAGGTACCCATTGGAAGCCATCGTGGCTGCCGTCAGGATAACGCCGTCCGAACCACCATGGATCCACACCTCTCACGCACCAGTCACCGTCCAGACCGAAAGCCCAGTCCTTGTCGGTGCCTTCGGAGGCGTTCTCGATCTGCCATTTCTGAATCATCCTGCCGTCAACGGCGTTGAGATAACGCATCCCTACATGGTAGCGTCTGCCGCCTTCCTGAATATCGAACCCCATGCCGAAATCCCGTATGGAACTTTCGTGGAGCCCTGGTTGTGGTCTGTCGTCATCATCAACCTTGTCCTGCTCAGCCGTGTAGCTGAACCAACACTCGATCTGGAGATAACGGGAGCCCGGACGCCAGAAAGACAACCTCTTGATGGCGTGTCCGAGGCTTCCCGGAGCCGGCTTCTCGGTGTAGGGAGCCGCGACCGGACGAGTGGAAAGTTTCAGACTGTATGTGCCTGACATGGATCCATGAGTGCCCGGATAGCGGAAGGTGGCGCTGCTGAGCATCACCGGTGGCCATTGGGTCTTGTCAACCAGAGTCGGAGGCACATCAAAGTCAGGATGTTCCGTGAAGTTGGGCATCAATGTCATCCAGCCGTTGAACCCCCTGTCAAAGACATCGTAGCAGAGAATGTTACGCAGGGGGGTGAAACGGCTTCTTAAGAGTATTTCGTCAACAGACATAACCTGCTAATAGCCTGGATTCTGTACAAGTTTCTTGTTGATCAGCATCTCTGAGTTCGGAATAGGGAAGAGCTCGCATTTAGGGTCGTACTGGTGCAGACCGTATCTGACAATGAGTTTCTCATCTTCCATTTTTGTGAAGTCAGCGAATCCGTCCTCGTCGATGTCAGGAGTGTATGGCCAGAACCAGTTGCCGTCCGCGATGTATTTTTTGATGTTCTGGGCGTTGAGCAGACCATAGTAGTGGTGGCTGTAAGCCTTTTCAAGCCAGCCCCATCTCTTGAGGTCGAAGAAGCGTCTGCCCTCCCATGCGAATTCCACACGGCGTTCCCTGCGGAGAACACGACGGAGTTCGGTCTGGTCCTTGGTGGTGACAGCAGGATAGGAACCGGTGTCGTCACGTTTCACGCCATAGGCTCTTGCGCGTACATCGTTGATGGCGTTGAGTACGCTGTCGTCAATCCTGTCCAGTTCGATGAGCGACTCGGCGTACATCAGCAGCACATCGGCATAGCGGATGATGATCAGAGGATTCTCATTGTACTGGCCGACCTTCCACTCTTCTTGGGCACCTTTGCGTAGGCAGCAGCCATTGAAGGCGGCATAGGGATTCTTCGAGGTCTTGTTGTCCTTGTTCTCGACTTCCACACCATCCTTGAGGACGGTCTTTGTGTCGGGATGAGGGTCAAAGACGACCCCGTAGATGGTTGTTCCAGGAACGACGAATGTCTCGGCGCAGCGTGGGTCCCTGTTCTTGAATGGGTCGTGCGGATCGAACAGAGGGGATTCGTCGATGACTTTTCCGTCAGTGCACTCGTATGCCGCGAGCAGGTCCCATGAAGGCTGAGCAGTTATGTTTCCACCGGCTGTACGGCTGACGAAAGATTTTATGGCCTGTGTCTGTTCGTATGCGTATGAGTTAGGCAGAGCCCAGATTGTCTCGCAGGTGTAGGCCTTCTCTCTGAAAAGCTGGCCGTAATCCTCATAGAGGCTATAGGTCTTCATGTCCATGATCTCCTTGCAGAGCTCGGCGCAGGTCTCGTAGTCGCCCCAAGCAAGAGCCACCCTTGCCTTGCAGGCCATAGCCGTGCCCTTGTCAACGCGGATCACTCCGCCGTTGGCGTTTTGTTCAGGAAGACCGGCGATGGCGGCGTCGAAGTCCTCCATTACCTGCTTCTTTATGATTTCCTTGTCGGTTCGGCCCATGTCGTAGGCTTCTTCGACAGTGATTGAACTTGTGTAGAACGGAGCATCTCCCCAGCAGATGACCAGACGAGCGTACATGTAGGCTCTGAAGAAATATGCCTCTGCCTTGAGGGCCGCGTAGGCATCGCCGTCACCAAGCCTCTCGATTGATTCGATCACGCGGATCGCACGGCTGATGGCCTTGTAGGTGTTATCCCAGTAGGTCTCGAAAGTGGATGTCGCGGATGTGGCGCTACCGTTGACGAGTTCGTAGGTGTAGTCTCTCTGCGCCCAGTCATCGGTCCTCCTGTCGGTCCAGTACTCTGATTCCATTCCGTAGAAAGCCTTGCGGTAGAGATCGTTAAGAGACATTGTGATCTGATCGGCGTTCTTATACCAGTTTTCGCTTGACGCTTCAGATGGCGGGTTCATGTTGAGATCGACGCAGGAAGAAGCGAAGCACAGGATCAGCAAAGCGGCCGATATTGTATTTATGTACTTTTTCATATTCATTAGAATTTGATGTCAACACCGAGTGTGAAAGTTCTTGCGATGTAGGAATTGGTCGTCTGCTCAGGGTCCCATCCCTTGAGGTAGCTGTCGAAGCAGAACGGGTCGTCGACATTGAGGTAGAATCTAAGTCCCTTGATGTTTGCCTTCTTGAGAGGCTCGGAAGGGACTGTGTAGCTGAGGTTGATGTTCTTGACACGGAAATAGGCACCGTTCATCAACCAGAAATCAGACATCTGGTAGTTGTTCTTTTCCGCGCTGGTGTAGCTCAGGCGAGGGTACTTCGCCCTTGCGTTTTCCTCTTCTGTATTATAGACGCTCCAGTAGTTGCGTGAACCGTCTTTGTTTTTCAGTATTGAAGGAGCTGAAAGCCACTGGGAGGCGAAAGGACGAACCATATACTCGGCCACCCTGACATTCTGCTTGCCCACACCGTTGAACATAACTCCGAGATTCAGGCCTTTCCAGCCGAGGTTCAGGTAACCGCCGAAAATGAAATGAGGCAGCGAACTACCGAGGATTGTCTTGTCGTAGTCAGCGGAGATCTTGCCGTCCGGGTCGTTGTGCTCAACTCCGTCGGCGTCCGTGTACTTGTTGCCTCCTAGGTCGATATATTCAATGTCACCTTGACCGACGGTCGCGATGAGCTGGTTTGCCGCGTTGGCTAACTGTTCCTGGCTGCGGATGATGCCGTTGGATTTGTAGCCGTACCATGCATGGTACTCCTCACCTTCCTTTATGATGGTGTCTCCGAGAACGACCTTTCCGCCGAGGTCTCCCATGATGGATTTCGCGTCAGAGATGTTGAATCCGACCCCATAGGTGAAATCACCCACCTTGTCACGCCAGTCAATCTTTACCTCCCATCCGTTGGTGTGCATGGTCCCGACATTCTTGGTCGGGTTGCCATAGCCTGTAAAGCCAGGGATCTCGACGCTCAGAAGCATGTCCTTGGTCTCTTTGTAATAGTAGTCAGCGCTGAGACTGAGCCTGTCGCGCAGGAAGTTCATGTCGAATCCTAAGTCGTAGGTCCAGGTTGTCTCCCAGGTTATGTCCTTCACCGCGAGGTCCACTTGGGCGGCAGTCATCTGTGAAGTGATGGTCTTCCCGGTGCTGTCCACGAAAAGGGCGTTGTTGAAGGAAACGCTGGTCTGCCAAGGGTAGTTTCCGATCCTTTCGTTGCCAAGGGTACCGATGGACGCGCGGAGCTTCAGATAAGTGACAGGATCGATATCCTGCATCCAGCTCTCGTTTGACATTACCCAACCGATGGATGCGGAAGGGAACCAACCCCATCGATGGCCTTTGGCGAAACGGCTTGATCCGTCAGCGCGCAGGTTGGCCTGAACGTAGTAACGGTTCTTGTAGTTGTACATCACACGTCCGAACACTGAACGGTAGCCGTTCTCGTAGGCGTTGCCTTTCACTCCAAGGTTATCCTTGTTGGCAAGGTCAAGGTAAGGGAAGTCTCCGAGAGCCATACTGGTGCTTGACGCCTCCAATGCCTCATGGTAGTAGTAATATTCCTCGTAACCAAGCATAGCGTTGAAGTTATGCGAGTCAGCGAAGCTCTTGTCGTAGTTGGCGATGAACGAAAGTTCGTAAGAGTTCGCGTCGTTGCGTACCTCGGTCAGGTCGTTGGTAGCGTGGCCGCTCAGGTAGCCGAGAATGATGTCTGTGTCGTAGGCGTCATAGTATGGCACGGCCTTGCTGAAGGTCTTGGTCTTGGTCATCTGCCATGTCGGCTTGTAGCTTCCCGTGATGTTGAGGTCTTCCAGAGGCTTCCAGGTGAGGGCGAACCTTGCGTTGATGTAGTCGCCGCGGTTGGTCTTGCTCCCGCCTTCCTTAAGAATGCCGAGAGTGTTTGAGCCGGTCTTGCCCGGTCCGACCCGTCCGTCAGGGTAGAGTCCGAGATAGACATTCGGATACATGTTGGCCGCTTGGAGCGGAGTGATTGTAGGGTCGGTCTTCACGCTGTGCCTGAAAGCGAAGTCAATGTCGGCGCTGAGGCTCTTGGTGATGTTGACGCTGTTTCTTACACGAGCGTTGAACCTCTCGTAGTTGGATCCTTCGTAGAGGGCGTCGGTGCTTTGGTAACCCACAGATGCCCGTGTCTTTACGACCTTGTTGCCGTAGGAAAGGGTCACATTGTGGCTGTGGGCGCTGGCGGAGTTCTTGATGATGGCTGATTTCCAATCGAAGTCAGGGTACTCGATCGGGTCGTTGGCGTTCTTCCGGGCGTAGTTCTCGATCAGATCCTTGGTATAGACTTGATAGTCCGCACCCTCCGGGCAACCTGCATCGTTCCATTTGTACTCGTTGAACATGGTCATGTAGTTGTACGGATCGTTGAGGTAGTCCGCCCATTCGGTCGCCGTGACCATTGAATATTCCCCTTTGTAGTCGATGGAGAGCTGTCCTTCTTTCGCAGACTTTGTGGTGATGAGAATCACTCCCGCAGCCGCGCGCGCTCCGTAGATGGAGGCAGAAGCAGCATCCTTGAGGACTGTGATCTGCTCGACATCATCGCTGGCAACGTTGTCAATGCTGCTCACGGCCATTCCATCCACGAGTATGAGCGGAGACGAGCCGTTGATGCTTGTCACTCCACGAATCTGGAGAGACGCGCTGGCTCCCGGCATCGAACTGGACCTTGTCACCTGAAGACCGGGGATGGTGCCCTGAAGACTCTGCGAGAGCTGAGCCGTGCTCTGTTGCTCGATGAGCTGGCTGTTCAGCACACCTACAGAACCTGTGAGATCCTTCTTCCTGACCGATCCATAGCCGATGACCACGGTTTCCTCAAGCTGGAGCGCATCGTCCTGAAGAATGATGTTCAGAGTGGCCTCTCCCTTGTAGCTGACAGTAAAGTCCACGTAGCCCATACAGGTGATTTCAAGATTCTGGCCTTTCTCCGCACCTTCGAGCTCAAACGCTCCGGCCGCGTCGGTCACAGCCCATTTGCCATTGTCCTTGTTAAGAACCATGGCACCTGTGACAGCCTCCCCGTTCTTGTCTGTTACGACACCTTTGACATTGGTCTGGGCAAAAGCCGTAAGGCTGATCGCCATCGCACATAATATACTGATAATCTTATTCTTCATATCTTGTCTGTTTTTATTCTTTTACACAACGTACCGCACCGGCGTGACCGCGTGTGGCCTTGTTGCTGAAGTTGCTGGCTGAAGCGTTGGCATTAAGGTAAAGCGCGGATGGAGAGGCCTCCGCGGTGCTGCTTTCGTACCTTGCGGCCACACCGAAGTCAGTGAGAGCGCAGCCGTTGTTGTAGCTGAGCATACCAGCGATAGGAAGGCTCCACGCCGCTGTCGCGAACTGAAGGGTCTCAGCCTGATATGCCGCCTTGGCGTCAGGATTCTTGCTGTATTTCGTTGACCCTGCCGGAAGTCCTCCGGCCTCCGCGAACGCGCACCACTGTGCTTTGCTTGGAACCTTGTAGCCTGCCGGACACGGGTCAAACATGGTTTTCCGTGCATCCTGCCATCTGTCGTTGTGGTCGGCCGTGAATATCCAGTCCTTAGGACCCGCACCGTCAGGGAATGTGTTGATGAACGGCCTTGGGTTCTTAATGCTGGCCGCGATGGTACCGGTTGCCTCGTCCACCTTGACTTCGGCCTGTTCTTCCGTGAGTTCAGGGGTGGTGGCGATGAAATCGGCTGATGTGTTGCCGGCACCGCGCATAGGGTCTTTTCTTCCCCACTGATAGAGGAAACCACCGCTGCGAGTGTCACCGGCGATGTTAGGACAGGTCGCGCCGAGGTTGCGGTCCATCCAGACTGTCCCTCCCAAGTCAGATACAGCAGGCTCGTCGGTGAACCAAATATGCCATGTCCAGAGGATGGTGTTGTCAGCAGCGTATGCCGCGATGATCGCATTGGCCGGAGTGATGTCGTTCATTGGAGTCTCGAACTCGATGTAGTCTCCGTTCAATGCCACAGCCGGGATAATCTCCGCCGCTGCCGTCGGAGCCGTCATGGTGTTGTAGGTGCACCAAAGAACATCGGCGTGGTCCGGAGTAATAGAGACGGTGATCTCACCATCGCAGCTCTCCGGAAGCGTTCCGTTGCCACGGACAGTAGCCTTGAACTTGTAGTAGCCAGGCTTGCTGACTATGTAGCAATTGGAGGTTCCGTCCGCGCCAAGGTCGGTTCTTTCCTTTGCTGGAGCCGCCTCTTGTGTGATTGTGAGAGTGTAGTCCTGGCCGCCAATGGTGACTGTGACCACTGCTGTCACAGGGGCTTCCTTTGTGTTGGCCGGGAAAGTGACCTCCACTTTGGACTCACCCACGCCCGAGGTCTTGCTCAGAACAAAATCAGGATTGTCGCAGGTGGCGGTCCATTCCTTGTCGCCCAGGACTCTGAACTCAGCGGAGGTGGCCGAGAAACTTACGTTCAGTTCGCTGACATCAACACCAACAGGCACTTTTCCTTTTTGTGTGATATCGAGGGCAAGCGGGGTGACACGGTCACCAATGAATTTTATGCGGGCTTTGCGCGCGTCGATGTTCTCGTTGGCTTTCACATCGATGATGTAGTTGGCTGTCTCCGCGTCGTTTCCTTCGGCGGATATTGTCACGAAATCGTTCTCGTTAACGACACGGTAATAGACGTTGGCTTTCAACTCCACGTTGATACGGCCTCCCTCTTCACCGATCGTGAACTTCTTTTGGGAAAGCTCCATGTAAGGAGTCTCTTCCTTGCAGGCCGCTATGGCCAGCATGGCCAAAATACCTGCAGTGAGTCGTTTTAGATTCATAACTATCGGATTATTATAAGAATGCGTTTTGTTTCTTGAGTTCAGTCCTGAGGTCTTCAGCGCCCAGTCCGCGCGGGGAGATTCCTCCTTTCAGGGCAAGGGCGGCGGCGACACCTGCAGCATGGCCCATGGCCATCACAGGAGGCATGACACGGACTGCGCCGGCCGCGTCTGAATTGGCCGAGAGGCATCTTCCGGCAAGAAGCAGATTCTCCGCACCCAACGGAAGGAGACAACGGTATGGCACTCCGTACCAAGGAGCGTTGATCGTGGTGTAAACAGAAGAGTTGGAGGTCGCCCCACCTCCATGCACATCAACTGAATTAGATGCAAGAAGGATGCTGTCCTCCGGAACGACACCATTGACCAGATCCTCTGCCTTAAGAATATATTCTCCTTCAATATGGCGTGACTCCCTGATTCCCAATGTCGAAGCGGAGCACATGAGCGTGGCGTTCTCGCAACCGGCCACATACTTGCGGAAGAAGTTCATCAGCTCCTGGACCTGACGCCGCCCTTCGATCTCACCTCCTGTAAGGCTTTCGGAATCTGTCGAATCGATGTTCTTGATGCGGGTGCTGTTGATCACCCACTCGTCCCGGCCGACACTCTTGAACAGGTTCACGCTCTTGCGGTCAATATCCCATTCTCCGTTGGCCTCAGCCTGCGCCACATTCCAGTGTAAGGCACGGTAACTGACATTGTTGACTCTCTTGAACTCTGGCAGATGCTTGTAAACATCGGCCTCAAGCTTCTTGGAATCCACATTGTTTATCCTGAGGAAGAGACTGGCCGGCTGGATCTTGCCGTCTCTCTCCTTGCACCCCATCGAGAACGGAGATCCGGCGCTGACAGCGACATCCCCGTCACCGGTCGCATCGATGACCATGCGGGCGTGTATCTTTCTCAGACCCTGCTTCTGAAGCACGACAGCTCCGGCCGCAGCGTTGCCATTCATTATTGTCTCCACGAAATTTGTGTGGTAGAGTATCTTCACTCCGGCCTCTCCGCACATGGTCTCAAGGATGACTTTCAGCCCCTCAGGGTCGAAAGGAGTGACGTGGTCGTGTCCGGCCTTTATCCAGGCGGTGTAAGGGCTTTCCCATCTGACATGTTCCGGATGTATCGCCCAGTTCTTCTCGACCAGTCTGTCGACAATCTCGCCGAAAATACCCTTGATGATCATTTGTTCACCGTAACGGTCGTAGCAGGTCATGAAAGGCCCCACGAGGCCTTTTGTGGCCATGCCTCCCAAGCAGTTTCCGCTGTCAATGATGATGGTCTTGACTCCCATTCTGGCGGCGGCGACGGCCGCGCAGGAGCCTGCGGGACCTCCTCCTACCACGAGCAAATCCGTTTCGTAAGCGTCGGGAATATTCTTCATTCCGGCAAGATCAGAGGCTTCGTTTCCGCATGCGGTGATCACCGGCGAAAGCGTGGCCGCTGCGGCGATGATGCCGCTGTTTTTCAGAAAATCTCTTCTGTTCATTAATTCAAACGTTTAGATTACCTTATGTGCTTTATGCCCTAAAGTTTTATTACATATATCGGCGGATCCTTTTCCGTCCGCTTGGGATTGTTGTTGCAGTTTACATAGAGGCGGCCGTCCCTAAGGACGAGGTCTTCAATCTCGCACGGAATCTGCGCGTTCATATTCCATGTCGCGTCGATTTTGCCGCTGTCGGTGTCATAGATGCTGATGACGGATGGCCTGTGCGGGTCGTAGTCGCCTATTCCGAAGCCGTAGTAAATCTTTCCGTCGTTCATGCAGCCGGCTTGGGTGAACCAAGCATTGAATGGGAATATCACCTGGCCGAGGATGTCATCGACACCGAGTTTAACATTCGTCCCCTCCTTGAGCGAAGGGATGCGGAACTTGGTGGCGATGTAGCTGTTTTCGGCCGGATCCGGAGTCACCTTGAAGGTTGTGCGTTTGACCGCGGAGAACACCCAGAGGAATCCTCTTTCCCGGTCAACGAGCCAGCTCGGGGCTCCGAATATGGGCATGTAGCCCTTTGAGTCCCAGCTTGTTCCATCAAGTTCTATCGTCTGGACTATCTCGGAAGAGTAAACTCCTCTCCGGTACTTGATCCGCTCGACATAACACAACCACTCGATTTCGCTGCCGACCTTGCCGTTGCTGATGTACAATAATGGAAAACGAGATCCCTTGGCCCGGCGTGGCCCGAATTCCACATTGTTGACATGGTTGTCCGCCCTTGAGGAAGCCAGCTCGAAACCGGCCACTGGATCAGCGCCGTCTGGGGCTTCCTTGAATTCATACACGTTGACGTGTCCGCCGTCTTCGCAGGAGAAGATCCGATTGCCGTAGATTTCCATTCCCTGCTGAGGCCTTACACGCCCTCTTTTGCTCATGAACAGGCCGCAGTCAATGTTCTGGGCGAAAGCCGCCGTGCAGCAAAGGAGCGCCGCTATTGTGAATAACTTACTTCTCATCTTTTTTATGTCCGATAATTCTGTATGCCGCGTAACCGCTGTCAATAATGCAGATCGCAGCGATGAAACATATTACTATATTCTTGACTTCCATTGTTTTCGCATCGCCGGTGAGCAGCAGCCCCAAAAGCAGGGCCGCAATGGCGAGCAGTGTCAGGCAAAAGCAGTTGGCCGCCATGCAGGAATATGCCTTGACGCTTTTCCTCGCGCGCTCGTCAGGTTCCCTGTCAGCGTGAGGGTCTGTATATTCGCAGGTCGCCTCATACCCTTTGTCCGTTATGCCTTTCGCCTTGGACCAAAGTTCCATTCCAGCCAGAATCACCACTGGCAGGACACAGCCGGAGATGGATTCTATCATGCTTTGGCTCATCACCGAAGCTGGTACGGCAAGTTTTGCCGTGATGCCGATGGCCCATGTCACCAGCATGGCGGATATGAGTTGGTTGCCGGTGAGCCTTCTGGAGAAAAGTCCCCAGATTGACGGGATGTAGAGCGGGCACATTATCATGGTCAGCAGGGTGACGACCACTTTTTCGGCTCCGCCGGCGAACGGTATGAGCATCGACAGTCCGATGATCACCAGTCCGAAAACCACTGTGAATGTGCGCCCGACCTTTATGAGCGTCCGTTCGTCCGCGTTCCTGTTTTTATCCTTGTGCTTCCAGATGTCGTAGGTGAAGACGTTGGCATAGACGTTCAGTATGCCGGAGACATTGCTGAGCGTGGCCGAGAGCATGGCCGCCAGCATCATGCCCACCATTCCGCTCATCAGCACCAGCTTGCTCATATTCACATAGGCGTGCTCTCCGTTGTAGGTCATCGTGGCGGCATCGACATCCATCGCCATGCCAGGTTCCATCACGCGGTAGATCATTGTGGGGAGATACCAGATGACAGGGGTCAGGAAATACAGCAGGCCGATGAGGTAGGTGCTCTTGCGCGCGTCTTTTCTTGTAGGCACACTGATGTAGCGCTGCACGAACGGCCAGTCGCCGCCTATCATTCCCACGTTGAGGAACACCCAGAGCAGGAGCCAGCCCCAAGTGTACGTTTCTGACGAACCCGAGAAGAAACCGGGAATCCGTGAGGCGCTGTCAATGAAATTCCCGACTCCGCCGACCGCATGGAACGAAAGCGGAATAAGGAACACGACAACGGAAAGCAGTACTCCGAACTGGATCACATCGGTCATCAGTACCGCCAGGAATCCGCCCATGACGGTGTAGATCAACGCGATGGCTCCGAGGATAAGCAAAGCCCACCAGATGCCTAGATAGCCGGCGGCACTGTCACCGGGCATTCCGGTCGAGGCCAGTAAACTCCCGTCCGGAACCTTTATCAGGGTGCACATGACGACCGCGACGGCGTAGAGGGCGACAGCGGTGTGCGCAGCCCTGGCAACGATGCCGGAGATCGTATAGAAACTTACTGTTCCATGTCCGAAACGTACTGTCAGAAATTCGCCGGGCGACTTGATCCTCAGGCTTCTCCATTTCCCTGAAATCCATTTTCCTACGATGAAAGAGGCAAGCCCCAGACAGTTGGCGACCACGATGGCGACGAGACCGGATTTATAGGCGACACCTCCCCAGACCACGAATGTGCTCGCGGAGAAGATCGTCATGTACGAGGATATTCCCGAAAGCCACCACGACGAGTTCCTTCCGGCAAGGAACATGTCCTCGGAGCTTCTTATCTTCCTGGACATTATCACGCTGACAGCGATAAGTCCAATGAAGTATGCCAATATGACCAGATAGTCAAGTGTTCCCATTTGCCATTAGTAGTGTTATTCTCTGTGGTTTTCTTCTATATGCATGCCCCCATCTCGCGGAGACGTGATGTAAGGGCTTGGATATTCACCTCTTGCACATCCTTTCCTGCCGATGAACATTGCGCGGCGGCAACCCCTGCCGCCTGTCCCATGTCCATGCAGCTCGCCTGAACACGAATCGAAGCGAAGGCGGTCTTGTCGGCGCTTATGCAACGTCCGGCGACAATAAGGTTCGGGAAATCATCCGCTATCAAAGATCTATACGGCACGTAAGCCGGTTCCTTGAGGAACGTTATGTTCTGTTTCTCTCCGTTCGCCACATGTATGTCGATAGGATGCGCGCCTCTTGAGACACTGTCCTCGAAACGTGTCGCGTCAAGATATTCATCGCCCGTAAGGACGTGAACACCCTTTATACGTCTTGTCTCCCTGACCCCGGCCTGGGTGGAGACAGCAAGCAAATAGCTGTCCCTGAACTCTTCCACATTCTCTTTGAGTATTGCCGCCATGCGGAAAGCGTCTTCTCTGAGCCGACACTCGGCATGGGAATATTCACGGTTGTCACAGGCGTTGCCGGCCGTCCTCGTGATGTTCACCGTGACAACGCCCGGCCGCAAGGTCGAGCAGAACCATGGGCCACCGAATTCAGGAATATTCAGTTTGTCCTTTCTTGCCAGAAGCTTTTCCCTCACCGGAATGCAGTGGCAGTTTACCCCTTGGCGGTTGTGGTGGATGGCCTCTCGCATCATAGGTGTGTCAAGATTCACTCCACCCATTATGAAATATGACGTGAGCGGCTGCAGCGCACATCCTTCCGACTCCAGCATCGGCACTCCGGCCATTGCGGCAAGATCCGCGTCACCGGTGCAGTCAATGAATATCCTGGCTCCAAGGGCCTCCGCCCCGTTCTTGTTGTCGATGATGACGTGCGTCACACGGTTCCCGTCCTTCACGCATCCTCTCAGGTATGAGTGCATGAATATGTCGACACCGGCCTCCAGGACCATTCTCTGTGCGATCAGCTTGTAGTGTTCCGGTTCAAAGGCCACGTTGGCCAGCGGGCTTTCGATCTCCGCCCCTCCACAGTCCTTGAGCCGGTTGACGAATTCCCACGGAATGCCACCGGTGACTTGTCCGCCGTTGTACGAGAACACACTTATCGGGTTTACGAAGCCGGCGGTGGCCATCCCTCCAAAGAATCCATATTGCTCAATGATCGCCGTTCTCGCACCTTCTCTGGCCGAAGCTGTCGCCGCGATGAATCCGGCGGGGCCTCCTCCGCAGACAACCACGTCATAATTTCCGACCACGGGCACGTCCTGGGTCATTTCTATTTTGGCTTCAGCGTTCATTCTTGTGACATTTGTCATTTGAACCGATTCAAACACGGTGCAAATATAGGCAAATCTTGAATCGTTTCAAAACTTTTTGACGAAAATATTATTAAATTTGCATAGCTGTTGTCTATGTCGGCATCGCTGATAAATTAAAAGAAATGGAGAAAATCACCATAAAGGACATAGCCCGCGAGGCGGGTGTATCAGTCGGGCTCGTGTCCATGACCCTCAACGGAAGAAACGGCGTCAATCCGAAAACCAGAGAGGAGATCATGAAAGTGGTCAGACGATTGAACTATACGCCGAACAAAGCGGCCTCCGCTCTTCGCATAGGCTACAAGAAAACCATTGGGGTAATCACACCAGACCTCGCGAACCACTACTTCTCCGACATATCCAGACACATAGAGAACATCGCCTACGACAATGGCTATACGGTCTTGTTCGGGAGTTCAGACGACAGGATCGACAAAATCGGGAAACTGATTGACGTCTTCCACGCTGACGGGGTGAAGGGAATTCTGTTGAGTCCGTGCGATGGATGCGAGGATGAATTGCGTAAAGCGATGTCCCTTGGCATGAAGGTAGTGCTGATGAACCGAGATCTTCCAGATCTTGAGAATGTCGGCAGAGTGCTTCTGGACAACGACATGGCCATACGCATGGGCATCAACCATCTCTTGGAGAACGGGTACAGGCATCTTGAAATGATCTCAAACGACGTAAAGCTTTCCACCCTTAACATGAGGGAAAGAAGCTACAAGAAAATCATGGCCGAAATGGGATTCGGGGACATAACAAGAGTCAATTTCGTTGACGAGAAAGACACCGAAGCCCTGGACAAATGCGTAAAGGAAGCCTCGGAGCGTGGTACAGACGCTATTTTTGTACCGAGAGGTTACCTTGCCCTACACACCAGCAAAGCGATAAAGCGTCTGGGCATGAGAATCCCGGAAGACATAGCCATCATCGGATTCGATGGCGGTGAGACCTACCGCATCGCATCTCCGACCATCACCCAGTTGAGCCAAAACACCCGAGAAACCGCCGAGGACGCGTTCAACATGCTGATCACCATGATGCGGGACAACGTCCCAGGCATGGACATCCACCTCATCCCGAAACTTGAGGAAGGAGAATCCACCAAAAGGCGTAAAATAAATTCCCTCAACGAGTGACGGTCTCAAACGAAATCATCATCAGTTAAGGGAATAAATCACAAAACGCCCCTCATTGAGGGGAAAGTCAATGCTTACGCCAGACGGTTGGTGGCGTAGGCGATTCGGCCGAGGGTCTCGGGCTTGCCTATGCGGACGATTATGTCGGCGATTCCGAGGCCGCTGGCGGCACCGGCAAGGGCTAAACGGGTGGCGTTCATCACCTTGCCCATCGGCCATTCATTGCCACGGATGTAATCCTCAAGAGCCTTCTCGAAGGCGGGAACTGTCCATTCTCCGGCATATTCATCAATGAAGGAAGCGACCTTGGCGACATATTCCGCGTTCTCAGGCTTCCAGAATTTGTCAACGTCCTTGGCGAGGAACGGTGCTGTGGCGGCATCGTCATAGACCTTCGCGCGAGGATCGGCCTGACGGCGAGGATCGTTGCTCTGAGGCTCCACGGCAGCGCCGGCCTTGATCCCGTACTTCTCAAAATCCTCAGGGGAAACGAAAAGATACGAAGCTATCGTCCAGAAATCCTTCACGAACGTGGCTCTCTCCTTGGTGAAGGAGATGACGTTCTGAACGTAACCTTTTGTGAATATATGCTTGCTCAGATCAGCACCCAAGGCATTTACCTCAGCACCTGCGGCCTTGGCGCGATGAGGGCATTCGACAACCTTCATTCCGTGCTCCTCAAGAATCGGCACGAAAAGCTCGGTGAGTTCATCGTCAGATTTCAGGCGAAGATATTCCTTGTTATACCAGCGGGCTTTCTCCGGGTTGAAGCGGGCGCCGGACTTGACGATGCGGTCAAGGGAGAATGCCTTGATGAGCTCGTCCATCGTGAACATCTCACGGTCGTCGCCAGGGTTCCAGCCGAGGAACGCAAGCAGGTTCACGAAAGCCTCCGGGAAGTAACCGTCCTCACGGTAGCCTCTGGAGACCTCCCCTTGGGCGTTCACCCATTTGAGAGGGAAGACAGGGAAACCGAGCTTGTCGCCGTCACGCTTGCTCAGTTTGCCCTTCCCGTCCGGCTTCAAAAGCAGTGACAGATGAGCGAAGCGAGGCATCGTGTCCTCCCAGCCGAAAGCCTTGTAGAGCATATAGTGGAGCGGCAGGGACGGAAGCCATTCCTCTCCACGGATGACCTCGGTGATCTCCATCAGGTGATCGTCCACGATGTTGGCAAGATGGTAGGTAGGCAGTTCATCGGCCCTCTTCCAGAGCACCTTGTCGTCGAGGGTGTCGGTGTTCACTTCGATGTGACCTCGGATCAGATCATCCATCTTGACAACCGTGTCGGTCGGCATCTTGAAGCGTACGGTCCAGTCGGAAGTCTCCTCAAGCAGCCGCTTGACCTCATCCTCAGGGAGGGTCAGCGAGTTGCGCATCGTCATCCTTGTCACCTGATTGTAGATAAATGTCTTACCTGCGGCTTCAGCCTCGGCGCGGGCCTTTTCCAAAGCCTCGGAGGAGTCGAAAGCATAGTAGGCGTAGCCGTTCTCGATCAGCCGCTCGGCATACTTACGGTATATTCCGCGCCTCTGACTCTGGCGGTAAGGAGCGTGCGGATGACGCTCGGAAGCGGTCTCGACAACCTTTCCGTTCTCGTCCACACCTTCGTCAGGAATGATTCCGCACCAGTTCAGGGCCTCGATGATATATTCCTCGGCTCCATGCACGAACCTATGGGAGTCAGTGTCCTCGATCCTGATGATGAAATCACCTCCGCGCTGCTTGGCATAGAGGTAGTTATAGAGAGCCGTGCGGACTCCGCCCATATGCAGCGGACCGGTCGGCGACGGCGCGAATCTTACTCTCGTCTTACGTTCCATAATTAAAGTTTCGATGCGACAGCCCTGCGCAAATCATTGGCATTCTTGATGACATCCGGTGCCAGGTTTCCGTCAACAATCAGATAGGCGACAGGAAGGCCACGACTTATGTTGTACAGTACCGCAGCCTGAGAAGCGGCACCCAAACCATCGCAGACATTGATCCAAGGCAGGTTCTGGCTCTTAACGGCACTCGCCCAGACACCCTTGTCGGTGTCAAGGGACACTGAGTATATCTCCAGCCCCTTAGGGTGATATTCCTTGTAAAGCGGCATCAGCACGTCCTGGTTGAACATCTTCTGCGCGGCGTCGGCGGCCTGCCAGAAATAGACTAGCACAGCCTTCGAAGCGACCTCGCTGAGTTTCACCTTGGTACCGTCAACCGAAGGAAGGTTCAAATCAGGGTATGAAGACTCCCGCGCATTCTGAACCCTCTGGCTGAGATTGAATATGTTGAATCTCTTCTCGGCCTCTTTCTTGAGAGCCTCCAAATACTTGGACTCCGGATAGACAGTCATCAGAGAATCGTGAACATTCTGAAACAGAATGGCATCGGTCGCCTGGCTGAAGATCGGGAAGTTCTCGTTGACCTTCTGGTACAGCACCGGAATGGAAGTCAATGACTTGGAGTTCGTCATAATGTACTTGACGCAGCCACGGTAATATTCAATGTAATCCTTTGAAGCCGCGGCGTTGTCACCAGCGGCGGCATCAGCGGAAAACTTGTCAATAAACGCGGCGAAATCCTCCTCGACCTGACGCAGTTTCTCGCTCTCCTCCGAACCTTCGACGGAATATTTCCCAAGGGTGTCGGAAGCGACCTTCACCTTGTCCCCCTTCTGGAGAAGCAGCGACGCGATCTTGGTGTCCCCTTTGAAAAGGTAAACGAACTGCGGCTGCCCCTTAAGCACATCAATCTTGCAGGAATATGCTCCCGAAGCGTCCGTCTTGAGGGTATCCAAGGTCACCAGCGTGCTTCCGGACAGCTGTTTCACAACGACTTGGGTGTCAGGCGCACCGGCAAGCGTACCCTTGACCTGAACCTTGTCCGAGCACGAAGAGGCGGCGACCAGAACGGCTGCCGCGAGAAGTAGGTTTCTACAATTTTTCATATTCATTGAATATAGCTTCGGCGATCGCTTTGTTTTCCTCAGGCGAGATCTCCAAGCGTTTTTTCTTGATGTCCATGTCGGCCTCGGTCTGGAGCGGCACCAAATGGATGTGGGTGTGAGGCACTTCCATTCCGAGCACGCAGACACCGACACGCCGGCAAGGCACGGCTGCCTTGATGGCGATCGCCACCTTGCGGGCAAACGCCCACAATCCTTCGTAGGTCTTCTCGTCCAAATGGAAGATGTAGTCATCCTCGACGTTCTTCGGGATGACAAGAGTATGCCCTTTCGCAAGAGGGCTTATGTCCAGAAAGGCGTAGAACTCATCGTTCTCGGCCACCTTGAACGAAGGAATCTCCCCTTTTGCGATTTTCGTGAATATCGTAGCCATCGTCTTAGAGTGTGATGTCGAGGATTTTGAACTTGATTATGCCGGACGGCACCTTGGCGTCCACGATCTCTCCTTTCGAGTGACCGATCAAAGCCTTGGCGATAGGAGTGGTCGAAGCGAGCTTGCCGTGGGCGAAATCGGCCTCCGTCTCGCCGACGATGGTGAACTCCATCACCTGCTTGGCGGCAAGGTTCTCCACCTTGACCTTATTCATGATCTGGACCTTGTCCGTACCAATCTTGGACTCGTCGATGACCTTGGCGTTGGCCACAAGATCCTTGAGCTTCGCGATCTTCACCTCCAGCAGCCCCTGAGCGTCACGCGCCGCGTCATATTCAGCATTCTCGGAGAGGTCTCCCTTTTCCCTTGCCTCCGCGATGGCCGCGGAGATGACAGGACGCTGCGCCAATGCGTCGGCGAGATCCTTCTTCAACTTGTCCAACCCTTCCTGGGTCATATAATGAATTTCAGCCATAATGAAACCAGTTATTATTTTTACTTTGTCTTCATCAAAGAAAACGGACCGCCCGGCCCGGCTCTTCGTCACAGGCCACGCAACAATCTGTTTTCCAATGCTCTTTCCTGTCCACAAGCGGGCAATCACGTGCAGACAAACAATTTACTAAAATAAACAAGCGGCCATTGCCCTCCGCCCTCCCCTTTCGGGGCCATAACATTAAAACGGAGTTCCGCCCTTTTCCGGCGGAACCCTTCCCGTTTCTGCAAATATAGTAAATTTTCTTTCAAATAGCGAATATCCTGTCAATCCTCAAAAACGGATCGGGATCATCCCGCATGGCTCACCAAGACACAATCTATGACGCGAGTTGAGCCACTTCTCGTTCTGTCTGTGCGCAGAAGCGTACTTCCAGCTCACGGAGCACACAATGTCAAACACATTATAAGACTTTTCATCTCTTGTCTTTTTACCAGAAAAAAGATAACTTTACATTAAAATCATACTGGTTATGAGACATTTCAGGATTTTGTTGTGCACATTTTCTGTATTGATCTATCTGAACATTGATGCGAAGATTGTGGACAGGCAACCGGAAGGAGAGATTCCTTTTCACCTTGCAGAGGATAACCGGATTTATGTCACGGCGTTTGTAAACGGGTCAGATTCATTGAATTTCCTTGTGGACACAGGTGCGTCGTCTCTTGTTCTGAACACCAATTCGCCAAAACTCCAAGGGCATATTCATAAAGGAGAGGCGATCGATAATCTTGGTGCGTCCGGTGAGAACACTGTGGAATATAGCCACGACAATTCCGTGAAGATCGGCACCGTCCAATACGAAAAGGCTGGATGCGCACATATTCCTTACCCTCCGGAGTACTGGGACGGTGTGGTGGGACTCAACGCGTTAAGAGCCTTCAACATCGAAATCAACTATGACGATATGACGATTTACTGCTACTCGAAGAAAGAGCCGCTTGAAGTCAGTTCAGAACTGATTCCGTTTCCATTCGAGTACAAATACGATGTGCCTTTCATCACGATGCCCGTGAAAATCAGCGGCACTGAATATTATCTGCTGTTGGAAGTTGACACCGGATCAGACAGGGTAATCGACCTTAACACCCCATTCGTGAACAGCCACAATCTGCTCAACACCCAAAAGCCATTCGCCATCTCACATATTTCCAGCTCAGATGGAGGAAGCGGAGAACTCAGAAATGTCTTTTTCGACGAGGTCACTGTCGGACCTTATATATTACCGAAAGTCGCCGGTGCGTTCTCCACATTGACAGAAGGTATGCAGAGCAAGAGTGACATTGACGGCACAGTGGGTAACAATTTTCTGAAGCGCTTCAACATGATCATCGACTTCAAAACAAAAGAGCTATACCTCCAGCCAAACAATTACTTTTGGACGCCGTTTTACGACTTTCTCGTGGAATAGCATCCCAGAAACCACACCACCCAAGCCAGTGTCTGTGACCTTGTCAACCGTTCTCCGTGCGCCGAACCACATCTTTTACTCACGCGCTAGACAAAGCTGAACACCACGTGCGCAAATGGACTGCGTCCACGCACGAAAGCCCCCAAAAGGCAAGTTATAATACACTGCATAACCGACTTTAGCGTTGATTCAAGTCGAATACGATATCAATAGAGAAAGCCGAACATCCAAAGCGGGATTCGCGCGCCAGAGCCGATTTCGGTGTCATCAACCGCAAGGTAGCTGTCCGGTTCGTCTTTGATTTGGTCGAAAGTCTTGCCAGCCCCTCCAATCTCGAAAAGGTATTTTCCACAGGCGAAGAAATCCCCTTTCTTCGGATATTGAAGGGGATACCGGGATCCGACCTGATTCGCAAAGAAAGTCTCACGAATTGTTCCAATGTCGCACGAGCCTCCCAAGGCCTGCATTATGTTGCTGTTGCCAATGTAAATCTTGTCCGGATTGACAAGTTTCTTGTAACTTTTCAGCTCAGCTGTCAACAGGTTCAGCACTCCGGCTCTGTCCAAAGCGTAGAGTATCTTCAGACAGGAATCACGCGTAGTTCCCAAAGCCTGACAGAGTTTGCTTATGTTCGGGATGAACGGAATTTTTTCGGCGATGATCATCAGCAACTTTTTTGACTTCTGCACGGTCTCGAATGTCACGTCCTCCACGGCCGGCAGGTCACTTTCTATAGTTTGGGAAATTGTTTCCGCAAGTCTGATGTGGAAGTCCACCCCGGATTCCTTGAAATATGGATACATCCCTCTTGACAGATAGTCAGAAAAGAATTTGAGAGGCTTGCACTGTGCCACCATCTCCATAGCAATCTTCACGTGCCTTTGCAGCAGTTCCTCCAACGTATATGCCGGGAAAGAAGCAACCCTCTCATATTCAAGATATTCCCTAAATGACATATTGTGCAGTCTGTACAATGTCTGTCTTCTTGAAAGATCCACTTTTGAGTTGTCAATCCGCAGCATTGACGAGCCGGTGTAAACGATGTTGAGATTCGGATAATTGTCATACAGATTCTTGAGGACAGCCGTCCACTGCGAACATTTATGAATCTCGTCCAGAAACAGATGGTACACTCCCATGGAATACAAATAGTCGGCAAGGTCGAAAATCGAGTGTGTGGTGAACCACATATTATCCATAGATACATAGAGAGCATCATCAGGATTGTCAAAGGTTTCAAGAATATGCTGAAGAATCAGGGTCGTTTTACCAACGCCCTTCTCCCCCTTGATTCCCAACATACGCACATCCCAGTTAATCTGGCCGTAAAGGTATCTTTTAAAACCCAGAGTTGTCTCAGCAAGTTTCCTGTGGTAAACCGTCCGCAACGGCTGAATGTCATTCTCGTTCATTAGTATTTCTTTCTTACTGGCAAAAATAAGCATTCGCTTTCGGAAAAGCAATTATTATAGCATTTTTAACTTATAGAAAAGCGACAAACACTATCAAATTAACTTTTGCAAAAGCGATTTAACCCATGAGTCACTTTCAGATGCACAACAATAAAGAATAATGACTATATTTGTTATTTGTGAAGAAATGATATTATGCAGTTTGGAGTAAACATAATGAAGGGCATGATGAGACTGCTTGCGCTGCAGCCTCTGAAACTGCACTATTTCTGGGGAAAAATCATTGCCTGGGTAGTCTATGGGCCTCTCCATTACAGGAGGGATGTCGTGATGATGAACCTGGCCAGGTCTTTCCCTGAAAAGAAGTATTGGGAATTGAAAGCCATCGCCAAGAATTTCTACAGGCATTTCGGCAATCTCGTGGCGGAAACATTCTGGTTCGCCGGCGCGCACGACACGAAGCGTCTGCACGAATCCCATATTTGCGAACTTGTCAATGTCGATGTGCTGAACCGTCTATATAAAGAAAGGCCAGGCGTAATCCTGATGAATTCGCATCTCGGCAACTGGGAACTGACGGGAGGAATCAGGAATTATGCGTATGCTCCTGATTCTGTGGAGTTCCAGGAAAAGGATGTCACCGTCATATATAAGGAATTGAAAAACAGTTTCTGGGACAAGGTCCTGGGACTAAACAGATGCGCTCCGATTTCGCCTGAAAACTATGCTACCTGTTATGTGGAATCGCGGAACATAATGCGCTATGTCATTCAGCACAGGAATGAAAAGCATATCTATGTGTTCCCGACTGACCAGTGTCCATATAACTATGCTTCGGGCCATGTGGTGGACAATTTCCTGAACCAGCCGACCCAGACCATGACCGGAGGCGCGACATTGGCCTGCAAATTCCATTTTGCCGTCGTCTATATGGCGTTCCGCGCGAAAAAGGATTTCGGCTACGAGATGACATTCACCGAAATCTGCGAAGATGCGTCGCAGTTTTCACCGGAAGACGTCATGAACAAGTTCTACAGGCTGCTGGAAAAGGATATCATTGACCAGCCGGCGAATTATCTGTGGACACATAACAGATGGAAAAAATAGGAAACCGAACATGAAAAATGATTATAGTATGAAAAGAGTTCTTAGTTTGGTGGCCGGAACCATGTTGTTCCTGCCTGCTGTTTCTGCCCAGAATGCGCAGAAGGACCCGGAAGGCTGTCTGGTATATTCTCTGCCGTCCACAGTCATCCGACTTGAGGTTGAGGCCAGCGGAGAGCATTTCTATGCCGGTCCTTATGCCAAATACGCGCAGAAGTATCTCGGTGTCAATGCAAGACAGAAGGATGCCGTCTCATATTCGGTCACTTCCGTGAAGATGACACCTTGCACCGAAGCTGACCAGTCTTACAGATATACTGTTGCCCCGGGTTCAGGTATGCCTGCCTTCCTGTCATTGACCTCACAGGGGCTGGTCTCAGTCTCATCTGCCGCAGGCGATACCGAATGGCGTTTCCCGGCATTCGGAAAGGCAGATTTTTCAGACAAGGGCCTTTCTTCGAATCTGACATCCGAGGCGACCACGCTATACCGTAACGTGAAAAGCGAGTCCGCCTACAACAAAGTGGCAGTCCAGCAGGAGATGGTTGTCCAGAAGTCACTGGAATCCAGGGCCAAAGAGGCTGCCGAGATGATTTTTAACCTCAGAAAGAAAAGAGTCCAGATAGTTACGGGCGATACCGACGCCACTTTCAGCGGCGAGGCGCTCGCTTCTGCAGTGGAGGAGATTTCCCGTCTCGAGAGCGAGTATATGTCAATGTTCATAGGCTACAGCGAGTATTCGACCCAGAAGATGAACTATGACGTGGTTCCTGAGAAGAGCAACGAGTCCCAGTTGTATGTCGCTTTCCGTCTTTCTGATTCCAAAGGCCTCGTGCCGGCAGATGACCTTTCAGGGAAGCCGTACCTTCTCGAAGTTGCAGCCCAGCCTGTCAGTCAGGCTCCTGGAAAATCATCTTCTGCCAAGGGTACAGTCGCCCACTACCGCGTTCCTGCATCCTGCTCTATCAAACTGACGGATGGGGTCAATGTCCTTCTGCAGAGCAGGGTACCTGTTTATCAGCTCGGAATTGAAAGTACATTTCAGATAAATACCAAATAATCACTTTAAACTAATAGATTATGACTATCAAAGATTTAGAGCCGAAAGGCGTGTGGGGAAATTTCGATGCACTCTCACAGATTCCCCGTCCTTCAAAGCATGAAGAGAAAGCTGAGCAGTTCCTTCTTGACTGGGGAAAAGAGCACAATGTAGATGTGCGCAGAGATGAAACCGGCAATATCATATTCAGCAAACCGGCTACACCGGGTTACGAGAACAGAAGAGGAGTCATCCTCCAGGCACATGTGGACATGGTTCCACAGAAGACTGCGGAGACCGTACATGACTTCCTCAAGGATCCTATCCAGACACAGATTGACGGTGAGTGGGTGACAGCAAAGGGTACTACCCTCGGAGCCGACGACGGAATCGGAGTATGTCTTGCACTTGCTGTTCTTGAAGACAATACCCTCAAACACGGTCCTGTAGAGGCGCTTATTACCTATGATGAGGAAACCGGAATGACCGGAGCGGAGAAACTCAAACCTGGTGAACTGAAGGGCGATGTCCTCCTTAATCTTGACTCTGAGGCTGAGGGCGAACTTTACATCGGCTGCGCAGGAGGTCTGTACGGAAAAGCAGACTTCGAGTACAAGTCAATGCCGGTACCTGCAGGTTATGAGGCATATAGACTTTCAGTGAAAGGCCTCCAGGGCGGACACTCAGGCCAGGATATCGTATTATACAGAGCCAATGCCAACAAGGTCGTAGCCCGCATCCTTCTCCCGCTCGTGGAGAAATATGACGTGAAAGTTGCTGACTTTGTAGGAGGCAGTCTCCATAATGCGATTCCTTTCGAAGCTACTGCTGACGTGCTTGTACCTGCCGACAGAGTTGACGAGGTCAAGAAGATTGTCGAGCTTGTGTTCGCTGAGGTCAAGGCTGAATATGCTGATACCGACCCTTCTGCAGCATGCTTCTTCGAGAAGTGCGACATGCCTGCCGCATATGTGGAGGATGAGGTTATGCAGAAGGCAGTCAAGGCCATTTGCGCTTGCCCGAGCAGCGTCGACAGAATGAGCCCTGTCATGCATGGTCTCGTGGAGACATCAGTGAACATGGCTGTCGTAAGAATTCAGGACGGACACATTACTGTCCTTTCATACTTGAGAAGCTCCGTGGATTCAGCCAAGATGGATCTTGCAGAGAGAATGCGCTGCCTCTTCGAACTGGCCGGCGCCAAGTTCACTTCATACGGCGCTTATTCAGGATGGGTTCCGCTTCCTTCTACACCTGTCATCGCCACAATGAAGGATGTTTACAAGAAACTCTTCGGTAAGGATATGAAGGTTACTGCTATCCATGCGGGACTTGAGTGCGCTCTTCTCGGTGCAAAATATCCTAACTGGGATATGGTTTCATTCGGACCTACAATCCTGCACCCTCATTCACCTGATGAGAGAGTGAAGATTGACACAGTTGACAAATGTTGGGAATTCCTCAAGGCTGTTCTTGAGGCAATGCCTGAAAAGAAATAAACGTGAAGAGAAGATTTTTTTTGATGGCCCTGCTGCTCTGTGTGAGCAGCGGGCTGTTTATGTCGCAGGCACAATGCAGACAAGACTGCCCGTCACTTGCAGTGGATGACGGATGGGCATTGGCCCGAGTGATGGAAGTCTGCGGACGTCAGGGAATTGCGTCAGACGGCGAGTACTATTACGTATCCGGCTCGACTGCGCTATACAAGTACCGTAAAGACGGAGAACTCGTGCGCTCTGACATTGACCCTTTCCGCAGCCTCGAACTTTCGGCGAACCACATCGGTGACATTGATGTTTACAATGGTGAGATTTATGCCGGAATCGAGACTTTCATTGATGGTGTCGGACAGAATATCCAGGTCGCCGTCTATGATGCCGAGACATTGGAATGGAAGCGCTCCATCCCGTGGAATCCTGCATCCGGCCAGGTTGAAGTCTGCGGTCTTGCCGTAGATAAGGAGCATGGCCGTGTGTGGATGGCTGACTGGGTTCAGGGCACGCATCTGTATTGCTATGACCTCAAGACCGGAGAGTATGTGGGAAAAGTTGCATTGGACCCGGCTCCGGGACTTCAGCAGGGAATAGTCTGCAAGGGCGGCAGCATAATCATCTCCTGCGACGACGGGGATGCCGAGAAAAATCTTCCTGATCATCTGTATGTCTGCGAGATTTATCCTTCAGACGGTTCTGAGTTGCCTGGGCGGGTAAGACCGGAACTCTACCGTACGATGTCGGATTTCCGCAGGACAGGAGAAATAGAAGGACTCAGTATCGACCCGCTTACCGGGGAACTGATAGTCCTTGCAAACAGAGGGGCAAGAATCATCTTGGGAATGCCTAAGGGATTCTATCCTGGATATGACAGGGAAATCCATGAACTGTACATATATGAGCCCGAGTGCATATGTAACAAACACTAAACTGATTTTTTATGGTCATTATAGCGGAAAGCGGAGCTACCAAGACAGATTGGTGCTCAGTGTCTGAAACCGGTGAGAGGTATTCTCTCAAGACGCCGGGAATGAACGTCTCTACTGGAGAGAAGGTCAATGAAATCCATTTCTATGCGGCAGGCCTCATTTCGGACGGAAAGTCTGTGCCAGAGAGTGCCAAAAGGCTGGACGATGAATTCAGGAAGGCATTTCCTGATGCTCAGATAGAATATGCGTCTGACCTTCTGGATGCAGCCAGGGCCGTCTGCGGCAGGGAACCGGGAATTGCCGTCATACTCGGGACCGGTTCGAACAGCTGCGAATATGATGGAGAGAAAATCGTCAGGAATGTGCGCTCCGGAGGTTTTATTCTGGGAGATCATGAAACTGATGGAGGAGATCAATAACAATGGCACAACGGTTG
>OQVL01000236.1_pt1 | contig 26031 bp, 20 predicted proteins | sample 1691501 | NCBI WGS metagenome assembly OQVL01 (sample SAMN03418253, study PRJEB22391) | human gut metagenome | biome: human-gut; feature: organic feature; material: feces | host: Homo sapiens | place: Tanzania | collected 2013-01 | reverse complement strand
CTGCTCCAGCACGGATGCTTTCGACTTGGAGAGAGTTGCAAAGACGAGGGCGATAGAAGTGTGCCGCGTGAAGTCTGCCGAAAACGACAAGGGACAGATATCCGACTTTTCGATTAGCCAGAGCATTGATGAGGCGATTTGTGCAATCTGGAATGAGAAGCCGTTAAGGAGCAACTGCGTGAAGATGCTTGAGGAATGGAGCAGACGGATGCTACGCCGCAAGACGCAGAAGTGCCGCCGCAAGGATATCCTGGAGGCTCGCGTTGACGAAATGTGCCGTGTGTTAAAGCTTGATGACACGGAGCGCGACGTCCTAATCTATTCCTTGGTTCGTGCGATGTCGTGTTTTGATGACTATCCATCAGGCGGATTCTATCGCCCTCGTCTTTGCAACTCTCTCCAAGTCGAAGTGCCGCTTCAGAAGTGTCTTCATCTCGTCCCTGTTGCTGTTGTTACCGTTTGCGAATATGTCAAAGAAGTCGCAGTCCTCGACATCGTGATCCCAATTCCGCATGAAATTCCCGAATAGCCGCAGTTCCTGCGTGAAGAGCCATCCATCACTTACATTGTTCTTGAATCCACTCATATTCAGTCCTCCTTGAAGTAGATTACACGATGTTGCCGTACTTAACGATCAGTCGCTTTATAGTCGCAAGCTCTGCATCCTTCACTCCTGCTCCAGCGCGGATGCTTTGTACCAACGGTTCCACTACAGGCGCATCGTACTTGTTGATTGCGCCGCCCTCATGCAACCTCAGAAGCGTCATCAGGACAGGATCGTCATATACACGCGAAGAAAAGTCGAACTCTGCCTGCCTCATGTCGGCTGGCAAAGCGGTACCATCACCTGTTTTCAGCCGACGAAGGTAATACCGCATAGCCTCTTCATACCAGCAGTATCCGACTTGCAACTCATCACGCTGTGCTTCCATTTCTGCATGAAACCTTACGACCGCCTCGTCGATAATCAAATCTTCTGGCACAAGTCGTCGGTCGATTTTGAGGCCATCCAGCGTACGGCATCTTGACAAAGCCGTGTAGAGCTGTCCGTGATCAAAGCATCCACGCCCCAGCCGCAGGGAAACACAATCCAAGCTCAATCCCTGCGACTTATGAATCGTAATTGCATAGGCGAGCCGCAGCGGAATCTGCTCAAAGGTGCCGACAACAGACTGCCGCATCACAAGCGCATTCGTCTTGGGACTGATTTCCTGTACATAAGCATATTTCTCCCATGTATGCGGAACAATCTTAACATTCTTGCCATTGTCGAGACGAACACAAACCTCCGGATCGTCTTCCGAACCGAACCCTGTAATCGTCCCCATGTCGCCGTTAACGCATTCGAGCACCCCCTCGTTGCGCTGATCGCACAGAACCATAACACGTGCACCGACAATCAACTCCATGTTGCCTTCGGCAGGAAACTCCGCCTCAAGAAACCTGCCAGACACTTGTGCCGAGAAAAAGCGCGTCTCCCCTTTAACAGACGACCGGGCAGCGTCGTTAATGGCCCTTGCCTCACGGTTTGTCGTGCAAAGGCAGACAGGCGGAGTGTGAAATGTCTTTTCACCGATGCAGTGGTTGTTCAGCACCTTGGCCGCCGCCTCGAATTTGCCGTGTCGTAGGTCGTTTAGAACCTTCTTGAATAGCGTATCGCCACTTTGCCGGTGAACTGTCTTCAGAAAGACAGTCCTAACCATTGCGGCCACCCAGAGATCTGTCTCAAACGCAAACGCGCCGCCGAATCGTTCGTTTATGAATTTGCGTTCGTCATTTCCGCCGACAACGGGAGGAAGCTGCATGAAATCCCCGACAAGAACAATTTGTTTGCCCCCAAACGGCATCTCCCGGCTCTGACCATACGCAATTTCACGTAGCCTTGCGTCCATCGCGCAAAAGAGGTCGCTTCTCACCATCGACACCTCATCTACAATTACTGTCTTAGCCATTCGTCGGACGCGGCAGTGGTTGCCGTCCGTAAGTGGTTCGAGCGACAGTGGGTTCAGAAGCCCTGGTTTTAGCATCATCTGGCTGTGAATTGTCGTTCCCCCAGCGTTCAGTGCTGCGATTCCGGTCGGTGCGAGTACCACGCATTCTCTATCGCAGCGCCTAAGAAATTCACGCACGAGCGTAGACTTTCCTGTCCCGGCCTCACCAGTCAGGAACATATTTGCCCCCGACATCATCAACCCCAAAGCGGCCTCTTGCTCGCCATTCAGTATAATCTTTTCGTCTTTGTCTATCATATCATCTTCCATTCCGTTAGAAACTGATCGCACCCATGTCCTGGTTCCAGCGGAAATAAGTGTACTTTACTTCTCCTTCCGCCTTCTTGATGATGACGGCGGCTTCGAGATAGTCCGGCCACGTCTCGTCCGTGAAAGACTCCACGACGCCACGTGCCGCAAGGAACGCCGCAACGTTGATGTCGTGCGTGACTGCCACGACGAGCGGCCAGTCCTTGTCATGCAGGGCGTTCAGATGCCGCTCCATCTTCTTCGCGGCACGATGGAGACGCTTGAATCCGCGCTGCTTCCCGGTGCGGAAATAATCGTTCAGTCGTTCGTGGTAGTTTTCTTCGGCGGCAAGTTCCATGCGCTTTTCGACTGAGCCGAAGAACGGCGACTCACTACCGAGAAACGGTGCAAGGCGCACCTTGCGCTCGATTGACTGGCCGGTCCCGACGAGATCAAGCCCCATTGCCATCGCACACGCCGTCTGTAGTGTGCGAAACGTCTCGCTTGCGTAGAAAGCGACTGACTTGGGCAGGAGATTGTTCGCCAGCATCAAGCCAAAATTGTGTGCCCAGCGCCAGCCGTTTTCCGTGAGTGACAGGCTCGCGCCAAAGGTGAGATCGCCCGGATCAAGCGGCGGACGCTCCGCGTGGCGGATAAGTAAAGTGACGCACCCTCCGTTGTCGAGCGTGTCCTTCATTTCAACCAGCGGCATCTTCTCAACTCGGCGGCCACGGCAATCATATTGTGCTTCTTTTGCGTAATCTTTCATTTTCATACGCACCCAATATAGCAATTTCCGTGCCAAGGCATGACAAACCCCGAAACCTTGCGATTTTGGGGCTTGGCAGTGGTCAGAACTTTATCAAGTGGTCAAAAAATACAACAGAATATTACACATGGCTTCCGTCGACTGGAAGAAAAAGATTCTTTACCCGCCTTTGGAAGAAATCGCTATCAACAACTCCAAGTTTTTTCATCTCATCTTGTATGACTTCTTGCCAATCGCCTTCTGTCTTTGGACAGTTCCAACCGCGACGACAGTCCCCGCAAAAATAGATATTAAGCAAATACGCCTTGATGTGGCACTCATCTAGCAGTGCCAACACATAAAGCCTATTTGCCATCTGATAATAATTGAGCATCCAGTCCTCTGCCTTGGAAGCAGAAAACTTTTTCTGCGCAAATTCAATTGCACGACGGCGTTGAGACACACTTCTTGATTTCTCTACTTTATGCGTTTTTTCAACCTCTTCAACATGAGCTTTTGCCTCGCACAGAATGTACGCATCACCTATGCGCCCTACAGCATCCCAATTCATGGATTGGCCCGTTTGTGGCCAGGAATATTCACCGTTTTTGAATGCCTGTAAGGCCTCACCTTCCCGCGTGTCTCCTTTTAGAAAATCCAATCCTTTCAGTTCTCTGTCTGGGATGACATTCTTGTCATCAAATTCAAAATCAAACCATTCAACATTTTGTCCTTTAACGCCTATAACTTTGCACACTGCTTCGTTGAATTTGTCTCTATGCCGTCCCATCCACCTCAGTAGATGAAACTCGCTTCCATACCCATATCCCATTTTACCCATTTTTCGTTCCTCCTATTATGTTGCTTTTCTTTCTCTGCATTCTCTGTGCCTCTGCGTGAGACACAAAATCAACCCAATCCCTCTTTCTCCTCTTTCTCCCCCGTAGCTCTTCTGCACAACGCCTCGTTCCTTGCGTTCATCAGATGGCAGTTGTCGTAGTTTACTGGGAAGACTGGCACATCGCTTGGAAACGAACTGAGAATCAACTGGTGTCCGTCGGCAAGAAACCGCGAGTCCTCGACCGTCGGGTCAAAGCGCAGCGGAAGACCATGCGCGACAGTCTTGATCCACCTGGCGAACGGCTCCTGCCGCAGGCGCAGTTCCAGCTCTTTCTCGCCCGGCGAAAGAAAACCGCATACGGGCAGCATCCCGCGCCGCGCCTTTTCGACCATCCGCTCTATCTCCGGCAGATGCTGCTCGACCGTCATCTTGCGCGTCAGCCGCACGGGGAACATAAACGGATTCGCCAGCAATGTCAAGTCGCCGATGGCGGTCCACGAAAGCGACGGATCGAGAACCGCATGCTTCAGTCCGCTCCTTCGGACAAAGCGATCGGGATTGAGCCTCTTCCACATCTTCCGCGCCGGGTTCATCTTGATATACTTGCGCACGGCCGCCAGCGGCCGGCCAGCGTTGACGAGCAGCAGCCAGAAATGGTCCTCCCACACGAACGGTGCCTTTTCGCCGATCAAAGGGGCAACCAAGTCTTCTCCCTCTCGCCTGAAATGCTGAAACCAGTCGAGAATGTCAAATTCCCGCGCCTTGCTGTAATCGACTATCAACAGCAAATGCAGATGGTCGGGCATGATGATGAAATTGCTCGCTGTCAGAAACGGCCATCTGGCATGGATGCCGCGCCACAATGCGGCCATAGCCCCGCCAGCCGACGTCAGTTCGACGGCGTAGTCCGGTTTGCCGTCGCGCTCCGTCTTCGTTACGATACGCGACAATACCGCTTTTCTCCCCCGCACGCAAAACGTGAGAAAGAAGAAACGTCGCCCGCTCTTGTCGAATTGCAGCCTCATGCGTCGCGTCTCCTTCCAACATCGACCGGGGGAAGTTTCCCCCGAACCCCCTTTGCCACATCAAGGCGCGGCTTTGTGCGCCTCGCCGGCTGTTTCCTATTTCGGGGATTGGCGCATGGTTGCAACGGCTTTGGTGGGCTGGTGCATGGCCGTGGCGGCTTTCGGGGTTCGGGGCGCAGCCCCGATTGTTGTCCGAAATCCGCAATCCTCTTCGCCAACGCGCGAAACGACCGCCCGCAGCCATTAAGTATTTCATGGTGCGCCAAGCAAAACTTGGCTGAACTCGTAGAATGAAAGGAATCTACTCAACGAAGAGAATGGCACGTTGATAGGACGGCTGGCTGTGCGAAGGGCGACCGACGCGCAGAAGCCCAGCCCGACGAACGAATGAGCCAAACGAAAGTGAAGTCCCGTATGTACGCCTCGATACTTCCAACCGAAAGGCATCCCGTGGCCAAGCGGGTCATGACAGCCGAAGCCAACACGGACGCGCCGAAACCATTACGCGGCACGCCCGACGGGACGGGGTATAGGGACATGGCGCGTTCGGAAAGTTCAGCACAGGAACTTGGGAGACCTGCCGACGGGAAACCGACGGCAGGAGTCGGAGGAGTCCGTAGTAGCGGGGAAGCGGGTAATGACCGCGGAGCGAAGGGGCTCTGCCCGAGGAGCGTCTCAAAGGAAAGCGGCGCGGAGCGACTGCGTAAACGGCACTTGACGGCGAAGGAGACTTGGGAGATTGGCGCGAAGCGCCATCTCACGAAGTACCCCGACCTCGCGCTGATGACGGAGAGACTGGCAAGAAAGGCGGAAGCAGAGCCGAAGTCCCGCTTCCACAATCTGTACAGGTGGGTTCTCCACGACGAGACGATGCGTTGCGCGTGGGAGCGCGTCAAGGCCAATGGCGGCGCACCGGGCGTGGACGGCGTGACCTTCCAGATGATAGAACGGGGCGAGGGCGGAGCGGAAGGGTTCATCAAGGGGATTCAGAAGGAACTCCACGAAAAGACCTACCGCGCAAGTCCGTTGCGGCGCAAGTACATCGAGAAGGCCAACGGCAAGATGAGACCCCTCGGCATCCCCACCATCAAGGACAGGGTGGTGCAGTGCGCGGTCAAGACAGTCATCGAGCCAATCTTCGAGAAGGACTTTCACGACTGCTCGTTCGGCTTCCGTCCCAATCGAAGCGCGCAGGACGCCGTGGAGAGGATTGCGGGGAAGGTCAAGGGCGGCGAGGTGCTTGCGTACGACGCAGACCTCTCGTCCTACTTCGACACGATACCGCACGACAAGCTCATGGCGGCATTGCAGATGCGCATAACCGACGGCAGTGTGCTGAAACTCATTCGGCTCTGGCTGAAGGCGTGCGTACAGGAACCGAACGGAGTGAGGACAAGCCCCAGGGGGAGGGGAACGCCGCAAGGAGGTGTCATATCCCCGCTTCTGGCGAACATCTACCTGCATTGGTTTGAGACGATTGTTTCGCTGACCGCCAAGGCCTGCGGCCAGGTCATGTCGATCGTGCGCTACGCGGACGACTTCGTGATTCTCGCGCGGGCATGGGTGGACGGATTTCTAAAGAAGGTCGAAGGAATACTTGAGGGACGGATGGGGCTGACGGTGAATCGGGAGAAGACCAAGACGCTCGACTTCCGAGAGCCGCACACGACTTTGACATTCCTCGGGTACGAATTCAGAATGGTGCGCGACAGGCTCTTCGGGACGGGAAAGAGGTATCTCACCTTCGGGCCGTCGAAGAAGTCGATGAAGCGCGTCAGAGAGAAGATACATGGAATCACTCACGCGAGGAACGGTCTATTGACTGTCGAGAAGGTCGTGGAACGGCTCAACAAACTGACGAAGGGATGGGGGGCGTTCTACTCGGTCGGCTATCCGTCCAAGGCTTTTCACGCGGTGAACGGCTACGCGCTTCGGCGCATGGCGCGGTTTCTCAACAGGAAGAGCCAGCGGCGCTATCGGCTGAAGTTCGCGGACACGTACTACGGTGAACTCAACCACTACGGTATGCACTGGCTCAGATGGGCGGATGTCCGCAGACGGCGGTATTGACAGGAAAAAAAAATCGGTATAATCCCGGCAACAATTGCGAAAGCAGAGAAAGGACAGGCCAAGCCATGACGAACGCAGCTCTACGGGGAAAGCCGGATGCGGGAAATCCGCACGTCCGGTTTGATGAGGGGGAAGTCGCACCGGCGGCAACGCCGAGGCGTGGGTCTCTACTCTACAGCGTGTTTCCGCGCAGGCAAGAGCCACACCTCGTCCGTGCCATCGAACACGAGCGAGGCTGGATTGGGGTCTTGGAGACCGATTGCCTTGCGGAAATCTGCCGACAGCTTCTTGTAGCGCATGAGCGTCTTGTACGCGGCAAGCAGATCGGGCGCATCCTTGAGGAAGCCGCGAATCCCCGTCTGCCACGGCGTGTCGTAGTCGATGAAGTAACTGTCAGCCGTGCCGCTGTCATCGAACTTCTCGAACTTGTAGCCAACACCATGCGCCGCTTCGATGTCCTCAAGCATCGAACCGAGTCGGATCATTGCCTCGCACGATTCATTGCGCCGCCGGTAGGCGTCGCGCAAAGCGTCGAACGACGGCGGCGGCGTGGACGACGTGCGCGCGGGTGATTTGTGCCGTTCGCCCCATGCGTTCCGCCGAGCCGTGGCATGAGACATCTTCGACCGTTCCAACTTGAAATCGTGTCGTTCCGTCTCCGTTCTGTTATTTCTGGGTCTGCCGCACATGAACAGCATTATACCATAGACTTGATTTTCTGATTTATCACTTTCCGCCACCAACAGCCATTGCGAACTCCTCTGGATAATGCGCCTTGAGATATGCCGACTGATAGGCAAGCCAAGCGTATGCAACAGCGTGAGACTTGTTGAACACATACGACGAAAGCGCGCGCCAATCACTCCATATCTTGTCGATGAGCCTGCGGGCTTCGCTCTCGTCCTTCCACTTGCCGACGCGAAACTCCTGGTTGGCGAGACAGCCTTCTACGAACTTGACCTTCATCTCTTCCATGATGGAGAGTTGCTTCTTGCCCATCGCCTTTCGCAGCTTGTCCGGCTCGCCCCGCGTGAAGCCGCCCAGCTTCCGCGACAGTATCATGATCTGCTCCTGATAGATGGTAGCGCCGTATGTCTCGCGTAATTCCTCCTTCATGAGAGGGTGATCGTATGCGACAGGCTCTTCGCCGTTCTTGCGTCGCACAAATGTAGGAATGGAGTAGGCTATCGGACCAGGTCGGTAGAGAGCATTCATGGCGACAAGATCCTCAAAGCGTTTTGGCTTGAGCGCCACGAGCCAGCGTTTCATTCCATCAGACTCAAATTGAAAAATATGCTCCGTATCGCCCCTTGCAAAAACCGCCATCGTTTCAGGTTCGTCATACGGGATCTTGTCGAGATCGATGACCTGTCCTTTCCGTTCTCTAAGCAACTTCACGCAATTCTTGTGGATTGTCAAAGTCCTTAAGCCAAGGATGTCAAACTTTACGAGCCCAACAGACTCAACATGTTGTCCGTCATATTGCGTGACGAGATCAGGCTCGCCAGGCGCATGTTCATTCGCCCCAAGCGGCATCACAGGCAATGTCTCAGAAAACGGCTTGCGCGAGATGACGATGCCGCAGTCGTGTATGCCGGGTTGCCGAACGCATCCTTCAATCTTCTCGGCTATGCGGAGAATCTTCTTCTGCGCCTCATCGCCGTTCTCATACACCTGACGAAACTTTGTCGGACTGTTAAGCGCTCGCCTAAGCGTCATCCTTGGCTCGTTGGGAACAAGTCCCTCAAGTTCGTTGGCCTTACGGATTGGATACTCCAATGCGCGCGCCACGTCCTTTATCGCACTCCGTGTAGCCATTTGTCCGAAAGTGACGATGTGGGCTACGTGGTTGCGCCCGTATTTATCGCAAAGATATTTGATAACCTTCCCACGCCCAGCATCCTCAAAATCAATGTCGATGTCAGGCATCGAGATTCTGTCGGGATTGAGGAAACGCTCAAAAAGGAGCCTGTGCTTAATTGGGTCCACGGAAGTTATTCCAAGTGCATACGCAACCGCCGAACCAGTTGCCGAGCCACGCGCAGGACCAACCCACACGCCCATTCGCCGCGCCGCCTCCACGTAGTCGTGGACGATGAGAAAGTAACTGGGGAAACCCATCGTCTTGATGACGTGCAACTCGAAGTCGATCCGCTCTACGATTTCCGGCGGCGTCGGTTCGCCCCAACGCTTCTTCATACCCTCGTATGCGAGCGAGGCGAGGTAGTCCGCCTCGTTACTGCCCCCCTGCGGAATCGGGAATTCAACGACATCAGGCGCTTCGCATATCTCGTAATCTTCGATTCGCTCTGCAATCTTGACCGTGTTCTCGATCCATTCTGGATGCTTCGGGAAGTGCAAGGACATCTCTTCTCTCGACAGCAGGTATTCAGTCCCGTTGCAATGTCTGTGCCCAGCATCTGCCATATTTCTGTAGTCGAAGATGGCGCAATAGACGTCAAACGCCTCGGCATCGTCTTTTTCGATGAACCTCACAGGATTTGCCGCGCAGACAATGACTGACGGCCATGCCGAACTATCGACGTCATCATTGTCCGCCATGAAAGCGAAATCGTCGCCAAACACACGCAAGCACTTATCCACGAAGTCCGGCTCCATGTCGCTCGTCACGCAGATTAGACCTTCGCGCCATTTCTCGATGTCTGAGAATGCTATGAATCGGTCTTTGGCACCTTGCGGCTGCACTTCAGCAGACGAGATACGGACAAGATTGCGGTAGCCGGTCTTGTTCTTTGCATAAAGGCGTATGACATGATGTTTCTCATTCATCGTCGCCGCGACGGATCGTCCGATTATCGGCTTGATGGGTGGCAAACCCCAATTGACGCTTGTCCGCTGCGAACGACACGCCGCATGAAACTCGACCGCTCCGAACATGAAGTTTCGGTCTGTGAGCGCAAGCGCGGGGAGCCCCATCTCCCGCGCCTTGCGTACAAGGCGGGGAACCTGGCAAATTGAGTCGCCCGTCGAATACGATGAGCAGACATCTAACGGCACATAGTTGTTCATGTCACTTTTCCTCCTCTGGCGTGTCGATGACGGCCTCGACCGTCGTTGCGTCGAAGTCAAAACGGTAGATGGACTCGTCGCGCATGGTGTCGAATATCTCGCCGTGCATTCCATCGAAGTGAGCCTTTACCTCGTCCATGTTGACGACAGGCGCGGATATGACGAGAAACTTCATATTCTGCAACTTGAGCGCAGCCGCCCACCGACGCAACTCGGCCTTGAACTCCTCCATCTTCTGGATATGTTCTGCATCGTTTGCGTCATAGAAGAGCTGGTACAGAAGAACGGGTATCGTGCCGCCCTTGAGACCGGCCTTATTGCAGGCGGACGCCGTCCGATGCAGGAACTGGTACGAGGTGTCCATGCAGTTCGACTTGAAATCAGCAAAGCCTTCAAGCCCGGTGCAGCCCGCGTTGTGGATATAGCACAGCCAAGCCTTGAGTATGCGATGGCGGAGGAGGATGTCTGCCACGCCCACGCCCTCGTTGAGCCATTCCCTGACCGTCTTGTCTGCGAAGCGGACGTACTCCGTCATCTTGCCCTCCACGGCGATCTGTACACCCGCCTCAAGAATCATGATGTCCGTCATCGAAGGACGGCCAATCCTCTCGCCGTCGGAAAGAGCGTCCGTGGGGAACTCAAAGAACTTGAGCGCACAGACGGGGTTGAAGTCGGGGAGATACTTGTAAAGAAGCCTCCCGATCCTGCCGAGGTTCGCCGGCTGCCAGAATTCCGCGAGCGGGATCGAACTTGTCCGCCACGAATTGACGCGTGTCTTGCTGAGTTCGCTCAGCACCTCTCCATAAGTTCCACGGGCAAATCCGAAGAAGTACCCGCGTTCATCATCTATCATTTCTTTTCTTTGTTTCATAATACTGTTTGTCCTTTTGACGGCGCATATTCTACCAAAGGCCGTCAAGCAAAATCATTTCCGGTGACGCCCGTTCTCACGCCATTTGCTTTCTCAGACTTTCAGGCAAATGACGAATAGTTCAAGGGCGATAACAACAAGCGATCCGGCCATGGACACAGCCGATGATCGTAAGCACACGCCCCCAATCCTTGAACGCCGCCGCAGACGCTTTCAGATCATCCACCCACTTCATCGCGCCAACCTCCAAAGGATGTGCGGCGGCAAATCGACAACCGCCCCGCACTTGGGGCAGACGTACTTGTAGCCGCCCGGTTCGCGCCCTGTCGGAAACGGCGGTGTCCGCTTCACCGGCTTCATCGACCGGCACCCGCACTTCGGGCAGCGTGGCCGGATCAGCAATGCTCTGATGTAATCAAACATACACCAGCACATTGGCAACATCCATGCCAAGGTCGAAATCGGCATGGGATCAGGAGGGCCAACACATCGTGTGGCTACAAATCAACCGCCGATGGGCAAAATATCATCATCTTGCCATCCGCCTTTGCCATCTTCGCAAGCATCCCCATGAGCTGCCGCAGGAACATATCCTCGCGCTGCTTCAGCCGCTTCTGGATGACATCGGCAAGGGTTCGCATATTCACTTACCGTCGGCGGGGCTATCGTTGTCTTTCTTCGCCTGTTCTTCAAGCCAATCAAGTTGCCTATCGAAGTCGTTCTTGTATTCAAGTTCTTGCCGCACACGAAACTTTTCATATTCGTTGAAAGCATGTGCCTGTGCAATCTCCGCGGAAATCTCACTCGCACGCGTGAGCAACTCCCTGTCGTCAACGGAAAGTACCTTGTCAAGGTACATTGCCCAATCCTCCATCGTCATGGGGACGTGTCGCTTGGCACGGCTTTCAGCAAGTTCAAGGTAGGCGTTGACGATACGTCCGAGTTCTTCCACCTCGTCCTGAGTGAGATAATTCTTCGCAATCACGACATCCGATTTGAGGATGCGCCCATTCGGGGCTTTCTCCCATGTGGTCAACCCCATGTGATCCTTGCCTGAATCAGCCCGCTCGTAAATAAGTTCGGCCGCCGTGTGACGATGAACGGCATAGTGCAGCTTGTTCTGGACTTTAGCGAAGAAGAGGCGCGTGGTTTCAGCATTTCGATCATAGTCCATCGCTGTGGCGTAGATGTCGGTTATCTTCTGGTAGAATCTCCGTTCGCTCAAGCGGATCTCGCGAATCTCCTCCAGCAGACGCTCGAAATAGTCCTCGCCAAGGAATGCTCCATTTTCCATGCGCTTTCGGTCAAGTACATATCCGCGCAAAGCAAAATCACGCAACACGCCCGTCGCCCATCGGCGGAACTGCGTCGCCCGCGATGAATTGACGCGATAGCCAACTGCAATGATGGCTTCAAGATTGTAGTATTCAAGCTGTCTTTCGACCTGGCGGCGCCCCTCCTGGCGAACTGTTCGGAATTTCCGAACAGTTGCCGACGCATCGAGTTCCGCAGCGGCATAGATGTGTGTAAAATGTTCCGACACGGTAGACTTGGACACATCAAACAAGTCGGCGACCAGCTGTAGCGTCAGCCAAAGCATCCGATCTTGAAAGCGGACAGCTATCGTGTCCGCCGCATTGTCCTTGGCGAACACAAGGAATTCCGCCGTCGAGTTGCGGATCGGCAGTTCATCGCCGTTTTCTGGCTTCCTGTTCTTCATCTTTCAATCCTTTCGTTTCGCGGCATTATACCATTCCATCCGCCTTTGCCATCTTCGCAAGCATCCCCATGAGCCGCCGCAAGAACATATCCTCGCGCTGCTTCACCCGCTTCTTGATGTCATCGATGGAAGTCCTTCCCTTGCTTTTACAGACACCTCATGACTGGGAGAATCACAATGCAGGACACCTAAGCAGCTGTTTGTTCGTGCAACATCCTTGATGCAACGACATCCCATGTCTTATCGTCATAAAGTTTGCCTTTGAGCAACACAAGTTCGCGCGCTTCAGCTTCGCCGTGTTTTTTGAAGGCATAGGATATGCCCCAGCTTATCACTATCGTCGCAACAATCCCAACGCCTCCCATGAGGACTCCGCCTGCCGCCTTGCCGCATCCAATTAGGCGTCCGGCCCAAGCCAATATTGCGTTGACCTGCGCCGCACCACTTAGAGCAGAAATGGCAGTCTCCGTACTGGCATGGCCAAACGCCACAATCAACGACGTTGCTCCTGTAACTGTCATCCCGCCGCCAACAGTTCCACCTACACCAGCAATGAACTCCTGATTTGCGTCCTTCCAGGTTGACTGGCCTAACCACGCACTGCCATAAGCCGTGACAGCGGACGTTAGAACAGCACCCACTCCGCCCGCAATAGAGTTGCGCATTAAAGAGGCGTTGCGTAGGTTCGCGATCCGCGAAACATACCGAACCATGCTCGCACCTCCCTTTGTCTTGATCAAAATGATAGAAGTCACTTGCCCTGCGACAGTCCCTGTAGCCGCCGCTCCAGCCGTAATGGCCACACGTCTCAAATCAATCTTCTTTGTCAATGCGAATTGAATTGCAGAATCGAATACAGACGCGATTCCAGCCGCCGCAAGTGACTGTAACGCAATCGTGCCCGTTGTAGCCATTGCTTCTTTCAAAAGGCTGCCGTTCGTCTTTCTTTCTGAAATTTCTTCAGTAAGCTCCTTAATCTCCCGAGATGTAAGGTTCGGAAACTTCTTGTGAAGTTCCTCCGCAATCATCTTTTTAAGTTCTTCGTCGGACAGGTGTTTATCAAGTATGCCTTTAAGTATCAACTCGCCGCCGTCAACCTTTTTTATTGCATTAATCTTTGTACTCCCTTTTTCAGAAGCAACTTCATAAAGCGTAATCTTAACGTCATTCCCAGATGGCATAATATGAAATTTCCGCCCACGGATATTGCACATGTCCGACTTCAAGTCCAGACCCATCTTCCCAGCGGTTTCTTGCGCTTTAGAAAGTTTTTCCATGGGGCCATCATATCGCCATTTGCCATCCTTCCCTTTCCAGAATGTAACCTTGCTTCCATCTTCCAAAGGCACATCAAATGTCTTTATGCCATTCTTGAGCCAGGGCAGCTTGCGTGGCGTCACATTACATTTGCTTATGGCAAGGTACTGATCTCCCAGCTTTGCAGCCCTGTCGTGAATCCATTTCCACGACATTTGCTGTGTGCCATCCTTCAGCACCCCAAGCGTGCTCTTGTCATACTTTGACTCGCAGACCATCCACAAGAATTTGTTTCCTCTGCGCCTGACAAACAGATGGTCAAACCCCTGCCGCCCCGTTCTGGGCGTGAGACTCGTCCATTTTCCGCTGACAGCCTCTCCAAGTTTGTTTCTTATGAAATAGCGCTGAGCATAAGCCTCGCCGAGGTTGCCTTTTGCGTGAGTTCTTACTAATGAAGCAAACGCATAAGCAACGTCAGCTCTTGCCGAAATTACACGCGCAGCCGTGGTGAGTGACGCGACGGCGTTTCGTGTACCATATGCATCACTATAGAAAGACATCAATACTGCTCCAGTTTAAATTTAGCCGTTACCACACATTTATGATCAAACTCGGCGCGTTTCTCCACATCCAACTTTGCCGTCACTATCGACTTAGCCGACTGGAACAAGCTCGATGCCTCTGGGCTTAACAACGACTCATCAATTTCTGCCAAATGGCAATCTGCCAATATGCGCTCAGCGTCTTTTTCAAACACGACGGACATTTCATCGAAGGATTTTATGGCTTTCAAGGCATAATCTGCCGCCATATGCTGGTATCTGGCAAGACGTTTCCGTGTCAATGCTGTGATTTTTTCGGCTGTCGCCTTTATCCGATTTACTACTTCATCGCGATATGGCTTATATGTCATCTGGGGCAACAGCTCTTGAAGAGCCACAGCTTTTTTCTGCAAAAGTTCAATGCGCGGTGTAAACACTTCACCCAAAGCATCCTTGTACTTCACCTCCAGGTCTCTGATTGCATCACGCGCTTTCTCCGATATTACACGCTGTGCATCAGGCTCTATGGTCTCAAACTTCGCTTGGGCCGCATTCTGCTCGCTCTCGATTTCTGACTCCAACATAGGCCCATTCGGTAAAGACCATATTTGATTAAGAGCGTTTGCGGTCTTTGACATTAACGCCGCGACCCGGAGGGCAATAGGCTTATCCTTTCTCAATTCCCCTTCGACTTCTTTTACCGCCTCATAAAACCCCGCTTTTGCAGCACTAAATCCTATTTGCAACTGCGTTTGCAGCAATTCATTGAAGATTTCATTGGCCTTGGCATCATCAAGCAAGCCAGATTCCAGAGTCTGCTTTAGCGCAGCCTCTTTTTCTTGTAATTTCTCGGCAGAACACAACCAACCGTTCTTACGGTAGTTATTCCAAGAAAAGACCTCAAGCTCCTCCTCCATATTCAACACAGGGGAAATATGCCCAGTATCGCTTTCTTTTTCGGACGACGTCCCGAGACCATCATCGTCACGGATACCCTGCATTTCATCCATGAGTTCCCGTATCTGTACAACCTGGTCCGGCGGCGCCTGCAAAAGTGCCACTGAAAATATCTCTAATGCTTGTCTGGCCGCATCTTGACGCTCCGAGTATTCCGTCTTCTTCACAATTGTGACGAGTGCCTTAAGGTAGCGCAATTGGGTGTTGTGCGTAATAGCGTTCAACAGATAAATGCGAGCCAATGCGTGGTCTTTATGCTTGTATGCATCCTGACAGAGTTCATATGCCTGTTCGGCAATGTTTTCGTTCTTCTCCATGATCGTATCTCCTTCTGGTTGTTAAAGACTATCTGTAAATGCCCTGTTCCTTGCGAGCACATCTTCGGCCCGACGTAACAGGTTATCGTATTGAACGCGCCGCGCATCTGCGTCCTGTTGGCTCATTCTGCTGTCCTCCACCGCCTGTGAAGCCCGCTTCTGAGCACCTGCAATCTCCCTGGCGAACACATCCTTGAACTTTGCGATTATCTCGTTAAGCCGCTCGCTCAGCTGTTCAGGAGAGGCGTGAAACTTGTTAAGTCCGTCCATGCGAACCTGTTGCGCAAACTCCTGCCCGACGCTCTTTTTAATGCTCTCCATCTTCGCCTCCTTGTTGAAGAAGCGAGATATTCCACCGGCGCTAAGAAGTGCCGGAATCAAAAACCAAGGCTGCAAAGCACCGAGAAGGGCCATTCCGATTCCCACAGCAACAGACGGCGCAGCCGTCGCGACGAGATCAGAGAATACGGACTGGTCAATTCCGTTGTCTATATAAAATGCGTCTATACCGACCTCGCCCTGTGAGGCCTCTCCGGAAAGTTCATCCTCCGCTTCGTTCATGCGTGACTTGAAATCCTTGACATAGTCTTCTGCAAGTTCCTTGAAATCCGCCACCGCTTCGCCAACCTTGGGCTCAAGAACGTCCCGTTGCCACTCCGCCTGAAATTCCTTGATACACTCCGTCGCATGGTCGACAAGCTCGCGCGAAACATTCTCAATGTCTGATTTTGTCGTAATCAGAATTCCGAGTCCAGATGTCGGAGTGCATTCCTCGACCCATCCAGGAATTCTGTCCGCCACGTCGTTGATGTAGTCACGGGTCATCTTCATAATCATGTTCTCGATAGATGACACCTTACCTGAAAGGTTATCCATGTTCGTCGCTTCTCGCTTCTCAAGGCCGGTCACGACCTTCAACATTTCTGCGACACGCGACTCCATTTCCGCCGACTGCTTGTCAAGAATCGCCTTCTTCGCGGCGATCTTCTTCCGGAGGTTCTCTGAAAGCTTCTGCGCAATGGATTCTGCAGGCAACTGAAGTTTTATCCGTCCGCGATCATTGACGAGGAAGTCTTTGAGGTCTGCCTCCATCTGAGGGAAGTTGGACGCCGTCTCCCGTTCCTTCGCTTTGTCTGGGTCAAGTTCTTCCGTTCTGGCTTCCAACGCTTCAAGCGACGAGACAAAATGCAGCCCCTTTTCTCCAAGATTCGTGAAACCTCCCAGACGGGTCTTGGCCAATTGGATGACGCGCGGTTTTTCCTTGTCGCGTATCAGATCGAAACTGTTGCACACAAAGAAAATCGTCTTATGCCCAAGCCGACGTAGTTCCTCGATGCTTTCAAGTTCAGAACTTGAACCGAGCGGCTGACAAAGAAGCACAAAGATAATTGCATCGACACTTTGGGAATACTTGTTCGTTACGGCGTTGCGCGTGGAATGTTCGTTGAGGCCGGGGCTGTCGATTATCTCCACACCATCGCGGCAGAGGTCGAGTGGAACATATATCTCTGCTTTCTCGAACGGCGATTCCGCGACGCTCTCTGCTTGTTCTTTCTCGACATCCGTGATTGTGACATAATCTTCCAATTTATCAAACGGAATTGTCAGAGGGGGTATCTGATCCGCTCCAGTGTACTTTGCAATGTAGTCTTTGATCTCGGATGCCAGACCCTCTGGAAGCTGACCTATCTTCTGCTTAAAGTGGATGACAGCCCTCTTGTCATCACCGAACTTGATTTCGTTGATGATGGCGGTACAGGGAACTGAATAGGCTGGAAGAATCTCTTCTTGGAGTAGCGCATTAATAAAAGTGCTCTTCCCTCGCTTAAACTCACCAATGACAAGCACCTTGAAGTTGTTGTCCTTCAGCTTGCTTCTGATTTCCTCAAGTGACTGCACTTCGGAATCATCCTTAAGTTCCTTGAAGATTCCTGTTGTTTCGTCAAGCAGTTCGACGAGTTCGGCCTTTTTGCCTTTGAATTGTTCCAGTTTGTTCATTTCTTGTCTCCTTTTCATGTGTTGCTCATGGTGTTTTCATATGACGCTTCAATCTGCTCTGCCTCGGTATGGCGGGACTCCTGAATCAGGGATTCGATCTTCGGCTGAATTGACTGGAATAGAGCAAGGTCGGATTCGGCCTGTTGCCCCAATTGCCGAAGTAGCTCTTGCTCATTTCGTTCCTTTTCAATCAGTTCGGACACCTTTGTGCCATACCTCGTTTTGTAGGCGTCTATTTTTTCCTTCATCTGACCAACACAGGCTGTCTTGTAGCTCTCGATGTACTGATCGGCCTGTGGCATCATCTGTTGTAGCCAATTGTCTCCAATGGAACAGATAGAGCCATACGCCTCCTGCTTGAGCGTATTAAGTGACTTTCCGAACAATGCTCCGAACACACCGCCCAGCACACCTCCAATCACAGTGCCAAGTCCAGGACATATGAACGAACCAATCACAGCCCCCGCACCGGCACCCCCAAGCGACTTTAGAACGTCCGCACCAAGCTGCGCGTCCACAGCCTCGCCAAAGTTCTCTATGCTGACTGGAACTTCAAGTTCACCTTCGGACACATCTTCCAGTTGCAACATGGATTCTCGTTTAGATATGTTCTCAAGCTTCCTATAAGCTAAGACAAACTCAGAATGGAAATTCTCCATCGAGGATGCAAACAAGTCGCGATAGGGCTTACAGAGTTCACGCAATGATTCCTTGAATGGTTCTTGCAGCCCAGCAAGTTTCCGACGAATCGCCCCCTCGTCCATCACCTGCTTCAACCCATCCCTGTCTTCGGCGTCGTATATTCTACCATGCATCGAATCAAGGAACTCCTGTCTCACCTTGGAGACCGTCTCCACTACCAGATCTTCCATGACCTCGACACGGGAAAACGCTCGCGCTCTAACGGATTTTTCCTTGCGTATGAACTTCTCCATGTTAATCAGCTGATTCTGTTCCAGCTGTAGCCTACGCTCGTTCATCTCAGATTGTTTTTCCTCGACAACCGATTTCAACATCGGCAAAAGCGCCCCATTCATGAATCCAAGCATCTTTTCCAGAATCGCCGCCTTCTTGAACGATAACGTCGTAGTCCTCATGACATCGCATGCCGTCGCGAAGTCTTTTCTATACTGAGCCACTGTCGCTTCGTCGGCCTTACCATAGTCATCGCGTTCAAGCGCATAATATGCAGCAACGCCAATTGCTCCACCCGCAACGCCTCCAGTCGAGGATTTTAGTCTGGACACCACATATTTCAATTGACTGGATCGTTCCTTTGGCCTTAACTTATCCACTTGTGTCATGACAAGGAGACAGCGGCCAATCACGTCCATCAGATTTTCCTTGATATAGTCAGCAAGGTACTTAGACAAGGGTACGTTTGCTGGGAAGAGTATGAGTGCCGTATCGCAAATCTCCTTTATCGCTCTTGTCGTAACATCGTTGTGACGTTCGTTGCCCGAATTGATTCCGGGCGTATCAACAATTGCAACACCGGACTTCAAGAATGCATTGTCCACTGGCAACCCAACATCAACATAATCTACGCCCTTAGCCGTTTCTTCATCAGCAGTATACTTGTGAAGCGTAGTGAGAAGACTAAGAGACCATACGTTGGGGTTTCCGTCTGTAGAAACGCCGAGCGATTTCTCGGACAACTCCTCCAAACGACCGTCAAGGTATCTCACTTTTATTGAAAGCCTTTCACCATAGCGCAAAATCGTGGATGCCACCGTTGTTCCAAGCCCCGTATCCTCCTTCAGGAACTCAAAACCCAGCAATGCATTGATGAAGGTGGATTTCCCGGCAGAAGCTTCGCCTACGACACCAAGATACAGCGTCTGATCACTGTTACGTCTCTTAACCTGGATCAACCCTCGCCTGATGTTTTCCCATGTCTCAATTCCAATGCCATATTTCTTGCGTATCTGCGCGAAATATGTTATCGCGGACTGCACTACTAACTTCTCTCCGTCGAACATTTGTGCCGAATCTATCGGAGGCAAGTCCTCCTCGGGAAGTTCATTCAAGCACCTGTCGTCCTGTGAGTCTCGTCTTGTTGTCTTCTCGCAATGTAACACGGTAAGCCCCGTGCCGACAAGATCCTTTACGACCTCATATTCCGCCCCGTGCGTTGCCAACCATTGCAGGGCAATAAGAATCATGGCGAGAACACCAATTGGCCAGAATATCGCCATCAGGCACAAGACAAACCAGCCACGTCCATTCAGCCTAATACGGTACTGCTTACCGCTCGTAGTAAGGACGTTTTTAATGTCAGCAACACAATCAGATCGATCACTCCTGGGAACATTAACTATGCGAAACGAACGTCCTGTATTTGTATAATCAGAAAGCACCGCCCTAAACTTATCGCGTGATAAGTTTTCTAAATCGATTACTTCGACGCTTTCCTTCACCTGTTTTCTCCTGTAGATGTGCATCCTGTTAGCAGCGCCCGACACCGTGCCGGACACATGAAGAAGGGGCGCGCTTCCCCTTCCCCATGCACTCACCGGAAGCCCTGGTCTGGCCTGAAACGAATGCATCGAAACGAGCAAGGCGCCCCAATGGGGCGCACAACTCGCAACCATGTCGTTCGTTTCCGTGTGAAATATGACCAGTATTCCCGATGAACGCCGTGTTTGCTGTCATGCAAAGCTGTCTGCGGTCGCGGGGTGGGCAAGGCAGCCGATCCTCGCCAGTTCCCGACCTATATGATTCTCCGCTTTCGTGGAAAACATATGCATTATAGCATATTTGCATGACGATTGGGGAAGGGGAAGGAATCGTTTTGTTTTTGTTGGACCTTACCACTTTGCCAGATTAACTGTGTACGTGCCCTCACGCCTTCTCCATTGGAATCCAGACCACTTGCGTTTTGAATACGGATTCAAGCACGGATTCGACTTCGGACTCTCCAAACGCCCCCTCGGACGATCTCTCGCCGGTGATGCAGTATCGGGTGAACGCATGGCAGTTGTTCGAGAAGAGACCGTACTCCCCGCGTTTGCCCGCGTAACGCTCCAGTTCCGCCTCGGCACGGGTGGCGATCTCCTCCGCGTGTAGCGCCTCTTTGTCGCTTGCCGCGACCGATATGACGTTGCCGGTGCGGACGGTGCTGCACGACAGAAATTCCGCCTCATTCACCTTGCGCACAATCGCCATCGAGTCCTCGACGTATATCTCAACAATCTCGTCTGGACCGACATACACACCCGTGTGGCTTGCCGCGCCCAATGCCAACTCAACCTTCACGACAGACCCGCGTTTCGGCTTCACCCGCAATCCCAAAGCCGCCTTCAAAGCCGGCGAACCATGCTCCTCAATGTCCGCCTCGGCCTCCATCTCGCCACCTACGTCGCCAGCCGCCTTGCTTATGGCAAGCGTCGCAACTGCTGCGCCGCTACGCACACAGTCCGAGATCTTGCCAAAAGGCTTCTTTATGAGATGTGCCGCCGTCTCGCCAGCCCTCGCGATCCCATCACCGTTCCCTTGCCCGCAGAGTCCGTCCACCGCTCCGCCCACGCCGCTTGCGGTGATGTCAACAGCCGCCGCACCAACCGCGCCAACCGCCTCCACCGTCCCGCCAACCAAGGCAGCAACACCGCGACCTATCTTGCCGCCCACATTGGCAAGTTCGGAACCGATGATTTCCGGGTTCTCCTTCATGTCCGACACCCATGTGCAGAAGTCTGACAGCATCTCGTTCATTGAATTGTTCCTTTCGTATTTTGGTTCTTTTTACGCCCATAGGTTAGCAAAAAGCGTGCCAAGGCGGGAAACTCCACCAAAGCGAGGACCTTATCCAGGTCGATGGCCATTTATAAGCCACTAATGGCTAATTTATGGCTGAAAGGCAACCTCGTTGGGAGGCTGAGACAACTAGAATGACTGAGACAACTAAGACTACTGAGACTACTATGACTGCCAAGATTAAATGAACGCCTTCGCGCTAGCCGTCTCAAGGGCCTCAGTTGTCTCCGCCGCTCCAGCAACCAGCCACTTCTACTGCCAGCCTTTTCTTTTCTTGATGCCCCAAACCGCTTGCGAGACCTTTCGGCGAATCTCTTCGGCGCGGGATTCTAGTTCGGCTGCGGTTGCCGCGCCATCGAGGCGACTGTAAACCGACTTGTCCCAGTCTTCGCCTCTCGCCGCCGTACGGGCGGCATGCATGCGCTCTCGTATTCCGCCATGCTTGACGAAGTCGGCTTCCAGGTGCTTGATCAGCGAATCCAGAAGCGAGCGCGTCTGGTGAATGAGCGTAATCGCCAGATTGCAGCAGGTTTCCGCCGGGCGACTCTCGAAGATAGGCTTCCAATAGTCCCAGTCGGAATGCTCGCGTCCCAGCTTCTTGGCCGCAACGGCACGTTCGTCGTTCATCGCCCATTGCGGCGAATCATGCGATTTCAGATAGTCGAGAGAATCTTCAAGCAACTCGTCGAGCGAAGCGCACGCCACGTTGGTTAGCTTAAGTTCTGTCTCTTTGCTCGTGCCAGACGAGGCGCTTCCTTCTGCGATATTCTGCTTGCAGCTCCGTGCGGCCTGCGTCATCTGGTCAACCGTGCGGTCGCCATGCACCGACAGGAATCGACGACAAAAGACAACCGTCATTTGATAGACGATCTCGCTCTTCTGAAAGGCGGTCAACTTGCGATATCCGCCATGCGGCAACACGATCTGCGGAATTTCAGTCATGAAGCGTGGCTCCTTCCTGGGTGGTGGGCCAGGGAAGGCTGGGACCATTGAGACCGCTAAGACTTCTGAGACAACTAAGCACACTAAAACCACAAGGCCGTTGTCCCAACGGCTTTAGCCATCCCAGCGGTCTCAGGTGTCTTAGCCGTCTCAGCCTCATCGATCTTCGCCTTCGGTCAACCATTTTCTTAGTGTTGTGCGAGTAATCGCGAGCGCAGCGGCAGCTCTAGAGACATTCTCGCCGTACTTCTCAAACACATGGTGGACGTGCCGCCGGATCGCGTCATCGAGGTCGTCGGGAATGTCGGCGGAATCTTGCACCTCTTTCCCCTTGGCCGACACGGAACCAGCCCCTCCCGCAGAAAGATCGCCGCTCAACTCCTGATGCTCGGCGATGAGCTTTGCGAAGTCATCTTCCCTGAACACGATGGCGCGTTCAAGGATGTTCAGGAGTTCGCGTACATTGCCGGGATAGGTGTATGACTCAAGAGCGGATTTCTGCTCGTCAGAGAGATGCTTACGGAAATGATTGAACCACCAGTTATCGGCGATTGCGCCGATGTCCTCCAGGCGTTCGCGGAGCGGCGGGATGCGGAGCGGCACGACATTGAGCCGCATGAAGAGGTCTTCGCGGAACTTCCCTTCGCGGACAAGCGCGGGCAGGTTTCTGTTAGTCGCCGTGATGAGCCGCACGTCCGTCTCGATCTCCTCCGTGCCGCCCACGCGCATGAAGCGCCCCTCTTCCAGGACGCGAAGGAGGACACCCTGCGCCTCCAGCGGAAGTTCGCCGATCTCGTCGAGAAAGAGCGTACCACCGTTCGCCAGCTCAAAAAGCCCGATCTTCTGCTTATCCGCGCCCGTGAACGAACCTTTCTCGTGTCCGAAGAAGCAGCTCTCCAGGAGTTGCGGCGCAACGCTCGCGCAATTGAAGGCATAGAACGGATCTGTCCGGCGGGAAGAACGGTTGTGAATCTGCAAGGCGACCGTCTCCTTGCCCGTCCCGCTCTCGCCGAGGATGAGGACGCGGGCGTCTGGATTCGCCGCCACGAAGTTGATGCGTTCGCGCAGATTCTTCATCTGCTGGCTGTTCCCGATCAGCTCGCGGTTGCCGTACCGCCGGTAGTGTGCGACGAGCTTTCGCGCCTTGTCGCTCCACGCTTCCTCTCGGACGCCGCTCGCAAGATACCGAATCGCCTGCGCATACGGTTCCTCGTCGCGGTAGTTTCGATAGGCGTACATGGCGGCGCAGATCAGTTCATGGTACTGCGGCACCGATTTCGGAACCTTGCCGCCCTCAACTGCATACGGCAGGACATCGGCAACATCGACATTGAACACGTGGCCGACCGCCTTCACAAGCGAGCCGTTGAACAGTTCGCCGTCCACTTTGCGCACATCGAGGAGCGGCGCGATCAGACGTTCCTGTTCATCGCTCATCGGGAGCGCGCTCACCCACGTCACCTTGGTTCCGCGCAGGGACTTCAACGCCGCCGCAAGCCGCTCCTCGTCCCCGCCGAGCGACAGGCCGATGAGGTAGATGTGCTTCCAGCCGCGTCCTTCAAGTTCAAGGAACTCCGGGAGCCGCCGCTTGCTCATGCCCATAACGTCCGCCTGCCCGTTCAACGCCCGCAGCGTCACGGCGGCGGAGACGGCATACTCCTTCCATCCCCAGCCGGTCAGAATGAGATTGTCCATGTGCTTGCCTTCTTTTTTCATACGCCCAATAGTATATCATAAATTAGCCACCGGTGGGCAAATAATAGCCATTCTGATTTTCGTTCTCAAGCACCTCCACTCAAATGACTGGCGACATTGATATTGCCGAGAGGCTATTTTATTGGAAGTATCTTTACCATAACATGACCATCCTGCCGCATAACCATAGTTTTTTGTTTTTGGAGTATGTACTCAATCACGCCGATCACTTCTGGGTTAATTTCCAGCCTGTCGACCTGCGTATAACTTGGACGAGACCTTCCAATAAAACCTTTGATTTTAATTCTTTTTCCATTCGCCTCAAGGTATGCATCTGTATTGTCATAGTTCCTTCTGAACTCCTTGATAGCCTTATCGCTTTTACATTTTTCGTCTTCGGCATTAATAATCGATTCCAATGTTATGGGTGGCGTTTCCAAACCCTCTAAAACATAAACTTCTGACACAGCCGCTGAGCCGGAAGAACCATGGGGAAACGCCCTTTCAACCCGCCAACCGGAACTGGCGAGGCGACGCCCCCTTGACTTCGAACTGCGATTTTTAGGCTAAATCAAGGACATGGGGAATGAGAAATGCGACAAGGAACCGCAATGAAATTTTAGTTTTGAATATCTTGTACTTCCGTGTTGACTTGTGGTGGGGAATAGTGTTTAATAATGTCAACAAATGTCAGAACCAGGCAGACAGAGTGTCGAGACGACGAATCGGCGGCCCACCGCGTTGATGGGCACGTTCGCGCGTAGTCTCGACCCGAAGAAGCGTCTCACGATTCCGAGCGTGTGGCGCGCGGCTCTGGGGCCTGATCTGGTGTATGTGGTACCTGATCCACGCCGGCGATGCCTCCAGCTCGTCCCTCGGGACGTGATGGAGGCAAAGCTGGCAAAATACCAGGAACTGGCGCTTGGCGACGCGGAGGTCAACGATGCGCTGGACGCAATCAGCGCCGCGTCGGAAATGCTGGAATTTGACGTCCAGGGGCGCATCCGCATCAACGATGCGTTGCTCGATTTTGCAAATCTGAAGGGCTCTGTCGTCCTGAAGGGCGGCTTCCGCATGGCCACAATCTGGCCGGAGGAGGCTGTGGCCGAAGGGACGGAAGAGCGGATGGCGAAACTGGGTGCCGCGATGGCGAGGCTGAAGTTCTGAGGAGGAATGGGAATGCATGTACCAGTCCTTCTTCGGGAAACGGTGGAGTCCCTTGCGGTCAGGCCCGGCGGCGTCTACGTCGACGGTACGCTGGGGCGCGCCGGCCATGCGTGCGCGGTTCTGGCGCGGGCCGGAAACGGGGCGACCCTGGTGGGCATCGACCGGGACGAACAGGCGCTCCGGGAGAGCGCGGAGCGCCTGAAGGCCGTCGCCGGCGCACGGGTGGAGCTTGTACATGGACGGCACGGCGACCTTGCGGCGCTCGTGCGGGAAAGGGGCTTTGATGAAGTCGATGGGATCCTGCTTGATCTGGGCGTTTCGAGTCCTCAGCTGGACGAAGCCGGACGCGGCTGCATGGCGGGTCCGGTGGTGGCTGGCGCAGTGATTTTCACGGATCCGGAACGGATTCCGGAGGGGATTCATGATTCCAAGCAGATGACGCATGAAGCCCGGATGGCGGTGCGGGAAAAACTGCTGACGGAACCTTCGGTGCTGTGGGCTGTCGGAGAAGTTCAGGCGGATGAAATTGACCGCATCAACATTCTGCAGGCAACCTGGAAGGCTATGCGTCTGGCTCTGGCAGGTCTGCGGCAGGTTCAGTTTGCTCTGGTGGACGGCAATCCGGTGAAAGGTCTGCCGGTTCCGTCGCTTTCCGTGGTGAAAGGCGATGCCAGGTCTCTGTCGATCGGGGCGGCGAGCATTCTGGCGAAAACGCACCGGGATCTGCTGATGGAAAAGTATGCGGCGGAGTACCCGCAGTATGGTTTTGACGTGCATAAAGGGTACTGCACGGCGGCTCATATTGAAGCGGTGAAGAAGTATGGACCATGCCCGATACACCGATTTTGACCTTGG
>OQVL01000235.1_pt1 | contig 26051 bp, 23 predicted proteins | sample 1691501 | NCBI WGS metagenome assembly OQVL01 (sample SAMN03418253, study PRJEB22391) | human gut metagenome | biome: human-gut; feature: organic feature; material: feces | host: Homo sapiens | place: Tanzania | collected 2013-01 | reverse complement strand
TGTTTCGGGAAAACCCGCTTTTTCGATGAAGCCGGCGGCGGCGGCGGAATTGCCCGTCGCCAGCATCGGATCGACCAAAATGAACAGACGGTCGTCGACCGGCGGCAACTTTACCAGATATTCGACCGGCTTCAACGTCTGGGGATCACGGTACAGCCCGATATGACCGACGCGCGCCGACGGCACCAGTTGCAACAAACCGTCCGCCATGCCGATTCCGGCGCGCAAAATGGGAACGACGGCAAGCTTTTTGCCCGCGATGACGGGCGCGTTCATTTTGCACAGGGGCGTTTGGATTTCTTCGTACGTCAGCGGCAGATCGCGCGTGACTTCGTATCCCATCAGCAGGGCGATTTCTTTAAGAAGCTCGCGAAACGTGCGAGTCGATGTCGTTTCGTCGCGCATCAAAGTCAGTTTATGCTGAATCAAGGGGTGTTTCAAAACATGCAGGGAAGGAAATTCGGAACCGTTCGACATAAAAGTATCCTCGATAAAATCATAAAAGTTCTACATAAGAGTTATACGTTACGCGCGCCTTAAAACCAACATTATTTTTCATATTTGTCAAATCCGCCCCGCGCGCAAAAACGCGGACGCGAAATTTTTATGACTTGACGAAAGTTTGACCTGTATCTTAAAGTGCTTAAAACACTTAAAAAGGTGGCTGACATGAACACTTTGAATACGATGTTGCAAATGGCGCGCGACGCGATGGATCGGGCGTACGCCCCTTATTCCAACTTTCGCGTCGGCGCGGTAATCAAAGCGCAAAGCGGCAGGCTGTATGCCGGCTGCAATGTCGAAAACGCGTCCTACCCCGTCGGATCCTGCGCCGAACAAGGTGCTATTTCCGCCATGATTTTGGGCGGGGACACGGTTATTTCCGAAATGGTCGTGATGGGTGACGGTGAAAAACCGACTTCGCCGTGCGGTGCATGCCGCCAGCGAATCCGGGAATTCGCCGCACCCGACACGCCCGTTCACATTTGCGACAGAAACGGTGTTCGCACAACCATGACTCTGGACGAACTTTTACCGGTTTCGTTCGGTCCGGAAAATCTTCAACGCTAAATCGGGACATCTAAACAGAGGAATCCATGAAAGAAACCATCAACCAAGTCGCCGAACAGATCAAAGCCAAAATCGGCGATCGCAAACCTAAAATCGGAATCATTCTGGGCAGCGGTCTGGGCGGCATCGCCGAATCCATCGAAAACCCCGTCGTCATTCCTTATGAAGAGATCGATGGATTTCCCCGTTCCACCGTTTCCGGTCACGCGGGGCGTCTGGTCGTCGGTAAATTGAACGGCGTCGACGTTTTGTGCATGCAGGGACGCGTCCATTATTACGAAGGACATTCCCCCGCTGCATTGGCGCTGGTTATCCGTTCTTATAAAAAGCTGGGCATCGAAACGTTAATTCTGACGAACGCCGCGGGTTCCCTGAATATCGACATGGGTCCCGGCAGTCTGATGATCATTTCCGACCATATCAACCTGTCGGGGTGCAATCCCCTGATCGGACCGAACGACGACACCGTCGGTCCCCGTTTCCCGGACATGACCTACGCCTATGACGTCGAACTGCGCCGCAAGCTGGTCGAAACCGCCGAAAAAGAAGGCATCAACCTGCGTTCGGGCGTTTATCTGATGACATCGGGTCCGAACTTTGAAACACCCGCCGAAATCAGAATGTTCCGCATTCTGGGCGCGGACGCCGTCGGCATGTCCACCGTTTCCGAAACCCTGTGCGGCGTCCATTGCGGTATGAAAGTCGTCGGCGTTTCCGTCATCACGAATTACGGCGCGGGCATGGTCACGGACAAGCAAACGCACGCCGAAACGATCGCGCAGGCGAACGAAGCGGGCAAGAAATTGCAGCGCATTCTGACCAGCTACGTCAAGGAGATCTGATATGACGGACATGAAAGAAATCGCGAAACGCGCGTTGGGTCTGCTGGATCTGACCAGCCTGAACGACGACGACACCGATGAAAAAATCGTCGCCCTGTGCGCCAAAGCCCACGGTGAATTCGGCAAAACAGCCGCCGTTTGCGTGTGGCCCCGCTTTGTCAAAACCGCCAAAAAGGAATTGGAAGGAACGGGCGTCCGCATTGCGACCGTCGTGAATTTTCCGCACGGCGGAACGGACGTTGACGCGACCGTCGCCGAAACGAAAAACGCGATAGCCGACGGTGCGGACGAAATCGACGTCGTCCTGCCCTACAAGGCGTTCATGGACGGCGACAAAGAAACGGCAGCCGCTTTGTTGCGCGCCACGCGCGAAGCCTGCAAGGGCAAAGTGATGAAAGTCATCATTGAATCGGGCGTTCTGACCCATGCGGCGTTGATTGCCGACGCGTCCCGCCTGTCGATTGAATGCGGCGCCGACTTCATCAAAACGTCCACGGGGAAAACCCCCGTTTCCGCGACGCTGGAAGCCGCCAACGCCATGTTGGAAGTGATCCGCGAATCCGGAAAACCGGTCGGATTCAAAGCGTCCGGCGGCGTCCGCACGACGGAACAGGCCGCCGATTACCTGACTCTGGCGGACAAAATCATGGGGCCGAAATGGGCGGGACTGATGACGTTCCGTTTCGGGGCGAGCGGTTTGCGCGACAGTCTGCTGGCGTCGATGGGATACGCCGCAAAGCCCGCGGAAAACACGGGTTATTAAGGACGTAACGCATGCTGGCGCAGGAGGTCATTCGTCACAAACGCGACGGACAGCGGCTGAGCGGAGAGGAAATCGATTTCTTCATCAAAGGAGTCGCCGACTGGTCCGTTTCGGAATGTCAGATCGCCGCGTTCGCGATGGCGGTGACCCTGCGCGGCATGACCGACGCCGAAACCGCGGCGCTGACAAAAGCGATGACGGATTCCGGCGAAAAAATGGACTGGACCGCCCGACATTTGGACGGTCCCGTTTTGGATAAGAACTCGACGGGCGGCGTCGGCGACAAAGTCAGCGTCGTTCTGGCGCCCGTTCTCGCCGCCTGCGGCGGCTACGTTCCGATGGTTTCGGGACGCGGATTGGGGCATACGGGGGGAACGCTGGACAAACTGGATTCGATTCCGGGCTATACTTCCCTGCCGTCTTTGGAAATGCTGTACGACACCGTCGCCGCCGCCGGTTGCGCCATCATCGGACAGACGGGCGATCTGGCTCCCGCCGACAAACGCCTGTACGCGGTGCGCGACGTGACGGGAACGGTCGAATCGATCCCCTTGATTACGGCGTCCATTTTATCGAAAAAACTTTGCGTCGGCGACGACGCGCTGGTCATGGACATCAAATGCGGCAACGGCGCGTTTATGCGCGACATTGATGACGCACGGGAATTGGCGCGCGAGCTGGTTTCCGTCGCCGAAAAAGCGGGCTTGCCGACGCGTGCGCTGATCACCGACATGAATCAGGTCATGGGCGAATCGGTCGGTTCGGCGGTTGAAATCGACGAAGCGATCGCCTATCTGAAAGGGGAAAGGCGCAATCCGCGGCTGGGCGAAGCGGTCGCCGCGCTGGGGGTTGAGGCTTTGTTGCTGTCCGGACTGGCGGCGAATCGCGAAGAAGCCGAACTGAAAATCGCGCGCGCACTCGATTCGGGCAAAGCGGCGGAAAAATTTGCGAAGATGGTCGCCGCGCTGGGCGGACCGGTCGATTTGATCGAAAAACCGACGGAATATCTGCCTCGGTCGTCAATCGTCCGTCCCGTTTTCGCGACGGAAAGCGGCTATGTCGAATCGACGGATACGCGTAAAATCGGCGCGTCCGTTCTGGTGCTGGGCGGACAACGGCGCACGGCGGATCAGCGTATCGATTATTCGGTCGGCTTTTCGGACTTCGTGCAAATCGGCGATCGGGTCGATTCTCAAACGCCGCTGGCGGTCATTCACGCGCAAAGCGAAGAAAGTTTTGCCGAAGCCGAAAGAATGCTTCGGGAAGCCGTTAAAATCGGCGGGAACAAACCGGTTTTGCGACCGGTTGTTCGGGAAACGGTTACGATTTAATTTTTTAACGATGAGGTGAAAAACGATGAAACGGGCAATTATTCTGATGATGGATTCCTTCGGGTGCGGCGAAGCCCCCGATGCCGATAAATTCGGCGACGTCGGCGCGGATACGCTGGGTCACATTGCCAAAGCCTGCGCCGAAGGCAAAGCCGAAAACGGACGCACGGGACCTTTGAAACTGCCGAATTTGTGCAAGTTGGGACTGGGCGAGCTCTACAAACAATGCAACGGCGAATACGCGCCGAACATGCAGATTCCCGTTTCCGAAATCACCGCCGCCTACGGCTATTCCAAAGAAGTCAGCAAAGGCAAGGACACGACGTCCGGTCACTGGGAAATGGCGGGTGTTCCCGTCACGTTCAAGTGGGGCTATTTCCCCGCCGAATACCCCAGCTTTCCGCTGGATTTGATTGACGAATTCTGCAAACGCGCGAACTTGAAAGGCGTTTTGGGCAACAAAGCGGCTTCGGGCACCGTGATTTTGGAAGAACTGGGCGAAGAAAGCATCAAAACGGGCATGCCGATTGTGTACACGTCGGCGGACAGCGTTTTCCAGATTTGCGCCCATGAAAAACATTTCGGGCTGGAACGGCTGTACGAAATCTGCCACATCGCCCGCGATTTGCTGAACGAACGCACCGAAAACGGCGTTATCGCGCGCGTCATCGCCCGTCCGTTCGACGGCGAAACAAAGGACACGTTCAAACGCACGGGCGGTCGTCACGACTATTCCGTCCTGCCCCCCGCTCCGACCGTTTTGGACAAGATGAAAGCCGCCGGCGGAAACGTGATTTCAATCGGCAAAATCAGCGACATCTTTGCCGCGCAGGGCATTACCAAAGCTTTGCCCGCTGTCGGTTTGGAACAGCTGTTCGACGTAACGCTGGAACAAATCAAAACCGCCCCCGACAATTCGATTATCTTCCCGAACTTCGTGAACTTCGATATGGACTGGGGTCATCGCCGCAACGTGTCGGGATACGCGTCGGGATTGGAATACTTTGACAGCCGTTTGCCCGAACTGTTCGCGGAAATGAAAGAAGGCGACATCTATTTCATCACCGCCGACCACGGTTGCGATCCGACGTTCAAAGGTTCCGACCACACCCGCGAACACGTCCCCGTCATCATGTTCGGAAAAGGCGTCGAACCCCGTTATCTGGGACGCCGCGAAACCTATTCCGACATCGGACAGACGATTGCCGAATACTTCGGTCTGGAACCGTTCGAAAACGGCAAATCGTTTTTGAACAAATAATTTCACGCAAAGGGCGTTCCCGACGGAATGCCCTTTGCGTCTTTTTTTCAAAGGTTTTTTTCCATGTTGCCGCAGGACATCATTTGCAAAAAACGCGACGGTCAGACGCTGACCGGACAGGAAATTGACGAGTTCGTTCAGGGCATAGACGACTGGTCGATTTCGGACGGGCAGATCTCCGCATTATTGATGGCGGCTCTGATCAACGGTCTGGACAACGGCGAACTGACCGCTTTCGTCAACGCGATCGTTGAAACGGGAATTATCCTGAACTGGGACAGCGTCGATTTGAACGGTCCCGTCGCGTCGGTGTACACGATGCCGGGCGTCGGGGACAAATCCGAAATCATCGCCGCGCCGATGCTGGCGGCGTGCGGCGTGTACGTTCCCATGATTTGCGAACGCATGCAGTATCACGCGGGCGGCACGCTGGACAAGCTGGACAGTATTTTGGGCTTTGCATCGCGCCCGACTTTGGCGCGTTTTAAAAAGACTTTGCGCGAAAGCGGCTGCGCTTTTATGACGCCGACGGAACAAATCGCCCCCGCCGACGCGCGCATACAGTCGATTCGCGACGTGACGGCGACGGTCAGCAGCATTCCTTTGATGATTATGGCGCTGTTGGTGAAGCAGATTTCCGCGGGCGTCAAAAAGCTGACGGTCGACATCAAAGTCGGCAGCGGTTCGTTCACGCCGACGGAAGCCGAAGCGCGGGACTGCGCGCGCCGCATTACGGAATGCGCCCCCACGTTCGGGATTGACGCGAACATCGTCTTTTCGAACATGGATCACGTTGTCGGACAAAATATAGGCACCGCGCTGGAAGTGTACGAAGCTTGGGCGTATTTGACGGGCGCGGGTCCCCGCGACGCCGAACTGCATCAACAGACGATTGATTTGTGCACGCCCGTCCTGTTGCAAAACAAGATTGTCGAAACGCCCGAACAGGCGGCTGAAAAAATCGTTCGCGCGCTGGAATCGGGACAGGCGGCGGAACGGTTCGGACGCATGCTGTATGAACAGGGCGTGTCGCCGAATTTTCTGACGAACCCCGCGCCGTTTTTACAAACCGCCCCCGTGATCAAGCCCGTCTACCCCGACAGAGAAGGTTACGTTTCCAAAATGAACATGCGCTGGATCGGTTTGGCTGTTTTGGAAATGGGCGCGGGGCGCATGCATCAGGAACAGCGTATCGACTACGCGGCGGGATACAGCAACATGTGCCGTCCCGGCATGTACGTTTCGGGACGCGTGCCGCTGGCTTTCGTCCACGCGGAAGACGCGCAGACCGCCGAACTGGCGGCGGTTCACTTAAAGGGCGCGATCACCGTTTCCGAACAAAAGGCATGACGCCGCTTTTTGCGCCGTTTCATCGATTTTTTTCCTCAATTCCGCCTCGTTTTCGACACCCGTAAAACGGCATATCAGGTGTTTTGTCGTATCGGACAGATCGTCCCAATCCGATTTCGGATTTTCGACGCACAGCGAAAACAGCACGGATATCAGCGTCCACAAACGATACGCCCGTATCAACGCGTCGCCCGCCGTCCGATCGACCAATCCGGATTCGACCGCTTGCGTCAAAACGGGAACGACGGCTCTTTGCAAAATTTCAGGATAGCGTCCGGCGTACAGCAGTTGCAGATATTGCGCGGAAAATTCGATGTCGACCATGCCGCCCCGCCCGTATTTGACAGCACCGAGAACGCCGTTCGGACGGCAGTTTTCCCTGATTTTTTCCCGCATTTCAAGAACATCGCGCTTCAGATCGTCCCGATTGCGTGAACGACGGAGATTTTTACGGATTTCGCCGTCGATTTTTTCCTTTTCGCCCGAAACGACGCGCGCCTTGGTCAGCGCCATCAGTTCCCACGTCCAAGCGTCGTTTTCATAATAGCGGACGAACGATTCGAACGATGTCGCGGCGGGTCCCGCGCTGCCCGACGGACGCAACCGCATGTCGACGGCCCATAAAACGCCGTCCGCCGTGTTAGCGGTCAAAGCGTTGACAACCTTGTGCGCCAATCGGGCGTAATAGACGCCGACCGGCAACGACGACGTTCCGCCCGCGGATTCGGCGTCGCCGTCGAAAACGTCGTAAATGAACAAAATGTCCAAATCCGACGAAAAGCTCATTTCTCCGCTTCCCGCCTTGCCCATCAGAACGACGGAAAAAGCCGCTCGGTCAAACGCGCCGTATTTTTTTTCAAAAGATCGCGTCACGACGGGACACAGCGCGGTCAAAACCGCCGTTGCCAGATCCGTCAGGCGTCCCGCCAAAGCGTCCCGATCAATCAGTCCGCGCAGGAATTGCACCGCGCAACGGAAACGCTTTTCCCGCGCGAACCGGCGCAAAGCGTTCAGAGCCGCCTCTTCGTCGTCTTCCGCCCATTCGGGCAGAGCGCGGATTTCCGCCGTCATCGCCTCCGCATCGGGGAAAGGCTGAAAAAACGACGGATTCAAAACGGCATCGAACAAATCGGCGTGCCGGATCATGTCGCCCGCCAGCGCGGGAACGGCGGAAATCAGCTCCGCCAACAAATCCAGCAAAGCCGGACGCGACCGGAAGAGCGAAAACAACTGCACTCCCGCAGGCAGTCCCCGCAACAATTCGTCAAACGACAAAAAAGCGTCGTCGGGCGCGGCGCTTTTCGCCAGCGCGGCGAACAGCACGGGCAGCAAATCCGTCATCAATTCGCGGGCGCGATCACTCCGCAAAGCCCGATAGCGTCCCGACAGCCACCCGCGCACCGTTTCGCCGATGGCATCAATATCGACGAACCCCAATTCGCGCAGTTTTTGGGCGGTTTGCGCCGGGACGTCCGTTCCGCCGAAAGAAAAGGCGTCCCCGTCACCGCGGTTTTCTTCTGAAAAAAGGGAATCGTACACGCGCCTGACCGTCGCGCAATGCGCGCCCAGAACCCGCAAAAACGCGCCGTAGTCGTCAAATCCGGCGAACCGCGCCAACCTTGCCTGATCATCGGACGCGGTCGGCAAAGTTTGCGTCTGACGGTCGTCCGTCATTTGCAAACGGTGTTCCAGCGTGCGCAGAAAATCATAAGCGGCGACCAAATCGTCCCTGTCTTTCGCACTCACCCAGCCCTTTTTGACCAAGGCGTTCAAAGCGACTACCGTCGACCTTGCCCGCAATTTCGGATCGCGCCCGCCCCACAGCAACTGTTGCAACTGGGTGAAAAATTCGATTTCGCGGATTCCCCCCTGCCCCAGTTTGATATTAAAACCGGCTTTGTCGGGCGTTTCGGAACTGCGCGCGCCCAGCGACCGCTTGATATCGCCGATTTGCTTCAACGCGTAAAAATCGGTCGTGCGCCGCCAGACAAACGGTTTGATTTCCTTTAAAAAAAACGTTCCCGCCGCTTTGTCCCCCGCGACGACGCGCGCTTTGATGAACGCGGCGCGTTCCCAATTTTGAGCGAAGCTTTCGTAATAGCACGCCGCCGCCTGCGTCGACAGGGCGACGGGCGTCGATCCGGGATCGGGACGCAAACGCAAATCGACGCGGAAAACATATCCGGACGCCGTTTTGTCATCTATCAGGGAAACGATGTCGCGTGCGACGCGCACAAAAAAAGATCCGATATCCTTTTTGCCCGCATAAGGGGCTTTATCGGCGTCGTAAAGCATAATCAAATCAACGTCGGACGAATAATTCAGTTCCCGCGCGCCCAGCTTGCCCATCGCGACGATGAAAAAGCCGCACCCCTTTTCGGGATTTTCCTTATCCGTCAAAGTCAATTCCCCCTTTGCGGCGCACCCCCGCAAAACGACGGCGGTCGCAATGCGCAGACAGGAATCCGCCAGTACGGAAAGCGCGCGGGTAACTTGACCCAAATTCCATTCTCCCGCCAGATCCGCCATCGCGATCGCCAGCGCGCCCCGCCGTTTCAACCGCCGCAATTCCCGTCCGGTCGCTTCGATGTCCGTCGATTCATACAGACGCGGGCAAACGCTTTTCAGCAATTCGGAAAAGGCGGCGGGCGCGCCCGATTCGAACACGCGGGCGGCGAAATCCCGTTCGGCGAAAAACAGACGGGTCAAATGCGGGGAAACGCCTTTGAACCGTCCCAGCCAAGCCCGCGCGAAAGCGTCGGCTTTTTCTTCTTTACCGAACAGATTTGCCGTTTTTTGATCAAAATCGCCCGTCGATTGTATCCAATCGCGGTATAAATCATCGTCTTGAGATAAAAAAGGTGTGTTTTTTAGCGTAAAAGTCATCTTCTTTGTGGAAAGAACGGAACGGAGATTCTATATTCGGAATCTGTTTTAAGGGGTTTGAAGACTTTGCGCAAGTTTTTCAGATATGTTTTGATTGTGTTTCAGGCGGCGGTTCTTGCCGTCCTGATCGGCATCGGCGCGTTTTTCTGGCGTTTGCACAAAGGACCGATCAACATCGACGCCTACGTCCCCTATCTGACGCAAGCCGCCGCGCCGTCCGACATGATCGCCGAAACGCGCGTCGGATCGGCGCAAATGCGCTGGGGCGGTTTCAAACGACCGATTGAATTCGTCGTTACGGATTTCAAGGCGTTTGACACCGACAAACAGCTGGTGCTTTCCGTCCCGAAAATTGCGACATCGTTCAGTCTTGCCGCTTTGGCGGAAGGAACGGTCGCCCCGCGGTCGCTGGCGATTTACAAACCCTATCTGCACCTGAGGCTGACAAACGACGACGTTCCGGAAACCGTCGAATCCGAAAGCGATTTTTCCCCGGAAACACTGGTGCACCTGCTGCGCCGCGAAACGCATCTGAACGAATTTTCGCTGGTCGGCGCGGTCGTCAAAATCACGGACGTTCGGCACGGCGCCGTTTGGGATTTTCCGTCCGTGAACCTGACCTATTCCCGCCGGTTCGGAAAAAAACGCCTGCGCGGGAACCTGTCGCTGAAAATGCAGAACGGAAAACCGTTGGACATCAAATTGGGCGGCAAATGGAAACGCCGCGGCAAAGACAACAAGATCGACCTGTCCGTCACGGTTGACAATTTGGATTTGACCAATTCCCGCGCGGCGCAAAAATACGCGTATTTGAAAAACTTCACCACTCCCGTCAGCGTCAAGCTGAATACGCAGCTGGATTTGACGCCGTTCGCGCACGGATCGTCAAAGAACTGGCGTCCGACGCTTTCCGGCATCGACTTTGCGATTACGGGCGGCGAAGGAATCGTGAACCTGCCCGCCCCCGTTTCAGCGCGCTACAACCTCAGCCGTTTTTCGATAACGGGATCTTTGTACGATTCCGTCAATCGGTTCGATATTACGGATTTCGATCTGCTTCTGCAAAACGGCGGCACGGCGCGCGGCAGCTTTTTGGTATCCGGCATCGGCGAAGCCGTCGACACGGGCAGCTGGGCGAAAATATCCGCCGATTTGAACGCGGAAGCGACCGACATTCCGGTGGACATGCTGCCCGATTACTGGCCCGCGTCCATCGGCACGGACGTTCATGACTGGGTCAAGCGCAACATGACGGGCGGCGTCATTGACGACGCGAAGTTTTCCCTGCATTTCAAGGGATTGGAAAATCAGGCGGGCGTCGACGCGGACAAAGTCGACGGCACGGTCAACGTCACGAAAACGAACGTCGCCTATTTGGACGGCATGCCGCCCGTGAACGACGTTTCGGGAAACCTGCTGTTTTCACGCGACGCCATCGTCATCACGGTTTCGGAAGGACACACTTTCAGCGTGAACGCCGCGGCGGGCGGGACTTTTTCGTTTTTGGATTTGACGAAACCGGTTTCCCGCGCCGCGATGGACATGAATTTGACGGGCGACGCGCGCGACGTTTTGAAAATCATCGATTTTCCCGCGCTGGAACTGATGAAAAGCGTCGGCATATCCCCCGATCAAACAACGGGAACGGCAAGCGGCAATTTAAAGCTGAACTTTCCTTTGGGCGACGCGTTTCAAACCGTCGATCAGCTGAAAATCAAAGTCGACGCCGACGTGCGCAACGCCGACGTTTCCGATATCGCTTTGGGGCTCGGATTGCAAGACGCCATTCTGCACGTCGATTTGAACGACCGCGATCTGCTTTTGCGGGGGACGGCGCTGTTTTATTCGGCAACGGCGAAATACACGCTGTCGCAGAGCTTCGATCAAGCAAAAGAAACGGCGACGGATATTTTCCTGCACGTCGATTTGAACGACCGCGCGCGCGCTTATTTGAACTATCCGCTGTTCACCATGCCCGCCGTCGGCGGCATGACGCCGACCGATTTGAGATTGGTTTTGAAACACGACGCGACGGGCGTTTTGGAAATTTCAAGCGATCTGACGAACGCCGCCGTCGACATGCGGGAAATCGGCTGGTCGAAACCTCCGAAAACGGCGGGAAAAGCCTTTATGCGAATGAACATGGCGCACGGCACGCCGCAAAGCATTCCCGTCATCGAACTGACCGACGCGAACAACACGGATATTAAAGGAACGCTGACGTTTAAAAACGGCGCCGTTGACGCGATCGACCTTTTCCCCGTGCGCGCGGAAAGGACGAACGCCGCGCTGCATATCGCCTTCACCCCCGATTCGATCGATTTCGATCTGACGGGTTCCGCCATCGACTTTTCCGGATTGATGAGCAAGGGAACGTCCTTTTCCGCAAAGTCAAACGGCGACGGGAACAATTCGGACAGAACGCTGAACTTTCGCGCCGACATCGAGAAAATGTGGCTCAGCCGCGACGGATACGCCGAAAACAACACTTTTTCAGCCGTCTATCAAAACGGCTGGAAAAGCATGAGCGCGCAAGGCTTCGTCGGTGAACAGAAAGTGCCGCTGGTTTTGACGCTGACCCCGACGGAATCCCCTGATAAATACGACGTTTCCATGACATCGAAAGACGCGGGCTACACCTTGAAAGCGTTGGACTACATTTCAACCGTCAAGGGCGGGGAATTGAAGCTGAGCAGCGTGTACACGCGGGGCGTCGGTTCGACGGGAACACTGGACGTGTCAGATTTTTATCTGGAAGAACAGCAGACTCTGGTCAAAATTTTGACGTTGACATCGTTGACCGGCATCATCGACACCCTGCGCGGCGAAGGTCTGTTTTTCGACCACGCCGACATTCCGTTTTCATCAAACAACGAAAGCGTGACCGTTTCGGACGGCGTCGTGGCGGGGGCGTCGCTGGGTATCACGCTGAACGGGAAATATTACCGCAACACGGGGTACATGAATTTTCGCGGTTCGATAATCCCGTTTTACACAATCAACAGCTTTTTAGGAAAAATCCCCCTGATCGGCAAGATCTTTTCGGGTGAAAAAGGCGGCGGTCTGATCGCCCCCACCTATACGGTCAAAGGAAAACTGCCGTCGCCCGACGTGTCCGTGAACGCGTTTTCGGCTTTGGCGCCCGGCGCCGTCCGTTCGCTGTTCGGCATCGGACACGACGATTCGGACGCCAGTCTGAACGCCCCGCCCGAACAGCCCCGTTTTGCCGCCCCGTCCGTTTCCGCCGTCAAACCGCCCGAACCGGCAACCATCAAGGAATTAAACGACGACTTGAATCGCGAACCCGCGCCCATTTCAACCGGACAGCAAAAAAGCCCTTGAAATCCAAGGGCTTTTTAATGGGGCGAAAGATGAGATTCGAACTCACGACATCCGGAACCACAATCCGACGCTCTAACCAACTGAGCTACTTTCGCCATCGGGAATTTATCTACCCTGTTTGCCGGCGGTTGTCAACAGGTTATTTCAAAAAAGGATTCCCGTTCGCGCCGAACGCGGCGTCGCGTTTTTCCGTCCCGATTGAAAAACGACTTTTTTTATGCTAGAATACGCTCGGTTTTTGTAAAGGAGGCGGCGCATGGATTTCGAAAAAATCAGCATCAACAACAACGATTTTTACAAAGCGAAAAGAGCTATTCTTGACGGTTTTGTTCCGTCCTGCCCCGAAAAAGCGAAAGAGGAAATCGCCCGTTTCCGCAAAATCGTCAACACGGTCATGAATGTTCCCGCCGGACGGGAAACGCTGATGGCGGTAGCGAAACAACAGCCGCCGCGCAAATTCGGTTTTGAAACTTTCACAGACAAAGCCGGCTGTTTCACCGGCGACAAAATCCTTTTAAATCCAAACGTATCGGACAAACTTCTGCCCGCCACCCTTGTCCACGAAGCGACCCACTCTCTGCAAAACGAACACAACCCCGCGAAAGACATCGGACTTTCCGCGTTCACCGCCGAATCCCAGCTGAAACGCGCCCGCGCGATGGAAGCCGACGCGTTCGCAAAGGCAGCGATGTTTATCCATCAGTGCGACGATTACGCGCCGGAAATTTACGACGCGGAAATGAAATTGCCGAACAAAACGCTTAAAACATTCAACCAAGCCGTGGACGACGGCGCGACGCAAGAGGAAGCCTTGCGAAAAACGTATCTGGATTTTTACAAACAGCCCGACGTCATGCGGTTTTACGACAACCATTACGGACAAAGCATCATCAAACGCGCCGATTACGCGGCAACCTGCGGACGGCGCAACGAATTTACAATGACCATTTCCGACGCGGACATCATGAAATTCTGTTCATACAAAGGAAAACCCTATATTACAGAGGAAGACCTGCAAAATGTCTATGTCCGCAGCATAGAAGTCGGAACCCGCAACGAAATCCAGTCAACCATGAACAACTATGCGGTTCTGACGGGATCGAAACGGGATATGTCGTTGCTGACAATGGCACCCGTTTCCGCCTATGAACAGCGGTTGGAACACGACGAAAGCATGCGGAAACGGCAGGAACGCGTCGAACAACGCAAAAAAACATCGCTGATGGAACAGTTGCGGCAAAAACAAAACGAAAAACAAAATCAAACGTTCTTTGAACCCGGCGTCCGGTGGAGCGGCAAGGACGGCAATTCGCGCTGACGCTCCGACAAACCGAAGCGATTGCGCCATCGGGAATTTATCCGCCCCGTTTGTCGGCGGGCTGTCAGCAGGTCATTGAAAACAACGCGCCGCCTGCAGATGCGGAGCTTGCAAAAGGCGGGCAAAAAAAAACAGTTTCCGAAACGCCGAAACCGCGAGCCGCTTTGATGGAACGGCTGAACCGTCTGTCATCGCGACAACGGCGCGATGCCGACGTCACCGCCGTCAAGACCGTTCAATCCGGCGGGAAAGAACGCTGACGGGATAAGCGTTCCGCCTTTTTACGCGCGACCGTCGCATTTTTTCGGAAAATTCATTTCACTTTTTCATCGGCTTCCTGTATCTTTTCCGGCGGAGGCGCGGGTATGAAGAAAATCGAAGCCATCATCAAACCGTTCAAACTGGACGAAGTCAAAGACGCTTTGCAGGAAATCGACATTCAGGGCATCACCGTCACCGAAGTCAAGGGGTACGGTCGCCAGAAAGGGCATGCGGAATTGTACCGCGGCGCCGAATACGTCGTCGATTTCGTTCCGAAAGTCAAATTGGAAATCGTGATCGAGGACGAACGGTGCGAAACGGTGGTTCAAACGATTGTAACCGCCGCGCGCACCGGAAAAATCGGCGACGGGAAAATTTTTGTGTCGCCGGTTGAAGACGCCGTCCGCATCCGCACGCTGGAACGCGGCGACGACGCGTTGTAACAAAGGCTGTTTCCATAACCCCAGCCGCTTCTTGAAAAGGAAAACAAAAATGGTCAATGACATCAAAGATGCCGAAGGTCTGCTGCGTTTCGTAGCGGAAGAATCAATCGCTTACGTCGATTTTCGTTTCACGGACTATAACGGAAAATGGCAGCATGTCGCCTATCACAACTCCGTTTTGAACGAAGATTTTCTGGAAGACGGATTGATGTTCGACGGATCGTCCCTGCCCGGGTGGTGTTCCATCAACGAATCCGACATGCTGTTGAAACCCGATTACACGACAACGCAGTTGGACCCTTTCGCCGCACAAAAAACAGCCTTTGTCATCTGCAACATCGTTGACCCGATTACGGGACAGCCTTATTCCCGCGACCCGCGTTCCACCGCGAAAAAAGCCGAAGCCTATCTGGCGTCGACAGGCGTCGCCGACACCGTTTTCGTCGGCGCGGAAGCCGAATTTTTCGTTTTTGACAGCGTCAAAACCCGCGTCGCCCCCGAAAAAATATCTTTTGAAATTTCGTCGATTGAAGGCGACGACCTTGCCGACGCCGACATCACGGGCGGCAATTCCGGTCACCGTCCCGGCATCAAAGGCGGCTATTTCGCCCTGCCCCCCGTCGATTCCGCGAACGATCTGCGCGCCGAAATGCTGACCGTCATGGCGCAAATGGGATTGCCCGTCGACAAACACCACCACGAAGTCGCCGCGTCCCAGCATGAACTGGGATTCGCGTTCGGTAAAATGATCGAAACCGCCGACAACCTGCAAAAATATAAATACGTCGTGCGCAACGTCGCCGACGCTTACGGCAAAACGGCGACGTTCATGCCCAAACCCGTCATGGGCGACAACGGTTCCGGCATGCACACGCACATGTCGTTCTGGAAAAGCGGCAAACCCTTGTTCGCCGGAACGGGATACGCCGATTTGTCTGACAAAGCCCTGTATTTCATCGGCGGCGTCATCAAACACGCCCACGCCGTGAACGCGTTCACAAACCCGACGACAAACAGCTATAAACGTCTGGTTCCGGGATTCGAAGCCCCCGTTCTGCTGGCGTATTCGTCGCGCAACCGTTCCGCGTCCTGCCGCATTCCGTTCGGTTCGGGTCCGAAATCGAAACGCGTCGAAATCCGTTTCCCCGACCCGACCGCGAATCCGTATCTGGCTTTTGCCGCTTTGATGATGGCGGGACTGGACGGAATCGAAAATAAAATTCACCCGGGCGATCCGATGGATAAAAACCTGTACGATCTGCCGCCGGAAGAATTGAAGGATATTCCGTCCGTCGCCATTGACTTGCGTCAGGCTTTGGACGCGCTGGACGCCGACCGCGCTTTTTTGAAAAAAGGCGACGTGTTCACCGACGACCTGATCGATTCCTATCTGGAAGTCAAGCGCGCGGAACTGAAAGAATACGACAGAACGCCGCATCCGCTTGAATACAAAATGTATTATTCGCTGTAATCGGGTGATCTCATGCGTCGCGCCGTTTTGATTGCCGGACTGTTTTTATACGGTCTGTGCGTCGGAACGGCACGGGCGCAAAATCTTTCTTTGGTGCGCGACGACGAAATCGAGCGCGCCGTTTCTTTTTATTTGACACCTTTGTTTGAAAAAGCGGGGTTGGACGCGGAAAATCTGTCCGTCCATTTGGTCAAGGACGATTCCATCAACGCTTTTGCCGCCAAGGGACTGCATGTTTTCGTTCACACGGGGTTGCTGACGCGCGCGGACGACGCGCAGGAAATCATTGCCGTGCTGGCGCATGAAACGGGACACATCGCGGGCGGACACATCGTCAGAATGTATGAAAACATGAAAATAGCGCGCAGAAGCATGCTTTTATCCATGATTTTGGGCGCGGCGACGGTCGCGGTCGGCGGCGGCGCGGACACCGCGATCGGGGCGGCTTCCGGCGGTTTTTCATCTATGCGGAGCGTTTTCGCCGCCTATCGGCGAAGCGAAGAAAACGCGGCGGATCAAACAGCCGCGGCTTTGCTGCAAAAAACGGGACACGATTTTTCGGGATTCGAAACGATTATGCGTAAGCTTCAAACCCAAGAATCTCTGGGGCAAACAGACGATTTCGCGCTGTGGCGTTCCCACCCCGCCGCCAAAGAACGGCTAGAGGCGATTTTGAACCAAACCCGCCTGACGCGACCGTCCCCCGATCTGACGAGAATAGCGCAAGAAAACGCTTTGTTCCGGCGCGTTAAAGCCAAACTGTCCGCTTTTCTGTCCTCCCCCGAAAAAACGCGCGCGCGCTATCCCGAAACGGACGAAAGCCTGCCCGCCCGTTATGCCCGCGCGATTGCGGATTATCGCGCCGGACTGTTCAAACGGGCGTTGGAACAAACCGACGCCTTGATCGCCGACTATCCGGACGATCCGTACTTTTACGAATTAAAGGGGCAGATTTTGTTTGAAACCGGTCGCGCCGCCGACGCCGTCGCGCCCTATGAAAAAGCGGTTTCCCTGCAATCCGACGCGATCTTGTTGCGCGCGGGACTGGTTCAGGCGCTGATCGAACGGGACGACGCGGACGCTTTGCGTCGGGCGAGAAAGGAATTGACCGCTTTGGAACCGATCGCGGCGGAACTTCCGTCAATCTGGCGATTGAAAGCGATCGTTCACGGACGACTGGGACAAAAAGGGCTGGCGGATTGCGCTTTGGCGGAATACGGACTGGCGACCGGCGATTTAAAGCTGGCGCGGACGTTCGCCGAACGCGCCCGCGGCGAATTAAACGAAACCGACCCCGCCCGTCTGCGCGCCGAAGACATCTTGTTCCGGTTGCGCGAAACGGAAACGAAAAAAAAGACGGTCGGAACAAGATAACTGTTTTAGAAAAACGCTTTTTGTTTTATGATTGGGGCTATCTCAACCATAAAAAGGGAAAAGAATATGTTGCGTAAAGTTTTAGTCATGGTTTTGTTCGCCGCCGTCGCGACGCCCGTCGCCGCCGAAGCGAAAATGTTCCAGTTCGGTATGAACGAAGAAGACGTTAAAAAGACCGTCAAGGAATATCTGCTGGACAATCCCGAAATTGTCGTTCAGGCGTTGGACAACTATCGCGCGAAAGAACAGGAAGCCAAGAAAAAAGCCTTGGTCGAAAAGCTCGCCACCAGCCGCAACGCGCTGGAACGCGACCCCTCTACCCCCGTTCTGGGCAATCCCGACGGCGACATCACGATCGTTGAATTTTTCGATTACAACTGCGGTTATTGCAAGCTGATGTTCCCCAAAGTATGGGAATACGTCCAAAACGACGGCAATATCCGCTGGGTTTTGAAAGACATGCCGTCTTTGAGCCAGACGTCCGATTCCGCCGCGCGCGCGGGCTTGGCGGCTGAAAAGCAGGGCAAATACTTTGAAATGCATCAGGCGATGATCACCCACAAAGGTCAGCTGACCGAAGAAGACATCGTCAAATACGCCAAAGCCGCCGGTTTGGATATGAAAAAATTCGACGCGGACAGAAAAGACAAAGCTCTGGACAAAGTCATCAACGCGAACCGCATCTTGGCGAACCGCTTTGATTTCCGCGGCATTCCGAATTTCATCATCGGCGATTTCATTTCGAACGGCGCCATGATGGGCGACGAGCTGGATATTAACGTCCGCGCCATTCGCGAAGGCGTCGCCGTCGACGCGGAAGCCGAAGTCGAATAATCCTCCGTTTACAGGATCAAAGACGCCGAAGAAAACTTCGGCGTCTTTTTTTTACGCTGTATTTTTTCCTCTTATTTCGCGGGATCTTTGAACATAGCGACGGCGTTTTGCTTTTGCAGCGGATCGGATACGACAATTCCGCCCATGTTATATCCTTCCGTATTGACGAAACGGTGCTGCAATTCGCGCAACCGATGCCCGTAACGGTCGCGCAGTTCCAGCGCGGCGGGCTGAACATGAACGTTATGCACAAAATCGGCGCAATAAACATAGCTGGCGATCGGGAATAAAAACGCCGAACACAAAATGTCGCACAGCTGCAATCCGACCAGATTGTTGCTATGTCCGAAACACGGCATTTCAACAATGTTTTGATACAAAGGATACAGTTGGCGAAATTTTTGCGTAAAAACGGAATGCGACAGATTTATGTTTTTCATATAATCGCGGCTGTCGGCGATGACGACGCCGTAATCGTCCCGTTGGCGCAAATAATTGTCGAAATAAGTGTAAATGCTTTGAATCGATGATGTGTAGACAGCTTTTCCGTTAAAGGGCTTTCCGGGGATTTTAACCCAAATCCGCCCGACGATTTTGATATCGTATTTAAAGAACAGATCAAGAATTCGATCCAAAAAACCGACCGCGTGACGTTTGACGCGGTTGCCGCCGCGCATGGCGTTCCGACGCAGATCCGCCCCTTTGATTTCCGGAATGATGCGATCCAGAAACTTGTCCGTCGGATAGTTCAGCCCCGGATAATAGCGGTATTTCAGTTTGATGAAATCATGCGTCAAATCATACAAATCTTTGTGATCGACAAAGATGCCCGCGATTGCCAGCACAGGCTGATGATTGCCGTCGTTCGGCAGAGAAATCACGGGCAGTGTTCCCAAATCCCCCGATTCGTCTATGTAGCAAATCTTGACCAAAGACGTCTCCGATACAACTAAGGTCACCAAAACGGTGACCCTAGGATTTTACAGCCTTCGCAGGACTGTTCAAAAAAATTACAAATAAAATTTTATCGAACCCTTTTGCGTCAGTCAAGTCAAAAAGAATCGCTTTTTTAAATCATTTTTAGATTTTCAAGCGTATGTTAGCCTTTATGAACCATTTAAAAGCTTTTTATTCGACGCGACCGGCTCCCTGCCCTTATCTGCCCGACAAAAACGAAGCCAAAACGGCGGTCGATTTGAGCGGCGAAAACGCCCGAATTTGGGCGAACGCTTTGTCGCGCGCCGGATTTCGCCGATCGCACGGCGTTTGCTACACCCCGTCGTGTCCCGACTGCCGCGCGTGCGTTTCCGTGCGCGTCCGCGTCGCGGATTTTTATCCGAATAAAAAAATGCGTAAGACTTTACGTCAAAACGAAACGCTCAAATGCCGTTTTCTGCCGAATATCGCTCTTGACAGCCACTACGCGCTGTTCCGACGCTATTTGGACACACGCCACCAAAACAGCGAAATGCGCGACATGTTTTTCGAAGAATACCGCGCGATGATTGAAGACACGCCCGTCGCCGCGGAATTGATGGAACTGTCCGACGAAAACGGCGTCGTCGGCGTTATGCTGATTGACGAAACGGACGACGGATTGTCCGCCGTGTACAGTTTTTTCGATCCCGATTTCAGCCGCAACAGTCCGGGGACACTGATGATTTTGCGTCTGATCGAATCGGCGAAAGACAGAAACAAACCCTATGTTTATCTGGGCTATATGATTCGCGGACTGTCCAACATGGCGTACAAGGAAAAATTCGCGCCGCTGGAATACTGCAACCGCGGGAAATGGTCGACTTCATTCCCCGATTAGATGCAGAACGACGTGACGGACATGCGCCTGATTTCTGTGTTCGCACAAATAGACCGCCTGCCACGTTCCCAGAACGGGACGCCCGTTCGCGACGGGAATGTTCAGCGACACGTTCGTCAAAACGGTTCTGATGTGCGCGGGCATGTCGTCCGCGCCTTCGAACGTGTGGGTGTAAAGCGCGTCGTCCTGCGGCGCGACGCATTCAAACCAGCGCGACAAATCCGCCAAAACGTCGGGATCGGCGTTTTCCTGAATGGTCAATCCCGCCGACGTGTGCCGCAGGAATACGGTCAGCAGTCCCGTTTGAATTCCGGAATTGCGCACGCACCGGACAACCGCGGGCGTGATATTCGTAAATCCGGCGGGCGTCGTTTCGACGTCCAGAGTGAATTGCGCCTGTTTCATTTATACAAATCCCTTTCGTCGATCCGTTCCGCGCGCTCCTTGTCCAGCAACGGCTTGACTGACGAAACGTCGACGGGCAGACTTTTGACCTGACGGCACGGCGCGGTATATTCGCGCACGACCTGATAATCCCGCGTTTCGGCGACCAGAACGGATTTCGCGCGCGCCAGATACGGGCGCACCGCGGGGTGAATAAAGTCCAGCAGGACTGACGATTCCGGCGTTCTGTACAGCAAAGCGTGCGCGCCGCCGCCGTAAATCAAAACGGGATTGCGCGGCTCCGTTTCCCGCATGCGCAGGGAAACCATCAATTCGTTTTCCCCGTTCAAATGAAATTCGTAAAAAGATTCCTGTTCCGCCTTGTTTGCCACGATCAGCCCCCTTTGCCGTTCTTCGCCTTGCAAAGTATACCCTTTTCGAAATCGACTGACAAGCCAACTTCCCTCTTTTCTAATCGGTCAGGTGTGTTATACTTCGATTTAAATCACTTTTTTATCAGGAGGTTATTCCATGCACCCTTGGCATGACGTCGAATTGGCGGGCAAAGTTCCGCAGTTTGTTCCCGCGGTGATCGAAGTTCCCAAAGGATCGAAATACAAATACGAACTGGACAAGCCCAGCGGTTTGATTCGCGTTGACCGCGTTTTGTATTCCAGCGTCCACTATCCCGCAAACTACGGATTGATACCCCGCACCTATTGTGAAGACCACGACCCGCTGGACATTCTGGTTTTGGGACAGGAACCCGTGTTCCCGTTGACGATCATGGCGGCGCGCCCCATCGGCGTGATGAAAATGATCGATCAGGGCGAAGCGGACGACAAAATCATCGCCGTTCACGCCGACGATCCCGAATACGCGCACTATTCGTCCATTGACGAACTGCCGCCTCACCGCATGATCGAAGTGCAGCGTTTCTTTGAAGACTATAAAAAACTGGAAAACAAAACCGTCGTCGTTGAAGGGTTCTTGGATCAAAACGAAGCGTTCAACGTCATTATGAAAGCCATCGCCGAATACGAAAAAGCCGTAACGGTTCTGGCCGGCACACGGGTTTCTCCCGCAAAATTCAGCATCGTAATATGAATCTTCACTGGACGCTGCGCCCTCACTTTTATCGAACCGGAAAGGATGTCACCCGGACGCATGAAAAACTGTCCGGCGGAAAAATAAACCATACCTTTTGCGTTTTCCGGAAAATCAAAACGGGCGCACTTCTTTCCGGAAAACGGATTTTCCGAAACGACTTTTACACTCCAGTGCAGATCCGGAGAACGCATGACGCCGTCCGGAACCTGCTCAAAACCGGAATCGCTCATCATTCCGCAGTTTTCATACTCCGCCCGGGTCATCGGACGGATCACTATCCGGCCGATCTGCCACGCGGCCTTCTCCGTGTGTATATTCAGACAGAGATCTGCAGAATCGTATTTCCCCGAATAGAAAAAGAATTTACCCCGCCGCCACGCCGGCGCATCATACGCGGTTCCACGTCCGAGCACCTTTCCGTCCGCGGAAGCCTTAACCTCGCCGGAAAACCAGAGCATCCGTTCCGAGCGGTAAACATAATTCACCACATACCATGTTTCCGGTTTTACCTTGATTTGTTTCTGTTCCAGACGTTCCGGATACGTTCCGTTCAAGTAAAAAAACGTATCCGCCAGGCCCTCAAACGCTTCAATACGGTCGACTTTCGCATGTTTCACGTTCCATGTGTTCCCGGGATTCTCAAACGCATAATCCCGCGTAAGAGTGTCCTCGTCGATAGCTTCCGCAAAAAACGGAACCAGCAGTGCGGCGGACAAAATCCGCCAAAGATGTCGCTTTGTGCTCATTTTTTTTCCTTTTTTTTTTATTGCCAGTTTATCATTTTGAAACCGGGAAGTTTTTCAAAATCAACGTTTCCAAGCCCCGGACACGTTCCGCGCAGCGGATCATAACCGGCATTGAGCGGTCCCCACTGCATGAAATCCTTCAGTCTCATCCCCGCCGCATGTCCGTCGATAAAAGCGTAGTTCGCCAGCCCGGCCGGATACGGAACCGGCGTCAAAGAGGTTCTGGTCCCGCTCCCGTCATCCGGTGCACCATGACGGAATCTGGACTGCCCGATAAAAATAATTGAAGCGCAGCTGTCGGAATCTCCTGCAAAAATTGTGCGTGATGGAGACTTGAAAACCAGCCTGCGGTGAATCATCTGACCTCCGTTCGGGCTTCCGCTGACCCACACATTGATCGCATATTCGCCGATGCTGCTGGTTGTATTATGAACCGGATTTCCCGGACAGCGAAGCTGTGATGCGGTATATTTTTTCTGGTCTTCCACCTTTTTTTTCACGCCCAGTCCATACGGCTCCAGGCGGAACGGCCAGTAAGTGGAATAATCGCTTGCGTCAATTGCCGCCGGCGGAATCCAGTCGTCATTGGAATCCGCATAACCGTTCATGGCAAGCGCAATGCTCTTGCAGTTGTTCAGGCACGAAATCTGATGCGCCTTCGACCGCGCCGCATTCAGTGCAGGCAAAAGCATGCCCGCAAGGATTGCTATAATCGCAACTACCACAAGCAGCTCTATAAGGGAGAATCTCATGGATTTGCGCATACGTGATGGGGGAAACTTGCTGAACCAATGTGTTTTCATAATTGCATACCTTCCTTTTTTGTTTTTTCTGTTCTTCCTGATTTTTTTCTTGTATTTATTATACCACATTTGCATTGTTTCGTCAATGGTGTTATTGTAAAAACAACTAAACAAATTGTCTTTTTCCGGAGATTTTATCATGGATAAGTACGGGCAGCTGAAAAATGAATGGAGCAGTTTCTGCGGCACTCTTGACCTGAACTACGTAACCACAGGTTCAACTCAGAACAGAATCGAATGGGAAGGCGGACGAATGTTTTCCGGAGACGCCCATTTCCGTCTGTATTTCCCGACACGGGGAAAATTCAATCTTTTGTATTCCGCGGAAGTCTATCCGATCGTTCCGGGCTTTCGCTACATCATTCCCCCGGTCATTCCATTCCGGTTCGAGGGAATCGAACCGTCGGATCACGGCTGGATTCATTTTCACTCCTCAAAACTGGAAAAGCTCTCCCGTTTCATCCGCCCGGCAGCCATACCCGTCAATGCGGCGGAAGATTTTGCACTCTTCCGAAAATTTCATGACCTGATTACCCGCAGTTCAAGCATCTATGAAGCTGAAGAGGTTCGTCACGAGCTGACAAAACTGATTCTCCCGTTCATCGAGCGTATGAAAAACGCTCCGGAAACGCTCGCAACAAATGCAAACTTCCCGCGCATTCTCGAATATATTGATGAACATCTCGGCCAGGAAATCCGCATCAGCGAGCTGGAAAAACTGGCCGGACTCCGCAGGGCGGAATTTTCCGCACGCTTCCGCAAAATCTACGCCATTCCCCCGAAACAGTATATCAGCCTCCGCCGCATCAGCCGCGCAAAATATCTCCTTACAAGAACCGATCTGGCAATCAAGGAAATCGTATGGAAAACTGGATTCGAGAGTGAAATCTTCTTTTTCCGCGTTTTCAAAAAATACACGGGAACAACTCCGCTCCGCTTCCGTCTCGCAAGCCGCATAAAGGAAAATCTGAAGTAATCACCGCGCCGGCGGAGCGGTTGTTCCGCCCGGATTGAACCGGTAGCTGATTTCCAAATCGGCAATCCGTTTTCCCGCAATCAGACACTCCAGCTGGTCAACAACTCTTGACGCCATCCGCGAATAATTCTGTTCAATCGACGTCAGTTCCGGCAGCCCCTCGAGCACAATCGAGGGATTTTTGAAGCAGACAAGCGAAAGATCCTCCGGAATCCGCCAGCCGGCATTCCGGAGGTGCGACCAGGTCAGAAGCCCGTTCATCTCGCCGACCGAAAAGACAGCTGTCAGTTTTTCTCGGCGGATTGCATCGTCGAGCTGCTCCAGCGTCTGCACGACAACCGGCTGGCAGCCGTGCGGGGACGAGAAGCAGGCGATTCCGCTGCCGGTAAGCCTCCAGGCGCCGTCCGCTGTTGCTGTTGTCCAGCATCCGGCGCGGTTCGTTGGCAAGGTAGGCAATCCGGATATGCCCGAGCCCGTGCAGATGATCCAGCGCGAGCCACACTCCCTGCCGGTCGTTGCTGAACACCGAATAGATTCCGCTGATATGGCGCGGGCATGCGTTGATGCAGATCAGCGGAATCGCCTGCTTCTCGTCCCATACCTGCTCAATTCCATCGTGGAGAAGCATGGAAATCGCGCCGTCCAGAAGATGTTCGTGCAGAAGATTCGCGGAGTTTTCAGTGACGATGATTTCGTGATATCCGCGTTTCCTGAGCTCCGCCAGAAGCGCCGAAAGCATGATTCCGGAATAGGACCAGAACGCGGCGTCCGACGCGATAAGCACGGCGATATTCCGGCTGTCTCGGAACCCGCCGAGTTCGCGGGCGGCGCGGATCACCCGTGCGCGAACGTCCGGACGCACATGTTCGTAATTGTTGAGCACGCGCGAAACGGTTGCGGGCGAAACATCCGCAAGTTTTGCAATTTGCCGCACAGTCGCCATTTTTCCTCCTTTTTTCATCGGATAATATAGCCCTTGTTTCAAAATGTTTCAAACAGAACAGACAGAAAACCATTGCTTTTTCCGCGAAAATGAAGTATAATGAAAAACCATTCAGCAAAAGGAGCATAACATGGTTACACCGGAATTTTTGAAACGGTATGAAGGGAATCCAGTTCTCTCGGCAAAGGACATTCCCTATGAGGCAGTGCTGATTTTCAACGCTGGAATCTGCAAATATCAAGGCAAGTACGTCATGTGTTTCCGCAACGACTACGGACTCGACGAAGAGGAGTTCCGCATCAAAGAGCATCCGGTCGAAACCAATATCGGAATTGCTCTCAGCGACGACGGCATTCACTGGACGCCCGGCCCGAAGCCGGTCTTCCAGCTTGCGGACGATGAAATCATCCGCGCATACGATCCGCGCCTCACGGTCGTCGACGGACAGGCCGTCATGTGCTTTGCAGTCGACACCCGGCACGGTCTCCGCGGCGGCGTTGCAACAACGGATGATTTTGAACACTTTGAAATCAAATCTCTTTCTGCGCCCGACAACCGCAACATGGTCATTTTCCCCGAAAAAATCAACGGGAAATACTTCCGTCTGGAGCGTCCCTTCCCGATTTACAGCCGCGGAGCCGGAGAAAAATTCGATATCTGGTGTTCCGATTCCCCAGACCTCTGCTACTGGGGCAACACAAAACTGGTTCTATGAGCCCTGCATAA
>OQVL01000233.1_pt1 | contig 26107 bp, 22 predicted proteins | sample 1691501 | NCBI WGS metagenome assembly OQVL01 (sample SAMN03418253, study PRJEB22391) | human gut metagenome | biome: human-gut; feature: organic feature; material: feces | host: Homo sapiens | place: Tanzania | collected 2013-01 | reverse complement strand
CTCTGCAACGCCCTTGTCGATGTCCGCAAGAACTTCCTTATAGTGCTTTTCATATGTAATCGGGCCGAGCTTTGATGTCTTATCGTATGCAGGGCCGAGCTTGAGTCCCTTAGCCTGCTTAACAAGCTCTGCTACAAACTTGTCGGCAATGCTCTCCTCAACAACGCAGCAGCTCAAAGCCATACATCTCTGACCGGCACAACCGAATGCAGAGTTCATAACGCCTGCCGCAGTTCTCTCGATCGGAGTATCTGCAAGAACAAGAGCGTGGTTCTTAGCCTGGCAAAGGCACTGGACTCTCTTGCCTGCGCTTGCAGCCTTTTCATATATAAGCTTGCCGACGGGAGTGGAGCCGACAAATGTGATACCCTTGACATCGGGGCTTTCAAGAATCGTGTTGATCTCGTTTCTTGAACAGGTGACAACGTTGATAACGCCGTCGGGAACGCCTGCTTCCTTATAAAGCTCGGCAATTCTGAGAGCTGTTCTCGGAGTAAGGCTTGCAGCCTTGAGAACCATCGTGTTGCCGCATGCGATACAGGTAGGAGCCATCCAGCCGAACGGAATCATAGCAGGGAAGTTTACCGGAACGATACCTGCGAAAACGCCCATCGACTCACGGTACTTAACTGTGTCATAGCCTCTTGAAGCGTCCATAACGCTCTCGCCCATCATAAGTGACGGAACCTGAGTTGCAAGCTCAGTACCCTCTTTAGCCTTGAGAACGTCGCCCTCGGCCTCAGCCCATACCTTGCCGTTTTCTTCAGCAACAAGCATTGTAAGCTCGTCCATGTGCTTTATAAGAAGATCACGGATGTTGTAAAGAATCTGTGCTCTCTTGATCGCCGGAGTTGAGCTCCAGCCCGGGAAAGCTGCCTTAGCCGCTGCAATAGCGCCGAGAACCTCGTCGTTAGTACAGCAGGGAGCATAACCCGTTGTCTCGCCCGTGCTGGGGTTGACAAGAGTGTAGTATTTGTCTGTCTTTGATTCAACGTACTCACCGTTGACAAAGTATTTGAGTTTTTCTGCGGACATTGTTACATCTCCTTGTATGTTATTCTATTTTTTAACTTGTTTTTCAGGCCTTCGCTTTGAGTGTGAGCCTCGGTCGGTTTCTGCCGGCTTTCCTTGCCTCCCCCCTAAAGGGGCGCCAAGAATCTCTGCTAACTTTTAAACAGAATAATCCAGCCTAGTCTATCTGTTCAAGCCTTCCCTTTGTTGATTCAAGGGGAGGCTTGCCTGACTTTCACCTTAATTATTCACTATAAATTATACTCAAAGTCCTGCCTTTTCTGCAATGTAGGCTCTTGCCATCTTTGCATATTTGAACGGATTTGCGATTGCGGGATCCTGCTCTGCTTCAACGAGCATCCAGCCCTCATAGCCTGTTTCGTCAAGAACGTCAAAAATCGGCTTGAAGTCAATTGCGCCGTCACCGGGCACGGTGAAAGCACCCATACGAACACCCTGAAGGAACGACTTGTGCTCGTCCTTGACCTGCTTAACAATCTCGGGACGGATATCCTTGAGGTGAACGTGCTTGATTCTCTTGGCATACTTCTTGAGAACCGCCATGTAGTCCTCGCCGCAATATGCAAGGTGACCCGAATCAAAAAGGAGGTAAACAGCGTCGGGATCGCACATATCCATCATCTTGTCGATTTCCTCGGCTGTCTGAACAACCGTACCCATGTGATGATGATAAACGAGTGTGATGCCGTATTCCTTGGCGATATTGCCGAGCTTTGAAAGTCCGTCGGTGAACTTTTTCCACTCCTCATCGTTCATAACGTATTTATTCTCAAAAACAGGTGTATTCATCTGTCCCTGAATGCTGTAGCTCTGCTCCGAAGCACCGATTCTCTTTGCTCCGCAGCCCTTAAGGAATTCGCAGTTCTCTCTGAAATCCTTCTCGACCTCATCAAAAGGCTTGGTGAGAATGAATGATGAAAACCAGCGGTTAGCGATCTGAAGTCCTCTGATATCAAGGTACTCGTGCATTTCCTCAACGGTCTTTGGATATTTGTTTCCTATCTCACAGCCCTCAAAGCCTGCAAGTGCCATTTCGCTTACGCACTGCTCAAAGGTGTTCTCACTGCCGAGATCGGGCATATCGTCGTTTGTCCAGCCGATCGGTGCAATACCGAGTTTAATTTTTTTTGCGTCCATGTTACCTCTCCTTGTTAAAGAATTGCGTAGTAAATTTTTCAGGCTGTGCACCATTTTGCGGTGTTGCCTTAATACTTTTTAGCCTCAGAAAGTTTCTGCGTTCTTTCGGCAAGTGCTTCCTTACCCTTTTCGGTACGCGGAATATCCGAACAGCCAACATTCCACCAGCCGCCGTATCCGTCCGTCATGGATTTCGGAAGAACTTTTATATCAATGAGCACGGGCTTTGTCTGCTTAAGTGAATCGAGCACCGCCGCCTCAAGCTCATCCATAGTCTTTGCGGTGTATGCGACATAGCCGTAGCCTCTTGCACATGCGGCATAGTCGATATTCATAAATTCACCCTCACGGATCGGCTTGTCGCCGTCACGGTAACGGGCTTCCGTACAGAGCGAATTAACGCCCTGACCCATCTGAAGATTGTTGATACAACCGAAGGAAGCATTATCAAAGAGCATGACGTTGATCTTCTTGCCCTCCTGCAATGCGGTCAGCATCTCGGAATGAAGCATATTGTAGCTGCCGTCACCCGTAAAAGCGTAAACCTCCTGATCGGGGCAAGCGAGCTTTGATCCGAACGCACCTGCGATTTCATAGCCCATGCATGAATAGCCGTACTCCATGTTATAGGAATAGAGCTTGTCTGTCGTCCACATTCTCTGCATACAGCCGGGAAGCGAGCCTGCCGCACCGACTGCAACGGCGTCGGCCGGGATGAGCTTGCGAATAAGCGAAAGAGCCGCCGTCTGAGTGATAACGCCGCCCGTTGCCTTAACGAAACTTTCAACTGCGTCGGGCATATGGTTCGGAATTTCGGGAGTGTAGCCCTCGCCGTAGTGCGTTGCGGCAAGACGTGCCATTTCCTTATCCCAGTCTGCTTTTGCGTCTGCAATTTCGGTCGTATAAGCCGACTTGTAGCCGTCAAGATATTTTTCGAGAGCTGTCACACCCTCCTTGGCATCGGCAACCATCTTTATGCTGTCAAGCTTGCCTGCGTGGAATGCGCTGGCATTGATAGTTACAACCTGAGTGTCGGCATAAAGCCACTTTGACGAGGTTGTGAAATCGGAGAATTTCGTTCCGATACCGATAATCAAATCTGCGTCCCCGGCAAGCACGTTTGCACTTGAATTGCCTGTTACTCCGATACCGCCGACATTGAGATAGTGACTTGATTCGATTGCACTCTTACCTGCCTGGGTCTCGGAGAACGGGATGTTGTGCTTCTCGCAGAAAGCCTTTACCTGCTCGCCTGCGAACGAATATCTAACACCGCCGCCGACAATAACAAGTGGCTTCTTGCTCTTTTTGATTTCATCGGCAACCGCTTTGACCTCATAGTCACACGGAATCTGTCGGGGAATGAAATGTACTCTTTTTCTGAAAAATTCAACGGGATAATCATAGCTTTCACCCTGAACATCCTGACAGAGAGCGATTGCCGCCGCACCTGTGTGGGCAGGGTCCGTGAGAACTCTCATAGCATTTGTCAGAGCCGTCATAACCATCTCAGGACGGGTAATACGGTCAAAATAACGTGTTACCGCTCTGAAAGCGTCGTTTGTCGTGCATGTGCCGTCATGGAGCTGCTCAACCTGCTGAAGAACGGGGTCGGGCTGACGGCTTGCAAATGTGTCGCCCATAAAAAGGAGAAGCGGAATATTGTTAACCGTGGCAGTAGCCGCCGCAGTAACCATATTCGCCGCACCCGGGCCGATTGACGACATACAGGGTATGATTTTAAGTCTGTTGTTCATCTTGGCGTATGCCGTTGCAGCCTGAGCCATACCCTGCTCGTTTCTGCCCTGCATAACCTTTATTGAGTGCTCTGCCTGAGAGAGAGCCTCGCCGACGCCGAGAACACAGCCGTGGCCGAAAATAGCATAGAAAAGCTCAACAAATTTGCTTTCAACGAGCTTTCCGTCCTGCTCAATGGCAACGTACTGATTGTCAAGATATCTGACGATTGCCTCACCGGCAGTCAATCTGATTGTTTTCATATCTTATGATCCTTTCTTTGAGGATGTTGGGGATAGACGTTAGATGTTAGATTGTAGATATTAGATGTCTGTACTTTCAGTGCTTTTTGCAGTTCGGGAGCTGTATATATATACTGCCCCGAACGAAAAATGTGCTGTACAGAATTCGCCAAATGTATTCTACCGAACCAAACTGCCAAAACGCATTTTAGTGAGAGATTTTTGTTAGGCGGATTTTATTCCGTCCTACAAGCAAACCTCTGAATAAATTTGAGAAAATTTTGTTCACAGTGCTTTTTGCAGTTCGGGAGCTGTATGTATATACTGCCCCGAACGAAAAATGTGCTGTGGGCAAAATTAGCCAAATTTAAGCGCGGGCTACCATTTCGCCGTACTTCTCCTTTTCTTCTTTGATAAACTTTTTAATTTCATCAACCGTCGGCATGAAGAGTGAGCAGCCGTGAGCGGCAACAAGCATTGAAGCCGATGCACTGCCGAGCTCAAGGCAATCCATGATGTCGAGACCTTCGAGAAGTCCGTAAATGAATGCCGAACCGTAGCCGTCACCGCCGCCGAAGGACTTAAATGCCTTGACCGGGAACGGTTTGATTGAATACTCGCCGTCGACCGTGTGAGCCGTTGAGCCTTCCTTGCCGTGCTTGATGATGACGATTTTATTACCCATCTTCATCCAGTGCTCGGCTGTCTCTCTGTCGGTTCTGCCGGGAGCGGAAATAGCCTCGGTAAGGTCAAATTCCTCACGGGAACCCATTACCATGTCACTGTTGGAAGCAACGATTGAATAATAAATTGCTATCTCGTCTGCATTCTTCCAGTTGTAAGGACGATAGTCGATATCAAAAATAATCTTTGTGCCGACCTTTTTTGCAAGGTACATTGCCTTGAGGCAAGCCTCTCTTGAGGGGCTTTGCGAAAGGGCCGTGCCGCTGATGAGAATAGCCTTTGCGCTCTTTATGTAGTCCTCGTCAACATCGTCCGGGTGGAGCATAAGGTCTGCAATTCCGTCACGGTACATGAGGATGCTGCTTTCGTGCTCCGACTTAATCTCGGTGAATGTAAGACCGAGCTTTTCGCCGCCCTTTGTGCGAGTAACGTGGGAAATGTCGATTCCCTCGCCTGCAAAGAAATCCTCAACGTATGTGCCGAACTGATCATCGGAAACCTTGCCGATGAAGCCGACCTTCTTGCCCAAGCGTGCAAGGCCTACAGCGATGTTGGCAGGAGAACCGCCGACATATTTCTTGTAGTTTTCGCACTTGTCAAGTGTGTTGTAGTAGTCCGTCGGGTTGAAGTCGATTGCAACTCTGCCGATCGGAATGAGGTCAAGCTCTCTTGACTCGTCAAAATCAATGTATTTCATACTGAAACCTCCGATAATATATTCAATAAATAATTAACCGATGTGGATTCCGCGTTCCTCTCTCTTTTCGGCAAGCTCGAGCGTAATCTTTTCCATCTTTTCGCCAACGAGATCATATGACTTCATCGGAATCGTGCTGAGAAGAAGGCTGATGCCGGGAACGATAGAAATAAGCGAGAACATTGCATATCTCATAGTCATCGAAAGATCCGTTGCGGCAACGGCTGCTTCCTTTGCAAGCATTTGTTCCGGGTTAAGACCGATTGCAAGATACATAACTATGATACCTGCCGTTGCAAGGGCATTGCCGAGCTTGTTGACGAAGCCCTGACATGCCGAGCCGAGACCGGTTTCTCTGTATCCTGTTTCCCACTCCATATAGTCAAGGCTGTCGGCAATCATCGCATATGATACGACGTTGAGAACACCGAGCGGAACAGCAGAAATAACGAGGAACGGAATGCAGATAAAGAAGCTGAGCTTTCCCGCAACAACAAAGTAGCCGACCAATGAGGTCAAAAGACTTGCAACGAAGCCCAAGGTGCATGTTGTTACAACGATCTGTTTGTAATTGAACTTTTTTATAAGTGCAGGCATAAAGAGCATTGCGCCGAACATTCCGACTGCCGAGCAAACCGAAAGAATCGTGCTGACAGATCCGATACTCTTTGAAATAGCTTCGGATCTTTCAAGTCCCGTCATTGTGCTGAGGTCTCCGCCGATATATACCGCATAACGTGCAACATGGACCGAAGCCGCCTGAAGCATATATCTGCCGGATGAAAGAATACCCATGACGATAACAAGCATGAGCGGCTTGCACTTGAATATTCTCGAAAGCTGTGAGGGCTCTCCCTTGACGGATTTTTTATCGGGAATAACAACACGCTCTTTAACGTGCGGATATGAACTGACATAAAGAATAACGCCGATTACCGCAGCAAACACGGCAATCAATATGTATTTCATTTTATCATAGTTTATTGTATTTCCGACAACAACCGTAAATTTATTGAAGAAGGTCTGAACCAAATCGTTATCCGATGTCTGCATCTTAGCGCAGAGTCCCGGAAGAACCAAGCCCGCAACAAGATAGAGAGCCATAGGAACAGCCGATCCGATACCGTTAAAGGTACGGGCAACGGAAATAAGGTTGCCTCGTTCATTCGGATTGGGAGTCATAACATTCGGGAGACTCCAGAAAGGAACGTCCGCCGCTGTGTAGATCATGCCCCAAAGAACGTAAACAACGCCTGCATAAATCATCAGGCCTGTTTTGTCAAGGTCGGGATAATAGAACATAAGGAAGGTAAGTAACGCAATGGGAACCGACATGAACACAATATACGGCTTCATCTTGCCCCAGCGTGTTGTGTGACGGTCGATGATCATACCCATAAGAGGGTCATTGATAGCGTCCCAAACTCTTGCCAAAAGCATGAGCAGAAGAACAAAAATAAGAGGGAGCTTCATAACGTTGGTGTAAAAGTCCGAGATGTAGGAGGACATTACACTGTAGATCATACCCTGTCCGAGTCCTGCCAGACAGAACATACGAAACTCTTTGGATTCGACAAATTTTTCCTGCATCACGTCGGCGCGGGCGGCCTTTGATGCGGATTTTTTTGAGCTGCTTGCCATATTAAAACTCCTTGATATCAAATTGAAAGATCGTTCTAATCTTATCCTTGCTATTTTAACATATATTAACGACCGTTTCAATATAAAATATTAAAAATAAACAAAATTTTTGAGCCTATATAGCAAGCAAAAACCTTCCCCTTTTAAAAGAGGAAGGTGATGTGCGTATTCAATTAAAATACGAAGTTTGTGAAGTCAACAGATGTCTTTGCGTCACCTGTTGCAGACTTGATTGTAACTATTGTGTATTTAACCTTTGTAAGAGCAACATCCCAGTCATAGGAAATGCGGAGCGAGACAAGATTGCCCGTCTTTGAGTTGATCGTTGCGGTGATCTTGATATTCTTGTTGTTCTCAACAACGCTTTCAACGGAAGCACCGTCGGCATTGTTAAGGCCGTCAAAGATATTTCCCGCATTCTTATAATCATAAGCCTTTTTGTCGCCTACGCCCGAGTAGAGACCGGTTCTTGCAAGAGCTGTTGAATCGCTCTTACCTGCCGAGCTTGCCTTGCTTGTGCCGTTTTTAAGGGTCATGGTGATGACGTAATTATTGCCGCTCTGCTTGCATGTCGGTGAAGAAATATCGTTTGCGGAAAGAGAAGCCTTTGAAATCTCTCCTACCTTGCCCTTTGTGTTCTTATAGTTGATAGTACCTACTCCGAGGAAGTCGTTAACTGTATCAACAACTATCTTCATCTCCATGAGCTTACCGCCGTTGAGATTACTGATAGAAGTAACTCTCTTCTTTGAGAAACCTGCCTTGGAGTTAACAGCCTTGTTAACAGCGGCATTATAATATGCTGCGATATCGGCTGCAGTTGAAGGAATCTTTGAAGCAGCGTTTGTCTTTGAGCTGCTTGAATTGCTGTTTGTATTTGTATTGGTGTTTGCATTGCTGTTCGACGGATCTGTTGCAGAGGGGTCTGCCGCAGGATCAGCCGGATTCGACGGATCTGTTGCAGAGGGATCTGCCGACGGGTCAGCCGAGGGATCTGCCGACGGATCAGCTGACGGATCTGCCGATGGCTCACCGGATGTTGAAGAATTAGTTGCCGAAGCCTTAGCCGCATCAACCTTTGCCGTGCTTATTTTTCCGATGCTGATTACAGATGTAACTGCAACTGCGATAACGCAAAGCAAAGCTGTCACACACTGAATAACTGTCTGTTTCATTGTTACCTACTCCACTTCTTTTTCTTTAATTTGTCAATAGACAAATGCATTATATCACATACTTACTCCAAAATCCAGTATATTTATACATTTTTTGAAAATTTTTATTTTCCGTTTAAAAATTCATATCTTTTTAATAGATTTTTATTTTACAGTATGTTATAATACATTTTGTATGCGGAATGAGGCTTTTTATAAGCCTAAAAAAAGATTGAAATATTTATTAAACCTTATTTTTGCATCTAATATCCTCAATCTAATATCTATCATCTATTTCGGGTGGTGTTCATTTGAGTAAAAAATTTATTTCGTGGAACGTCAACGGCATAAGAGCCTGTATGAACAAGGGCTTTATGGACGTTTTCAATGAGCTGAACGCAGATATTTTCTGCCTTCAGGAGACTAAAATGCAGGAGGGTCAGCTCGTGCTGGATCTTGACGGCTACCATCAATATTGGAGCTATGCCGAAAGAAAGGGTTATTCCGGTACGGCGATTTTCACAAAGGATGAGCCGCTCAGCGTCAGCTACGGTCTCGGAATTGAGGAGCTTGACACAGAGGGCAGGCTTATTACGCTCGAATTTGACGATATCTATTTTATTACGGAATATGTTCCGAACGCTCAGGACGGACTGAAAAGAATCGACCACCGTATGAAATGGGAGGACGCTTTCAGGGCTTATGTTTCCGAGCTTCAGAAGAAAAAGCCCGTTGTTTTCTGCGGTGACCTAAACGTGGCACATAATGAGATAGACCTGAAAAATCCCAAAACAAACCGTGGCAACGCCGGATTTTCCGATGAGGAGCGAGGCAAATTCGGGGAACTGCTTGACGCCGGTTTCATTGACACCTTCCGTTATTTCTACCCCGATCTTGAGAATGCTTACAGCTGGTGGTCATACCGATTCAAGGCAAGGGAAAAGAACGTCGGCTGGCGTATCGACTATTTCTGCGTTTCAAAGGCTCTTGAACCGAGACTTGAAAGCGTTAAAATACATTCGGAAATTTACGGCTCGGATCACTGTCCGGTCGAACTTGTTTTAAAATAAGAGGGATTTACAATGACAAAGAAAAGCAAAAAGATTATCATCATTCTCTCGGCGGTGCTTGCGGTATGCCTTGTCTTTACGGGTCTGACATTCAGCAAGAGCATTACGGGAAAGCTGTTCGGCGGTATGGATACAACGGGCGGCGACCCTCTTTCAACCGTTGTGGAATCCGAGTTTAAGTCGGATTATCCCCTCGTTCAGACTCAGCAGGAAAACGTCTTTTACGAAACCTATCCCGACGGCAAAATAAAGTATTTCAAATTTGCCGACGATGAATTTGTCGAGATCACAAATGTCAGAACAAAAAAGATCACCGTTACATGCAGTTACCAAAAAGTTCCGATCACGCTCTACTACCTTGAGGATACCGACGTCGGAACAATCGGCTACGGTCTTTTCGATTCAAAGCAGGACACCGACGTCAAAACATTCTCCTACATTTTCGCAAGGATTATGGACTGCCCCGCCTCTTACAGAGATTCGGCAAGAACCGATTATATACTTCTTCTTGATATGGACGCCGAGGATTCCTATAAGGTGAACAAGACCTATTCCGATGTCTATTCCTTTGATATGTCGTCGGGAACAGCGTCGCTCATCGTCTCTTCGAGAGACCGTACCGTCCAGGAGGACGCAACCCAGAATGAAAGCTGGACAATTTTCACGGACGAATCCGTTAACAATATGAGCAAATACGACTGGTTCGCCTCAACAAGATACCACGACACCAACGCCGAAAAAATTCTCTATGACTTTATGTCGGTTGAAAGCTCGAGAAGCGTCAGAAAGGCGTCGTCGACAGAGTTCACCAATTCGCCGAGCTACAACATATGGGAAAAAGACGGCAGTGTTTACTGCTTTGCCGATTCCGACGACGGCTTCAATCTCGTCAAGAACGGTAAGAAGGACTCGCCTCTCAAGAAGTTCAGCGGCAGCTTCAGCGACTATGCAGTCGGCAGTCATTTTATTCTCAATCCGACGGCAATGGAATTTACCGACATTTACACCGGTGAAACCGTATCGGTCAAAAAAGCACGTCTCAACTCGCTTTCCGGCTTCATTGCATCGCCGAACGGCAAAAACTTTATTGTTTTCTGCGGCGGTGACAAGAAGGCGATGGTAATCTACAAAACAGAGGATAACAAAGCGAACATAATTTCCGACAGCGGAATATTTGATGACGGAATCTGCAACTACTGCTTTATCAGCAACAGCACGGTTCTCGTTTCCGACTTTGCCGAAGACGGTACGGCAGTTAACCGTATCGTAAAAATATAAAACGGAGGGAATAGAATGTCAAAAAGAGAGGATTACATTTCGTGGGACGAATACTTTATGGGCGTGGCTTTGCTCGCCGCAAAGAGAAGTAAGGATCCCAATACGCAGGTAGGCGCCTGTATAGTTAATGAAAATAAAAAAATTATGTCAGTCGGTTACAACGGATTTCCGCTCGGTTGCAGTGACGACGCTTTTCCATGGGACAGGTCCGCAGACAGCGACTATGACACAAAATATCCTTACGTCTGCCATGCCGAGCTTAACGCAATACTCAACAACGCAGGCGCTCCGCTGAACGGATGCAGCGTTTATGTTGCTCTTTTCCCCTGCAACGAGTGCGCCAAGGCAATAATCCAGTGCGGAATCAAAAAGGTTTTCTACCTTTCCGACAAGTATAACGGAACGTGCGGCAACCTTGCCTCCAAGCGTATGTTTGATGCCGCAGGAGTGGAATATAAACAGCTATCATTGCCGCACAAAGAAATTACAATCAACTTTGACGAAAGTCTTGTATAATTAATTCGTTTGTGCTATTATTAATAAGTTAATTAAGTTCTGAAAGGAATGAAAATATGGGTCTTCTCAAAAAAATCTTCGGAGATTATTCCGCTAAGGAAGTCAAGCGGGTAGTCCCGATAAAAAATAAGGTTCTTGCCCTTGAAGAGGAGTATGCAAAGCTCACGGACAAAGAGCTTCAGGCAAAGACTCCCGAATTCAAGGAGAGACTTGCAAACGGCGAAACGCTCGACGATATTCTTCCCGAGGCTTTTGCCGCATGCCGTGAGGCATCGTGGCGTGTGCTCGGAATGAAGCATTTCCCGGTTCAGATCATCGGCGGCATCGTCCTCCATCAGGGACGTATTGCCGAAATGAAAACAGGTGAAGGTAAAACTCTTGTTGCTACCCTCCCCGCTTACCTCAACGCTCTTTCGGGTGACGGCGTTCACATTGTTACGGTCAATGATTACCTCGCACGCCGTGACTCCGAGTGGATGGGCAAGCTCTACAAGTTTATGGGTCTGTCCGTTGGTCTTATCGTTCACGGACTTGACAATGATGAGCGCAAGGCAGCTTACGCCGCTGATATAACCTACGGAACGAACAATGAGATGGGATTTGACTATCTTCGTGACAATATGGTTCCGTACAAGGAGAACAAGGTTCAGAGAGGTCATAACTTTGCAATCGTCGATGAGGTCGACTCAATCCTCATTGATGAGGCTCGTACTCCGCTTATTATTTCCGGCCGCGGCGACCAGTCAACAGAGCTTTACACCCTTGCAAACAACTTTGTTCACACTCTTACAAAAGCAGTTGTTAAGGAGATCGACTCCAAGCAGAACGCCGAGGACGTTGCCGACGGCGACTACATTGTTGATGAAAAGGCAAGGACAGCCTCTCTTACCAAGAGCGGTATTGCTAAGGCTGAGGCCTATTTCAATGTTGACAACCTCATGGACGCCGAGAACATGACTCTCCTCCACCATATCAATCAGGCCATCAAGGCTGTGGGCGTTATGCGCCGTGACATTGACTACGTTGTTAAGGACAATCAGGTTCTTATCGTTGATGAATTCACAGGCCGTATCATGCTCGGCAGACGATATAACGAGGGTCTTCATCAGGCTATCGAGGCAAAGGAAGGCGTTAAGGTTGAGCACGAGAGTAAAACTCTTGCGACCATCACCTTCCAGAACTATTTCCGTCTTTACAAGAAACTTTCCGGTATGACCGGTACAGCTATGACGGAGAGCCAGGAGTTCCAGGAGATCTACTCGCTCGACGTTGTTGAAATTCCGACTAACAAGCCGATGATCCGTATTGACAATCACGACCTTGTTTACAAGACCGAGGCTGCCAAGTACAATGCGCTCATCAATCAGGTCATGGAGTGCCACGAAAAGGGTCAGCCCGTGCTCGTCGGTACTGTTTCAATTGAAAAATCCGAGGTTCTTTCCAAGCTTCTCAAATCAAGAGGAATTAAGCACGAGGTTCTCAATGCCAAGTTCCACGAAAAGGAAGCAGAGATCGTCGCTCAGGCAGGTAAATTCGGCGCCGTTACAATTGCCACCAACATGGCAGGCCGTGGTACGGATATCATGCTCGGCGGTAACTCGGAGTTCCTTGCAAAAGCCGCTATGCGTCGCAAGGGCTATTCCGAGGAAATGATCGTTGAGGCAACAGGCTTTGCCGAGACGGACGACGAGGAAATCATCGCCGCAAGAAAAGAATATGCAGAGCTTGAAAGCTCATTTAAAGAATCTATCAAAGAGGAAGCCGAAAAGGTTCGTGAAGCAGGCGGACTTTACATCATCGGCACAGAGCGTCACGATTCACGCCGTATCGACAACCAGTTGAGAGGCCGTTCGGGTCGTCAGGGAGATCCCGGTGAAAGCCGCTTCTATCTCTCGCTTGAGGATGACCTTATGCGTCTCTTCGGCGGTGAGAGACTTCAGGGCGTTATGAACACCCTCGGTGCAGATGAGAATATGCCGATCGATTCCAAGATGGTTTCACGTTCAATAGAATCCGCTCAGAAGAAGAAGGAATCTCAGAACTTTGCAATCCGTAAGAACGTTCTCCAGTATGACGACGTTATGAACCGTCAGAGAGAGCTTATCTACGAGCAGCGTAACCGTGTTCTCGACGGCGAGGATCTCAAGGCTTCGATTCTCAAGATGCTTGACGAGTCCGTGACCGAATCAATCGACTTCTACTGTGCATCGGCTCTCCCGAAGCATGAATGGAACATCGCAGGCCTTAAGGAAAAGTACCTCGGCTGGATTACAGAGCCGGACGACTTTGAGGATATTGACGCATTTGACCGTGACGAAGCAAGAGAAATGCTCATTAACAGAGGCCATGAGCGCTATGAAGCCCGTGAAAAGGAGTTCACTCCCGAAATTATGAGAAGCCTTGAGCACATGATTCTTCTCAGAAACGTTGACACCTTCTGGATGGATCATATTGACGCAATGGAAGAGCTCAAGAGAGGAATCAATCTCCGTGCTTACGGTAATCAGGATCCCGTTGTTGCATACAGAATGGAAAGCTACGATATGTTTGATGAGATGAGCAACTCCATTCGCGAGAACACCGTCCGTCAAATGCTCACCGTCCGTATCAGAAGTGAGGAGGACACAAAGCGTGAGCAGGCAGCCAAGGTCACGAGCGAGAGCGGTGCTTCCGACGGAAGCGAAAAGGGCAGAACAGTGCGCAAAAAAGCTGCTCCCGGTCCGAACGATCCCTGCCCCTGCGGAAGCGGCAAAAAGTATAAAAAGTGCTGCGGAAATCCCGCAAACCACGGTAAATAAATGTTTAAGGGCGGCTCAATAACCGCCCTTTTATCAGCAAATAATCTTATTGAATAAAGGACTGTTGACAATGAAATATATGACGAAATATATTTCCGCACTTCTTTCTCTCGTTCTCTGCTTCGTTTTTACATACCCTGCCATGATAAAACAGGTTCAGGAACAGAAGCAGATTGACATTCAGGAACAGCTCGACCGAATCGAACAGCTTGAAAAGGATTACAAGAGCGGGAATTACACTAAGTTTGACGAAAATTCATTCTGTGATTTTGACCTCGATAAAGCCTGCGCCGACGGAGTAAAATACAATGAAGTTTCGTTTCTCGGCACTCACAACAGTTATCAGAAAGAATGTGTTCCGGCAAGGCAAAAGCTTTTTATGGATGCCTCAACCGTAACATTCGGTCTCGTCAAAGCCGAAAAGGCTAAATTCTCGGCAGACTATCTGACCGATCAGCTCAATCTCGGAGTCAGAAGCGTTGAACTTGATGTTGAAACGGTTGTAAGTGACGGCAAGACAAACTTCGTTTGCTCCCATGCACCTGTTCTTGACAGTCCAACCCATTGCTATGATTTTGCGCTCGCGCTGAAAGAAATCAAACTTTGGTCAGATGCAAACCCTAATCATCTCCCCATTACAATCATCATTGAACCGAAAAAGGTTTTCATTCCAGATAAAAATATGCGCTATTTCTCCTGCGCTTATGCCAATGAGCTTGGGGAACAGGCAAAGTTGATTTTCGGCGATACTCTCATAACCCCTGCCGATATGATGGGAAATCATTCATCACTCAAGGAGATGCGTGAGGCCGACGATTGGATGACACTCAGCGAAACAAGAGGTCATGTTATGCTTCTTCTGCATGATACAACCGTGACAGACAAATACATAGCGCAAGACACTTCAATCAAATCCCAGGTCATGTTTCCTATGCTTCGTTATGACAGCCGTGATAAGGACTATGCGTCATTTCTGCTCATCAACAAGCCCAAGGATATTCAAGCTCAGGCAGACGAGGTTCTTGAAAAGAATCTTATAATAAGAACGAGATCGGATAATTACGGCTCATATAAGGAAACGGATTCGCAGATTGCCCTAAACAGCGGTGCACAGATTGTTTCGACGGATTATCCTCCGAAAGCCGATTTATCTAAGGCGGAACGAGTTGTAACGTTCAACGGCGGTTACACCGTAAGTATTGTAAAATAAATATATCATTTTAAAAAGGTTGCACGGTTAAATCCGAGCAACCTTTAATTATTATATTGTGCTGTACTTTTTTAAATAATATTTATATCTTTCTTCAAATTCTTCACTGTTATGTTTGAAATTACCAAGCGTCTCATGGAGATTCAGGGTGTGCTCCGCCGTATCAATAACACAGCCTGCTATATTTGAGCAATGGTCGGAGACACGCTCGAAATTCGTCAGTATATCAGACCAGACGAAGCCCATTTCCATGCTGCACTCGCCGTTTCTCATACGAAGAACGTGGCTTGTCCTCATATTTTCCTTCATCTCGTCGATGACCTGCTCCAGCGGTTCAACGTCCTCCGCCTTAGCACGGTCGTTGTTAATAAACGCGTCGATTGAAAGGTCAAGTATTTCATTGACCGCCGAGGAAATAATTTTAAAATCCCTTGCTGCTTCCGCTGAAAATGCAAGCTTCTTGTCTCTCATTTCCTCAGCGGATTCAAGTAAATTCACGGCATGGTCGGAGATTCTTTCAAAATCGCCGAGCAGCTTCAACAGCATGTTTGCTTCCTCGCTGTCACGATCAGAAAGCCGTTCCGCACCGATTTTGACAAGGTAGGTTGCAAGCATATCTTCATAGCGGTCACAGCACTGTTCGTCCGCTCTTATGTTCTCCGCAAGTTCATGAGAGTATGCCTTGATTGCCGTCACGCTGTTTTTGAGAGCCCGCGCCGCTCTACGAGCCATTTCAATTTCCTTCACGCTGCATTGCTGAATGGCAAGCGTCGGTGTAAAGAGCAGTCGCTCGTCAAGCTCCGTGCTCTCTTCTTCATCCTTCGAATCCGGAACAAGCTTGCAAACAAGCTTTTCCAGGACTCCCGAAAGCGGCAGAAACAGCGCCGTATTCAACACCTTGAAGCCTGTATTTATTATAGCGATTCCGACAAACGTTGCCGGCGAATCTAAAAATGCAGGCTTCAAAAATGCTTTAATAAGCCAGAATACCGTTACCCAAACAATTGAGCCGATAGCGTTTACCAGCAAATGAACCGTTGCGGCACGCTTTGCCTCTCTCTTTGTTCCGACTCCCGATATCATTGCCGTGACACATGTTCCTATACCGTCACCCATTACAATCGGAATTGCCGCACCGATTGAAACCTGTCCGGTGACGGTCAGCGCCTGCAAAATGCCGACCGAAGCTGAGCTTGACTGAATCAGTGCCGTCAAAAGAGTACCTGCCAGAAGTCCCAAAAGAGGGTTTTTAAACATCACAAAAAGCTGTTGAAACTCGGGAACCTCCGAAAGTCCCGACACGGCAGATGACATTGTTTCCATACCGAACATCAGCACCGAAAATCCGAGCAAAATTGCACCGCTGTCCTTTTTCTTCTTGTCCTTCATGAAAAGGTACATCACAATTCCGACAAGGGCAAGCACCGGTGTAAATGAACTCGGTTTAAGAAGTCTTATCCAAACATTATCACTGCTGATTCCGCCGAGAGAGAGCACCCAGCCTGTCACAGTTGTGCCGACATTCGCACCCATGATAACATTGATGGCTTGCCTGAGTGTCATAAGCCCCGAATTGACAAAACCGACCACCATGACCGTAGTCGCGGACGAGCTCTGAATGACAGCAGTGACGCCGAGACCGGTCAGGAAGCCGGCTATTTTATTTGATGTAAGCTTTTCAAGCGTGTTTCGCAGGCTGTTACCTGCACGGCGCTCCAGTGCCTGTCCCATAACGTTCATGCCGAACAGGAACAGACACAATCCGCCGATCATGGTTAATGCATTAAAAATATCCATAGTGTTCACCGAAATAAAAGAGTTGCGTTTTAATAATCGCAGTCACTTTATTATTTCCTTTTATTTGATTTCCACACCTATTTTATCGGAAATTGTTCCGCTTTTTCTGTCTTCAATATAGCTTGAGGTCGTAGGAATAACAAAGCTGTATGCAGACGGGATGATTTCAAACGCGCTGTCCGTGACATGATCACATTCGCCGTCAACATTGACCGAAGCCGCAGTATCACTGTGAACCGTCATCTTTTTTCCTCTGACATATGTAGTCTCCGGCCATTTGTAATGTCTGCCCTTTTTGTAGTTTCCGACCTGAGTGATAAGCCTCGGGAGCTTCATAGCTTTGACGATTGAAAAATCGAGCAGTCCGTCATCGGGAACAGCATACGGCGCCGCCTGATACCCTCCTCCGTAGAATCGGCTGTTTCCGCAGAAGGCAAAGACAAAATTGTCCGTTATCGGCTCTCCGTCGTCAATTGTAATTGTGAAGCGGTTAGATGTTTTTGATTTAAGACAATAGAAAAGTGAAGCCGTGTAAGCCGATTCACCAGTAAGCCATGGAAGTTTTTTGAAATCCGCCTGTTTGGAACAAACCTCGGCGTCAAAGCCCATAGAGCACTGATTGACGGCGATTCTGTCGCCGCACTTAATGGCGTCGATTTTTATTGCCGTTCCGTCAATCTGAGCGCCTATATCCATAAACTGCTCTTTTGTTCCGAAGATACGGATAAAATCATTGCCCGAACCGAGAGGAACAGCGGCAAACTCAACGTTATTGTATCCATAAATCGCATTGACGATATCATATATTGTTCCGTCACCGCCACAAGCATATATTCTTGTTTTCTCGCCGCTCTCACCTATCTTTTTGCAATAGTCGTGCGTATCCTGCGATGACTTGCTGACATAGACCTTATAATCCATATTTCTTTCGGCAGTTGCTTCTTTAATCTTTGGCATAACCGTTTCAAAGGCCTTCCCTTTACCTGCATTCGGATTGATTAAAAAAAGGTGCTTCATTACTAAATACCTCCAAAATCACTTAAAATACATAAACAACTGACATTTTATCATGCCGTTATAGAGCTTCCGACGCTTATCCGCTTTTCTCCCGAATTCCTTTTCAAACTCCTCGGACGGGCTTATAACATAATACGACCATCCGTGTTTTTTTATGAATTTCTCGCCCATAACCTTGTAGAGTTTCTGCGCCTCCTCAATATCAAGCAGTCGCTCGCCGTATGGCGGATTGCAGATAACCGTACCCTTTTCGCTCTTAGGTTCAAAGTTGCGAATATCAGCTTTTTCAAATTTTATTTTTCTCTCAACGCCTGCACGTTTGGCATTTATTTTCGCAATTTCAAGCGCATCCTCATCAATGTCCGAACCGTAAGCAATGAAATCCGTATCGTAATTCACGAGGTCTCTCGCACGGTTGCGCTCGTCCGTCCAAACCTTTTCGTCGATGACATCCCAGCGTTCTGCGGAGAAATATCTGTTCACTCCGGGAGCAATGTTATGAACCATCATTGCGCCCTCAATGAGAATTGTGCCGCTTCCGCACATTGGGTCATAAAGCGTATGATACGGGCGAAGTCTCGCAAGGTCGCACAGTGCGGCGGCAAGCGTTTCTTTGATCGGAGCGGCATTTGCCTGTGGGCGGTATCCCCTCTTGTGCAGTCCTGCACCTGTTGTGTCAAGAAGAAGGCTGACCTTGTCCTTCATGATTGAGAACTGAATCTGATGCACAGATCCCGTTTCGTCAAACCAGCTTATGCCATACTTTGACTTCATGCGTTCAACAACAGCTTTTTTGATTATTGACTGACAGTCGCTGACGCTGAAAAGCGTTGAGTTAAGCGAATAGCCTTTTACCGGAAATGCATCATATGCGCCTATCCATTCCTCCCACGGGAGCGCCTTTGTGCCCTGAAAAAGCTCCTCAAAGCTCCTTGCGTAAAACTCGCCGACGAGTATCTGAATCCTTTCGGAATATCTTGAACAGATATTCGCCCTTGCAAGCATAGCTTCGTCGCCTGAAAAGAGGACTCTGCCGTTTTCGGACACAACGTCCTCTGCACCGAGCGATTTCATTTCATTCGCTATTATGGATTCAAGACCCAATAAGCACGGTATTACAAATCTTATATTCATTATTTAACCTCTGAATTTAGAAAATTGCTGATAATCCTTTAATATAATTAAACACGTCAAATAGTTATACTTGCGTGGCGTGTTACGTGGCAGCCGAAGTTCACTGCAACGGGAAGTCCGGCGATATGTGTCGGAGCCGTTTCTATCGCAACGGAAAGTGCCGTTGTATCGCCGCCGAAGCCCATCGGTCCGACATTCGTCTCTGCATTTATGCGTTCAAGAATTTCCGATTCCATTTGAGCATAGAATTCATCGGGATTTTTATTTGAAACGCTTCGGCAAAGGGCTTTTTTTGCAAGGTATGCACACTGCTCAAAATCGCCGCCGATTCCGATGCCGAGAACAATGGGCGGACACGGATTTCCGCCTGCGGTTCTGACACACGAAAGAACATATTCAATAATGTCCTCCCTGCCTCTTGCCGGCGTCATCATTTTAAGACAGCTCATATTTTCGCTACCGAAGCCCTTGGGCGCAACGGTGATTTTCACTTTATCGCCGTCAACGATATGTGCGTGAATAACGGCAGGCGTGTTGTCCTTGGTGTTGACACGTCTGAGCGGATCGCCGACAACGGAACAGCGCAGATAGCCGTTCACATATCCGTTGTGCACGCCCTCGTTAACAGCGTCGTAAAGACTGCCTCCGACGAAATGAACATCCTGTCCTATATCAAGGAAAACAACCGCCATTCCGGTGTCCTGACAGATCGGAATATCAAGCTCCTTTGCCGCATTGAGATTTTCCTCAATATCTCCGAGAACACTCTGTGCAAGCAAATTGCTTTCACAGGAACGGCATTTACCTATCGTGTCCGCAAGATCACTCGGCAAAATTTTATTCGCTTTTATGCAAAGCTCTTCAACAGCCTTGCTTATAGCCTTAACATCTATTTCTCTCAATTTTATCACCTGTATGTTTCGCTATTCCGATTATAGATCAGCCGCTGAGAATTGTGCTGCAAGCATTTTCAACCTAACCTTATTCTTTCCGGCAACCGCTGATTAGCTTGAAGTGCGATTATCAGCAAGATAGTTTGTTGTTGGGAGCGTCAAAAAGCGCAGGCAATACTTTGTGTATTAACGAGCATTTTTGGCGTTTCCGGCGGCAAAATATCTGCTGAGAATTGTGCTGCAAGCTAATTGGCGGTTGCCAATATAAAAACAGGAGCAGAAACCTGCTCCTGAAATCAATTACAGCTTATTGGTGCCACGACGGTTATATCCGCCGCCGTGCTTGGAGTCACGCTTCAGATCCGACATCTTCTCGTCGCTTACCTGCTTAAACTTTGCCATCATACTTTCAAAAGACTGAGGCTGGTTATCCGTGCTCTTGTTTCCCTGCCAGACATTTGCCGCAGGTCTTCTCTGCTGAGTTGACTTCGGTCTCTGCGGCTTCGGCTGTTCGACAGCTTTTCTGATTGAAAGGCTGATCTTACCGTCATCGGCGATTGAAAGCACCTTTACCTTTACCTGCTGACCGACCTTAAGATGATCCTTGATGTCCTTTACAAATTCCGTAGCCACCTCGGAAATATGTACCATTCCCTTTTTGCCGCCGTCAAGATCGACAAAGGCTCCGAAAGATGTAAAACCGGTTACTTTTCCCTCAACTATTGAACCAACTTCCAACTGCATAAAATGCGAACTCCTCTATTTTATTACGAAACGTCAATCGTTCACAGAGACGTCATAATAGACGTGTTCACCCGGCTTAACATATCCGAGCTTATCCCTTGCAACCTTCTCGACGTATTCATCCTTTTTATCGCCGTTTATGTAACCCTGGAGTCTTTTATTTTCCGCAAGCACCTCGGTTACCGACGCTTTGACCTCAGCCGTCTCGGCCTTGACCTTTTTTATATCTCTATGAGTGGTTATCAACGAAATGGCGAAATATGCGCAGAGCGCAATAATGCAGAATGAAACAATAAAGCTGCGCTTGCGTTTCTTCTTTTCAGCCATTTTCGTCACCTCGATTCTGAATTTCTTCTTGCAACGGGTACACCGTTACGGATTGATTATACACTATATCGTGTCGATTATGCAAGTCATTTTCAGAATTTTTTTCGTCTTTTATAATATTTTTTTCTCGACTTTGGATTTTTTTGACGAAAGAGGCGATTTTTTCTTTAATCGCGGTGCAAATTTTAATTATCCTTTTCCTTACTCTCCGCAGCTTTTTCCTTACAAGGAATGTTACAAACGGATCAACCGCCTTGAACGCCGCATATCCGCCCACCGCCTCACCGAGCACTGCATAGAACATAACCTTGCCGTTATACCGAACAAGGAAAAAGAAAAACGTCACCGTCAGGCAGAGAAGCAAAAACATTATATCCCTTGCGAGAGTGAATTTTTTATCACTTCCTGACAGTATAAAAAAAATAAAACGAATCAATTCATATATAAAGCCGAGTGCGAGTCCGATTCCGAACGAGTACAGCAGTCCGAGCAGTTGTTCTGATGTCTTTGGAAGATATTCAATCATCTGAATACCCTGCTTAGAAAGCTGCCGCTTACTTTCGGCGCATTGTAGCTTACGGAGTCAATGCCGCCGTCAACGGTCATATCCCCCGTTTCGACAGAAAGTCTGCTTATCTTGAGATCGTGACCCTTAATTACAATTTCACCGCACTCGCTCTGCGCAACAATGCAGTCGTCCTCATAGCTGTCGACGTTTTCAATCCCCGTCGCAGTCAGTTTTTGCCTATTTTCAATTACGATATCGTGCATCAACGTTTCAGACATAAAAACACCTCATATAAATATATGAGGCGAAGTCTGAACATATTACATCAGTCAATTACTCTGTACATAAGCGACGCATCATCCTTCGTTGCGTGCTCCGTAACCTTGGTAACCTGAATTTTTGTAACGTTTGATCCCATCGTTATTTCAATGATGTCATTTTCCTTTACATCATATGAAGCACGGGCAATCTTACCGTTTACAAGGACGTGCTTTGCATCGCACACCTCGTTGGCGATCGTCCTGCGCTTAATTACTCTGGAAACCTTAAGATATTTGTCCAGCCTCATTGCTCTGTCCTCCTGAAAAAGCGGTGGCAGGACAAAACTGTCCTGCCGCATACAATAGAACCAAATAGAATTATTTAACAGCGTCCTTGAGAGCCTTGCCTGCCTTGAAAGCGGGAACCTTGCTTGCCGGAACAGTCATTGTTTCACCTGTTCTCGGGTTGCGAGCCTGCTTCTCTGAGCGCTCTCTGATCTCGAATGTGCCGAAGCCGACAAGCTGGATCTTCTCGCCGTTCTTGAGTGCGTCTGTTGTTGCAGCGATAACAGCGTTAACTGCCTTCTCGGCAGCCTTCTTGTCCATCTCGCCCTTAGCGGCTACTGCGTTGATAAATTCTGTCTTATTCATTGTAAATTCCTCCAGTTTTTTATTATGAAATCTTCAAGCTCTCCGATGCACCTATCGGTCGATTTGAAGCTATCATTTACTTAAATTAAGATGTGCCGTGTTGCCTTAACCGTGCTTGGCTTCATCCCAGAGCTTGTCAAGAGTCTCAATATCCGACTCTTTCATATCAATGTCTCTTTCTTTTGCAAGTTTTTCAACCGTCTTGAAGCGTGAAATAAATTTGTCCGTCGCATCGGTGAGAGATTCCTCGGCATCAATGTCAACAAATCTCGAAACATTAACCGCAGAGAAGAGTACATCTCCTAACTCCTCGTTTATGTTTTCCTTGTCTTTATTTGCAATTGCTGCCTTTAGCTCGGAAATCTCCTCGCTGAGCTTATCGAGAGCTCCGCTCACATCATCCCAGTCAAAGCCTGCCTTTGCCGCCTTAGACTGAACCTTAGTCGCTCTCATCAAAGCCGGCAGTTCTCTCGGGATTGAATCTATCGCCTCCGAGGTGGATTTCTGGCCCTTAGTCTTTCGCTTAATTGCGTCCCAGTTTGTCAGAACATCGTCAACACCGTTGACATTAACCTCGCCGAAAACATGCGGATGGCGTTCGATGAGCTTTTTGCAGTTTTCATCGGCAACATCGTCGATATTGAAAACTCCCTTTTCCGCCTCGATCTGCGAATGGAAAACAACCTGCATAAGGACGTCGCCCAATTCCTCACGAAGCATATCCGGGTCTTTTTTGTTGATCGCCTCAATAGTCTCGTATGTTTCCTCAATGAGATTCTTCTTAATACTCTCATGAGTCTGCTTGATATCCCACGGGCAACCGCCCTCGGAACGCAGAACTCGCATTATCTCAACAAGGTCATAGACATTATATTTTTCTTTAAATTCAAATCTGTTTTTCATATCCATAATATTTTAACCTAAAAATCCGCGTTTTTCAAGGGCTTCGGCAATTTTTTCTCCTTTAGGTATCATAAGAAGATCATCTTTTGAGATACCCTTGAAAAGAAGTATTGTTATTACATACGCAATTACCGCCGCTATAACGGCAATGATAAGTGCAATTGTGTTTCCGTTCATCACACTGTCGGGATTTCCGATATTGCCGAGGAACTTCCCGAAAACAAGATTTGTAAGGAAAGCAACCACCGCACTGATGCCCGAGCAGATACATGGCTTGATAAATACAGAGCCGAAATTTATATTAACTCCCGTTATTTTGATAATACTGTAAAGGTTTATCAAAACAACGACAAGATAACACGCAATTGATGCAATCGGCGCACCGTTGATATTGATATGCGGATTGCCGATAAGAATATAGTTGAGAATAATTTTAATGACCGCTCCGACAACGAGCGACTTCAGCGGAATATCCGTCCTGCCGAGCCCCTGCAACATACTCGTGATCGGTGACGAAACGGCAAATACAAACATTGTGCAGCCGTAAACCGCAAGTATCGTTGCACCTATACTCGCCGTGGCGGCAGGATAAAAGGTATCCAGCAGCGAATACGACACCGCCGCAAGACCGAAACCGGTCGGCAGGGATATGAGCATCGTAACCCGGATAACCGATTCAACGGCAACCTTGATGCTGTGCGTCTGCTGATTTGCCCACGCCGCCGAAAGTACGGGAATGGCACTGATTCCGAGCGTCATTGTGACTGTCGGAATGAGGTTTTTGAAGTCAAGAACCTCGTTGTAAATTCCGTAAATATATTTAACGATCTGTGAATCCGCAACCTTCATCGTTTCAAACTCGGTACCGTAAAGCGCATAGATAACGTCGGGCGCTTTTTCAACGGCGTATTTGAGCCGAGCCTGAATCGTTGCGGCGTCAATAAGATTCGTAATATTCGTAACAAGTGAGCTTGCCGCGATCGGCAATGCCGTCATAACTATAATTTTGGCAAGCGACGATCCGCTTGCAGGCTTAGGCGATGCAAGAAGCTCCGCTTTCGTAATTCCGTCACCCTTTATTTTGTGCCTGAGAATGAGATAAATCAGTCCGAAGATCGTTCCCGACGTAACTCCGAGAACGGCGGTCGTCGCCGCAAAGGGATATATTGCCGCAAGGGCGTCCTCCCTGGTTGCTCTGACTGCTCCGAACACAGGCTGACCTGCTTCAAACTTTGCAAGCTCGGCCTTAAGCAGTGCGTAGCTCGCACCGAGACCGACTATCAGCTTTCCGATAACCTCAATTACCTCCGAGACGGCAGTCGGCAGCATATTCTGCAAGCCCTCATAATAGCCCCTGTATGTCGACATACAGCAACAGAAAAATATCGACGGCGCTATTGCAAGCACACAATAGACATTTTCGACATATTTGACAATAAACCTTGTGTACGGATAAGCAATCAGAAGCAGCAGAACCGTTCCGATAGCTCCCATCATCACGAAAAGGCGGGCGGAAACCCGTCTTATCATCCTCACGTCACGAAAATGACCGAGTGACCGTTCCTTAGCAACAAGTCTTGAAACCGCAACCGGAAGTCCTGCCATTGAGATTGAATATAACGGGGTGTAAATTTCATAGGCTGTGCTGAAATATCCTCGTCCGACCTCGCCGATCAGCATTGAAAGCGGTATCTTGAAAAGTGCGCCGATGACCTTTACAAGGACCGTGGCGACAACAAGAATAAAAGCTCCGCTGAGAAGCGACTGAGACTTTACACCGGACTTTCCGTCAGCCATTATTTTTCCTCCCGTTCAGTACTGTTTATGCAAATGACGTACCAGTTTCAAAAGCCACCGCAAAAGCGGCAACGATTATTTTACCATAACATTCCTTATTTATCAACATTTTTTAGAGAATTTTATAAAAATTAACCTTATATAAACTCTCTAAGCAGGGAATTGTCGGGTAATTTTGATAACTCTATAGGGCGAAGCCTTGAAAAATCCTTTTTAAGTTCCGTCGCAAGGGGATAAAATCTGCTGTCCTCCCCCACCGTGTTCAAAAGTTCAACCGCCTCATTTCTGAAAAGACAGGATTCATACGGGTGAAACGAATCAATTCTGAAGCGTGCATTCTTCTCAAACGGGAAGATATATTTTTCCTCACCCTTCAGAACCTCAGACCACTGAGAAAAGGTTTTTTCAACCGATGTGTTTCTGTAATGATAGTCCCGTATCATTCTGCGAATAAGGCGGAGATTTCTCTTGCTGAAAACCACATTGCCGTCGTCGTCCGTAATTCTTGACGAAACGCTGATATAGACCTTGTAAATGTGCTTTTCGTCAAGTCCCCGAGTGATGATCGGGTTAAGCGCATGAATGCCCTCAACGATTATCATATCGTTTTTCCCGAGTTCAAGGGTTTTCATTTCATTTTTCCTTGTTCCGCTCATAAAGTCAAACTCGGGAATTTCAGCCTTTCTGTTCTCGATAAGATCGCTGAATGTCTGATGAATAAGATCCACGTCAAGTGCATTGACGTTTTCAAAGTCCTTGACGCCCTTTTTCGTCAGCGGAATGTCGGCAGCGTTGTGATAATAGTCATCCAAAGAGAGTGTGTACGCCGTCCGACCGCTTTCCCTTATTTTCTGCACAATTTTGCCCGCAGTTGTGGTTT